>Ga0187819_10001354_pt1 | contig 12648 bp, 9 predicted proteins | sample NC_wetland_sal_i_15_FD_132411 | JGI IMG/M metagenome (GOLD analysis project Ga0187819, IMG submission 132411) | Wetland sediment microbial communities from Neuse River Estuary, North Carolina, USA - SO4_4 | ecosystem: Environmental > Aquatic > Freshwater > Wetlands > Sediment | place: USA: North... | reverse complement strand
GTGCCCAGCGCCGACGCGCAGGTGCTGCGGTTCCGGGCCGGAGAAACGGACGTGATCAGCCGCCTGAGCGCCGAGAATTTCTCCGCGCTCGCCCGCGATATGCGCGAGGCCACGATGGCCGATGCCGGCCCGGGCCTGGAGTACAACTTCTTGTTCTTCAACCTGAACGACCTGGGTGAAAAAACGCCGGCGGTGCTGGCGCGACGCCAGAAGTGGTTTCGCGATGTGAATTTCCGGCGGGCCGTCTCCGCGGCTGTGGACCGCGAGGCCATCGTGCGGCTGGTGTATCAAGGCCGCGGCGCCGCGCTGTGGGGACCGGTAACGCCGGGAAACAGCCGGTGGGCGGACTCCCGCATCACCCATCCGGCGCGATCGCTGGACCGCGCGCGCGAACTACTGCGTGCGGCCGGGTTTTCGTGGAAGACCGGAGGCACGGGCGAGTCTCAACTGGTGGACGGCGACGGCGCGCCGGTGGAGTTTTCGATCTTGAGCAGCTCCTCAAACGCCGAACGTACGAAGATGGCCACGCTGATTCAGGACGACCTGAAACAAATCGGCATGCGCGTGGAGGTGGCCCCTCTGGAGTTCCGCTCGCTGCTCGACCGCGTGTTTCAGACGAAGGAGTACGACGCCTGCGTGCTGGGGCTGGCCAGTTTCGACGCCGATCCGAATTCCGACATCAACGTGTGGCTTTCCAGCGGCGCACAGCACATGTGGAACCCCGCGCAGGCAAAGCCGGCGACCGCCTGGGAGGCGGAGATCGACGGCCTGATGGAGCAGCAGCTTGTCGCGCGCGGGTACGAGGAGCGCAAGCGGCTGTACGGTCGCGTGCAGGAAATTCTGGCGGCGAACGAGCCCATGATTTTTCTGGCCAGCCCGCACATTCTCACCGGCGCCAAAAACTCGGTGGGCAATTTTCACCCCGCCGTGCTCGAACCATACGTCCTGTGGAACGCGGAACAGCTTTTTCTGCGGTCGCCCGGCAGGATGGGCAGCCCGTGAGCGCGGCGAAACTTCGCGCCCCCGAAAAGCCGGCGAAGACGCCGGACGACGCGCGGCTGGTGAAACAGTGCCTGGCAGGGAGCGAAGAGGCGTGGTCGCTGCTCATTGAAAAATACAAGGCGCTCATCTACTCGATCCCTGTGAAATACGAATTGCCGCCGCAGGAGGCGGCGGACGTATTCCAGACCACCTGCCTGGAGCTGCTCGTGCGCCTGGGGGAATTGCGCGAAGTGCGGGCGCTGCCGAAATGGCTCATCCAGGTGGCGCATCACCAGTGTTGGCAGTGGAAGCGGCGCGAACAGCGCGTGGTGAGCCGCGACTCCGAAACCGATCCCGTGGAGCCCGAGACTCCGGCGGTGGCGGAGAGCCTGATTCGCCAGACGGAGGAGGAACAGATGCTCCGGGAAGCGGTGGCCGGGCTCGCTCCCCGCTGCCGCCGGCTGGTGGAAACGCTGTTCTTCGAGGACGAGGCTCGGCCCTACGGCGAAATTGCGGCGGAACTGGGAGTGGCGGTCGGGTCCATCGGCTTTATCCGCCAGAAGTGCATCGAGCGGCTGCGGGGGCGGCTGGAAGAGATGGGCTTCGTATGAAGCGGCCGGGCAAACACAAGGCCGCTTCCGGCGCACATTTGGCCGAACTCGCCGGATTGGCCGAAGACACCAGCCGGCAGAAATTCCTGGCGCGCCACCGGGAGCTGGTGCGGCCCGAAAGCGTGGAGCAGCTTGCGCGCGCCGTGGTGGAAAAGGTGCGGGTGGACACGCGGGAGGCGCTGCGGCTGGCGGAGGCGGGGGAATCGATTGCCCGGCGGCTGCGGCGGAAAGACTCGATCGCGCTGAGCCTGCGCGCCAAGGCCAACGCACTCTACGCCAGCGGCGAGAACCGCGCCGCCGTGGAGCACCACGAGCGGGCCCTCCAGCTCTACACCTCGCTGGAAGAGTGGAAAGAAGCGGCGCGGACGCTGAGCAGCTCGATCCAGCCGCTCATCCTGCTGGGCGAATACGACCGCGCCTTCACAGCATGCGAGCGCGCACGCGAGATTTTCCAGAGAATGCAGGAGAACTGGCGTCTGGCCCGGCTGGAAATCAACGCCGGCAACATTTTCCACCGCCAGGACCGCTTTGAAGAAGCGCTGGCGCACTACGAACGCGCCTACAAGGGGCTGCTGCCGCACGGCGACGCGGAGGGAGTGGCCGTGGTCCTGAGCAACATGGCCGTGTGCCTGATCAGCCTGAACGACTTTCCGCGCGCGCTGGCCACCTACAGGAAAGCGCGGGCCGTTTGCGAAGAGAATCACATGCCCCTGTTGGTGGCCCAGGCGGACTACAACATCGCCTACCTCTACTGCCTGCGGGGCGAGTATACGCAGGCGATCGAGATGCTGTACGCCGCGCGCCGGGCCTGCGAGGCCACGGGGGATGGCTACCACTTTGCCCTGTGCCACCTGGATCTCTCCGACGTGTACCTGGAGTTGAACCTGAGCGAAGAAGCGCGGGAGATCGCCCACGAGGGATTCGTGCGATTCGAGAAGCTGGGCATGGGCTACGAGGCTGCCAAGACGCTGGCAAATGAAGCCATGGCCTTGGGACAGCAGGGAAAAACGGCGGCGGCACTGGAGCAGTTCGCCCGTGCCCGGACCATGTTCGCTCGCGAGAAGAACCTGGTGTGGCCGTGGCTCCTGGACCTCTACCAGGCGCTCCTGCTGCTTCACGAAGGGCGCTACTTTGAAGCCCGAAGGCTGGCCGCGGGCGCGGCCGCGTTTTTCGATCCCACCCCGCTGGCCGGGAAAGCCGTGCTGGCGCACCTGCTGCTCGCGCGCATCGCCCTCGAAATGGGGGAGATCGCCGAGGCCGGCGCGGAAACCGAGTCGTTGGCGGCGCGGCTGGCCGGACTCCAGACTCCCATGCTCGCCTACCAGGCGCATTTCCTGCGCGGGCAGATTGCGGAGCGCGCCGGAGAGCGCGGCGCGGCGTTTGCCGCGTACCAGGAAGCGCGAAAAGTGCTCGAGACACTGCGCAGCCGCCTACAGGCCGAGGAGCTGAAAATTTCGTTTGTGAAGAACCGGCTGCTCGTCTACGAGGCGCTGGTGAACCTCTTCCTGAGCGGGGCGGGAACCGGCGCCTCTCCAGGCGAAGCTTTCGGCTGGATGGAAGCGGCCAAATCCCGCAGCATGATGGAGATGATCTTCCAGGGCGGGCATAGCCTGCCAGCGGGGGCGGGAAGCCAGAGCGGGCTGGTGCACCGCATTCGCGAGCTGCGCGAGGAGCTCAACTGGTATTATCACCGCATCGAGCTCGAGGAGCTTCGCCCGGAAGAAAAATCCCGCGAGCGCATCGAACACCTGCAGCAAGCGGCGCAGATGCGCGAAAACGAGTTGCTGCGCACGCTGCGGGAGATGCCCGCACACGAGCGCGAAAATGCCACACTCGAGGCGCCCGCGGAATTCTCCCTGGAGAAGGTGCAGGCCGCAATTCCGCGCGATGCCACGCTCGTGGAGTTTTATTCGTCGGGGGACCGGGTGATCGCCGCGGTGGTCACGCGCGAGAGCCTGCAAATCCTTCCGATCACGGTGGCGTCCCGGGTGGCGCACTACCTGCAACTTGTGCGCTTCCAGCTTTCGAAATTCCGCATGGGGAACTCCTATGCGGAGCGGTTCGCCGATGCGCTACTGCGGGCCACGGAAAGCCATCTCGAGGCACTGGGGGGAGAATTGATCGCGCCGCTGCGGCCGCTGCTGCGCGGGAGCCACCTGATCTTCGTGCCGCACGGCCCACTCCATTTTCTTCCCTTCCACGCGCTGCGGTCGTCGGGGCGGTACCTGTGCGACGAATTCACCGTTTCCTATGCGCCCAGCGCCACGGTATTCGCGCTGTGCCAGGAAAAGCTGCTGGGCGAGAAGCGGGCCTCGCTCGTGATGGGGATTCCGGACGCGCGCGCCCCGCACATCCTCGCGGAGGTACAGTCCGTGGCGCCGCTCCTGCCCCAGCCGGAGCTGTTCATCGGCGACCGCGCCAGCTCCGCCGTGCTCCGCGAGCGCGGCCCGGAGTGTGGCCTGCTGCACATCGCCACGCACGGCATCTACCGGCAGGACAATCCCATGTTTTCCGGGATCCGGCTGGGCGACGGCTACCTGAACCTATACGACCTGTACCAGGTGCGGCTGGGGGCCAGACTGGCGGTTCTGAGCGGGTGCGCCACGGGTATGAATGTGGTGGCGGCCGGGGACGAACTGCTGGGACTGCAGCGCGGGCTCTTCTGCGCGGGCGCCAGCTCCTTGCTGCTCTCGCTGTGGGACGTGCACGACCGCAGCACGGCCGAGCTGATGCAGGCGTTCTACCAGAGCTACATGGCAACCAACGACATGCCCGGGTCGCTGCGAACGGCCATGCAGCAGCTTCGGGCCAAAAACCCGCATCCCTACTTCTGGGCCCCCTTCATTCTTGTCGGCAAACTGACTGATTCCAAGCCAGTTAGCTGATTTCATTCTCCCCTATATTTTTTCGTTCCTTCCTTGCCCTTATTGGACATGGAGGGCAGTTCGGCACGGTGGACTGACGGGGAAAAAGACAGAGAACGGAACTGGGGGAACGTCGATGAAACATTTTGCGAAAGAAGAGTGGATTGACTTCGTGAACCAGACGCTCACAGCCGCGAAACAAACCGAGATGCAGAGGCACCTGACCGATGGCTGTGCGCGGTGTTCCAAGGCCGCGGGCCTGTGGCGGCGTGTCCGGGAGGCTGCGGCGGCGGAGCGCAAATACCAGCCGCCGGCCGGCGCGATTCGCATGGTGAAAGCCGCGTTTGCGACTTCCGGCCTGGCCGCAAGAAAGGGAAAAGCGCGCCGTGCGATCGAGTTGCTCTTTGACAGCTTCCGGCAGCCGGCGCTGGCGGGAGCGCGATCGTCCGCCGGCCGGATGCGCCAGGTGCTCTACCGCGCGGAGCCCTATCAGATTGACGTGCAAATCGAGAGCACTCCGCACGGGAACAGGCTGGTGGTGACGGGCCAATTGCTGGACGTCACCCATGCGGAAACGGTGGGCCGCGAAATCCCCGTGGTGCTCTCCAACGGCCACGGCGGGATTGTGCGCACCGTCACCAACGAGTTTGGCGAGTTCGGCGGCGTGCTGGAAGACAGCGGCGACCTCGAACTTTCCTTCGTCGGCCAGGGCTATAAGCCGATGGTTATCTCCCTGCGGGACGCGCTGGGACGCAAGTCCAGAGGTGCGCGATGAATCCGCGCGCCCGCCGGGGAAACAGGGTTTTGCAGGTAGTACGAAAGTACAGGAGCGCAATCGGCGGGACAGTTACGGCAGTACCATTGGCATCCAGGCCTCAGTAATCCAGACTCGATGGGTCTCCCTGATTGCCGTTGGACTGCCGGGTCGCCGGCACGAGAGCGCATGAAAGGGAACGACTCATATGAAACGCATTCTTCTGGTTCTGGCGGCAATGGCCGCCTTCCTCCTATCAGGTAGCCAGCCGGTTTCCGCCGCAAACCAACGCTACATCGTGCGTACCAGCGGCGGCCTTTCGAACGTGCTGCGGTTCTGCGGCTCGGCCAACTGCCAGGTGCAGGGCGCGCTGGACGGTGTGATCGGCCACACCTACCTGGTTACCTCATCGAACAATCTGCTGGCGGAACTGCTCAACCCCGTGCTGAATTTGCTGGAGTCGCTGCTGGGAATCGAGAGCGTCGAGCCCGATACGCTGCTCTCCATCCCGGTCGTTCCCCAGCAAAGCGGGGCGTCCGCGCTTTCCGACACGGCTCCGGTGATCTACTACGGGACGCTGGTGTGGCACGGCTATGTGGCCCAGCAGGCGGCGCAGATCATCAATTTGCAGGGTGCCCAGTTGAGCTTCCAGGTGAGCGGGATCGGAATCGTAGCAGACATTGACACCGGAGTTGACCCCACGCATCCGGCGCTTATGCCCGTGCTGCTGCCTGGCTACGACTTCACACGCAATCAGCCCGGCGCTTCCGAGTGGCTGGACGTTTCCGGAGCGACCAGCAGCGGCATTCCGAGCACGGGGAGCCAGGACGCGCAGCCTGTGGTGGTGCAGCAATCCACCGCAGCGGTGCTGGATCAATCTACGGCGGCCGTGCTGGACGGCGGGCCATATTCGGACTTCGGACACGGCACGATGACCGCCGGCCTGATTCACCTGGCGGCTCCGACCGCAAAGATTCTGCCGCTCAAGGCGTTCTCGGCCAATGGCACAGGCTACCTCTCCAACATTATCGCCGCGCTCTACTACGCGGCACAGAATAACGCGAACGTGGTGAACATGAGCTTCGATCTGACGACCTCCTCGACGGCGCTCTCCGCGGCAATTTCCTACGCCAACCAGTCGGGCGTGGTGCTGGTGGCGTCCGCCGGCAACGGAAGCACGAGCGCGCGCGTGTACCCGGCATCGCTCAGCCCGAATGTCATGGGCATCGCCTCCACGTCGGATTCGGACGTGCTCTCCTCCTTCTCCAACTACGGCAACGCGGACGTGTGGATCGCGGCGCCGGGCGAAAACGTGATGAGCACCTATCCCGGCGGTACTTACGCGAGCTCTTCCGGCACGTCGTTCAGTTGCCCGCTGGTCACCGGCAGCGTGGCGCTGCTGATGGACGCGCGTTCGGGCGTCACGCAATCGAATGCCGCGGCGTCCCTGGCGCACGCCCAGCCGCTGACGGCGAGTGTGAACCATGGCCGCCTGGACGTGTATCAGGCTGTGTTGAGCTGGCTCTCCAGCCAATAATCCCGTGAGCCGCATCGAAATTGGGGCGCCGCTCGCTCTGGCCTCGCCGCTCCTGGCATCCGCTTCCCTGCGGATCAAAGAGCTTGAAGAGGGCGCTTCCGCTCTCCGCCGCTCGGTGATCTGCGCGTTCAACCAACTGCTCGATCTGAAAGACTTGAACACCGGGGTGCACAGCACCCGGCTGGCGGAATGGGGCCTGCGGGTGGGGCAGGAGCTGAGCTTGGACGAAGGCATGCTCCAGAACCTGGAAGTGGCCGCGCTGCTGCACGACATCGGGAAAATCGGCATCCCCGACGCTATCCTGCGAAAACCGGGAAAGCTGGAGGCGGACGAATACGCGCTGATGAAGAGACATTCGGAATACGGCTGGCTGGTGCTGCGCGAGCTCCCCGGGTTCGAACACGCGGCACTCGACATCCTGCACCACCACGAGAGCATGGACGGGAAGGGGTATCCGGCCGGATTGAAAGGCTCGGAGATCCCCATCGTTTCGCGCATCGTGTGCGTGATCGACGCGTTCGACGCCATGGTCTCCTCGCGTCCGTATCGCCAAGGCCTGCCGTTTGAGGAAGCAGTGCGCCGCCTCATCCTCTCAAGCGGCACGCAGTTCGACTCAGACGTGGTCCAATCCTTTCTGCCGTATGCGCAGGCCGACATGGAAAACGTCTTCGCCGCAGCCGGCACCTCGGTCACTTCGGCCCTCTGAATCATCCCTAAAGCCGCATTTTCTCCTCGCAGCTAGACTCAATTGAATGCCTGCCCAGGAATTGAGCGGAATTGATATGGTTACGGATTTTCTGCTGGGTGGTTGGCGGAGGCGGTGACTATCTCAATTTCATCTACGCTGCTGTGGATGAAACACCAGGAGTCCGAGAAATCTCTTTGGAAAGAATGGTCGGGGCGAGTGGATTTGAACCACCGACCTCCTGGTCCCGAACCAGATGCCAGCACCTGTTGACATTATGGATTGTTGTTGATTCTAAGTGATTCTTGTTGAAGCAGTTGCGGCCTGCTTGTTGAAGTCTGTTGAACTTTGTTGAAGCTGGAGACTTTCTCGTCTACAAAATTATCTACAGTCGCGGACGAGATCCTCGTTTCGCCCGTTTTGAATTCTGGCGAGTGACAGGAGTTCTGCGATTACGAGGCGCTGTTCAGCGCCGTCCAGGCGGCTAGGGAGTCCATGTAGTCTCTCCAATGTACGATCTTTCTGTTCTCAATTGTGACCACCGAAATGAGTCTGTTGTCATAGGCTGCGCCACTTGAAAGAATCTCCCCGTGCACTTCGTATTCGAGGATGACGACGCGACTGTCCTGTGAGCGGTGGACAACCAGTGCGTCGCCGGAATGAAGCTTGATCGTCTGACCGTATCCCGAAAGGCTCGCCATCAGATTGGCTCGTCCTCGAACTGTCAGAGGCCAACCGGGGAAGTGATAGCGATACTCGAAGAATGCGTCCTCGCAATCACATCGAAGTAATGATCGCCATCGACGAGTCCGCGTAAACCTTCCATGACGACTTCGAAGAAAGGATTGAGAGCTTCACAATCTTCGTATTTGGCTTCTTTCACAAACAAGGAGTTCGTCTTCTTCTACGCCACCCGCTTCGACACCGTCGAATGCGACAGCACTAAATGAGGGATTACCGCGAACAAAAGCAAACCAATTATTGGCTTCATTACTCATCTCCGTCAGTTATGCGTGCCATGGGTCGCCGGTCTTCATTGAAAGAGCGAAGCACAGAATTATTGGGAACTTAAAGTCCTATTAACGCCGTGCCGACGGCTCTCTTACCTAGGGCCTCTTGTTTTTTTCGTCCCAGATCTTTGGTTCCCACAATTCGACTTTGTTTCCTTCAGGGTCCATTATCCAAGCAAACTTCCCGTTCTCGTGGAATTCGGGACCCTTCAAGATCTCAATGCCGCCACTCTTTAGTTGAGCGATCATTTCGTCCATATTGTCGATTCGATAGTTAATCATGAAACTCGATTCACTCGGGCTGAACCATTTCGTGCTCGGCTCTGCGACATGCCATGCCGTAACACCCTTATCCTCTGCTTTGTCCTCGGTCCACTCAAGGCCGCAGCCTCCCCACGCCTCAAGCTTGAAGCCGAGATGCTTCTTGTACCATTCGCGGAGAGCTCGATCGTCGGTTTTCGCTTTAAAGAATACGCCGCCAATTCCAGTGACTCTAGCCATTTTGTCCCCTCTCTCTTAAATAAATTTCTGTCCGGTAATAGGAATACAGAGCTTCCATTTCAAATTGTCCCAATCGCAGAGGCTTTTCTCATTCAGGAATACTTCAAGCGTCACAGCGCGGGGATTAGCAGTGCCTCACGCCATCGCGGCAGTCCGCGCCGATTCCAGCCGCGCCTTTTTTCTGAGAACGGCCGCCGAAATCAACGTGATCAGCAATCCAACCGGGAACGGCTCAATGAACGTCATCAGCACATTGTAAAGCGGATTCGCGTACATCACTTTCATCCGCTGAATTTCATCGATTTTCGCCTGCACCGCTTGCGCACTAGCGCCGGACGCCTGCGCCTTGGAAATCATGGACGCTGAATACTGATCCATCCAGTCCCGGAGGACCGTGTGGGACAGCACTTCCCACGTCCCCACGTAGAACACGCACGAAATCAGAGTGATGCAGAGCCCAACACCAAACGCCTTGCCGAAGGTGATATGGCCTTCCGCCACGTTATCGCGATACGAGCGGATGCCGAAATACACCAGGAGGAATGACAACACAATTGAGGTGTACCCGAGGATCAGGGCCTTGTCGAATCCTATCTGGTGGAAAAACGGAATCGTGCAAACCATCAGCGACGACGAAATTGCGCCGGAAATCAACCCGAATGTGACGATTGTCTTCTTCACTTTTGTGTCCTCCGATATTTGAAGATTGACGACCCGCGCAATCTAGCTGCAGCCCGCGAGATTGTCGTCATCCTTTCGGGTGATTTTGGCCGGGAAGGGCAAAAATCATGCTTTGGAGTGAGCCAGTGGGCTTCACGAGCCTTCCTCCGGAACCGCGTTTACGGTATCAACCCGAATTCCTTGCCCAATTGCGCGGCTTGCGTCCGGCGCTTCGCGCCAAGTTTATCGAAAACGCGGCTGGAATGGGTCTTCACCGTGTTCTCGCTCACAAAAAGCTTCTCCGCGATTTCGCGGTTGCTCATGCCTTTGGCGATCAGTTCCAGAATTTCCAGCTCCCGAGGCGTGATTCCCAGCTCCTCTTGTTTTTTGGCGTTCACAGCAAATGGCTGTCCGGCCGGAACAGGAACGCGCACTTCCTTCAGAATAATCTGCTTCCGGGTCAGCCGGAGTCCGAGCCAGATGCCAAACGCCGCAAACGTCGCCGCCGTAAGTGCGCCATAGATCTCAATCGAATGCTCGACGACCAGGAAGCGGTACTCGGTCCACTTGAGCAGCGTGATCAGAAGTCCGCCCGCGAGCCCGAACAGGATAATGTGGCGCCACAGACGCGCCTTTTGGCCCTCGGCCGATTGCTCCGTCCCGGTGGAGGAGCCTCGAGAATTCGCGGTCGGTTGCATTGCGCAACGCTATACCACACAACGGCCGGATAGTCCTGAGCTGTGTTGGCTCGACATGTCCAGACCGTTCAAAACATTTGGGGCTGATTCTTATTGACGGTTGGGTTTCTGACCAACGCAAAGCTTGGACCGGAGGAATCGCGCATCTACAGAATCATCTTCAGTGGTGTGGATGAAATCCCAGGAGTCTCAGATAAATCATTGAAAAATATGGTCGGGGCGAGTGGATTTGAACCACCGACCTCCTGGTCCCGAACCAGGCGCTCTAACCAGGCTGAGCCACGCCCCGACCGAATCCGCTCGAACGCCTTCCGGAGCGAGCGGGAACACCTTCAGAATAGCACAGCCATTTAGCGAGGAGCCAGCGCCCTGCTCCCCGACAGATGACGATGAAACGAGCCACGCACTGAGCCCATACCCGCGTGCGGTTGCAGGCGAGCGCGTCATGGCGCCAGGATCAGCACATCGACTCCCGACGCTGCGTCCTTCCGGTGGAACACCTGCTCGGTGGCCTTCCGGAAGTCCTCGGGCTTCGCATCAGGAATATTGACAAACGTCTGCGGATTGCGGTCCACGAGCGGGAACCAGGAGCTTTGGATCTGCACCATGATGCGATGGCCACGGCGGAAGGTGTGATTCACGTCGGGCATGCTGAAATCCACTTCCGCGAGCTGCCCGGGAGTGAGCGGCTCCGGCTTTTCCCAACTCTTGCGGAATTTTGCGCGCATAGGCTCTCCGCGGAGGAGTTGCTGGTAGCCTCCCATGCGCACGGCTGGCGGCCCCAGGAGCCTTTTGCTGGCATCCGCAGTCTCATTGTCGGGATGGTCGTCGGGATACACGTCAATCAGCTTCACCACGAAATCCGAATCCGTCCCCGACGAGGCTATCTTCAGCTTGGGAGAGACAGGGCCGGCGACGGTCACACCCTCTTCCAGCGGATCGGTGGCGTACACAAGCACGTCCGGGCGGCGGGCGGCGAAGCGCTGGTCGTCCGTCATGTAGCGCTGCGGGACGGCTGTGGCGATGTAGTTGATGAACGGCACGGGATGCGCCGGATCGCTGACGTACTCGTCGAAGCCTTCCTTCTCGGACGGGGGATCGAAAGACAGTTTTCCGCCGGCGTGCAGATAGAGCGTCTTGGCATGCGCGCCGGCGGGCGGCCAGGCGTCGTACTTCCGCCACACGTTTGTGCCCGTCTCGAATACCCAGGCCTTCGGCAGTCCGGTTCCCCTCCCTTTCAGGTAGTACTCGAAAAATGGAAACTGAATGTTGCCGCGGAAATATTGGGAGGTCTTGACATCAAACTGCGCGTCGCCCAGATGATCTCCGTCGCCCCTGGCCCAGCCTCCGTGCACCCAGGGGCCGACCACGAGCGAGGCCGGCGTTCCCGGGTTGTTCTGTTCGATGGCGTGGAAGGTCTTGAACGGGCCGGAAAGATCCTCCGCGTCGAACCAGCCGCCCACAGTCATCACGGCGCAACGGATGTTTTTCATATGGCGAGAAAGGTCGCGCGCTTTCCAGTAATCGTCGTAGGTGTCGTGCGCCACCTGGTCGTTGAACAGCCAGTTCCTCTCCTTCAGGTACCGGCGGTTCAAATCCTGCAGGCTTCCCGCGCGCAGATAAAACTCGTATCCATCCGGCGTTCCGAAATCGAACGGCACGGAGAACTTCGGAGGCGGCGCCGGCTCGACAGCGGGCTTGAACGACAGGTAGAAGCCGAAGTTTGCCGCAAGCATGAACGCCCCGCCGTGATACGCGTCGTCGGTCATAAACAGGTCCGTCATGGGCGCCTGCGGCGAGGCGGCCTTCAGGGCGGGGTGGGAATCAATGATGCTCGCCGAGGTATAGAACCCGGGATAGGAAATCCCCCAGATGCCCACCTTGCCGTTGTTGTTGGGCACGTGCTTCAGCAGGAACTCGATGGTGTCGTAGGTGTCGCTGCTTTCGTCCACGTCGCTCGCGGATTTCTTCACGTCGATGTGCGGTCGCATCTCGAGGAAATCGCCCTCGGAAAGATAGCGGCCGCGCACGTCCTGATAGGCGAAGATGTAGCCGGCCTTCTCGAACTCATCGGAGGGGCCGAGGTTTTTCTTGTACTGGTCTTCGCCATAGGGGGCCACGCTGTAGGGCGTCCGGTCCATCAGGATGGGATAGGGCTGCGACGCGTCTTTCGGAACGTAGACGGACGTGAATAGCTTCTTCCCGTCGCGCATCGGGATGCGGTACTCGAATTTTGTGTAATGCGCCTTGACGTAGTCTTCCCTATCTTCCTTCGGCGGATCCTGCGCGGGCGCTGTGGTGGCCGCGAGGAGCACGCCAGCGCCCAAAATCACCGACAGTCGAAAGC
>Ga0187819_10001353_pt1 | contig 12661 bp, 7 predicted proteins | sample NC_wetland_sal_i_15_FD_132411 | JGI IMG/M metagenome (GOLD analysis project Ga0187819, IMG submission 132411) | Wetland sediment microbial communities from Neuse River Estuary, North Carolina, USA - SO4_4 | ecosystem: Environmental > Aquatic > Freshwater > Wetlands > Sediment | place: USA: North... | reverse complement strand
CACAGCTGTCGTTCACCCGGTGGATAGCAATGCCTTGCTTGGGGCTATCGAAGCAGCCCAGGCTCACCTGATCGTCCCGGTTCTCATTGGACCTGCTGACCGGATTCATGCAATCGCCGCAGCCCAGGATGTGGACGTGTCATCCTATACTGTGGTTCCAACGGAGCATAGTCATGCAGCGGCTGAGAAAGCGGTCGCTATGGTCCGTGCAGGCGAAGTGAACGCAATAATGAAAGGCAGCCTGCATACCGATGAGTTGATGCATGCTGTGCTCGCTCCCCACGTCGGTCTCTCAACTGCCCGTCGCATGAGCCATGTCTTTGTGATGGATGTGCCGACCTACCCGCGCCTGCTGTTGATCACCGATGCTGCCCTCAATATCGCTCCCGATCTGGAGGCCAAGCGCGACATTGTACAAAACGCCATCGATCTGGCCCACGTGCTGGGCATTGAGACCCCGAAAGTGGCGATTCTTTCAGCTGTTGAGACGGTGAGTCCGCAGATTCCGTCCACGCTGGATGCAGCAGCGCTGTGCAAAATGGCCGATCGCGGCCAAATCACTGGCGGTATCGTGGATGGTCCTCTAGCGTTTGATAACGCAGTATCACCGGAAGCTGTCCGCGTGAAAGGTATTGTTTCCCCGGTCGCAGGTCAGGCCGACATCCTGGTCGTTCCAGATCTGGAAGCGGGCAATATGCTGGCCAAGCAATTGGAGTACCTGGCCGATGCACAGAGCTCGGGCATTGTGTTGGGCGCACGAGTGCCAATCGTCCTCACCAGCCGCGCTGATAGTCCCCTGGCGCACATGGTCTCTTGTGCGCTCGCGCTGCTCCTGGCGCATAGCAAACAGAAAATGAAACCATGACTGAGGCGATTCTTGCACTCAATGCTGGACGAGCAAGCATCAAGTTCTCATTGTTCGGCACTACCCCCAAGAGAGATACTCTGTCCTTCCTCTACCGTGGAGGGGTCGAGGGCCTTGGCGGGGAAGAATCGGGTACCAGACCTGAGAGAGCAACTCAATCGCATAGTAGTTCCTCGAACTGTGTCCGGTCGAGTTGTTCACATTCCATGAGCTTGTCGGCGAGCAAGGTAAGTTGATCGTAGTGTTCGCTCAAGAGCGTGCGGGCTATTTCTCGTCCTTCGTTGAGGATACGCTGTACTTCGGCATCGATCAAGGACCCCATGGTAGCGCTGCTTGCTGCGGGTGCGGTAGGCGAACTCATAGTATACTCTTGATGGGATGCGGGCACACTATCACCATTCAGCAGTAGACGACAGTTAGCATCGATTACTAATGAGCGAGACTGAACGGAAAGGTCTACACGGTGCATGTTGAGGCTTGCTCCAGCAAGCTCGGAACGATGGTCGGCGAAGACGACTCCGACCTGTTCACTCATGCCCCAGCGCGTGACCATGCGCCGCGCCAGGTCGGTTACCACTTGCAGGTCGTTTTCGGCACCTGTGGTGATGCGTTCGAGGCCAAAGGTCAGTTCCTCGGCGACACGACCGCCTAAGCCGACAGAGATACGTGCCATTAACGTCTCACGACTGTAGTTGTAGCGATCTTCCTCTGCAATGAACTGCGTTACCCCCAGGCTCTGACCACGCGGCAAGATGGTGACGCGGTTCACTTTGTCTGCCAGGGGTAGGTGGTGAGCGACGAGGGCATGGCCGCCTTCGTGGAAGGCGATGATGCGACGTTCCGTCTCGTTCATTACCAGGGGTCGCAAAGCACCTAGCTGGACACGCGCCAGAGCATCCTCGAAGCAGTCGTGCGTGAGACAATCCTGGTCTCGACGAGCAGCACATAATGCAGCTTCGTTGATGAGGTTTGCCAGGTCAGCTCCGCTCATGCCGGTTGTCATACGTGAGAGGCGAGCAAGGTTGACCTCCTCATGTAAGGGAGTGTTGCGGGTATGGACTCTGAGGATCGCCTCACGGCCTATACGATCTGGCAGTGAGACGGTGACCTGGCGATCGAAGCGCCCGGGGCGCAATAGCGCTTTATCCAGGATATCGACCCGATTGGTTGCGGCCAGCACGACGACAGCGTGGCGTGCATCGAAGCCATCGAGTTCGACGAGCAACTGATTGAGAGTCTGATCGCGTTCGTCGCTGCTGGTGATGCGCATTGCACGTTTGCGACCTACCGCATCGATCTCGTCGATAAAGATGACACAGGGTGCAGCTTGACGCGCCTGGGCGAAGAGGCTACGTACACGGCTGGCTCCTACACCGACGTATATTTCGACGAACTCAGAGGCGCTCATGCTGAAGAAGGGAACGCCAGCTTCGCCTGCCACGGCTTTCGCCAGCAAGGTCTTGCCCGTTCCAGGTGGTCCGACAAGCAAGGCCCCACGCGGGATGTGCGCTCCTAAGCGATGATAACGCTCGGGGCTGCGCAGGAATTGCACGATCTCCTCGAGTTCGGTCCGGACTTCATCGATGCCGGCGACATCAGCGAAGGTCACGGGTGGCGGGGACCCAATGCTGCCACGTAAGACAGGCTGTCCTGATAACCTGGCAGTGGTTGTATTTTCAGCTTCAGGTTGCGGCGCACCGCGCTCCTTTGTCCGTTCAAAGCGGCGAGCGCGGCTCTTGCCGAGTTGGGTGATGCGATCATCCATTGCACGTGTGGAAGGTACACCCCTGCGTGGTGACAGGATAGCTAAGAACAGCAGCGCAAAGAGGATGAAGGGGGCAAGCCTCCAGAGCAGCTCCAACCAGACAGGCGACTGTGCAGTAGGAATCGTGGTGACGTTGACGTGCTTACTGAGCAGCAGTGGGGTCAGAGTTGCGTCACCATTTGCCGGTAAGCGAGTAAAAAAGGTCCGCGCAGGATCTATTGCGGGTGGCGCTATCGAGACTGTCCAGGAGGCGTTGGCTCCGGTAAAGTGAGACCAGGCAACAAGCTCAGCGGCGCGTTCACTCGCTGTCGATGCTACCTGGGTAGCAGCGGATGGCCGAGTCTTGCCAATGGGATTGATCAATAAGCCGGTGAGATTATCCCCCTGGATAGTGACAGCCAATACGTTTCCAGCTTCCAGTTGGGCCTCAAATGTGCTGTAGTCAACCGCCGTTAAACCACTGGGTATGTCGTCGGTGGGAGGAGGCTGCAACTGGCTAACGACGCCAAACAGTAATACTATCATTATTAAAAGCAGGGCGCTTGCCAGGATCGATTGTTTATGCGTATTAAGTAACTTTGCGTATTTGCTCAAGCTTCGCTTCACGTAATTGGGTCCATAGGTCCTCACGTCTTTACGTCGTCTCCAACGTGCTTGTTGTCGGCGGTCAGCCTTGTCGTCCATGTATTCACCTCGTCCGAGAAAGGTCGTGCAGCTGAGTTTCATTAAATGAGCATGCCGACCTCACATGTTTTCTTCTTTACTCTGATATTTCCACTCTACCAGATGAGTAACATTCTCCCGTGGCCATCGTTGGCTCTGGTCGATACCGCCTCGCATCCCCAAAGGGAGAATCCTTCTTTTGTAAGCCTGCAATAAAATGCAGAAAAGAGGCCGAAACAAAAATGATAATTTGTTAAGAAAACAGGTGCGTTTCTCTTGGACGCCAGAGGATAGTGTACAGCTTATCACTGCCGCTAACAAAGAAACAAAGTACTTTCAGTACTTTCTTCTTATTATACGTTTGTATTCAACATTTTTCACCGTGTTTCTTCACATTTCAGCGTATATCTCTAACACGTAGAAGAATAGCCATTTGTAACCGATAAGAAGCCTTGTTTATATCCTCTCTATAAAATACGTTGCGTGTTACGGAACTGGACGCGACACGTAACCGCCGTCAGCATGGTACAATCAATGTAAGTTTGTGTCAAGCTGGGAAAGGAATTTGTGATGAAAGCAATACGTATCCATGAGACAGGCGGTCCTGAAGTCATGCACCTGGAGGAGGTGGAGACACCAACGCCGAAAGAAGGTGAGGTACTGATCAAAGTGGCAGCGGCAGGCGTTAACTATGCTGACCTGGCACAACGGCAGGGGGCGTATCTGACGCGAACACGTACGCCGATGACGATGGGGGCTGAGGTTGCAGGAACTGTGGTGGAACTTGGCCCAGGGGTTAGTGCACCAGCGCAAGGGAGCCGCGTGGTCGCTTTCGCGGAAGGAGGCGGCTATGCGGAGTACGCCGTTGCACGTGCTGCTATCGTTATTCCCATCCCGCCCAATCTCGATTTTACTCATGCGGCGGCGTTTCTTGTGCAGGGGATTACGGCTTACCAGCTCTTGCGTGAGTCGGCACATATACAAACGGGCGAGAGTGTCCTGGTGCATGCGGCAGCAGGAGGAGTGGGGACACTGGCGGTTCAGCTTGCCAAACTGATGGGTGCAGGAACGGTTGTCGGCACGGCCAGTAATGCCAGTAAGCTCGATCTTGTATATCGCCTGGGGGCTGATGCCGCTATAAATTATACAGAGGAGAACTGGGTCGAGCAGGTTAAGAACGCTACGGGTGGTCAGGGAGCCGATATTATCCTGGAGATGGTGGGGGGCGAGGTGGCAGAGCGCAGCCTGCAATGCCTGGCGCCCTTTGGTCGTATGGTTGTCTTCGGGGCAGCAAGCGGCCAGGTCGTGCAGTTCTCTGGGATTCAGTTGATGTACAAGAACCAGGCCATTATTGGCTACTGGCTGACATCACAGTTGCGCCGGACAGATCGTGTCGCTGCTGCAGCCAAGGAACTGATGCAGTTTCTCGCCAGTGGCAAGGTGGAGATTATTGTGGGACAAACCTTTCCGTTGGCTCAGGCAGCCGAGGCCCACCGGGCAATTGCTGAACGCAAGACGGTGGGGAAGGTCGTATTGTTAGTATCATCATAGAGGGTGCCAGATTTGCACTGTTTGGTCGTCGCTGGCTGAAGCGATAGAGCGCCCATCAGGAGCCCATGACAGGGCATTGACCCAGGCGGAATGTCCTTGATACGTGAAAATAGGGGTTTTGGAAGTATCTCTTGTGGATACTTTCGTATCCCACACCTGCACCGTCTTGACTGCGGAGGCGATATATCGTCCATCAGGCGACCACGCGAGAGCTTTCACTGCACCGGCGTTGTCGCTGTAGCTCAGAAGGATTTCGCCGGTAGAGACATGCCATAGCTGTACTACTCCATCGTGACTGGCCGAGGCGATGTATTGTCCCCCGGGCGACCAGGCCACAGTAGAGACCTGGGCGGTGTGGCCCCGGTAAGTCAAGATGTGTTCGCCTGTTGAAGCCTTCCACACCTGGACGGTGCGATCGTGACTGGCCGAGGCAATGTATTGCCCATCCGGGGACCAGGCCACAGACCAGACCGGGGCAGAGTGACCGCTATAGGTAAGCAAGGTATTTCTATTGGAAGCCTTCCACACCTGGACGGTGCAATCGTGACTGGCCGAGGCGATGTACTGTCCATGCGGTGACCAGGCCACAGCCTCCACTTGTGCAGAGTGACCTTCATAGTGAGGGAGGTCATCTCCTGTGGCAGCTTGCCATACATGCACTGTGTTATCCCACGAGCCGGAGGCTATGTAGATTCCGTCGAGTATTACCTGCTCCCCAGGCAGTGTCCCTGTCTCCCAGAAAGGGTTCCAGGCTACGGCTTTGACAGTTTGCGTATGACCATTGTATGTAAGGATGGTTCGCCCAGTAGCAGCGTCCCAGACTTGCACTGTTTTATCCCACGAGCCGGAGGCAATCTGTTGTCCATCCGGCGACCAGGCCACTGCAGATACCCAGGCGGAATGTCCTTGATAGATCCGGTTATCTGACTCCGCAGCAGAATACGCCACTACCAGCGCTCGCGGTAAAAGCGGTGGAGGAGGAACTGAAACAATGGGCGATTCATCTCCTGGTTCCTCTAAAGGAGGCCTGGGTTGCAGAAGATGAGGTGGAGGCGGCCCAACAGGCTCATCCGCGAGTGGAAGCGGCTTGGGATGTGGCAGCACGGTCCCCGGGAGGGTGGGAAGAAGAGACGAGACAGAAGGAAGCGGAGGTGGATACGGTTTGTCCTCTGGTGGATGAACTGGTGGAGATGGGTGTGGTGGTGTGCGATGTGGCCGATGTTTTGACTGCATGGCCGCTTCCAATGCAGTGGCAAAAGCCTGCACGCTCCTGAAGCGCCGCTGCGGGTCTTTGGCAAGTGCAGTCAGCACAACAAATTCCACCTCGCCTGGTATCTCTGGCACGAACTTGCGCAGAGGAGGAGGATCAACTTGGGTATGTAAGTGACATAGCTCAAGAGGATTCGCTGCTTCAAACGGGAAGCGACCACAGAGCCATCTATAGACAACAATTCCTAATGCATACTGATCACTGGCCGGACGAGGTTTTCCGGCAAATTGCTCAGGTGCCATGTATAGTATCGTCCCAATCGCATTTCCCGTCTTGGTAGCATTTTGTGCTGCGACAGAGATGCCAAAGTCACCCAGCAAAACCTCGTTGCTGCGCCCAAGGAACATATTTTCAGGCTTGACATCACAATGAATCACGCCCTTCTCGTGAGCATATTGCAATGCCGATGCGACTTGTTTAACGTAACTCATGATGGTGGACGGTTCAAGGAGTGTGCCCCTGGGATGACGTATGGCGAGTGAGCCGTTGGGGGCATAGTCCATGACAAGAAAAGGCCAATGGTTATGGATGTCAAATTCATGGACACGCACAATATGGGGGTGCTCTAAATTGGCGATTGTTCGCGCTTCGATCAGAAAGTTCTCCAAATCGATGCTCGTCAATAGCATGGGGTCCACAAGCAATACTTTAATTGCGGCAGGCCTCTGTAGAAAGATATGCTCACCAAGAAAAACCACAGCAAAACCACCACGGCCTAACTCCTTGATGAGTCGGTAATTGCCAAGTTGGGATTGTGCATTCCTACGATCAGGCATTGTGATCTCCTTTTGGTAGAAGCAGTAGTGCCTGAATAACGCCGGGGTCCTGGTACGGTGTCGATTGAGATGGATGGTTGGCTTGATAGATGAGTAACCCGATCAACAATGCTGCAAGGACCAAAACAATTATTACGCTCGTGATCACGATACGCCTCCGGCTCGCAGGCTTTGTAGTAACCGGTGATTGTGCCGGTCCTATTGGCTGAGTGAGCTGAGTTGGCTGGGTTGGTTGTATTGGTGCAGTTCGGGGTGGAGGAGGTGGTGGTGGCGGGATTGGAGTAGGAGTTGGGCCTGATCCCTTATCTACCGGGATCACCAGGGAACGGCCGCCATAAAGGGGTGTTTCTTTGACTGCATAGAGTGTTCCGCTTCTATTCAGGATTTCAGCAAGACTGCGAGGCATCCGAAGCTGCATGACAGAATCCTGCAACTCTTGCAAACATTTCTGCAAATCTTTATTGTTTCGCTCCTGCAGCAGGCGTATAAAGTTCTTTGACAAACCGAGTCGATCAAAGTCATCTCTCTTCAGCAGCGGACGGGTCTCATCAGCATCGCAGTTTTCCCACAGGGCATGATTGGTTGTCAGTGCACTCAATGTGAGGTAAATGATCAGGACGGAGAAACGGTCCATCTGGGGGCCGAATGTGCGTATGCCAGGTTGTGCAGGCTGAAAGTGTTCATGTCCGGCGTCAGCAACTCCCAGGTTGTATGGCGCAAGGTCTGGGACGTACATGCCATCGAAATCAATCAATCTGAGGGAGAGATTGGGCGATATCCCACAGACCAGCACATTGGTCATATCAAGATCGCCATGGGCTATTTGCCTGGATTCAAGCTGTTCGACCAGATCGAACCACTGATGTGAAAGCAGGTTCATGGTATGAGAATCGGTATGGTGGTCGATTAAGAAATCGCCGAGTGGTTGACCTCCTAGAATAAAGGGAACCTTGAGAAAGGGGAAGGTATCTCCTCCCATGTTTACCCCGCGCTCGACCCAGGTGTGAGGGACAAGAAATGACAGCTCTGGGGAAGAACGCAGACGACTGAAATAGGAAGTGATGATACGGTAGCGGAGTTGTATATCAGCAGGTGGGGGAGCATTCGGGGGGTCTGAAGTAAAACAACGTACCACCCAGTTGCCTACGCGGTAGACGCAGACATACTTGCTGCCGCCACCATTCAAACGTGCCGGGCGGCCAGCAATCTCGTGAAGGAGGCCTTGTTGGATGTCCGGGTCGGAGAAGGTGGTGCGGCGGTTCTGCAAAGCCGAATCATACTCAGCAGGTGTGGGCCAGGCGATGTTTGATGATGGCATCTTCTCTACTCTCTTTTGCAGGTCAACTGGGGTTACACAGTCCCCCGGATTGCGTCTGTGTCCGCAAAGGTCACTCCACCTCGCCCAATCACCTCTACCCCTACAATAATATGAATTATAAAGGGATAACCACAAGGGTTGTATCATCATCGACCATGTGGCCGTTCTGCCGCTCTTTTTCAACGAGTTCGGCGAAACGGCGCGGCTCGGTCAACGATGGAAGAATATTCCAGGTAGTTTGCTGCTGCTCTAATTGAGAAAGCAACCATTGTGCCAGAGCGTCGGTTGCCATCATGAGGACATCGCCATGACGCAAGTTGCCATGCTTAAAGCGAAAATATGGGACGAGCGTGGACACGTTGTTCCCGTTGCTGGTCAGCAGCGGTGGTCTGTCGCTGAATCCTGCACTGCTATCCAGCGGGAAACTAAATTGAGGCCGTAACGTACCAGACCTATCGCCTCGAAAGAGGAACAGGCAGGTATCACCGATAGCCGCCGCATGCCAGGTATTGCTCTCACGGTCCAGCAGGAGGCCGAGGAAGGTGGACGATGCTCCTGTTTGCAATGTCCTGCGAAAGACATCCGCAGACAGTGGTTTCTCGCCGATGAGCTGGTTACGCTCATCGATCTTCCATTTCCAGGTCTCTTGAATCCACCTGTGCCAGCGATCACGCGGTTCTTGCAACCACAGAGCAAGCGTCTCTGCATCGATTTCCTGAAAGGGCATCTTGAGCCATTGTTGACCAAGCAGTGTGGCCCATGGACGCGGGAGGCTACTTCCACTGGCACCATCACAGAGTGCAAAGTAGGTCTCATCATCGGAGATGACGCAGGCATCATCGCTGGCGATGGGATTATCGTTGCCTTTCACCATACTAAAGAAACGCGCCACTTTCGGTCGCGGCGTACTATAGAGGGGATCGGTCTCGAAAAGTGGGGGAAGTGTACTCGGGTCGATGCGCGGCCTACGCTGGGTGGGAGGAGCTTCTCCCCTCATATCAGCATCATAGGTGGGAGGAAGTGGTCCGGGATAGTTGCGAAAGTGATCTACCGGATATGATCCTCCCAGTTCTGGGTTACGCATGGGCTCTTGAGTGGCTGTCCCGGTGGGACCCAGGAAGGTAATAGCAAGGAAGCCGATCAACGCGAGCAGGCACAGGCCGATACCCAGGCTGGTGGACGGTAAGCTTTGGCTATCAGAGACTGCGACAGAGACGAGGCCCAGCAGGAAAGCGGCGAAGCTAGCGCTGCGGCAGATGCCAGGTGCCAGTGCAGGCTGTTGCCAGGCCATCCGGCCCTGTCTTATCAACTCAAATAATGCATATGCGGCTGTAATCAGCACGATAGCGAATGAAGCCCCATGCAGGAATGGACCAAAGGACGAGTTTGTCGCAGGTGTCGAGCTTGCCGGAGGCGATGTCAGATGCTCGGCGGCTACAGCCAGAGCGACCCCGACTGCGGCACAGAGAATAGGGACATTGAGTGCCACATTGGTAGTGTTGCCCGAAGTGGAAGCAGCAGGTGGATGAGCCATGACCGTCCTCTCTACTAAAAATTGGCGATGACCTCGCTTGCTATCGTTCGAAGTTTTGGCTTGGCCGCGTTCCCCAACTGAGGAAGTCAATGAGATCGGCGGGATTAGCATTATAGATGAAGCCACGCGCGCCATCAGGTAATCCTGCGTTAAAGGACTCACGCGCACGCTTTGCCATCGTGGCCGGGATTTCGCTCGACATCTCAAAGAGGTTGACGGCCCATTCACGCTCATCGGCATTTGAAACATTGCGGGAAATCACTTGAGCATCGCGCGGGAAAACAAGGTGGCTGGTACTATTGCTGGTGAGGTGACAACTAAACAAGAGTACATGCCCATCGTCGGTATAGAGCTGACGGATACTTTTTGCCGCCTCGATGGGATCACCTTCGCCGTTGTGAGCGCCATCCGTAATGTTGATGACGATGGGTGGAAACGACTGGCGACGGCGTAGGTCTGCCTGGAGCCAATCCTGTACGACTCTATAGGCTCTCTGCAAAGCTTTTGCCATCTCGGTCTTGGTGCTATCAGCGGAATAGTTGATCCAATAGGGCTGCATTTCCTGTACCTGAACCTTCTTCCCCTGGACGCGATCATACTTTTCCACCAGCACCGGTCTTCGCCCAAGCGGATTTTCGGCCAGGTCCTTGATAGAGATCGGCATGCCTTGTCTATTGTCAAGGAGTGGCGTCACTTGATTGCCATAACCCAGGACCAACAAATCGCAGTAATCTTTGAGGCGACCTGTCTGAGAATCGATGGGAGTGTTGTTAATAACCGATACAATCAGGTCATTGAGTGCCAATGTTGCCATCTCACCATTGGTATACTGCCGATTGCCTATTTGTACCGGTTGGCGCATCGACCCCGATTGATCCAACAGAAAAATTAATAGGCCGCGGTGTTGTCTATTCCAGGATTTTCTGTACGAATCCTCTGGTTCCCACGTTGCCATGGCATGCCACCTTTCTTTTCGGTTTGACTTGTGGGGGTAAAATGAGTATTGATAGATACGTAGACAAGTATATGACTATAGTATTGCATGGTAATATAGACAAGTCAATAGGCAGAGATATTACATTTTACGAGCATGTACAGATAGTGCCACGCGATTAGCATTTTTGTTCAAAGCGGGAAGGTTGTCATAAGACTGGAAAGAAGTTGCTTCATGATGGAATATTGACTGTACATGTGGCTGAAAAAAAGTTAGAATGGGGTGGCATGTGAGGATGAGTATGTGCGGTTTTTCATATTTGTAGTTAAGGAGTTCTAGCGTGATGGATGGATTCATATTCTGGCGGTTTGCACATCCCATAGTGGCGTCTGCTCCTTCCCCAAACGATCCTCTCAACACGATCACAGCGGGCTTGCTTGTTGTTCTGGCTGTTGCGCTCCTGCTGCTGGCCCTGGCTACATATTTCTTCTACTCCAGGACGCGTAGGCAGAGCACCCAAGGGTGGGGAAGTGCGCCTAGAAGAGCACAGAGGGATGTAAGCACTATCGCTAGCATCATGCTAGCAGTTCCTGTGGTCTGGCTGTTAGTAGTATGGGTCGGTACATCCGCTGGGCAATCTTCCTCTGTTGCTGGGCAGCTAACTCCAACACCTACAGCCAAGCCTGGTAAAATGACTCCGACTCCTAAACCAAACCCAGCTGTGACACTTGCCGGTGAACTCGTCGCCCCTGGAACTCTCACTGTGGGCAGTGATACTACCAATCCACCACAGGAATTTCTTGATCCAACAACCCATCAACCCACAGGGTTTGATATTGATCTTATCACTGACATTGCACACAAATTGGGCCTTCAGGTAAAAATTTTTCCTACCGCTTTCTCCTCTCTCTTGGATGGTCTGAATAGCAGACAATTCGATTTGGTTATCTCGGCGATTAACATAACTCCTGACCGTCAAGCGCAATCCGATTTCGTTCCCTACTTCAAGGGGAGCGAGTCGCTGCTAGTGCAGGCGAGCAATCCTATGCGTTTTAAGCAATTGAGTGACCTGTGCGGGTTGTCTGTTGGTGTGCAGGATAGCAGTAGGGAGCAGATTGAACTGAATGACGCCAATACTGCATGCCAGGCTGCAAAGAAACCTGGGATCACAGTCACTCCAGCAGCAAACGAGGCAGATGTTATCCAATTACTGCTCAAGGGAACAGTCGAGGCGACCTACCAGGACACTGCTGCCGTTGACTACTACATGCCGCAGAATCCAGGAAAGTTTGCGATTGCTGGAGAGATCGCTGCTCCCAATGAAGGGATCATGATTCGCAAAGGTGACATTTCAATGCTCAATGCAGTGAATGATGCATTTGCTTCGTTGAAACGGGATGGGACGTACCATAAACTCCTTGGCAACTGGCATCTCACTAGCGAAGCAATTGCGGTGGTCGATCGACGCTCATGGTCCACTGTAGGGGTATGATTATGAGTTTTAAGAAAAGAGTGCGGGCATGCCATAGGGTTTGGGAGATGGAATATATAGGGATGTTAGAACAGGACGATGGTACGTGCAAGCAGAACTACGGGAAGGTACCAGTGATACAATATGCGTAGATGAATTGTAAGTTAAGAGCGTTTTTTAGGGGACAAACATAGATGATATCACTTATCTCACTTGCTAAAGTATTCGTCGGCGTCACCTGTCTTCTCATCGGTCTGAACTTGCTTACTCGTAAGCGTTTTTTTAGTGGAAGGTTGCTTTCAACTGCAGGTGTTATTGTTGGGCTGGACGTTATTAACGAAGAAACACATTCTGTGGTAGTGAGATTTACGATGCGTAATGGGGAGAGTGGAGAAGCTAAGGTCTTGACCAGCGGTGAATACAGGGTTGGGGAGCAGGTTACTATTTTTTATGATCCGATGAACCCGCTTGAGGTAAAACTCCAGTCGGTTCCTGAGCATTGGCTTTTGCCTCT
>Ga0187819_10001352_pt1 | contig 12672 bp, 8 predicted proteins | sample NC_wetland_sal_i_15_FD_132411 | JGI IMG/M metagenome (GOLD analysis project Ga0187819, IMG submission 132411) | Wetland sediment microbial communities from Neuse River Estuary, North Carolina, USA - SO4_4 | ecosystem: Environmental > Aquatic > Freshwater > Wetlands > Sediment | place: USA: North... | reverse complement strand
TACATAGGAGGTCACCGCCGAAACGTCCAGCGACAGCTTCAACGAAATTTCCCGCCCCGCATGCACTCGCGGTGTGATGTCGATGTTCACGCCCACGTCGAGGTATTGAAATTGGGTATTCACGAGCGGGTTGATGCCGACTCCGCCAATGCCCGGCTGGAACGACCCGGTCGCCACCGGCACGCGATCGCCGATCTTCAAGGTAGCCTTCTGCCCGTCCAGCGCGCGGATCTGCGGATTCTGGATGATCTTGGTGTCGGTGTCGCTCAAAAGCGCCGTCGCCGTAGCTTGCGGTATCGTCACCTGGAAGTCGGTGGCGTTCAGGTTGGCCAGGGTATTCAGGTTGATGCCGTTCGACGGCGTAGTGGGAGTCGTGGTCGTGGTGGTTGTCGTAGTAGTGGAAGTGGTAACGTTGGGCTGCAGTTGCACCGAGGCGCTGGTCGGAGGGCTGATTCCAAGCTTGTGCGCCTTGTCGCGGCTTACCTGCATCACCGCCACTTCGATCAAGACTTCGGGGCGCGCTTTATCGAGATCGTCCACCAGTTTCTGCGCCAGCGCCATCTGGTCCGGCGTGCCCCGCACCACAATCGCTCCCTGCGAGGGCAACTGCTGGATCCGGCTAACTTCCAGGATGGTGCGCATCGCGTTCACCACGTCCTGCAATTCGGTAGGCTGAGAGAGGTTCGAAAGATAAAAAGTCTTGATGACGTTTTGTTCCAGCTCTTTCCGCTTCGCGGGATTGTCTTGCGCGACAAAAATCGTATTCGGCGTCACCGGACGCCAAAAGGTCTTGGTCTCAAACGAAATGATCTCCAACGCGTCTTCCAGCGTCACCCCATTCAGCTCGATGCGCGTCTGTTTCGGCGTGTAATCGGGATCGAAAAGCACGTTGACGCCGGCCAGCTTCCCCACCGTCTCGTAGATCACGTTGGTCTTTTCCGTGAGCTTGAGCGTGATGGGCACGTTGGAGATCGGAGCCAGCTCCACCGGACCCTGCGCCGATTCCAGCCGCCGGCGCAACGCGGTCGCCCCCGCCGCCGATGCCTGCGGTTGCGGATTCTGCGCTTCCCGAATCATCTGCTCGGTGCGCTTCAGTTCCTGTTGCGCGATGAACGAAGAAGGGTCGGTCTCCAGCGCCTTCTGAAACTGCGCCAAGGCCTCGTCCAGCTTGCCCGCTTCGCGCAGAATCTGACCGCGATGCACCTCGGACGAAGCCGCGAGAAAACGGTTTCGCTCGAACGCAGTTCGATATCTCAGGTCTTTCGGTTTTAAATTGTAGGCTTGCTTGAAATAGTCGAACGCCTGCTCGTAGTTTTGCCGCGCTTCGGCGTCGCGACCCTTCTCGTACAGCGCCTTGGCGGAACCGGTGGTCTTGGCGAAAAGGGAAAACTGCAACCAGAGCAGCAGCAAAGCGAACAGAGCCGGACGAATCAGGCGTCTCATCAAGCAGTCCTCATGAAAATCTCTCTGCACCGGCCACAAGCTGCTCGCGTGGGGACGGCCGCCCTCGGCCGTCCAAGCCGAGCGTTAGCTCGGCGGTTGCCCGTGCTCACAGCAATTCGGGATTCCATTACCTCTGGTCAACCCGAACTCATTCAACGACCAGAAAGAGCGGGCGAGCCGGGCGTCAGCAGCGGCCATCCAGCGCAAAAAGTACCGGAAACTCGGATTATAGCATCGCTTCAATGAGCACCCGAAGTGATTGGTACACCGGTGTTTACACTCATTAGTACCTGCCCCCAGGTGTCAGGTCTCAGGTGTCAGGAAAAGCACCCGTAGCGAAAAGCACTTAGGGTTGGTTTTCCTGACACCTGAGACCTGAAGCCTGACACCTGAGACCTGCCGTGTTACTTTCTTTTCAGTGCCATGGCCAAGCAGACCACCCACCAAACTCAGCCCAACCGGGAGAAGAATCCTCGTCGCCAGCCCACCGCCTCCGGCGAGAAGGATGCCGCCGTAAACAGGAACGCCAGTCACAACTACTTCTTGCTAGAAAAATTCGAGGCTGGAGTCGTGCTCACCGGAACCGAGGTGAAGTCGATTCGCACCGGCAAGGCCAATCTCAAGGATGCCTATGGCCTCGTCAAGGACGGCGAACTCTGGCTGCTCAACTGCCACATCGGACCCTACGACCACGGCAACTACGCCAACCACGCCGCCCTCCGCACTCGCAAACTCTTGGTTCACAAGGAAGAAATTCGCAAGCTCATCGGCAAGACCCAGCAGAAGGGACTCACCTTGATCCCCACTCGCGTCTATTTCAAAAACGGAAGAATCAAGGTCGAACTCGCCCTCGCCAAGGGCAAGCAGCAATGGGACAAGCGCGAAACCGAGCGCCGTCGCACTGCCGACAAGGAAGCTCGCGAAGCCATCTCCAGGGGAAGAAAACACGCCTAGTGAACTGGAGAGACGGGCGCCCCCGCCCGTCCGCCGTAAGCCCCAAAGAGAAAGCGGGTGCCCCATCCTTGCGCGTTCTCTGCGCAAGGGTGGGATTTGAGGCTAGTCTCCCGCTCGGATTTTCCTCGCTCAGTTGCGCATCCCCCCTTCCACCGTGGATACTGAAGACACTCCATCATGAATACAGACCTTTCTTCCTCCGCTCCGTCTCAACTGGAAACCGAATGTTTGGTTGTGGTAACGCTCGACCAGGGCGAAAAAGATAAGCCCGCGCCATCCGTCGAGTCCACCGACATTGCTGTGCGGGAAGCCGCCGAGGACGTGATTTCGAGCGGCGAGGTGACCGCCAAGTCGTTCGAAACCACGCTCCTGCATCGCCCCGCGGGCTTGAAAGCCAAACGCCTGCTTCTCGTTGGCGGCGGCAGAGCTAAGAATTTCTCCGTCGCGGAAGTGCGCAAACTTGCCGGTACGGCCGTGCGCACCCTGAAAGCGAAAAGCATCCGCAGCTTCGCCTTCGCGCTGCCGGTGAACGGCATCACCCCGCCTGAAGGGGTGCGAGCCATCGTGGAAGGCGCTTTCGTCGGCAACTTCGAGCCCGGCTACTACAAGAGCGATCGCAAGGATAAGGACAACGACCAAAAGATCGACTCCGTCACCATCGTTGTAGGAGGCGATACAAAACCCCTGGAGGGCGCAATGCAAGCCGCGCGCATCGTCGCCGAGTCGCAGAACTTTACCCGCGACCTGGTCAACGAACCCTCCAATCGCATGACCCCGACCATCCTCGCCGAGCGCGCCAAGAAAATGGCCGCCCAAGTCGGCCTGAGGTGCGAAGTCCACGACGCGGACAAGATCAGACAGTTAAAGATGGGCGCTTTCTGGGGAGTGGCCCAGGGATCCGACGAGCCTCCCGCGCTGATCGTGTTGCGCTACGAGCCAGAGGGAGCGGCCAAAGATGTGCACCTCGGCCTGGTCGGCAAAGGCGTCACCTTCGATACCGGCGGCATTTCCATCAAGCCCGCCGACGGCATGGAGAAGATGAAGTACGACATGGCCGGCGCCGCCACCATGATCGGCGTCATGCGCGCGATCGCTTTGCTCAAGCCGAAGGTGAAGGTCACCGCGATTGTCTGCGCCACCGAAAACATGCCCTCCGGCAAAGCGCAAAAGCCCGGAGACGTGCAGATCGCCATGTCCGGTAAGTCCATCGAAATTATCAACACCGACGCCGAAGGTCGCCTCATCCTCGCCGACGGCCTATGCTACGCCCGCCAACTCGGCTGCACCCACTTGGTGGACGCCGCCACTCTCACCGGAGCGGTAGTCGTCGCCCTCGGCTACGTGAATGCCGGAATCTTCGCCAGCGACGACCAGATGTACGAGCGCTTCGCCAACGCCGACCAGCGAGCCGGGGAGAAGATGTGGCGCCTTCCCCTCGACGACGAATACAAAGAGATCATCAAATCCAACATCGCCGACATGGTGAACTCCGGCGGACGCTGGGGCGGAGCCATCTCCGCCGCCATGTTCCTCAAAGAATTTGCCGAAGACACCCCCTGGATCCACCTCGACATCGCCGGCACCGCCTGGACGGAAGAGGCAAAGCCGTGGATCGCCAAAGGACCATCAGGGATCGCCCTGCGCAGTTTGGTGGAGTTTGTGAAGGGATGGAGTGCGTAAGAATCAATTTCGCGGTGGACACACAATTGGAATCACGTCTCTTCGGTTCTTCCGATAAACACGGAAGTCGCTTTCATCCACTGTAACCACGGGCAAATCGTCATAAAGTTCGCTCATGCGAATGAGACACAAGTCCGCAAGATCGGGCGTGCGGTCCCGATAGCGTTCGGCGAGCACTTGAATTTCCTCAATATTCTCCGCCACATCAAATGCAATCTTCAGAAATCCGTCTTGCAACAGCGCAAGCACCCTACTGGCCGATCCAACCTGGAACGCGGTTTCGGCAAGTACAGCTTCACAGGTAAAAAACGGGTCTGAAACGGTTCGCCCAATCTCCTTGGCCCAATCGTGATACCGGTCGTCGTAGTTCAGAAACGCCACGATGAAACTGGTATCCGCGATGGCCCTCATTTCCTTGAAAATCCCTTTCGCGACGAAAGGTCGGCGGGCCCATGGATCGAACCGCAATGACGCATGAAGGGTTTACTCCCGGTCTCCCGCTTCGCACGTTCCAGCTCTTCCCGAACCAACCGGCCAACCGGCACTCCCGTCTTGCGAGCGGTGCTCTTAAGCCAGTCTGCCAAGTCCTCCGGGAGTCGAATTGTGATTGTATTACCCATGAGCATTATTGTAACACATCTCTGTGTAATGTTTTACATTACACTGAATAGAGCAGACATGGATCTCCCCGAGAAAATCCGCTCCCTGCCCACCTCTCCCGGCGTCTACCTCTATAAAAACGCCGAAGGCGAAGTCATCTACGTAGGCAAGGCCAAGAACCTGCGCTCGCGCGTCTCCTCCTATTTTCACGAGGGGCGATGGGAAGACGCGAAAACCGGCACTCTGGTCCGCGAGACCGTCGACGTTGACTACATAGTGGTAGCCAATAATAAGGAGGCGTTAGCTCTAGAGAACCACCTCATCAAGCAGAAAAAGCCGCGTTTCAACATCCTGCTGCGCGACGACAAAACTTACCCCTACGTCAAGCTGACCCTGGCCGAGCGCTTCCCCCGCGTCTACGTGACCCGCCGCCTGCGCAAGGACGGCAGCGCCTATTACGGCCCCTACTTCCCTGCCAATCTCGCCTACCGCATCGTCGACTTGATTCATCGCCACTTCATGGTTCCATCGTGCAAGGTGGACCTGACCCGCTATCATCCGCGTCCGTGCTTGCAGTACTACATCAAGCGCTGCCTGGGTCCGTGCGTGAAGGATCTGACCACGCCCGAGATTTACAGTGAGGCCGTGCGCGACGTGAAGCTTTTTCTCGAAGGCCGCCAAACCGACCTCGTCAAGTCTCTCCGCGAGCGCATGTCCGAAGCCGCCGAAGCGCAGGAGTATGAGCGCGCCGCCCGCTATCGCGACCTGATCTCCACCGTAGAGCAGCTGCAGGAAAAGCAGCGCATAGCCGCCGCCGAAGGCGATGACGCCGACGTCTTCGGCTTCCATTACGAGAACCAGATGCTGGCCGTCAACCTCTTCCACATGCGAGGAGGAAAAGTCCTGGATCGTAGAGAATTTTTCTGGGAAGACCTGCCCGACTTTGGCACGAACCACGTAGGGACGGCCACCCTCGGCCGTCCAGGCGAGCAAAGCTCGCCATCAAACCTGTTTCATCCCTCCGAATTCTTCTCCGCCCTGGTCAAGCAGCTCTATTTAGCCCAGCCCTATGTCCCCAGAAACATCTACGTCCCCGTAGACTTTGAAGACCGCGAAGAACTCGAAGAAGCGCTCAGTGAACAGCTCGCGGGCGAGGGCGCCCGCGCCACACGTGTGCATCTCACTGTCCCCCAGCGCGGAGACAAGCGCGAGCTCATCGATCTCGCCGGCACCAACGCCAAGCATTCCTACGACCAGCGTTTCCGAGTCCTCAAGCCCAACGCAAGAGCCATCCAGGAAGCACTGCAAGACGCGCTAGCCCTACCTGAGCCGCCCAGGCGCATAGAGTGTTTCGACATCAGTCACATTCAGGGAGCGGAAACCGCCGCCTCGATGGTGGTGTGGGAAGACGGCAGGATGAAAAAATCCGACTACCGCAAGTTCATCATCAAGACCGTCGAAGGCGTGGACGATTTCGCCTCCATGCGCGAAGTAGTCACTCGCCGCTACCAGCGCCTTCAGAAAGAACAGCAAGCCCCGCCCAGCCTGGTGCTAATCGACGGCGGCCTCGGACAACTCCACGCCGCCGCCCAGGCGCTCGAAGCCCTGGAAATCATCAACCAGCCGCTAGCCGCCATAGCCAAGCGCGAAGAAATAATCTACGTATACGGACAGGAGGACGACCCCGTCATTCTCGACCATCATTCTCCCGTCCTGCACCTGGTGCAGCAGATCCGCGACGAAGCCCATCGCTTCGCCGTGACCTTCCATCGCAAGCGCCGCCAGATCCGCGACCGAGCCACCGAGCTCAGAGAAATCCCCGGCGTAGGAGAATCCACCACCCGCCGCCTGCTGGAACATTTCGGCAGCCTGCAAGCCGTAAAACAAGCCGACGTAGCCGCCTTGTCAGCCGTGGTAACGAAGTCGCAAGCCGAAGCCATCCTCGAGCATTTTCGGAAGGCGGCCCTCAGTTCTTAGCTGTCAGCGATCAGAAAACATGTCATCCTGAGCGAAGTGGCTGTTTCGCGAAGCGAAGCAGCCGCGGAGTCGAAGGACCCCTACCCGTTCGAGGCGTCCTCTCGGCGTCAAGGCGTTCTCCCTGTACCTCGTGCAGTCGCGGTCACGCGCCCCACCGTTTTTCGACCTGTGGAATTCGCTCCCGCACAACCCCTTCTTGTCGGAGTACAATTCCAATCGTAGCTCGTCATCGCGATCGAGCGGGAGGTCCCCATGCCCGTGTACGACTACGTCTGCAACGATTGTCACAAACCCTTCGAAGTGATTCTCACCCTGAAGGAACACGAAGTAGAGGTGAAATGCCCCAAGTGCGGCAGCAAGAACGTGGAGCAAGAGGTGACCGCGTTCTATGCCGTGACGGGAAAAAAGAGTTAGCCTCGGAACGGCCAATCCGTGCGGCTGCCCCATCCTTGCGCGTTCGTTGCGCAAGGGTGGGATTGGAGCGCCTCATCCGCACAGTTTCCCCCGACTCCAACGCGCGAGCGGGTGCCCCATCTTTTGCGTTCTCCGCGCAAGGGTGGGATTGGAGCGCCTTCGACCCCAGAAGATTTTCCCAACACCTTACCGCCCCTCCAAAATCTTCGTAGCCCGGAACGACTTCACGACAATCTGATTCGGCTGCATCCCGACGGGAATAATGGTCAGCAAGGAATATTCCGAGGGCTCAAATTTCTTCTTCGGCGTGCGCTTCTGAATTACAGTCAAGTCTCCGGAACCGGAGTCAAGTACCAGCAGATAGTTCTGATTCTGCGAGAGAGCCAGCGCATCGGGATGCGTGCCTACCGGCAGATAGGCGATGATCCTACCCAGGTCAATGTCATAAACCGTGATGTTATTCGATCCGAAGTTAGAGACATATAAGCGCGAGTTATCGAGCGACACCACGCCCCGCGTGGGTTGAGTACCAACGAGATAACTCCCCGATACTTCATTCGCCGTCGTCTCGATGATCGAGATGCTGCCGGCATCGAAGTTGAAAGCGGCCAGTTCTCCACCGTCAGGCTTCAGCGCCAGACTCACCGGAGATTTTCCGACATCGAGCAACGCCAGCAGCTTGTCGTTCTTGAGATCAATGCTGGCAACCTGCCCCGATCCCGAACAGGAGATAAACGCTTTGCTGGAATCGGGCAGAATCGCGATGTCTTCCGGACTGATACAGAGGTTGATGGCGGAGCGCACGGCGAGGCGCGCAGTGTCAATGATGGAGACCGAGTTGTCGGCACGATTGCTGACCACCACGGTTGCGCCATCGGGCGAGACGCGGGCCAATCCCGGATTTCCGCCAACCCGGAGCGTGGCCGCAACCGCCCGACGCCCCAGATCAATTACAGAAACATTGTCCGAGCCGGAATTAGCAACATAGCCACGGCGTCCGTCGGGAGAAATGTCGATGAAGTAGGGGCGTCCGTGAACGCCAATGGTGGCGACAACTTTGTTCAGCTCAGCGTCAATCACGCTGACGTTCGAAGAGCCCGTATTGACGACGTAAACTTCGTTGCGCTTAGGATTAGACGCGACTCCGGTGGGCTCAACCCCGACTTGCAGCGTTCTCACCGGGCGAAAGCTGCGGAGATCGATGACGGTAACCGTGTTGCTCTTACCATTTGTTATATAAGCGAACTCGCGGTAGAGCGGGCCGTAAGCGGGGAGAGTGCGCTCGTGATAGTAGTACCAGCCAGCGGCCAGAATGAGCGGGACGAGGACGGCAGTGAAGAGAAGTTTGCGCAAAACTCAGTCCGCAGAACTTGTGACTTCGGCCTTGACACAACTCGATGCGGAGACACTGCGTCCCAGCACCGCTGCGATCTGCCCCACCTGCACCATGAGAGCGTCAAACTGATCTGGAAACAACGACTGCATGCCGTCCGAGAGCGCGCGGTCGGGATCGTGGTGAACTTCGACGATCAGGCCGTCGGCTCCCACAGCTACAGCGGCGCGGGAGAGCGGCGTAACTTTGTTGCGCTTGCCGGTACCGTGACTGGGATCGACGATAATGGGCAGGTGACTGAGGCGCTGGACGGCGGGCACCACGCTGAGGTCGAGCGTGTTGCGGGTGTGATCGGCGAAGGTGCGCACTCCGCGTTCGCACAACACGATATTGTAGTTGCCTTCGCTCATGATGTACTCGGCCGCCATAAGAAATTCCTCGAGCGTGGCCGAGATGCCGCGCTTCAACAGGACCGGCTTGCGGGCGCGTCCGGCGCGCTTGAGCAGAGAGAAGTTCTGCATGTTGCGGGCGCCGATCTGGATGACGTCGGCGTACTTATCGACCAGGTCGAGCGATTCGTAATCCACAGCTTCGGTGACAATAAGCAGCCCAAAGCGGTCGCGGACTTCGGCCATGATCTTCAGCCCTTCTTCGCCGAGTCCCTGAAAAGAATAAGGAGAGGTGCGCGGTTTGTAGGCGCCGCCCCGAAAGAACTGCGCTCCGGCCCGGGCAACGCGCTCGGCGACTGTGAACGCCTGTTCGCGATTTTCGATGGCGCAAGGTCCGGCGATGATGGCCAGGCCGGGACCTCCGATGGTGACGGGCGGGCTTCCCGAATGAGGAGCCGGAAACTTGATCACCGTGTTGTCGGGTTTGGTGTCGCGGCTGACCAGCTTATAGGGCTTGGTAACGCGGATAACTTCCTGCACTCCGGGCATCTCTTCGAGCGTGCCCGATTCGACTTCGCCCTGGTTGCCGGTGATGCCGATAGCAGTTCGCTGCGCGCCGGGCATGGAGTGGGCGCGGTATCCCAGCGCTTCGATCTTCTGGCAGACGGCGCGGACCTGCTCTTCCGTGGCCTGCGCCTGCATGACAACCAGCATAGTGATTACCCCGAACGATTCAGTTTAGCGTCCGGGAGCGGGACTGGGCAAACGGGCTAGGTTGCTGGCCCATCCTTCCGCCGAAACGCGACCTAATCGTAGTCGCGTCTGGAGATGGAAGATACAAGGATGGGGCAGCCACGTTTCGTTATCCGAAAAGAAGAACAGAGGGTGGGCCAGCCCCCGAGTCCTTAACCTCTCGGAACGATCTCGCGTGATCCTACTGCACCGTCCCCGCTTCCGGTTCCGCAGACTCGGAGTCCAAAACCTGCCGCACCTTAGCAATGAGTTCCGATAAGGAAAAGGGCTTGGCCAGAAACCACAGCCCCGGATCGAGCACGCCATAGTGGACAATCGCGTTGCTGGTATAGCCGGAGACGTACAGGACCCTGGTACGCGGGGAAATCTGTTTCACTTGCTCGGCAAGCTGCGGGCCCTTCATTCCTGGCAGGATCACGTCCGTCACCAGCAGTTGGATATCGGGCTGATTGGCGCGGCATAAGGCGATGCCTTCCGCCGGGCTGGCCGCGGGCAAAACTTTGTAGCCGGAGTCCGTTAAGACTTCGCACGTCAATTGACGGACCTGCTCGTTGTCCTCGACCAACAGGATGGTCTCGGTTCCGCGCTGGATCTCCAGCGGCTGCTTCTCCGTTCGCACATCTTCCACCGGTTGATCGACCCGGGGAAAATAGATCTTGAACGTCGTCCCCCGATCCGGCTCGCTGTAAACCCAGATGTAGCCTCCACTCTGTTTGACGATTCCATAGACGGTGGAGAGGCCCAGGCCAGTACCCTTGCCGACTTCTTTGGTGGTGAAGAAAGGTTCGAAGATATGCTCCTGCGTGTCCGCGGTCATGCCGATTCCGGTGTCGCTCATGGCCAGCATGACGTAGCTTCCCGGCTGCGCGGGCGGATGTTCGCGGGCGTAGGCTTCGTCCAGTTCCGTGTTCGCGGTTTCCAAAGTCAATTTTCCTCCGCTGGGCATCGCGTCTCGCGCATTCACGGCCAGGTTCATGATGACCTGCTCGATTTGCCCGGGATCAGCCTTAACGGCGCCCAGTTTGCTGCCGGGCACGGATAGGATTTCGACGTCATCGCCGATCAGCCGCCGCAGCATAGTGTCGAGGTTCATAAGGATGTCGTTCAAATCAATCACCCGGGGCGAGAGCATCTGCTTGCGGCTGAAGGCCAGCAGTTGGCGGGTGATTTCTTCCGCGCGCTCGGCCGCGGTTCGGATTTGAACCGTGGCGTCCATTAGCTTGCCTGCCGCGGGGACTCCGTCAGTTAGCATCTGGTTGTATCCCGTGATGACCGTCAAAAGGTTGTTGAAATCGTGGGCAACACCACCAGCCAGTCGGCCAACTGCCTCCATTTTCTGGGCGTGGCGCAGCTTCTCCTCGAGCGCCACGCGCTCGGTCACATCCTGAACCAGCGAGGCTACCCCGAACACGCGTCCGGATTCATCGACCAGGGGTGTGTTGTACCACTCGCAGGAAATGGTCCGACCGGCCTTGGTGATATTGTCGTTGCTGGCGGCGCTGCGGACTTCGCCCTTCTGGTCGAGAAGATCTTGCCAGATCCGGTCCACTTGCTGGCGGAAGGGAGGTGCCACGATGAAGCTGCCATGACGTCCCATGGCCTCCTCGCGGGAATATCCGAAGATGCGTTCGGCGGCGGCATTCCAGGCCGCGACGCGAAACTGAAGATCCCATTCAATCACTGCCAGGGGCGTATGCTCGACGTGAACCCGCAGTCTCTGCTCTGATCTGTCAATTGCCTCTTGCGCCCGTTTGCGATCGGTGATGTCCCGCGAGATTCCGAGCAGTCCAATGACCTGGCCGGCCGCGTCGCGATACGGTCCCTTGGTGGAAAGGTACGTCCTGGCAACGCCGGCTGCAACGCCGACTTCCTCGGAGGTGCAAGTCTCGCCGGACTGAAGAACGGTGCGGTCGTGCTCCATGATCTGACGTCCGCTTTCCGGAGAAAAGAGCTCGCTGGCATCCTTACCGACGACCTCTTCGACGCTCCGTCCCAGGAAACGAGCGCCCGCGGAATTGATCATGAGGTAGCGGCCCCGCAAGTCCTTGACGAAGACCGCGTCGGTGGTTCCTTCGCTAATCCCTTGCAGAAGGGACAGATTCTTCTGCAATTCCTGTGTGCTGTCAAGCAACTGGCTCTGCACCACGAACAAGCGCCCCGCGGCGGCGGCGAAGGAGACCGTCACCAGGATCACCGACCAGAGAAACTGCTCCTGGGCGATCTGCAGGGCCAGCGGAAAGACGATTGCGGGAATGAGCAAGGGAGAGAATTGGGCCAGTAGTTGCATGCCCGGGGCGAAGGAGTCGATCGTCTGCAGCGGGCTCGGCTCGGTGCCGTCCCAAGTTGCCGCAAGCACGATGGGAACGCAGTAGGTGACGGTCCACAGCAGGCCGGTCCAAGTCCCCGGCCGATGGCTCCCGGCAGCGAAGCCGTAGAGAGTCGTACTGGAGGTGACGGCGAAGGCGAAGAAGAATGCCGCAAAACGAAGGAAGAACGCGCGCGCCGTGCGATATTGAGTAAGACCCCCTCGAATCAGAAAACTTAGAGCCAACATCCCGAAGAAAGCAAGGCTGAAGTAGAAAGCACGAAATTCCATGGCACGTCCCGAGACTTGCCATCGGGAGGGCACATAGAGCTGAGAAAGCTCAAGGGCAAGCGCCAGAGCGCAGACCTGCACAAAATCGCAGAGCCGCAACCAGCGGAATCCACGGTTGGGGTCGCGCGGACTCAGAAACAGCGTCATCATGGCGGGCACAGGCCAGAAGAAGAACAGAACATCGCTCGGCCACACTGTACCCGTGCGAGCGTGTAGATAGTAGAAGTAGTAGGTGTAGCCGACGTGGGCCAGAAGAGAAAGAGCAAGAGAAAAAGAAACCAGGCGCCAAACCCGCTTGCCGAAGGACCCGGACCGGCGGGAGGCGGACCAACTGACACCCGCTGCCAGCAAGGCCGCCGCCGCCTCTATCCAGTCACTCCACCGAGAGGTGAATTGGGTACCGTACCGGAATATGACCAGAACCAGGTGTGCGCCGATCAGAATTGCCGCCGCCGTGATCGCCGACTTGCGATGCCCGGGCATCTCTTAAACCTCGATCTAGCATTGGGGTTTCGAAAACGCCTTGGGGGCGG
>Ga0187819_10001350_pt1 | contig 12674 bp, 10 predicted proteins | sample NC_wetland_sal_i_15_FD_132411 | JGI IMG/M metagenome (GOLD analysis project Ga0187819, IMG submission 132411) | Wetland sediment microbial communities from Neuse River Estuary, North Carolina, USA - SO4_4 | ecosystem: Environmental > Aquatic > Freshwater > Wetlands > Sediment | place: USA... | reverse complement strand
CTGGCGATTGACTTCGCCATCATGAAGGATGGACATGTCCAGGGGCTCGCGGTGGTAGCTACTTCAGGGGACCCAGCCCTCGACCGCCCAGCCTACGGCAGCATCACTGCTTCGGACCCATTTCCGCCGCTGCCCAGCGAGTTCACTGGGCCTTATCTCCAACTGCGATTCCGTTTTTACTACAATCCCGATAAGGCCGACCTGGAGTAGCAGGCACTGGCTCCGGACCAGAGTCTTTTCTTCCCGGCGATAATCAAATAGTTAATAGTAATAAGCGCGATCGACTCGGTTTTGGAGGGGAGAGTTCCACGTGCACAAAATGCCGGTGTTGTTCGTCGGGCATGGATCGCCGATGAACGCGATTGAACACAACGCCTTTACCGAGGCGCTGAGCGGTCTAAGCGCCCGGCTGCCTACGCCGAAGGCGGTGTGCGTCGTGTCGGCGCATTGGGTGACTTCAGGATCGCATGTGCTGGCGTCGGCGCATCCGAAGACGATTCATGACTTCTACGGCTTCCCGCGGCCTTTGTATGAAGTTCAATATCCCGCACCGGGTGCGCCGGATGAGGCTGAGAAAATCGCGGGCAATCCGGAGATTGCGCCAGACCAAGAGTGGGGACTTGATCACGGCTCGTGGAGCGTGCTCCGCCACATGTATCCAAAGGCGGACGTGCCGGCGTTTCAGTTGAGTCTCGATGAGCGGCGCAGTTTCAAGGAACATCTGGAACTTGGGAGGGAGATTGCGTCTCTGCGCGAGCGCGGAGTTTTGATTCTGGGCAGTGGCAACATCGTGCACAATCTGCGGCGCATCGACTGGAACGATCCGCACGGGGCGTATGACTGGGCGTTCGAGTTCGACGCCAAGGTCAAGACTGCCGTCGAGGCGCACGATACGACCTCATTGGCCGAGCCGCAAAAGTGGGGCGACGCATTGCTGGCTACGGCGCATCCTACGGTAGAGCATTACTTGCCGCTGCTTTACTGCATGGGCAGTACGGACGAGCACGATGCGGTCTCGTATCCGTACGAAGGCTTCGATTTCGGGAGCATCTCGATGCGGGCGATTCTGTTTGGAGATAGCAGGGCCTAATGGAGACTCGCAAACGAAGCGACCCCAGCGGCTGAAGCCGATTTCCACTTCGACATCATACGGCGCGACTTAAAGTCGTGACCTTCCCGATTGTGCGTTTCCGGCTTCGTTACCACACCCGGCAGCGGTTCTGATTCACCATGGGCGAGCCGGCCTTGCAGTGGAAGGCCTGTTGGAACTCCGGCATGTTCGAGACGACGCCGTTCGTCCGGTACTTCTCCGGCGAGTGCGGATCGACCGTGGCGCGGAGGCGTTTAGTTTCGTCGCGGGTCTCGCCGCACCAGCTTTGTCCGTAGCCGACGAAAAAGCGCTGATCGGGAGTGAGGCCGTCGATCGGGTCGAGCTTCTCGGCTCTCGTGTCTTCTTTCCACGCCAGGTACGCCAGGATCAGGCCGCCGAGATCGGCGACGTCCTCGCCCAGCGTCAGCTTGCCGTTGATCTTGATGTCGTCGATGATCGTGTAGGTCGAGTACTGGTTCGAAATGCAATCGGCGCGCTGCTGAAATTCCTTTGCATCCTCTGGCGTCCACCAGTCACGCAGGTTCCCGTGGGCATCGAACTGGCGGCCTTCGTCGTCGAAACCGTGGGTGAGCTCGTGGCCGATGGTGCCTCCGGTGTCGCCATAGTTGGGAGCGGCGTCGGAAGTGGGATCGAACACCGGAGGCTGAAGAACGCCAGCGGGGAAGTTGATGTCGTTCATCTGCGGATCGTAGTAGGCGTTGACGGTGGGCGGAGTCATGCCCCACTCGCCGCGATCGACGGGCTTGCCGATCTTCGCGAGTTGGCGGTTGAATTCAAATGTGCGGGCTCGCTCGACGTTGCCCAGTTCGTCACCGCGCACGATTTCGAGCTTGCTGTAGTCACGCCATTTATCGGGATATCCGATCTTGTTGGCCATGCCGTGCAGCTTCTCGAGAGCCTGCTGCTTGGTCGCGGCAGACATCCAGGGCAGGTTGTTGATGTCCTGTTCCATCGCGGCCTGAATTTCCTTCACCATCTTCAGAGCTTGCTGCTTCGCCTCAGGGGAGAAATATTTTTCGACGTAAGCTTGGCCGAGAGCTTCTCCCAGGTAATCGTCGACGGCTTCGGTGCAGCGCTTCCAGCGCGGTTGAAGTTCCTGCTGGCCGCGCAGGGTCTTTCCGTAGAAGGCGAAGTTTTCGTTCACGAATGTGGAAGAAAGGTGCGCGGCATCGGCGTGCACGAGGTGCCAGCGGAGGTAAGTCTTCCAGTCCGCCAGATTTTCGGCGTTGAGTTCGCCGCTCATGGTCTTGAAGAAATTAGGGGACGCAACGTTGAGCGATGCGAGTGACGGCGTTCCCACCCTGGCAAAGAACATCTGCCAGTGAAACTCAGGGGAAAGCTTTTCCAACTCCGTGCTGGTCATCTTGTGGTCGAGGGCTTTGGGGTCGCGCCGCTCGACACGAGTCATGGAACCCTTGGCGAGAGCGGTTTCGATGCGCATGACGGTTTGCGCTTCGGCTGCGGCCGCATCGGGCTTATCGCCCAAGAGTTCGAACATTTTCTGCACGTGCGCCAGATAGGCTTTGCGCAGCTCCTGCGACTTGGCGTCATCTTTCGTGTAGTAGTCGCGGTCGGGCAGGCCGAGGCCGCCTTGATCGGCGTCAGCGATTACCTGATTAGCGTCGCGGTAATCCTGGATCGAGTCGAAGCGGAACAGGACGTTGTCATCAGTCATCGCTGCGGCTACGTCGGCGATCTCCGCCTTGGATTTGATCTTCGCGATGCGCTCCAGTTCCGGCTTGAGCGGGTCGACGCCTTTGGCCTCGATGGCTTTCTCGTCGGTGCAGGACGCGTAGTAGTCGCCGATTTTTTGGGTGACCGCGTTGCGGTTGGCGTCAGGCGCGGCGGCGGCTTCGAGGATGCTGCGCAGACGCGTGCGGTTCTCGTCCTGCATTTTGGAGTAGGTGTCCCAGGACGACTGGTCGGGAGGAATCGGGTTGGCCTTGATCCAACCACCACATGAGTACTGGAAAAAGTCGACGCAAGGATCGATGCTGCGGTCCATCGAGGTGACGTCGAGCGCGGGCTCGTGGCTGGCGGACTGCTGAGCATTAGCGAGACTTAGCAAGAGAACAGATGCAAGCGCAACCAGACCTGCGCGCAGATTTGCCATGAGAGAAATACCTCTATTGGAAGAAATCGAAATCGTGAGACCCAAAAGTATAAGCCATCGGCAACCGCTTCGGGCTCCAAACACGATTCTGAAAGCCGCCAGCATTTTCCTGGTTTTTCAGGAGCAGGCCGAGACGGCCTCGCGAGGGCCCGCGGGACGCCGGCGCTACAATTTCGAGTCACCCTTACGCAGGTGGATTGATCCATCGCCGGTGCGGATGGTGAGCTGGCTGCCGCCGCCGTTCAGCTTGCCGCGGACTTCGTTCTGACGAAGTGTGCCCGAAGTCGTGACGGGCATATCGAGGTCGATGTGGCCGTCGCTGGTGTGGAGATCGACATCTGCGGCGAGGTCGCCGGGAACTTCGAGGGAGACGCTGCCGTCACCGGTTTCGAGCCTCCAACCGGATGCTAGGGTGGAACCGGAACCCGCGCGAACATCGACGCGTCCATCGCCGGTCTTGAGTTCGAGTTCGTCAAAGCGGCCGTTGGCTTGAATGTGGCCATCGCCGGTGGTGGCGTGCAGCTTGCCGTCCACGCCGTCTAGATTGACGGAACCGTCGCCGGTGTGGAGTTCCATTTCACCTTTCAGCGAGGCGACATCGATCTTTCCGTCGCCCGTGCGCAGATTGACCTTACCCTCGCGGGGCATCTGGATGATGATGTCGACGCGATGCGAGCCCCATCCGAGGTTGAAGTTGTGGTGAGGATAATGGACTTCGATTTCGACTACATCGCCCGTTTGGCGTTCATCGACGCGGATGCCGTCTACGCCGATTTTGTAGCCGGCGGTGATGACTTTGGCCTCGATGGTGTTCTGGTCCGAGGCGGTGACGCGGAGGTTCGCGTCGGAAGTCTCGACCCGCAGGTCGGGCTTGCCGGAGATAGTGTAGGTTTTCGACCATTCGTCGGCATGCGCGGGGAGAACGGCGGCGAGACCGACCGCCAGGACGGCAAGGCCAAGACGGATTGCAAATGATTTCATGGAATCCTCCAGCGGGCAGGCGAAGCTACGCCCCGTCTGTTAGACGTGGTTACGGAGAATGGGTGAGGTTGGTTCCCTGAAAATAGGACCTCAGTTGCGCCTCAAGTAAGCCATTCTAATCAGAGTGCGCTCGGAGAATGGCAAGTAAAGAAGGGCTGCGCTGACTGCGAAGGCCGCGCCCAGGCCGATTTGTGGGATCAGCAAGAATGGCGCGACGGCCCACAATTGATCGAGCGCGAGGACGAAGGGGAACATCTGGCCGAATTTCTCGCCCAGGCGCTGGTAATCGAAACTGACGGCCGAGAGCAAGTACAGACGCAGCGGAATGCCGACGCCCGCGGTCACAAGCACAGCGCCAGCGAGAACGATCCCCCAGGGATGGACGAAGGAATCGCCGATCTCCAGAACGTAGCGGAGGAGAAACAGAGCTGAGAGATAGAAGCACAGGTACATGATCTGTATCAGTCCGAAGAGTCCGCGGGTGACGGCGCGGCGGGGGATGGGGACTTCGAGGTCGGGATGGAGCGGCGGGGATGAGACGTCGGCGGCTGGAAGGGTTGTCGGCCGCGGGGAATCAGCCGCGTCCGATGCAGGGTTATTCTGCACCGGGGCGATGAAGCGGTATCCGCGGCGGGCGAGGGTTTCGACATAGCGCGGGCTCGAAGCGGAGTCGCCGAGGGCCTCGCGGACTTTGTTGATGGCAGTGTTGAGGCTGTGGTCGAAGTCGACGAAGGTATCGGACGGCCAGAGCTTCTGCTGCAGCTCTTCACGTGTGACGACGCCCCCGGCGCGTTCGAGCAGGAGCGCCAGCACCTGGAACGGCTGGCCCTGCAAACGCAGCTTCACACCACTTTTGCGCAACTCGCCCGCGCTGAGATCGAGCTCGAAGACTCCGAAGCGCGCGACTCGGCTGTTGTTTGGCGGTACGGGCATGGACGACGGGGTAGTTTAGCACTGCGGAAGCGGGCGCTGACTTCGGGCGCCGGCTGTCGGACCTCCGACCTCAAAGCCGAGCAACTTCTTCCCTTGTTGCGGCGCTACAATAGGCGCGTGTCCGCTCCAAAATCTGAGAACGATTCCGACCACAAGCATCACCGGCATGCGGTGTATGCGTCGGAGACGACCGGCTTGTTGCTGATCGCATTTGTGTTGTTGATCCTCACTTTGATTCGCTACTGGCACGATATTCATTGGAGCCTGCGCTGAACGTGGGGGCGGATCACCACCAGAACACCGCTGCTGAGCCGCTGCTGGCAGTCATTTTGGGGCCGACCGCAAGCGGAAAGACGGAGCTGTCTCTGGCTCTGGCCGAGAAGTTTGCGGGAGAGATCGTCAACTGCGACTCGGTGGCTTTGTATCGCGAGTTCGACATCGGGACGGCCAAGCCCAGTCTTGCCGAGCGCGCCCGGGCGCCGCACCATTTGTTCGACTATGTCGCGCCTACGCAGGATGTGACGGCTGGCGAATATGCGCGGCAGGCGCGGCAGGTGCTGGCAGAGATCAGGTCGCGTCGTCATTTGCCGATTGTCGTTGGAGGAACGGGGCTCTATTTGCGTGCGCTGCTCGATGGACTCTTTCGGGGACCGGAGCGATCGGAGGACTTGCGGGAACGCTTGCGAGAACGGGCTGCGAACCGAGGATCGGGATATCTTCACAACCTGTTGAGGCGGCTGGATGGCGTGGCTGCGGGCCGGGTTCATCCCAACGATGTGCCGAAGCTGATCCGTGCGATTGAAGTGTGTCTGACGTCGCGACAGAAAATGTCGGAGTTGTGGGAGCAGGGTCGAGATCCGCTGCGAGGATTCCGCATCTTGCGGCTCGGGCTTGATCCCGAGCGAGCAGTTCTGTACGAACGAATTAACGAGCGGGCGGGGCGGATGTTCGAAGGCGGCTTGATCGATGAGACCAAGAAGCTGATGGAGAAATACGGCGCCAGTGCCCGGCCGCTGGTGTCGCTTGGATACAAGCAGGCAGCTCAATACTTGCGCGGAGAACTGACACGGGAGCAGGCCCTGGGCGCGGCGCAACAAGCGCATCGGAACTATGCCAAGCGGCAGATGACCTGGTTTCGGAAGGAGCCTGAGGTGTTTTGGTTCAAGGGCTTCGGAAATGAGGAGCAGACTCAGCGAGAGGCGGCTCGGCGCGTCGAGACGTCTCTATCGCGAATTGGCTCGGAGACAGGGTGAAGAAACCCCACTTCTTGCGCAAAGGACGCGCGAGAAATGCGGCACCTGATCTATTCACGAATCGCCGCGGAGCCGGACGCCCGCTCTTCTGCTATCGTTTCCGCATGCGAAGACTTTTGGGTCTCATTGTTGTTGTTGCCGCTCTTGTTCTGCCCACATTTGCGAAAGAAAAACATTCGGCGGGTCCCAACCCGATCCGGCACACGGCCGCTGGCGATAAGTGGGCGGAGAAGACACTTCGCAAGCTGACCGTGGAAGAAAAAGTCGGGCAGCTTTTCATGATCTGGTGCCGCGCCAGCTTTCTGAATGTGGAGAGCCCTGAATACCGGCAGCTACGCGAGGCGATGGAGAAGTATCACGTCGGTTCGTTTGCCATGACCGTGCACGTGGATGGGCCTTTTCTTCTGCGCAGCGAGCCGTACGAAGCCGCTGAGTTGCTCAACCGCCTGCAGCGCGACTCTAAGTTGCCGCTGCTGTTTGCGGCGGACTTTGAGCGCGGCGTCGCGACGCGGCTGATGGGAACGACAAATTTCCCCCATGCCATGGCTTTCGGCGCCGACGGCAAGACCGAAGACGCTGAGACGTTCGGCCGGATTACAGCACAGGAAGCGCGCGCCGTCGGTGTGCACTGGAATTTCTTTCCGGACGCGGACGTGAATTCCAATCCCGCGAATCCGATCATCAACACGCGCTCGTTTGGAGAAGATCCCAAGCAAGTGGGAAATCTGGTTTCGGCGTATATCAAGGGAGCGCGTGAAGGCGGGATGTTAACTACGGTTAAGCACTTTCCTGGGCACGGCGACACTGCGACCGACTCCCACCTCGGAGTGGCCAGCGTGAACGGCGACCGCGCGCATCTGGAGTCGATCGAGCTTCCACCTTTCAAACAGGCGATCGCTGCCGGGGTCGATTCGGTAATGGTCGCGCACGTCACGGTCCCTGCACTTGATGCTGATCCGAACCACGTGGCGACAATTTCGCCGACGGTCGTTTCGGACCTTCTGGAGAAGCAACTCGGATTTAAGGGGTTGGTCGTGACCGACGCGCTCGACATGGCAGGGTTGACGCATCTTTTTGCGAATGACATTGGGCGCGCCGCCGTCGAGGCGTTCAAGGCGGGCAACGACGTTTTGATCATCCCGGCGGATTTGGGTGCGTCTTATGAGGCGATGGTCAAAGCGGTTCAGTCGGGCGAGATCAGCCAGCAAAGGCTGGATCACTCCGTGCTCAAGATCCTGAAAACAAAGGCATCTCTAAGCCTGAATGAGTCGCGGACGGTCGACCTGAGCACCATTGCAACTTCCGTCGGAAAGCCGCAGGACATCGCCTTCGGCCAGCAGGTTGCCGACGCCGCCATCACGCTGGTGCGCGACAACGGCAAGCTGCTTCCCCTCAAATCCAAGGGAACCGTCAAGGCCGGGCTTCCGTATATGACGAGAGAGGACACGCACAACCAGACCGTGGCTGTCTTGTTTTCGGATGATGTGCGCACGGAGTCTGGCCGCGCCTTCGGACGTGAGTTCCGCGCGCGCATTCCGGATGCGCGCGTGATTTATGTGGATCCCCGCATCGCCGCGGGCATGAGCGAGGAAGTTCTGAAAGCAGTCGACGAGGCGCAAACCGTGGTGGCTGCGGTTTATGTGATTCCGACGGCGGGCAAGGTCGATAATTCGGTCGCGATGTCTGATGCGACGGGAACCCTTCTGCAGCAGGTGCTCGACCATGCGGCGGGGAAGACGGCGGTCATTGCCATGGGCAATCCGTACCTGGCGAGCGATTTCCCGAAGATCGAAAATTATATGTGCACATTCTCCAACGCGACGGTTTCCGAAGTAGCGGCGATCAAGGCGCTGTTTGGAGAGATTCCAATTCACGGCCATCTTCCGGTCACGATTCCGAACGTGGCGCAGCGCGGCGCCGGACTTGAACGCCCCGCACAGGTTGCAGAGGGAGGGTCTGGGCATGTGTCGAACTAAGTCTCGGTTGGTGAGCGCGCTCATTTTAGGACTGGCGACAGCTGTGTTGCTGACGGCCTGCAGCATCAATGTGAAGAAAGAGAAGAACGGGGACGACAAGCAGGTTGACATCAAGACGCCGATGGGCGGCATTCACGTCAGCAAGGATGTGAGTCCTGAGGATGTGGGAATCGCGATTTATCCTGGCGCCCGCGCGAAGGTGAAAGACTTCAACGGCGAAAATAAGAGCGCCAACGTGAACATTTCCGGCTTCGGCTACGGATTGAGAGTCGTCGCACTGGAATATGAGTCGGACGATGCGCCGGCCAAGGTTGTTGACTACTACAAAGATCAACTCAAGAGATACGGCGATGTTCTGGTGTGCCACACCTCTCACCTGGACGTGAATACCGACATCAAACAAGGAAACTCGAATCAACTGACGTGCGAGGGCGCGTCGGGCGTCAACGTTGAACTGAAGGTCGGCACGAAGGAAAATCAGCATATCGTTGCCGTGGAGCCGGAAGGAAAAGGGTCGAGCTTTTCACTGGTCTACGTGCGTACACATGGCAAGGAAGCGGATATTTAGCAGTCCCGTCGGAGGAGGATTTTATGTTGCGTCATCTGGCATTTGCAGTCGCTCTCACCGCGGGTTTCGCTCTGTCCGCTTTCGCCCAGCAGTCCAACTCGCAGGACAAACCCTTCGATGTTCGCAGCTCGGTTGGCGATATGCATGTTGGCAAGGATGCCGACGCCGAGAAGCAAGGACTTCCGCTCTATCCGGGTGCTCGTCCCAAACAAGAAAAAGACGACGACCCGATCAATTTCGGAATCCTGACCGAGAGCTTTGGCATGAAACTGATGGTCGCAAAGTACGAGTCGGACGACCCTCAGGCCAAGATCATCGACTTCTACCGCGACAAGCTGAAAAAGTATGGGAAAGTGCTGGAATGCCATTCGCAGAAGCACGGCGGCGATGTCGACGTGCACGACGATGACAAGGACAATGGCAAGAGCAAGGAACTGAAGTGTGACGAGAACTCCGGCCCGATCACGGAGTTGAAAGTGGGCACTGAGGACAACCAGCACATCGTGGCCGTCGAGCCCGGCGAAGGCAAGAAGGGATCCAGCTTCGCTCTGGTCTACGTGTACACCCGCGGAAAGCGCGGCGATCTTTAGGGCTTCATTGGCTGTCTGTCTGGGAAAAAGTCTGAACACCTTGACGTCCTCACGGCGGCTGCGCGCCTTGCCTCTGATCTCGTTGTGCGGTACCTTCAAACCAAGCCCCTCTTTGGCTCTCGTGTCATTCCGAAACGATGGAGCAACCCTGTTACAAGTGCGGCCAGCTAGTGGACGAAGGCAGGCCGTTTTGTCCGCATTGCGCGGCGCCGCAGATTCGCGTATTGATCGCTGAGCCGGTTTCGACTCCGGCGCCCTTGGCAGAGGCTGCTGCCACATCCCAAGCCGCAGATACTCTGCCTGCCTCACAAATCGTCCCGGTCTTGGCGCTGCCGATGCAGTGGTCTCAGTCTGCGCAGCCGTGCGCGCTTGCGGCGCTCATCGCGGCGGTGGCGATAGTGCTGAAGCTCATGGTCCCACTGATTGCGGCGATTGGTGCGGGATTTCTTGCCGTTGCTTTCTATCGCCGGCGCAACCCAGACATCGCGCTAAGCGCCCCATCAGGGGCGCGGCTTGGGGCTCTCTGCGGTCTATTCTGCTCTGGCATGACGGCCATCCTGGCAGCATTGAGGATCGCGATCCTGCACGAGGGGGGAGAAATTCGGAGTGCACTACTCGAGAGGATTCAGCAAACCGCGGCACGTTATCCCGACCCTCAGTTTCAGGCGGGTCTCGATTTTTGGCGTTCCTCTGCCGGCCTGACGGTCATGATGGCGGTCCTCCTGATTTTCGGGATAGTGACATTCCTCCTTTTAGGAACTCTGGGTGGAGCACTGGGGGGAACGATCCTCGGACGGCGGAACAAGGACTGATTTTGGCGGAGTTTAACCTGGTTTGTGAGTGGCTTGCGGCAGCCCGCCCAGCCGCGTATGATGCACCGTTTGTACTTTCCCCGATGAATAAGCCTGCACGCGGTTCGCTGCTCGGGATTGAGCATCTCGAGACGAAGGAAATCCTGGACCTGCTGAAGCTGGCCCGCCGCATGAATCCGCAGAAAGCGCGCCCGCTGCTGCGCGGCAAGTGTGTCGTGCTGCTGTTTTACGAAGCGTCGACCCGCACCCGCTCCTCCTTCGAATTTGCCGCGAAGTCTCAGGGCGCGATGACGACCCTTGTGCAGTCCTCCGGATCAAGCATCGAAAAAGGCGAGTCGGTTCTGGACACGGGATACACTCTGCGCGCGGTCGGTGCTGACTGCATTGTGATGCGGCACCCCTCGGCTGGCGCGCCGCACCTCATGGCCCGGCATCTCGATATTCCGGTGATCAACGCCGGGGACGGGATGCACGAGCATCCGTCTCAGGCGCTGCTCGATGCGGTGACGATCCTGAAGCACAAGAAATCGTTCAAGGGACTGCAGGCGACGATTATTGGCGACATCTTTCATAGCCGCGTAGCGCGCAGCGCCTGCCACCTGTTGACGCGGTTCGGAGTCAAGCTGACCCTGTGCGGACCGCCGGAGTTTGTGCCTGACGTGGCGGCGACTCTTGCGCCGGGCCTGCGAGTAACGCGGCATATTGAAGACGCGTTGCGCGGGACCGATGTGATCATGCTGCTGCGCGTGCAGAAGGAGCGCTTGGCAGGGCAGAAGATTCGACTGCAGGATTACATCGCGCGTTATCAAATGACTGAGGCGCGGCTGAAGCTGGCGAAGCGCGACGCCATCGTGATGCACCCGGGGCCGATTATTCGCGGGCTCGAACTGACTGCTGAGGTCGCTGACGGGCCGCAGTCGGTGATCGTGGACGAAGTGCACAACGGAGTCCCCACGCGCATGGCGATTCTGGCGCGCGCGTTAGGGAAGGCGAAATGAGCCACGGATTGGCACGGATCAGCACGGATAAACCCGTCTATGCAGACGCAGCCTGAGTGCAAATGCTGAACGCTAAGAGCCAAAAACGAGAAACTGCAAGCCTGCTGATCAAAGGTGGGCACCTGATCGATCCGGCCGCAAAGATCAACGCGCCCATGGATGTTCTGCTACGCGATGCGCGTGTCGCGGAAGTCGCCCTGCCCAACAAGGTCCGCGGCGGCGCCGACGACAAGTTTGACGCGCGGGGGCTGATCGTGGCGCCGGGCTTTATTGATCTGCATGTGCATCTGCGTGAGCCAGGGCAGAGCTATAAAGAGACCATTGCGACGGGCACCGCTGCGGCCGCGGCTGGGGGCTTCACGTCGGTCTGCACCATGCCGAACACGGCGCCGGTGGTCGACACCGCGGAGTGGGTGACCTGGCTACGGCATCCCGAGCGCGGGGCAGTGGTCAATGTCTTCCCGATCGCCGCGGCCACGCGCGGCAGCAAGGGCGGCACGCTCACCGACTTCAGCGCATTACAACGCGCAGGAGCCGTCGCGGTAACCGACGACGGCAAGCCCATTCTCGACGATGATGTCATGCGCATGGCGCTGCGCCTTGGGGCTGAACTCAATTTTCCTGTTGTGCAGCATGCGGAAGATACGCGCCTCACCGAGAATTGCTCGATGAACGCCGGGCCGACCAGCTTCCGCCTCGGACTGCGCGCGATGCCCGCTTTCGCGGAAGCCGCCATTGTCGATCGCGACGTGACACTCGCGCAGCAGATTCGCGAATCGCGGCTACACGTTGCACATGTCTCCACTTCCGATGCGCTCAAGGCCGTGCGCCGTGGCAAGCGCGCCAAGGCCCGCGTTACCTGTGAAGTGACGCCACACCATTTCACGCTGATCGACGAAAACGTCGGCGTTTACGATACCAACTTCAAAATGAATCCGCCGCTGCGCGCGGCGGCGGATCGCGAAGCCATTCTCGTGGCGCTTGCTGATGGTACCGTGGATGCCATTGCCACCGATCACGCTCCGCACGCTGTGCATGAGAAGCAGGTTGAATTCGAGCGCGCCGCCTTCGGCATCACGGGGCTGGAAACAGCACTGGCGCTGGCGATCACGAAGCTCCATCGCGAGCACAAAATTCCTCTCAGCCGCATTGTGGAGCTTTTCACCTCGGGCCCGGCGCGGGTTTTCGATCTCAACGGACACGGGTCGCTGGCCCGCGGCAGCTTCGCTGATGTCACGATCTTTGATCCCAAGAAGCGGTGGACGTTCGACGCTGTCACTTCGCGCTCGATCTCGCGCAACACGCCATTCGACGGCTGGCAGTTCACGGGGAAAGTGGT
>Ga0187819_10001349_pt1 | contig 12675 bp, 7 predicted proteins | sample NC_wetland_sal_i_15_FD_132411 | JGI IMG/M metagenome (GOLD analysis project Ga0187819, IMG submission 132411) | Wetland sediment microbial communities from Neuse River Estuary, North Carolina, USA - SO4_4 | ecosystem: Environmental > Aquatic > Freshwater > Wetlands > Sediment | place: USA: North... | reverse complement strand
GTTACTGTCGGAGATAAACAGGTTGCCGAACGTGCCGAAGGCGATCCCCCGCGGATTGCTAAGCTTGGCGGCTGTCGCCGGTCCGCCATCTCCGCTGAATCCTCCCGTGCCGGTCCCCGCATAAGTATTGATGATTCCACCACTCACCACGCGAATCCGGTGGTTCTGCGTGTCCGCGATGTAGAGATTGCCAGAGTCATCGAAGGCCAAAGCCTGGGGGCTGCGCAACTGCGCACTGGTGGCCGGGCCGCCGTCGCCGCTGTACCCGGCGGTAGCCGTTCCGGCGACGGTCGTGATGATCCCCGTGACCGCGTCCACTCGCCGGACGCGGCTCGCGCCATACTCGGCGATGAAGAGGTTGCCGGCGCTATCCAGGGCCAACCCGTGCGGATTGTTCAGCGCAGCACTGGTGGCAGCACCGCCGTCGCCACCAGTCCCCCCGCCGGCCACCGTGGTGATTACCCCTGTGACCGCGTCCACGCGGCGGACCCGGTTGTTGAAGCTGCCATCGGTGAAGAACAAATTGCCCGAGGAGTCGCGAACCACATCGTTTGCGGTTTCCAGCGTGGCGCTCGTTGCCGACCCGCCGTCCCCACTGAAGCCGGCAATGCCACTGCCCGCGACGGTGCTGATCACGCCAGTAGACGCCAGTACCTTGCGGACGCGTTCGTTTGCATTGTCTCCGATGAAAACGTCTCCCGCCGGGCTGGCGGCCAATCCGGTGGGCTCTCCGAACACGGCAGACGTGGCGGGGCCGCCATCGCTCAATCCTCCGCCGGCGACCGTGGTGATTTTTCCCGAGATTGCATCCACGCGCCGGACCCGGTTGTTGCCCGTGTCCGCGATGAAGAGGTTGCCAGACCCGTCCAAAGCGATCCCAAACGGCAGGAGGACTTCCCCATCACACCCGTAAAATAGACCGCCGATAACCGTCGCCGGAAAGCAGTTGAGCTTGGCGCTCGTGGCAGCTCCGCCGTCACCACCGAAGCCTGCCACGCCCGGAGTGCCCGCCACCGTGGTGATCTTGTGAGTTGTCGCGTCCACACGGCGCACAGCGAAGTTCTCGGTGTCGCCGATGAAAAGATCGCCGGCTGCGTCCACGGCTACGCTCGTAGGCAGGTTCAGCATGGCGCTAGTGGCCGCCGCGCCGTCGCCGCTGTAGCCGCAGTTCGAGAGGGTGCCGGCGCCCGTTGTGGCTCCGGCCACGGTACTGATGAAGCCCGTGACCGCGTCCACCCGGCGGATCACGCAGTTGTACTCGTCAGCGATGTAGAGGTTCCCGGAGCCATCCAGAGCCATCCCTTGGGGATACTGCAGCGTCGCGCTGGTGGCCGGGCCGCCGTCGCCGCCGTAACCGAGCCCCAGTGAGAGACTCCCTGCCACGGTGGTGATGATGCCCGTGGTCGCGTCCACTCGGCGGATGACGCTATAGGACAAAAGCCCGCTATCGGAGATGTAGAGGTTTCCCGCATGGTCGAGGGCCACGGATGCGGGAGACATTCCCGCGCTGGTGGCCGGGCCGCCGTCTCCGCTGGCGGTACAACTGCCGTTGCCGGCTGCGGTAGTAATGATGCCGGTTGCCGCATCCACGCGGCGGACCACACAGTTGCCGTCCGCGATGAACACGTTGCCGGCGCCGTCCACGGCGGTTCCACCAACAGCGTACAGCAGGGTTGCGCTGGTGGCCGGGCCGCCATCGCCGGAATAGCCGCTGACGCCCGTTCCGGCGAGCACGGAGACGTTTCCTGCCGTGTTCACTTTCACCACTTCTCCTGTTTCCCCCAAGGTCACAATCAGGTCCCCAGCGGTATCCACGGCCACGCCTCCCACGTTGGGAAGGTCAGCAGCGACGGCGGAGCCGGCGGGCTGTCCGCCGCCCGCGATCGTGGTGATAATGTCGTAGCCGTACCCGGTAGCGGCAGTATTTCCCAGACCGGAGAAGTACACGGTTTGCGTCGTGGGGCTGGCGTTGTCCGTAATGGTCACCTGCGCCGAACGCCGGGCCACCGCCGTGGGCGTGAACGTGATCGTGATCGTGCAGCTCGCGCCCGGCCCAAGCGTGCCCATCGAGACGCAATTGTCCGACTCGCCGAAATCGCCTGGATTCGCACCCCCCGGAACCACGCTGGTAATCGTCAGCGGCGCACCGCCGGTGTTGGTCAGCGTCACGCTCTGCCCTGCGCTGGTTGTGTTGAGCTGCTGGCCGCCGAACGTCAATGTGGTCGTGGAGAGCGAAGCATTTGGCATGCCGCCCATTCCCGAGAGGGCAATCATCTGCGGGTTGAATGCGGCATCGTCACTCAGCATCACCTGGCCGGTGAACGTGCCGGCAAACTCTGGTGTGAACGTGATGCTCAGCGCGCAGTTGGCGCCGACGGCCAGTGTGCCTGTTCCCGGCGGACAGGTGGTCGCCGGACCCAACCCGAAGCCGCTGCCGCTTACGGTGATGCTGGTAAAGTCCGCCACCGCCCCGCCCGTATTGGTGACCATCACCATTTGTGCCGGAGCGGCCACGCCCACGGGCTGCCGGGCAAAAGTCAGCGGCTCGGCAGGCGCGAAAGTGAGCACCGCACCGCCGCTCCCCGTGCCGGTGCCGGTGCCTGAAAGAGGTACCGCGTGCGGGCTCCCCGCGGCATTGTCCATGAAGGTGATGCTCGCCGACCGGCTCCCGGCCGCGGTGGGGGCGAATGTAACCGAAAAGGTGCAACTCGCTGTCGGCGCAAGAGTGAAGCTTGTCCCCGGGCACGTGCCTGGGCCCCCGAAGCTGAGCACGAAATCGGCAGGGTTTGCGCCGGTCACGCTCACGTCGGAGACGTTCAGCGGCCCGGTGCCGCTGTTGGCGATGGTGATGAACTGAGCCGCGCTGATCGAGTCCACCGTCTGGCTGCTGAAGCTCAGCCCTGCCGTGGGCGCAAGATACACCGCCGGCACGGGTGGGATGATGACCAGACGATCGCGACCGCTGGAATAATCCGCGACGTAGACGAGGATATTCCCCCCAGTTCCAGGCGCGACCGAGACACCATTCGGTGAGATACTGGCACTCGTTGCGGGACCGCCATCACCACCGTAGTTTACAAACCCACCGATATTCGGTACGCCACTGCCTACTATCGTGGTGATGATTCCGGTGACCACATTCACTACGCGCACGCGCTCGTTCGCAAGGTCCGAGATATAGAGGTTGCCAAAACTATCTGTCGCAACGCCCTTAACTCCTCCGGCCAACTGCGCCATCGTAGCCGGGCCGTTATCGCCGCTGAAGCCAAACCCCAGGCTGTGGTTTCCGGCCACGGTAGTGATGAACTGAGTTTTCGCGTCTACACGCCGGATCACCCCATTGCTAGCGTCGGCGATGAAGAGATTGCCCGCGGCATCCACAAACACGGCATTGGGGCCGCTGAGCTGAGCCGAAGTGGCCGGGCCACCGTCCCCGCTATAACCGGCAACGGGCCTCCCGCCGCTGAGAATGGAACTGTTCCCTGCAATCGTGGTGACGACCTGAGTTGTGGCATCCACACGGCGGACGACGTTGTTGCCGAAGTCCGGGATAAACAGGTCGCCGGCAGCGTCCGTCGCAATCTGCCGCACGCCTTGGAATCGGAACTTCGCGGCGGTGACCGGCCCCCCGTCGCCGCTGAAGCCCACCCCAGCACTCCCTGCAAGAATATTGATCGTTTGCGTCGCAGCAACATCTTCCAACAAAAGACCGCCGCCGTTAAAGAAGTACATGTTGCCGGAACCGTCCAGCACGACCTCTTTCGCAGAGATCGGTGCCGTAGTGGCAGGACATGGGAGGGAGCACGGAGTGGGTCCGACGTCGGCGCCGACCACGGTGGAGATCTCGCCGCTGACGTGGTCCGCGCGACGAATCCGCTCGTTTAGGGGGTCGCCAATGTATAGATTCCCTTCGCTGTCCAGACCTGGAGCCCCTCCACTAAAGAGGAGGGCGCCCGTCGCCGGCCCCCCGTCGCCCACGCTTCCGTTCCCCGCGACCGTAGTGATGAAATTCGTCGCCGCGTCAATTCGCCGAACACGAAAGTTCTCGCTATCCGTGACGAAGATGTTGCCGGCAGTGTCCACGGCGATGTCTGTTACCCCGGTCGAGTCGGGGCCCAATTGGGCCAACGTGGCTGGGCCGCCGTCGCCTGAGAATCCATAGCTCTTGCTCGGATTGCCAGCGATGATGGAGATGGTCTGCGTGGAGCCATTCACTTGGAGGATAAGGGTCTGAGCAAGCGCAGATTGACCAGTGGCGACGACGATAAGATTGCCAGCCGGATCGAAGGCTAATCCAAAAAGGGAACCCAGAGAAGCCTGCGTAGCTGGAACACCGTTCGAAAGAGGCGTGCTACCTCCGCCGGCTGCCGTAGTGATGAATTGTGTTACGGCATCTACTCTCCGGACCACGGCGTTCCCTGAATCCGCGATGAAGAGGTCGCCTGCAGCATCCAGGGCGAGGGCAATTCCCTCCCCCTCCGGGAAGGACCCTCCTAGTTGGGCTGATGTAGCCGGGCCGTTGTCGCCGCTGTAGCCGCAACCCAGTGTGGCACTCCCGGCAACGATGGTGATGATTTGCGTGACGTGGTCCACCCGCCACACAACGCAGTTGTAGTCAGAAATAAGGAGGTCGCCTGCGGCATTGAATCCCAAACCCGCAGGAGAGATCTGCGCGCTGGTGGCCGGCCCGCCTCCCCCGCTGAAGCCCGTGCTGCCGGGAGTCCCTGCGACCGTTGTGATAATCCCCGTGCCATGGTCAACTCGTCGCACCACGCTGGCCAACAAATCCGTGAAGTACACGTCGCCAGCAGGATCCGCCTTCACCGCACTCAAGGGAATAATAAGTCTGATGCTCGTCTGCGCACTCGTCGCGGGCCCCCCGTCTCCGCTGAAGCAGCACGTCCCATTCCCCGCCAAAACGGACAGGTTCCCCGCCGAGTCCATCTTCAGAATTACGCCGGCAGCCGAGGAGAAGTAAAGATTCCCGGCGGAGTCCCGCCCGATCCCGCCGACCTGGGAAATCCCCGTGGCGGTGGCCGGGCCCGCCGTGGGCAGCCCGCCTCCCGCATACGTCGTGATCGTGGGAACCTGCGCCTGCGTTGCCGAAGCCAACAACAAGCAGAGGAAAGCGATAAACAGAGGGGCCGAAAGCCGGGAAAGGCGACTCACCGAAAACCTCCCAAACGCTGCCGAGGATCCCGGGGGTTCGCAGTGTGAACTCAGTTCCGCGCTGCAAGAATGACGTGACGTGTACGTCGGCTTCCGCCCCGCGCTACCACGCCCGGGCCAAGGCAACCAAGAATATGACCGGGAGGCTACTCCTGGAGCCCGTATTTCTGCAAGAAAAATAATACCCGCCGGGCCTTCGAGCGCCCCACTGTAGTGCCACATTCATTTGCAGTCTATCGGGGGGGAACTACACGCGACTGCCCCTGCTGATTACTCCGGCGGGCGCCGCGAAATGGAAGCGCTGCTTGCGAACGCAGGAGAAAACCGATCCGGCTGCGTCCAGACGGCGCTCATGTACGCCAGCGTGAGCCTTCCGCAGTCATCCCCTCTTAACGGCAGGATTAGGTCTGGCTGTCCACCGCTGCATTCATTTGACAGCTGCGCCCTTCGGCGCGCGGATCAGAATCCGCAGGTCGCGCAGGTTGTTCCCTGTGGGCCCGGTCTCGATGGTGTCCTCCAAAAACGAAAAAAAACTGTACGCATCGCTCCGCTGGAAAAAATCCTGCGGCTCGAGTCCCGCGCGCCGCGCGCGCTCCAGCGTCGCGCCGTCGGCCACCGCGCCCGCGGCCGGGCTGTTGCCGTCAATCCCGTCCGTTCCCGCGCTGAGTACCGCAATGGGCCGCCCGGCAATCTTCTCGACGCAGGCGAGCACGAACGCGGCATTCCTTCCGCCCACGCCGTCGCCCGTCACCGGCGACAAAACCTCGCCGTCCGCCACGACGCACACACGGCTTTCCGGATGCTGCGCTGCCAACGTGTCGAGCTGCCCCAGCAGAAAATCCTTGGCTTTTTCGAGCGGCCAGTCGTCGGTCGTGTTGTCGCAAATGGTCACGCAGCCGCTGGCCTCCGCGAAGCGGTGGGCATTGTGGAACATGTGATTCATCCCCAGGACCAGTTGGAAGTGCGAGCGGGAGAACGCGCGGTCCCCCTCCTTCGGAGTTTCGGGCAGATCGCCGCGCTCGATGCGCCGCGCGAGCACGGGCGGCAGCTTGGCGGCAATCCCATATTGCCGCGACACGCGCAGCACGTCGGAGACGCGCGAGGGATCGGGCAGCGTAGGACCGGAAGCCAGCGCCGATTCCCTTCCGGGCGGCACATCGCTCACTCCCAGCGTAATCTTGAGCGCCTCGGGCGCCGCCGCCGCCAGCCGGCCTCCCTTCACCGCGGACAGGTGCTTCCGCACGGCGTTGATCTCGTCAATGGGCGCCCCGCAGGTGACCAGCACGCGATTCAATGCCTGCATGTCTTCGAGCGTCGCATCCGTGAAAAACGGCTTCTCCAGCAGCGCTGATCCTCCGCCGGAAAGCAGGAAGAAAACCAGCGTATCCGCTCCGCACGCCGCGAGCAGTTCCAGCGCCGCGCGCCCCGCCTCGAAACTCGCCTCGTTGGGAATCGGGTGGCCTGCGATGATGGTCCGCAGCCCGGGCAGGTTGTTCCACGGCTTTGCAGGAACCACCAGCAGGCCGGTGGGAGAAAATTCCGGCGGCAGCGCAGCCATCAGGCCGGATGCCATCGCCGCCGCTGCTTTGCCCACGGCGAGCACGCGGATCGCGAAGAACTTGCGGAGGTCGAATTCGCAGTCGCCAATCCGGCACATCGGGCCGGCCCGCGCGACCGTGGACCGCACCGTGTCGGCCACGTCAATCGCGGAGAGCGTCTCGCGGAAAATCCCTCGCGCGATGGCTTTCAGGTCAGCCATCGCCCTCGATCGCTTCGAAGCCGCGCTGCGCCGAGGGCTCGGCGCGGCATGCCGCACCGAAAGCCTCCGCGCCGGCCACGGCAACCGCAACATCCTGATCCTCGCTCCCATTGCTCACGCCAATCGCACCCACCGTCTGGTCCGCGAACACCAACGGCACGCCTCCGCGCAGCGGTGTTTGCGCCCCCTGGCTCCCAATCGCCAGCCCCAGGCTCACCAATGAGTTCGGCTCGCCGCCCTCCATGTACGGTCCGGTGGCCTGCCGGCGGATCGCGGAGCTATGCGCTTTGTTGATGGCAATGGCCACCGAGGAGAGCTTTGCGCCGTCCATGCGCACGAAGGCCAGCAGGTGGCCGCCATCGTCCACGACGGCGATGTTCATGGGCACGTCGATTTCACGGGCGCGGCGCTCGGCCGCTTCCAGCGCGGCCCGTGCGCCTTCCAGCGTCAGCTGGAACGAATCATGGAGCATGGTCATCGTTGCGACCTCCGATTCCTGTGCAGTGCGGGTCCCGATCCCGAGCCTTCGGGATTCGGAAAAACTCCCGCTTTTTTCTCGGGGCGGCTCGCTGCCCCGTCCAGATCGCCGCCGGCGCCTGCGCCGTCTCCCGGGTGGGGATTAACCCAGCACTTCCGGGTTCAGCACGTTCGGCGGCCGCCGTCCGGCAAAAAACGCCAGCACATTTTCCGCAGCCATGCAGGCCATCTTCGTGCGCGTTTCGATGGAAGCGCTGGCGATGTGCGGAGTCAGCACCACATTTGTCAGGCTCACGAGGCCAGGGTGAATCTGTGGTTCGTGCTCGTGCACGTCCAGACCGGCCCCGGCGATGGTTCCCGCGTGGAGCGCCTGGTAGAGAGCCTCGTTGTCCACCACCGGCCCGCGCGCGGTGTTGATGAGGTACGCCGTGTGCTTCATTTTCTTCAGGCGCTCGGCGGAAATCAGGTGGCGCGTTTCCGGCATCAGGGGCACATGCACGGTCACGAAGTCCGCGTCGCGCAGCAGCGTGTCCATGTCCACAAACCGCGCGCCCAGTTCGTGCTCGGCCGCCTCCGGCGCGCGAATCGCGTCGGTGTAGATGACTTTCATACCGAACCCACGCGACCTGCGCGCCACGGCGCGCCCGATCCGCCCGAAGCCGATGACGCCCAGCGTTTTTCCCCACACGTCACCGCCGCACAGTTGGTCCAGGTTCCACCCCGCCCACTTCCCTGACCGGCACATCTCCTCGCCTTCAACCACACGCCGCGCCACCGTCATCAGCAGCGTCCAGGCAAAATCCGCAGTGGTTTCGTCGAGTACTCCGGGCGTGTTCGTCACCACGACCCGGCGCGCTGTGCAGTCGGGAACGGAAACGTTGTCGTAGCCCACTGCCACGTTGGCGGAAATCTTGAGCTTCGGCGCAACCGCGAGCATCTCGCTGTCGATCTTCTCGGTCAGCAGGCACACCAGCCCGTCCTTCGGCGCCACCTGTTTCAGGAACTCGGCCCGCGAGGGACGCTCCGGCCGCGCCCAATATTCCACGTCACACTGCGCGTCCAGCATGGTGCGCGCCTCGGGAAACAGTGGATGGGTGGAGAGAATGCTCGGCCGGCCCATGGAACTCCTTCCGGTCGCCGCTCCGGCGGCTGTGCGCCAAATTACACACCCCCGCGCAGTGTGTCAACGCGCGACATGTTGCCGCTCCATCGCGCACGTTGCATTTCCGTGGGGTTTAAGGTTTTCGAGAGAGTGAAGGCAAATCATGTTCGAACTCCGAGAAAAAAAGGGGAGCCATGCGGGGCTGGTCGGAGGAGCCCCGCATGGCCTTGGGGGCATACACCTCCCGTGCAGCGGAAAATCCCGCCGCACGGGAGAGATCAATACCGCTAATCCTTCGGCGCGGAAGCCGGTCCGCCGCGCGGCCCGAAGGCCGGCGGTGCGGGACGGTCCTTTACCGCGTAATCCGAAGGAACTGCGAAAAGCAAGGAGGCCGGCTCGGAGCGGCTGATGTTCGTCAGACGAACCGTGGAATCTCCCATCCACGGATCGCTGCGCTTCAGCAGCACCACGGTCTGCAGGTCCGGCGAATACCAGCGCTCGATAACGATCTGGACGGCTTTGTCGTTGCCGAACGCGCCGACAGCAAACGTTTTCGTAATCCGCGTGCCTTCCGCGGCGACGCCCTCGATCACCTGGGTGCCCAGCGATTCCGTGGACACCTGGACGCCGTTGCGCGGGCCACGAGGGCCGCGCAGGCCGGCCTCCGCATCGGCATGAGATTTGCGTCCGCCTTCGCTTCCCGCAGCCGGCATCAGCATGCGCTCGGCGGATTTCAAATCAGCGTGGAGCACGTAGTGATACCCGGCCACGGGATCCGTGATGAACACGGCGCGGGGCGACTGTGACGAGCCGGTGAACGGGCGGAGCGCGGACATGCTCATTTCCTTACGCACACGGCCGGCGCTGTCCCGATAGACCGCGCCAGTGTCCTGCTGCGTGACGTGCGCACCGTCGCTCAGCGTCTGATTCCGCTGGATGACGATTTGCGCGGAGTAGGGCGCGCCGGTGACCGTCTTTCCGCTCAGGCCCATTTCGAAGCGGCCGAATTCCATGGCGCCACCGCGACGGAGTCCCGGATGCGGTCCGGGCGGGGGCTCCTGCGCGAAGGCGGCCGGCGAACAGACCAGCGCCATGGCTGCGAAACAGACGAAATGGATTGGGCGCAGTTTCATGTGTGTCGACCTCAACTCTGGATTTCCGTTCTTGCCGACTCTTCTCAATTCCTGGAGGACTGCGAAACGGAACGGACGAAACGAATGGCCTGCGGCGAGCCGTCTTCCGCCACCAGCAGGTCCGCGCTCACCCACTCCTCCTCGTTGCCCTGGGCCACCTGCAAACCGAACGACTCCAGCGCCGAAGCCGGCACGCGCACACGCACCAGCGCGCCGGAATCGAGCGAGCTGAGGTCCGCGCCGGGATAGTAGGCGACGAAATCGGTCACCTCCTCCTGCTCCGGCGCCGCATTGTCCGCATCGGAAGCCTGTTCCTCCGCAGTTGCCGGGACGGCAGCACCGGACGACGCAGAGGACGCTGTCCGGTTGCGAGCAGACAGCGGAGAAATCTTCGAATAGAACGAGCGGACGAGCGTGGAGGATTCATGCGAGAGCAGCAGCGCAGCGCCTACCAGCACGATCAAAGAAGCAGCCAGAGCGCCGGAAACCGCGAAAACCCAGCGCCGCGTATGCACCTCGCTGCCGCGCTCGGCGCGGTAGGCAGCGAGCAAAGTAGCGCCACACCCCGGCGAGGGCTCCCGCGAGGCCTCGGCAGCAGCCAGAAGACGCAGGCCGGCGGAAAGAGAGCGCTCCTCGGCCAGCCGTTCGAAACAGGCCGGGCACGATGCGGCATGATCGAGCGCCGCTTCCAGGTCCGAGCGCTGCAGTGGGCCCGTCGCTCCCTGCGCACCGGAAGCGCCTCCGGCGCGGGCCGCTTCCATCAACAAAAGCTCGCAGTCACGGCAATTCATGAAAACTCCTCCCGCGGATGGCAGATCGCCCCGCCGAGGGGGACGGCAGCGGCAGCAGCGCCGGCTTTATGGTGCTCCGTGGCGCGCAGTCGCGCCGCGAGCATCTCGCGGCCGCGGTGCAGCCGGGAACGGAGCGTGCCCGGCGCGCATGCGAGGGAATGCGCCGCTTCGTCGTAGCTCAATTCCTGGAGGTCGCACAGCACCACGGCTTCGCGGTAGACCGGAGGCAGGGCGAGCACGGCGCGACGCACGCGGGCAATCTGCTCGCGGCGCAGGAGATCTTCATTCGCGTCGGCACTCGGATCGCAAATTTCCGGTGCGTGTAACTTCCCTGCCTCATCCACTCCCGGCTCGGCGAAGGGGATGAAACGGCTTTCCTTTTCCAGCGCGCGCAGGGTGTGGTTGCGCGCCACGCCATAGAGGAACGACTTCAAAGTCGCGCGGCCGGGTTCGTAGCGTCCTGGGTCTCGAATCAGCATGAGGAAAGTTTCCTGGGTAACCTCTTCCGCCAGTCCCTCGTTCCCGCTCATGTGTAGCGCAAAGCGGTAAATGAAGCCGCTCAACTGGCGGTACAGGGCGCGGAAGGCCTCTTCATCTCCGGCGGCGGCAAGACGGAGGAGAGCTTCAGGAGTTCGATCCTGGTTCATCCTAGGCCGTTAGACGCCGGGAAGCGCGCCTCTGCGATGAATTCGGTCGGGAGAGGAGAAAAGTTCCATAAAGGGAGTGGCGAGTGACGAGATCGGAAAATGCAATACACTTGCTATCAAACATTGGTATCGCCCCCCCTCCCCCCTTAAATTGCACAAACATTTGATAATAAATGGGTTGTGGGAGGGGCACTTGCACAAACGCTTGAAAATAAGGAGCTTGCAGGAGGGCGTCGAAATGGCATGTAAGTGAATGGAGCCGAAAGACTTAGGAGCAGATTGGGGATTAGCCCTGTTGCGGAAGGCTCGGATTGCTCTGGCGTGCCCCATCGACCATTACCCTTTGTTCATATGCCACAGTCAGAAGCGAAAAGCAATCGAAAAGTGATAAGTGAGGAGGGATGAGTGGTTTGCAGATGAGGAGACGGATGTCGAAACTCGAAGGTCGAAAGGAAGACTGGGGAGAGGGAAGGGGCCTCCGGCTTCGTCCGGCGAGATCGCCAGGTAGCTGAAGAGCGGGCGGGAGAATCTGTAGCAGGCACAGCGAATGCCGGACGGGGCTCGGCTCGCCGCTTCACACTTCCGCTATACGGAGGGATGCGCTCGCACGACATGACTGGGAGTATGCTGGCCCAGGCTGGGACGGAGCAATGGAAGTGGCTGGTGAACAGCCAAACCGGGGGTGGGCCATGCACATACTGAAGATTCTGAGCGTCCTTCTGATTGCGGGCGGCGGAGCACTCCTGTACCGCGCGTGGAGCACAATCGCCGGTCATGAGATCACGAATGGCAACGTGGTGCAATTGCTGCCGGTTCGAGGGTCAAAGGGCGGGACGAATTACAAGGTGGTGGCGACCTTTCAAGACTACATGGGAAAGAAGCACACTTACATGCAGTCGGGGAGCTCAAATCCTCCCATGAACCGAGTCGGCGACGTGATCAAGATCATGTATGAGCGGGAAAATCCCGAACGCAACGCCTCGTTGGAGTTCTGGAGTCGATTCGGAACGGCGTGGATCTTACTCGGCTTGGGATTGCTATTCTTGTGGATCGTGGTCGGAAGTCAATACGGCAACGGCTTTATCTATTCTCACTTTCCGAACACACATTGACGGCTGAAGGCCGGTGATCGCGCCGTACGCGCGGCAATTTGGGGGCCAGGACGGAGGAAAGCGGGAACCACCATACATTTGCTGTCAGTGAGAGGTATCGCGGTCAATTCGGCGACGGCATTATTTATTCTCACTTTCCAAACACGCATTGAGATCTGAAGGCCGGTGATGGCGCCGTATGAGCAAGAGTTTGACGGGAGGGGAGGGACCTGCTCAGGACTTGCTGGCTTGGGCGCCGCTCAGATGCATGGGGTAGAACTCGAATCGGTTGAGCCCGGCGCGCACCGAAGGGTCATTCTCACCAAAATGACGGGCTTCCAATTCATTCTCTACTTCGAGGATGGCCAGACCAAAGGTTCCGTCCAGGGCGGTCACCGGGCCGTACAAAAGAATTCTGCCGTCCGCGAATTGCTGCTGAAAGTAGGCGGCATGCTCCTTCATCAGTAGCTTTTCCCCATCCCTGATGTCGTGGGGAAACGTGGGTC
>Ga0187819_10001347_pt1 | contig 12678 bp, 8 predicted proteins | sample NC_wetland_sal_i_15_FD_132411 | JGI IMG/M metagenome (GOLD analysis project Ga0187819, IMG submission 132411) | Wetland sediment microbial communities from Neuse River Estuary, North Carolina, USA - SO4_4 | ecosystem: Environmental > Aquatic > Freshwater > Wetlands > Sediment | place: USA: North... | reverse complement strand
CGTCTCATCGATGTCAACCTCCACCAGATGCTCGATCAGAGCAGCCAGGATGCCACATCACGCTGGGTACAGCTCCTGGATAGCCTGCATGTGCCACCTCCGGCAAACGAAATAAACGATGCATACAACACTATCCACGCACTAACATTCGACACATCTAACAACGCTTCAATTATAGCGTATATCGCTGCCGCACGCGAAAATGCCCGCCAGGTACGTGAACTGATCAGTTCGGAAATGTGGGAGCAACTCAATCGACTGTTCCTGCAGGTAAAACGTACAAGCATGGAAGAGGTATGGTACACAGAACCGCACAAGTTTCTTGAAAGCGTTAAAGAGGGCATACATCTCTTTCAAGGCATCACTGATGCGACCATGAACCACAGCGAGGGCTGGCACTTCATTCGCGTCGGCTGCTTTATCGAACGTGCCGCTGCAACCGCCGCGTTGCTCGACGTTCATATCCGCGTCCTGCTGGAAGTTGAACAGAACGACGTTAGCGAACCACTCGACTACCTGGCCTGGGTTGGTTTGTTAAAATCATGTGCGGCATTTGAAGCCTACTGCAAAGTCTACACTGCCACCATGTCACCTCGCAACATCGCTGAGTTTCTGCTCTTGAGCGCCGAATCCCCGCGTTCGGTGCGCTTCGCCGCGGCCATGATGCAGGTTGCCCTACAAGCAATTGCCAGGTCGACCAACACGCGTCATGCCGGACGTGCTGAACGCCTTGCCGGGCGCTTGCGCGCGACACTCGATTACGACCAGATTGAAGAGATCATGAGCAGCAATTTGCACGCCTATCTGGAGAATATTCAACGTCAATGCACGCACATCAACAACGCGATCTACCAGGCGTACATTGCCTATCCGATCGATGTTGCGCTCTCCACTCGAGGAGCCTCTCAAGCATGATTATGAATGTATCATCATATTACACCATCCACCACGTCACCAGGTTCCGCTACAGCGCACCGATCAGCGAAAGTATCATGGAGGTGCGTATACAACCACGTAGCGAGGGTATACAGCGCTGTCTCGACTTCCACCTGCATACTAATCCGCGAGCACGCATCATGACCTATCGTGGTGAATACGGCAACCGCGTGCATCATTTTGATGTGCCTAATCGTCATAGCCAGCTCATCATCACTGCTCAGGCGCTTGTAGAATTAACAGCACCGCCGCCGCTTCCGCAGGCGCTCGACCCACAAGCCTGGGACGAACTGGATACTCTGACGGCTTCAGACGAGCATTGGGATACGCTCATGCCAAGTCACTTTGCTCGCCCAAGCGACCTCTTACATGACTTTGCCCGCGAGTTAGGCCTACGACGGCGTGATGACCCGCTCACAGTGTTGCGCGATTTGAATACTGCTATGTACAAACATCTCGCGTATGCACAGAAAAATACGCGAGTCGACTCGCCGATTGAAGACGCATTGAATGTGCGCCGGGGTGTTTGCCAGGACTTCGCGCACATTATGATCACCCTGGTGCGGGAGTTACAGATACCCTGTCGCTATGTCAGTGGCTACCTGTTCCAGCAGAGTAGGGCGCGAGACCGCTCGGCAGAAGCTGCAACCCATGCCTGGGTTGAGGCATTGCTACCAGGCCTGGGCTGGGTTGGCTTCGATCCAACTAATAACAGTATCACTGCTGAACGTCATATCCGCGTTGCGATTGGTCGCGATTATGCCGATGTTCCGCCGACACGCGGAGTGTTTCGCGGGAGCGCCGAAAGTGAGTTGGCCGTGGCTGTAAAGGTGCTGCCGTCCGATACATTACGCGGCGATGACATGCCACTTGAAGCAGATTGGACGCCATCCACTATTGATGGTTACGAATACGAACAAGGGCCGCAACAGCAACAACCACAACAGCAATAATTTGGAAACAAGATATGTAACCTTCGCACGTAATGTACAAAAAGGAGAGCCATTGTAATCACAGCATTGCTAGCCCTTTCAATGCATGATATACTCACATGGTAAGGAAACCCATACCATACTACAAAATGCGCAATGCGTGCCCATTTCTGCGAATCCTTTTAACCTGGACTGGCTGCCGTATCGATGCAGCCCCATTAGGAGGACGTATATGTTGTTTCTCCAGGACATCGCAGTTACCTACCAAAGCATTGTTCCCGCCGTGCAGGGCGTCTCGTTAGAAGTGCCAGACAAGAAGGTTGTGGCGCTGCTTGGAGCCAATGGCGCCGGCAAAACCACCATCTTTCGCGCCATCTCCGGCTTATTGAACATCCACCACGCCAGCATCGTGCGCGGCTCTATCCTCTTCGATGGTAAGCGAATTGATCGGCTAAATGCTACGCAAATCGTCCAGCGCGGCATTGCTCAGGTGCTGGAGGGCCGTCGGCTCTTTGCCGATCTGACCGTTGATGAGAATCTGCGCACCGGTGCCATCTCTTCGCGTGATACCTCCTCCGTGCGGCGCGCCTATGATCGGGTGATGGACCTGTTTCCTGTGCTGCGCGAACGGCGCAAAAGCGTCGCTGGCTACCTCTCCGGCGGCGAACAGCAGATGGTCGCGATTGGCCGAGGCCTGATGACAAGTCCTAAGCTATTGTTACTGGACGAACCCTCCCTGGGATTGGCTCCGTTCATGGTCCAGCAGATTCGCTCTATTATCGCCGAAATCAATGCCAGCGGCACTGCTGTGCTCCTGGTTGAGCAGAATGCGCAGATGGCACTCTCAATTGCCCACTATGGATATGTGATGGAAACCGGGAAAGTTGTGCTGGCACAGCCAGCTGCCCAACTCTTGCAGGATGAGAGTGTACGCAAGTTTTATTTGGGACTGCACGAAGGAGGAGAACGTAGTAATATGGGTACGCTCCGTCAACGCCGTCCTGAGAGGAGGTGGGCCATTTGACATCCTCCCAATCCCATAGAACGGGATGGGATTCCGGCCCTCGCGAACCGGGCTTCCTGCTTCGACGAGAAGAGTTTCACTTGCCCCAACGGGCGGCAAGCCAGCGCTCCTCTCTCCACAGGCGTTGCCTTCCCGCAAGCCCTGCGGTAGGTACTCAGTCTGTTCGTCATCAGGAACATGGTTCTCGTTCCTGGGTCGGGAGAAAGAGAGAGTGGTACATCGGTCAACACGGTAGTGTTTTTACCCGTAGCCCTCTGCTACGGAACCTCCAAACGCGATTCAGTTGTCAAGGTACTACATGCATCTTAGCATAAATTAGAACAAATATCAATAAAACGAACACCTCTGGTGTCGTTCTTTCCTTCCACCTCTTGAAAGAGGTGGGTATCCAGAACGGAGTTTTATGAGCGATGTGTCCGCCGAGATCGGCACAGTTGACCAGCCCAAAACAATGTCACCGTTGCTTTCTGTTGAAGGCATATCGGTACGCTTCGCTGGGGTCAAAGCACTCACCGAGGTGTCGTTCCAGGTGCAACCCGGGGAGTTATTCGCGGTGATCGGCCCCAACGGTGCCGGCAAAACGTCGTTGTTCAATGTGCTCTCCCGTGTCTACCAGCCGGTAGCCGGCCAGGTGACCTACGATGGACGCGATCTACTGCAGCTCAAAACTCACCAGGTGGCACTAGCCGGCATTGCTCGTACTTTCCAGAATCTGGGGCAATTCCCCAATACGACGGTGCTGGATTATTTGCTGCTGGGTCGCCATACACGCATGCGCAGCGGCATCATATTGGGTGGTATTTATATCGGCATGACAAGCAATGAGGAGAAGAAGAACCGCGCTTATTGCATGCACTTGCTAGAACTGCTGGGGCTGGAACGTTGGCGCAACTTCCCGTTGCACAGCTTGCCTTACGGCCTTCAGAAGCGTGCCGACCTCGCCCGAGCTCTGGCACTGGAACCTAAGCTGCTGCTGCTGGATGAACCGGTTGCCGGTATGGGCCTGGAGGAAACGGAGGATATCGCAGCTGTCATTCTGGATATCAAAGAGCAACTGGGCGTCACACAGATTCTCGTTGAACATGATATGGCAGTCGTGATGGGCATAGCTGATCGTGTGCTAGTGCTGGATTTCGGACGAGCGATTGCGCAGGGAACACCAGGTGAGGTTCAGGCCAATCCTGACGTAATCAAAGCATATCTAGGTGAGGAGTTCGGGAGCCGAGTGTCCGATGAGGTCTCGGTCCCAGACGACAACAACCGTTCAAATGCTGGTTAATCAGGAGATGACATGACTTATTTTCTTCAACTCTTCTTTGCAGGAATCGCATTGGGTTGTATCTACGCGCTCATTGGGCTCGGCTTTTCCATTATTTTCAAAGCCAGCGAGGTGATTAACTTCGCCCAAGGTGAGCTGCTTCTGGTGGGTGCTTACGTCGTCTCAACTGGAGTGTTTAACTGGCACCTGGGCTCATTATTTGTTCCGTTGCTAGGTCAGTTGCCAGGTTCGTTGCTTGGCATCCTCGTTGCAATCCTGCTGGGAATCGTCGTTACGCTAGTGATTTGTTTGATCTTTGAACGTTTCGTGTTGCGGCGTATGATTGGTCGTCCGGTGTTCACCATTCTGATGATCACTATCGGTCTGGATATTGTGCTACGCACCGGTGTTAGTGTAGTGTGGGGTCCAGACACCCTTCCCCCCGCCACACCTTTCACCGGCGGGGCTACTATTGGTGGCGTCCACTTTGGAGCTAACGACGTGGGGATCATCATCGTCACAGTTCTCTTGTGCGGAGCACTCTATTACTTTTTCCGTTATACAAAATATGGCCTGGCCATGCGTGCCACCGCGATTGACCAGGAAGCGGCCTTGGCGATGGGCATCAACATCCGCGCCGTCTACGCGCTAGCCTGGGGCATCTCGGCCGCCATTGCAACTATCGGAGGCGTCTTTCTCGCCGCCAAGTCCTTTTCCGTTGATCTCACGCTTGGTGGCACTGCACTGCTAGCTTTCCCGGCCATCATTCTGGGTGGCATAGACTCGATCAGCGGGGCTGTCGTCGGTGGGATCGTGATTGGCCTGGCCCAGGTACTGACTGCCGGTTACGAATCCTCCTTTGCCAGCTTCCTGGGCGCTGGCATCCACGAGATCACTCCCTACCTGATTATGATCCTGGTGCTGCTCATTCGCCCCTATGGACTCTTTGGCACGCAAAAGGTGGAACGGATATGAGCAAGAGCGCCTCCACAACATCTGGAAAGTCGACCGTTACCGGCTCATCTCGCTTGTTTGGTCCTACTGCATCGCGCTGGATCGCTATCTTGATTGGTGTGAGCATTGTGATTGCCTTCTTCTCTTTCGCCAGTGAAGACTGGTTCACGATCGTCAACAACACATTGATCGCGGCCATCGCCGCCCTTTCCCTGAATGTCCTCTCAGGCTATACTGGCCAGGTCTCGCTAGGCATCGCCTTTTTCATGGCTATCGGCGCTTATACCGCGGCCTGGCTTGGAGGCACACCACCCACATCCCCACTCGACCCTCTTGGATTGGGCTTCCCGTTTTATATTTGGCTGCCTGCCGCCGGTATCACCGCTGCATTGGCGGGTGCCCTCATCGGCCCAACGGCTCTGCGACTGAAAGGCTTCTACCTGGGCATTGTTACCTTGTCTTTGGTCTTCATCGGACAATACCTTTTCAAGAATGCAGCAGCGTTATCAGGCGGACCTCAAGGGCGCACATTCCCAACGCCAGGCCTTGGCGATGCTTCTTTTAGTAACCAGAATACGTTCCTGGGTCTGACACTGACTCCAGGTCAGCAGTTCTTCCTGCTTATTCTGCCCGTTCTGTTGGTATCAGCACTCTTTGTCAGCAATGTGATGCGCTCACGCGCCGGACGCGCCTTCCAGGCCGTGCGTGACAACGAAGTAGGCGCAGCCATTATGGGAGTCAATCTCTTTCAAGCGAAGATGGGGGCATTCATCCTGTCTTCTTTTCTCGCTGGCATCGCGGGAGCTCTCTTTGCCTCCTACAATAGCTATGTCCGGCCCGATTACTGGGACCTGACGCTTTCCATCCAATTTGTCGCGGCCATCATTGTCGGTGGTATCGCCAGTGTGTGGGGATCGATCCTGGGAGCAGCATTCGTTTTCGCACTTCCCCTGGTGATCGACCAGTTCTCCTTACTGCCTCCCAGTACGACTGCTGGAGGGCTCTCCGGTGGCGACCTCAACGCCCTTATCTATGGCTTCCTGATCGTCATTTTCTTACTCTTTCAGCCAGCAGGCCTGATAGGTCTGGTGCGCAAAAGCCACTTACTGACACGCCTGTTCAAGACGCATGGGGGGGAAGGAGGTGACTCAGCCGAGATGACCGATCTGCCTGCGTCCGATGCCCAAGAGGAAGTCGAGCATTCGGCGCTGACACAAGGCGAAAGCTGATGGACCGCAGCTGGCAGGTCTCTAGCACAGTAACCAATCATTCGACCGTCTTTTGCTATCAACCGGTATTATCCCGGTAGTACCAGAAGGAGTACAAGAAACAGATGGCTATCAAAAAAGCGTTTTTCACATCCGTGCTTATCCTGACTACGGTTCTGCTCGTGCTGTCCGGATGCGCCAGTTCCAGTAGCAGCACCAGTTCGAGCGGGATCAAGGCTGATAAGGGCGTTAATCTCGCAACCAAGACGATCAATCTCGGTATTTTGTCGCCGTTTTCGGGCCCGGTCGCGGCCCCTATCGGCGATCCGCTGGCGCGCGGTGTCGAGGTGTTCTTCAAGCACGTCAATGACAATGGTGGTATCGACGGCTTCAAGGTCAACCTGATTGAGAAGGATACCCAATACGATCCGCAGCTCGAGGTTCAGCTGTACAACCAGATTCACAACCAGGTGTTGATGATCGCTGATAGCCTGGGTACCCCCACGACTTTCGCGATCAAAGACCTGGCCACCCAGGATCATATGCTGGTCTCCGCAGCCACGCTCTCCTCGGCACTGGCCAATGAGAAGTATCTCGTGCTGGTGGGCACGCCCTACCGCCTGCAGGTCGAGAATGCCTTCGACTACGTCGTCAACAAGCTGGGTGTCAAGAATCCTGCCACCGGCATCATCTACCAAAACGATGATTACGGACAGGATGGCCTGACGGGCTACAAAGAAGCGATCAAAGCCTATGGGTTGCACGATGTCGGGCAAGCCAGCTACGCAGTCACCGATACGGACTTTACTGCGCAGGTCTCACAGATGAAAGCCGCCGGCGCGAAGTATGTCTTCCTGACTACCCTGCCAACCGTGACGGCAAAAATCATTGGTACTGGTGCCGCCCTGGGCTACAATCCGCAGTGGATTCTGCAAAGCCCGGCGTTCTCAACCCTGTTGCTCGGAGTGCCCAGCCTGGTCCCATTGCTGTCTAAGGCCTGGATCGTGAGCCAGGGCGCAACCTGGGGCGATACGAGCAAACCCGGGATGGCGCAACTGCTGGCCGACGTTAAGAAGTACGCCCCAGATCAAAAGCCAGATGGGTTCTTTGAGTTTGGCTATACGGAGTCATATATCACCTACGCTATCCTGAAGAAGGCTGCTGATAACGGCGACCTGACACGGGACGGCGTCTTCAACGCCTTTGAGTCGCTGAAGAACGTCGATCTAGGCGGACTGCTGCCTCCGGTGACCTATGGCTCATCCTCCAATGGGAACAATCGAGTTCCGACCCGCGATTCGGTGGTCTACCAGATCGATCCGAGCCAGCCGACAGCTATCAGGCCTTTGACTGACGATTTCGTCGGAATGGCGGCAATGCAATCGCAGTTCTGACCAGGCTATCCTCTGGCGGCGATAAGCTCCCGCCAGATGAATTCCCCCTGGCCTCACCTCACCTCGGCCAGGGGGTAACCTTGAAGGACCTTTTTACCTTGTTGTGAAGACAATCCCAGGCTGGGCTAATTTGTTCAGATTGTGATAAGATAGAAGGACTGAACTATAGCAATGTTAAAGGTCTGCATAGATGAATATTCAGGGCACTGAGAGACAAAATGTATGTATACCTCTCCAGCAAACAAATATAGCACGTATTGCTCTCACCATTACCCTAATGCTTACCCTTGGCGTATCTGGCCTACTCACAATAACATTTGCCGGTTGGGTAAAGAATACACAAGGTCTGCGTGTATCTGTTGACTCAAATAGGTCAACGATACAACCCGGAGCACAACCATCACCAACTCCGCTTTTGCTCTCCAGCCCATCACCGAGAGATCCTTATGTGCAAACAGGGCCGTTGCCACAGAATTTGTCACAAGCAATAGCAAATTTACGTTCGCAAAATCGTCTTCTTTATAACGGGAATCCCTTCCTACCAGAAATTGCACTGACCTTTGACGATGGCCCAAATCCTTACTACACACCGCAGATACTCAACATTCTGCAAAAATACCATGTAAAGGCTACTTTTTTCTGCATTGGGCGCCTGGTCGCAGCCTATCCTGCTCTCGTTAGACAGGAGTATGCGGCAGGGCATACTATTGGTAATCATAGCTGGTCACATCCAAACCTGGTTTTACTCTCACCAGCCTCTATCCAGTTACAAATTTCTAAGACGTCCGATGCTATTGAAGCTACAATAGGAGTGCGACCAACATTCTTTCGTCCGCCTTATGAACGAATGAGTGTCCAGGAACTGACGCAGGTCTATCACGACGGTTTGACAACAATACTCTGGAACGATGAAGGACAAGATTGGGCTAGACCCGGTGTGAATGTAATCATCCAGCGTATCTTGAGGCTCGCTCGTAACGGTGCGATTATCCTAATGCATGATGGTGGAGGAGATCGTTCGCAAACACTGGCGGCACTTCCTTTCATCATCAATGGATTACAGCAACGAGGATTTCAATTGGTGACCATCCAGCAGATGCTCATGGATTTGCAGCAACACACAAGCATTCCTACCAATCCAAATTTGGTGCAGCCAACTCTTATATAACATGTTATACTATCACCATACCATTAGACCGCACTGGACCACACCTGGAAGGGAGCATCACCACCATGGCAAAGCAGGCAGAGCAGATCGACGCCATCATCATCGGAGCAGGCCATAACGGTCTCGTTGCAGCAGGCTACCTGGCTCGTGCAGGAAAACGTGTTGTTGTGCTAGAACGGCGCGACCGTGTCGGAGGCGCTTGTACACTCGAAGAGCCGTTTCCTGGATTCACCATGTCGCCCTGTGCATACGTTGTGAGTCTGCTACGACCTGAGATCATTCGCGACCTGGAACTGCACCGCTACGGCTTCGACGCCTATGTCAAAGATCCGCAAATGTTTGTGCCATTCCCGGACGGAAACTACCTCTTCATCCGCGCCAAGACGCAGCAAACTGTTGAAGGCATTGCTCGCTTCTCGCAGCATGACGCCGAAGCTTACCCAGAATTTTTGCGGTTCTTTGACCGAGCTTCGGAGATTCTTAAGCCTATTCTTTTGGAAGAGCCGCCTTCAGTAGCCGATTTGGCTGCCCGTTTTCGTGGGGAGGACGAAGAAATCTACCGTCGTCTGATGTTTGGCAGCTTCTATGATATGCTCACCGACTACTTCGAGTCGGACTACGTACGTGCTGCCTTCGCAGGCCAGGGGGTGATAGGCTCCTTCATCGGGCCAAAAACACCTGGCTCGGTTTACGTGGTATGGCATCACATGCTTGGTGAGGTCAACGGTGTGCAGGGTGTGTGGGGCTATGTACGTGGAGGGATGGGACGCATCAGTTTTGCTATGGCTGCCTCCGCCGAAGCCCACGGTGCTATCATTCGTACCAATACGCCCGTCGAGAAAATCCTCGTCCACAATGGTCGTGCAGAGGGCGTGCGTTTGGAGAATGGTGAAGAACTGCGTGCCGCTGCGGTGCTTGCAAACACTGATCCCAAGCGTACCTTCCTCGAGTTTTGTGCTGATGCGGGACTTGATCAGAAATTCCTCAAGCGCATTTCGCAGTTTAAGACAGACAGTGCCGTCATAAAAATCAACGTTGCGTTAAAAGAGTTGCCAAGCTTTACCTGTCTGCCCGGCACCAGCCCTGGACTGCAACACAGCGGGTCATTAGAGATCAGTCCAACCCCAGACTATGTACAAGAGGCATTTGAAGATGCAGCACGCGGTGAACTCTCGCAAAAGCCCTATGTCGAGGGTTATATGCAATCTGCCACTGATCCATCGATTGCACCACCAGGGCGGCACACCATCTCGATGTTTACGCAGTATGCTCCATACCATCTCAAGGGTCGGACATGGAGTGAGGAAGTGAAAAACGAGATGGCAGACCGCGCCATCGCGGCAGTCACCGAGTTCGCACCAAATTTTGCCGACGCAGTTATTGATCGCCAGATACTCAGTCCGGTAGATATTGAGCAACGTTATGGTTTGCCCAATGGCAATATCTTTCAGGGCGAGATCACGCCGGACCAAATCTTTTCCTTGCGTCCTACCCCGGAGTGCGCACATTACCGTACACCCATTGTGGGGCTCTACCTCTGTGGCTCAGGTGTACATCCAGGCGGAGGAGTAATGGGTGCGCCGGGGCACAATGCAGCCCAGGCTCTGCTAAAAGACTGGGCAAAATGAGACAATGTCGTCCTGAGCGCAGCGAAGGATCTCTGCGTCCGTCGAGCCAGACCCTTCGCTGCGCTCAGGGTGACAGGCAGTATCATTCGTTCGTAAATTCGTGGTAGGAGGGAATAGACAGGACAGAATGAAAAATGTGATCAACCATAATCGCAGCAATATACGAAAATACAACCTTATTCTCATTACGGTCATATTACTACTGATGTTTGATCTCCCTGATAGCTTCATGCATCAATCTTCGGCTCAGAGTGCGCTTCATTCCGATCTCGATCTCGCATCCTATGTCAATCCCTTCATCGGTACAGACGATTCAACGACAAACCCTCCTGTCGGCATTGGCGCTACTGGTGGGAACGTGTTTCCCGGAGCCGCCTATCCACATGGTATGGTACAGTGGAGTCCCGATACGACCATCCTGCCAGGCGGGTACCGCTACCACGAATCGACCATTCACGGTTTCAGTCTGACTCACTTTAGTGGCCGCGGCTGCATTTCCTACCAGGATATTCCTTTCATGCCAATCACCCAACCCATTGTCAGCTCACCCGCTCACACCAAATTCTATGCCGCGAAGTTCTCTCATAACAACGAGGCTGCTTCCCCCGGCTACTATAGTGTGCATCTGGACAGCAGCAATATCGATGTTGCCCTCACTGTGACAAAGCGCAGTGGCTTTGGGCGGTTTATCTACCCCAGTTCTTCGGAGGCAACTATGCTCGTCAACGTTGGTGACAGCGCCTCAGGCAATGCTGATGCAGGAACAGGGGTGCAAATCGTTGGCAACAACCAGGTGGTCGGCTCGGCCTCTGGCGGACATTTTTGCGGAGGAGCTAACACCTATACTGTCTACTTTGCTGCTACCTTCGACCATTCTTTTACCAGCTTTGGCACCTGGCATGGTGAAACCGTGACTCCCAATTCGCGCAGTAGTGATGGCCAGCACTCCGGGGCTTATCTCACTTTCGACACGCAACACAATACGGTCATACAGGTCAAGGTCGGCCTCTCGTACGTAAGCATAGCCAATGCGCAAGCCAATGTCGAGCAAGAAAACCCCGGCTGGAACTTCGAAGCAGTACACCAGAGCGCCCGCACAGCATGGAACGCTTACCTTAACGCTATCCAGGTAACAGGGGGCACGAAGGAAGAACAACAGGTCTTCTATACCGCCCTCTACCATACACTCTTCCATCCCAACGTGTTCAGCGATGTGAACGGACAATACCTGGGCTTTGATCAACATGTGCATACCGCCTATGGCTATACGCAATATGAGAACTTCCCTGGCTGGGATATGTATCGCTCCTTGATCCCATTACTGGCGCTGTTGGACCCGCAGGCTACTAGCGACATGATGCAATCCCTGGTAGCTGATGCCCAGCAGGGCGGCGGAGGTTTGCCGCGCTGGCAGGTGGCCAACGATAACTCTGGGGGCATGGTAGGCGACTCACAGGATGTGGTGATCGCGACGAGTTATGCATTTGGGGTCAGGCACTTTGATACGCAGACAGCGTTCGCAGCGATGGCAGCTGGAGCCTCGCAGCCGGGAACGCATTCGGGGCGCTATGAGGCGCGCGAAGGCCTCAGCGACTACCTTAACCTTGGCTATGTTTCGACCAATACTCTTTCGTATGGCTCGGCTTCGATTACACTAGAGTACGCCTTAGACGATTTTGCTATCGCACAATTTGCTAAAGCCCTGGGCAAGATGGATGCATACCAGACGTACCTCAAGCGATCACAAAACTGGCAACACGTCTTCAATCAGGCCACAGGCTACATCGAGCCACGTAATGCCGATGGGACGTTCGTATCCAACTTCGATCCAACAAGCGACAAAGGGTTCGTAGAAGGTGATTCGGCAGACTACACCTGGATGGTGCCCCAGGACCTGGATGGCCTGTTCGATAAGATGGGCGGCAACGCACAGGCGATCAAGCGGCTTGACGAACATTTTACGCAGTTGAATGCAGGTTCCAGCAGTCCCTATGCCTACATGGGCAACGAGCCTGAATTCGAAGTACCCTGGGAGTACGATGCAGCCGGGGCCGCGTACCGGACGCAGGACGTGGTGCGGCGTATTGAGACCCAGCTTTTCAATGCCACTCCTGGTGGGCTGCCGGGCAACGATGATGGCGGGGCGATGTCGTCGTGGTATGTGTTTGCAGCAATG
>Ga0187819_10001346_pt1 | contig 12695 bp, 11 predicted proteins | sample NC_wetland_sal_i_15_FD_132411 | JGI IMG/M metagenome (GOLD analysis project Ga0187819, IMG submission 132411) | Wetland sediment microbial communities from Neuse River Estuary, North Carolina, USA - SO4_4 | ecosystem: Environmental > Aquatic > Freshwater > Wetlands > Sediment | place: USA... | reverse complement strand
TGGCCGAACTCAAATCTGAGATTAGTCTTCTGCACGGTTATGTTCGAACCTTGCTGGTGACCGGAAATACGCAAGATGCCTTGCGCATGGCCACGCAACAGCTCGCGCTTGCGGAACTGGTCGCGCAGAAGCAGCCGAATGATCGTGACTCCATCATGGATGAAGCCCGAGCTCACATTCAGATGGGCTGGGCTCAGGGAGGAAACGGATCGTCGAGCAGTACTCGGCAATTGAAAGAGGCGATGCAGCACGATCGCCAAGCCATCGAATTGCTCACTCCCCTGGTGAACCAATCGCCCGACTCCACACCCCTGACGGGCCTGTTGCAATCGAATCTCGACCTTGCTTACCACCTTCGCAAGAATCGGGAATTCGAGACTTCCCTCAAGGTCTACGACGCCATCTGGTCGAAGACCAACGGATTACAACGCCTGCCTATCGTGGCGCAAGCCATCTTTTACAACCATCGGGCGCGTCTTTTCGATGACATGGCGGACTATGTTCGTGCTGACAAGGATAACCGCAAGAGCTGGGAGGTAGCGCAATCTCTGCTGAAGGCCGACCCCGACGACCTAGTCAACAAAATAAATGCCGCCGGCAACCTCGGCACAGTCGGCATCGACGAGGCGCGGCTTGGTCATGTCCTCACCGGCAAGAAGAAACTTGATGAAGCCATCAAGATCGGCGAGCAGATGCTGGCCGACAACCCCTACGAACTCTTCTACAAAGACCTGTTGTTGATTGGGTACTCCTACCGTGGGGAAATTCTCTGTTCCATGAAAGACTTCCCGGCAGCGTTGCAACAATATAATCGCTCCCTCACCGCTGCCACAGAAATCGCCCAGCACGACCCTGGAGATCTCGAGTCCCGCTTGAACATTGCCAAGCTTCACGCCGCTTTGGGCGTCGTGCATGCGCGCGCCGCGCAATATCCGGAAGCGAAGCAAGAGTTCAACATTGCCCGCGACAATTTCCAGGAGTTGCTGCGTCTTCGTCCGCAGGACGCCGAGGTGATCTATGCCTCCAAGGCGACGCAGGATGCCATGGCCGTCGTAGCGAACTGCTCCACCCAACGACCATGTAAGGGCGTACGCGAAATGAAGTTGCCTAAGCTCAACAATTGAAGTGTCCGGGGCGAACCTATACGGTTGTCCTTGACCCGCAAGCTTGTGCAGAACATAGAGAGCGACGCCAGCTTCGTGACAGTTGCGGCCTACCCTCGCGATCACCTGGTTATTTTGAACTCCGTGCTGCTGCGGCCCAGGCTAGTGATGAACTCCACAGTAATCTTGCCCTCCATGGATAACGTCGCGTCTTTGTCCCAGGTCGCGATCACATAGAAATGATCGTGATGGCTGACAGGGTCTTCCTCAACATGCAAAGGCTCCTGTTTAAGTGTTTTGTCACCGATCTTGATCAGGCAAGTGCCCGAGGGCTTCGCTGCATTCCCCCATCGAATGAATGGTGCCACGAACTCCACCATGTCGGCGCGCAAGGAAACGCTTTGGGCCGTATTGTCGGGCGTGCCACCCGAGAGCGCGATTGGGGGGAACACACAACTGCGCAGAAAGCACCGATTCGTCAGCGAAACTGTGGAATCCTCGCTTGCTTCAAAGTTCGCCTTGAACTCTAAGTCGAAGTCCCATTTGCAGTCCGTGACCGAGAGAATGGTAAGCGTATATCGGCCTGCCGGAAGAGTGACGTCACGCTCAATTCTCCAGGGCGCCCAGTCGTTCCGAGAAATCCGGTTGGCGTTTCCCAGCGGCAGGTTTTCATAGGTGGGTGATACACGCTCAAGTGCACCACTGAACATGCAATGCTCGTACCCGGGTGGAAGGTAGCCAGGGATCGGGTCCCGAGCGTAGACGTAGAGCTTATATTGACCGCCAGAGAGGGAAAATGATTGTTTGAACCCGTCCTCCCCTTCGTATCTGATTCGCTCTTGCGCGGCTGCTTGAGCCGCAAACAGGCAGATCGTGAGCCCGGCCAGAATCATCGGGATACTGAGGAATCGCGCACTTTGCATGACGTCCTGCCAATCGACTGAAATGCACTCCCCTGAGCTCGCCCCATCGATCATTTCGTTATCGTGAACTTCCCGACGCTGTCGCCCATCGGCGTGTGAAAATGCACGGTGATCTTACCGCGATCTCGAACCCCGATGTCGCTCCACTGCACATAGAGATAGAACACACGATGGCGTCCATCCCGGTGGGATTGTAGAACATCTTCCTTAAGCGTGGTACCTCCAATCCTGATTTCACCCATGCCGATTTCGTTGTAGCCAGGCTTGGAGATGTACGGGGCCGCGAGCAGCACCAGATCCTTAACAGACGCCGTCGTCGACTTCACTGGCCGGCCCATGGGATTCCTGAACATCGTTATTCCCTCGATGCAGCACGGTCTCTCTTTGCCGAATGGCTTAGAGTTCGCTGCCGACTGCGATTGCTCCGGAGTCCTTGGCACAAGGTGGAACGTCCAATTGCAGGTGGTCTGAGGCGAAACCTGCAGAGTATATTCCCCTGCCGCCAGCGTTTCGAAGTGATCGACTGCCCATGGCTTCCAATCGTCCTGGTCGACCGTGATCGCGTTGCCCAGCGAGATGCTGTAGGCCGGCGTCGCCCGATCGAACGATCCCGAGAACCGACACAACCAATCCTGCGGGCGTTCGGCGACCAGGGAAAGCTCGTAGTCCCCTCTGGAGACGAAGAATGACTCGGTCGTGCCTCCCGCCTTTCCCTCAAAGACATAAGCTTCCGCTCGCGCGTACACCACGATTACGAGCATTCCGATGATTATCAGGATCACCCACGCGACTGCACGTAAGAAGCTCATGACATCCTCCTGGGCGAACGAGTGAGTCGTCGCGATTGGCGCGGAATCCCTCGGCGCAACTCCCAGGGAATTCCGCGCCAGGTTCAGGTCCTACCTTCTCCTGCCACCGCCACCACTCATGCGGGCTCCGCCACCCATACGGCCACCGCCTCCACCCATGCGAGCCCCGCCGCCGCCCATGCGTGCGGAGGAGAAGTTGTTCCTCGCCGGTGCTCCGCCGCCCATGTGCGATGAGTAGTTGTTCCGTGCCTGCATGCCTCCCATCCGGGAGGACGCACTGTTTCTGGTCTGCATGCCGCCGCCCGTGCGAGAGGAGAAGTTGTTTCTCGCTTGTGCGGGATGGGACGAGAAACTGCTTCTGGCCTGTCCCGTGCTAGCCGCATGAGAAGAGAAGTTGTTTCGTGCCTGCGCTCCACTGGACGTGCGTGAAGAAGAAAAACTGTTTCTGCTCTGCGTCCCGCTGTTTGGGTGAGAGGAGGAATTGCTTCGCGATTGCGCCCCACCATTCGTACGCGACGAAGAGAAGTTGTTTCTGGCCTGCGCCCCGTTATTCGCGTGAGACGAGAAGTTGCTCCTCGCCTGCGCTGCGCCGCCCGCGTGCGACGGGCTGTTGCCTCTGGCCTGCGTCCCGCTGCTGTGAGCGTTTCCCGCTCCGTTGCCGTTCCGGCCGTGACCGTTGGCCGCTGCGGCCCGAGCAGCCCCGGCGTGTGCGGCTGCGTGATAATGAGCCGGCACCCCGCGGCCGCCATGCTCGAACGCACCTCTGTCGTGCCCGCCAAAGTGGCCGTGATTGACGACCGTCACGCTGTGCGAAATGTAGGTGCTGTGGTGAAACATCACCACCCCGCCGCCCCAGACTGGCGCCCATGCGGCGAAGCCCCAGCCGAAGCCCCCGTAGAACCCAATCGAGATTCCCGGGAAGAAAGCAACTCCGACCCCTACTACGATTCCTGGAGGAGGAGCGATCGCAACGAAGCCAGGATAGGCAACGAACATCGGTCCCCAAATCACCCACGGGTTGTAGTAGGGAATGCAAACCACTTCCGCGGTAACCGGCACAATAGAAATCACTCCTTCTTCCACCACCACGCGCTGTTGTGCGGTAGTCACCAGCTTGTTCGAGTCGTGCGCCTGCGAACGCAGGGCCTGGACTGCGTTCATGACGTCGCCCGGCTGGTTGTAATAGGCGTTGCCCAGCTGTGACGTCCAGGCATTGTTCTTGGCGAGATTGTCCAGCACGGACGGAAACGCGGTGAGCGCTTTCACGGCCGGGTCCCATGGCATGCTGTCGGCCGCGGACGCCCGCTGATCTGGGGGCAGTCCCATGTTCTGATTCAGCCAACCGTCCGCCGCGGCAATCTGGTCGGGATATGTGGATGCAGTCAACACTTGACCGACCAGAGAATCTGGATAGAGGGCGATCGGAGCCACGAGCTGATCCAACTGCTCGGCGCCCAATTCGACATAGGCCGGAGCGGATTCCTGCGCGGGCAGGCTCTGCTGTGCTCCTGCAAGAAACAGCAAAGCGATCATGAGAGCGGCCATCCCGCGAAAGGCCCGATACATCAGCGTCTGTTGAAATTTCGTCCGGGTCATCTGTGTCTCCTTAATCTCAAGAAATCGAAGGACGGGTGCGAACACCCGTCCCTGCTATTCGCTACTGCACGTTTAGAGGGAGGGTTGTCCTGTGCGATAGCGATCCGGCCGCGGTTACGGTCACGAAGTAGTTCCGGCGGGTGTTGCCGGAAGTGGCCAGTCCGTGAGGGCCGCCGAGACTCAGGATGTTTTCCCCATCACACCCTGCGTCTGGCGGCGCTCACAACTTCCAACACTGACTAACGCGACAAGAGATCGGAAACTTAATCAAGGGAAATAGCCTTTCTTTTGAGAAATCAGCAGCGCTTGGGCCGCCATCACCCACGCGCGTTGTTCTTTCCCGGCCAACCTCAAGCTCTTGCCTCCTCTGCCGATGACCTAAGAGTTCGGGGTCGCATACCCGCGTGCGCCGTCTTCCCCTGCCAGCGAACGAGATCGTTCCAAGCGCCACAGACAGGCCATCGCCATGGATGACATCGTTAGAGGATTTCTCACGGAGAGTAACGAGAACCTCGACCGGCTGGATCAGGAACTGGTGCAGCTTGAGTCGGACCCAACCTCGCCTAAGAATGGGTCTTAACCAAGTGAATGCCGCGGACGCACAATTTTGCTCAGCGCAGTTTTATTCCACCGTCGCGCGCGATTACATTTAAAATCACTGCGATTCATAGGCAAGTCCGGGCGTGCCACCGCCCTTGGATTCTTCATGTCAAAGCTGACCATCAAATCCAAAAGCGCATGCATGTGGGATCTGGTAAGCCTGGGCGAGGTCATGTTGCGTCTCGACCCAGGCGACGAGCGCATCTCCACTACCCGCCATTTCCGCGCCTGGGAGGGCGGCGGAGAATACAACGTTGCCCGAGGTCTGCGCCGTTGCTTCGGAATGGACACCGCAATCGTTACTGCCCTGTCCGACAATCCCGTTGGGCGTTTGGTCGAAGATCTCGTGCTGCAAGGCGGCGTCTCCCAGAAGTACGTTCGTTGGGTGCCCTACGATGGCGTTGGCCGCACCGTGCGCAACGGTTTGAACTTCACAGAACGCGGCTTCGGGGTCCGCGCCGCCGTTGGCTGCTCCGATCGTGGCCATACTGCCGCCTCCCAACTGAAGCCCGGGGAAATCGACTGGATGCAGATCTTCTCGAAGGATGGCGCTCGCTGGTTTCACACCGGAGGAATCTTCTGCGCCCTCTCCGAAACAACACCGCTCGTCGCGCAGGAAGCCATCCAAGCTGCCAAGCAAAGCGGCGCAATTGTTTCTTATGACCTGAACTACCGTGCCTCGCTTTGGAAATCCATCGGAGGAAAATCGAGAGCGCAGGAGGTCAATCGCCGCCTTGCCCCCTATGTCGACGTCATGCTCGGCAACGAAGAAGACTTCACCGCAGCCCTGGGATTCTCGGTTTCCGGCCTCGACGAGCACCACTCCAAGGTCGAATCCGCCGGCTTCAAGAAAATGATCGAAGCTGTCGTGAAGGAATATCCCTCGATGGCGGTGATCGCGACCACGCTCCGCACCGCGAAAACGGCCAGCCGCAACGATTGGGGCGCCCTCTGCTTCCACGATGGCCAGTTCTACGAAGCGCCTATGCGCGAGAATCTCGAAATCTACGACCGCGTCGGCGGCGGCGATTCCTTCGCCTCAGGATTGATCTATGGATTCCTTTCGGGCAAAGATCCGCAGTGGTCCGTCGAATGCGGCGCCGCACACGGCGCCCTCGCTATGACCACCCCCGGCGATACTACGATGGCGACGCTCTCCGAAGTGTTACAGGCCATGACATCCCGCACCGCGAGAATCGAGCGCTGAGCGATGAACAGATTCCCTCTGTGTACCTCTGTGCCCTCTGTGGTGGAGGTTTAGGTTTTCAATGACTATCGACGAAGTAGTTCGCAGAATTGAAGAAATCGGAATCGTCCCCGTCGTCCGCGCCGCGAGCGTAGACGAAGCCAACCGCGCCGTGGAAGCCATCTGCGCCGGTGGAATTCCCGTCGTCGAAATTACGATGACCGTTCCCAACGCGGTTTCGGTGATTCGCGAAGTGGCCAAACAGCGCGGCGCCGACGTTCTGATTGGCGCGGGTACCGTGACCAACGCCGAGCAAGCCGAAGCCTGTCTCCGCGCCGGTGCCCAGTTCCTCGTCAGTCCAGGACTGGCAGTCTCCGTCCTGTCCGTCGCGCGCGCCAACTCGAAGTTGGCCATCCCCGGAGCCCTTACTCCGACCGAACTGATGAACGCCCAAGACCAAGGCGCGCAGCTGGTGAAGATTTTTCCCTGCGGAAATGTGGGCGGCGCAAAATATTTGAAGTCCTTGAAAGGCCCATTCCCGAAAGCATGCTTGATCCCCACCGGAGGCGTGAACGCCGCCAACGCAGCGGACTTTATCGCGGCGGGCGCATTTGCTCTGGGAGTTGGCGCAGACCTGGTCGACGCAACCGCCTTGCGCGAGGGAAATTTGGAGAAGATTACTGCGGCCGCGAAGGAATTGGTCGACGCAGTGTCCACCGCGCGGGCAGCGTTACGAAAGAAGGCTTCCTGATTCGAATACAATTTTCGACGCACCTTTATTGATTCACGCCGCTCGCCAGCACTCCTCCATCCACCGGCAGAATCGTACCCGTCACGAAGCTCGCCGCATCCGATGCCAGAAAAATCGCCGCCCCCACCAGTTCTTCGAGTTCCCCAAACCGATTCATCGGCGTGCGCATGATGACTTCATCCCCCCGGCCCGTTCCAACCAGAAGTTTCTCGCTGAGCGGCGTGCGAAAATATCCCGGCGCAATCGCGTTCACGCAAATCCCATACTTCGCCCACTCGACGGCCAGCGATTTCGTCAGCGACGCCAGCCCAGATTTGCTCGCGCTGTAGGCCGCCACTTCGAAAAGTCCGAGAAACGATCCCATCGACGCGATGCTGATGATCCGCCCATAGCGCCGCTCGATCATGTGCCGGCCGAATACCTGGCACGTGCGAAGCATCCCGGTCAGATTCGTGTCGAGGATTCGATTCCAGTCTGCCTCCGGATAATCCAGCGTCGGAGCCTTCTTCGTGATGCCGGCGGCGTTTACCAGGATGTCGACTTTGCCAAACGCATCCAAGCAAGCCTTCATTAACTTCTCGAGCGAGCCGCGATCCCCCACGTCGCAGGCCACACGCAACGATCGCCGGCCAAGCGCTTCGATCTCGTCCGCGAGTGCGTTGACCATGTCGACACGACGCGCACTCGACACCACGTCGGCACCGCCCTCTGCCAGTCCAAGCGCGATCACCCTGCCGATGCCCGAACTCCCTCCGACCACGACCGCTATTTTTCCCACAAGATCCAGTTTCTTGTAAGCCATCAGCTCCTCGAAGTTTTCTCTGTCGCAGAGTATTCGACCTACCAGTTGAACATCGTTCCATCCAGCTTACGGTTGACCGGCAAATAGGCCCGTTCGTACGGGAATTTGCCGCCCAACTTCTCGTCATAATCCACACCCAGCCCCACCGCATCCCCCGGATGCAAATACCCGCTGCTGAACGAATACGCATGCGGAAACACCTCGTCCGTCTCGGGTGTATGCCGCATATATTCCTGGATTCCGAAATTGTTAACAGAAATATCAAAGTGCAGCGCCGCGGCCATCGCCACCGGAGAAAGGTCCGTTGCTCCATGACACCCCGTGCGCACATGATAAATTTCCGCCAGTGCCGCAATTTTCTGCAGATGCGTGAGCCCTCCTCCGTGAACCACCGTCATGCGCAGGTAATCGATCAGTTGTTCGGTAATCAGGATGTGCGCGTCCCAAACCGAATTGAAAACCTCGCCCAGAGCCAGCGGCGTAGTCGTGTGCCGCCGGATCAGCCGGAATCCCTCCTGCAGCTCCGCCGTCACCGCATCTTCCAGCCAGAACAAATGATAGGGCTCCAGACTCTTCCCCAGTCGCGCCGCCTCGATCGGAGTCAGCCGGTGATGCACGTCATGAAGCAAATGCAGATCGTCGCCAAACTTCAACCGTAGCGCCTCAAACAACTTGGGCACATGCAATAAATATTTCTCCGTCGACCACGAATTCTCCGGAGGCAATCCCTTTTCCGCCGGCTCATAAAAGAGCTTGTCCCCCGCAACGCCATACGTCGAAGGCAAGCCCGGAATCCCGCTCTGCGCCCGCACCGCGATGTATCCCATCTCTTTGTACTTGGCGACTTGATCGGCGGTCTCTTCAATGTCGCGCCCGTTGGCATGCCCATACACCATCACCCCAGTCCTGCTCACTCCACCAAGCAGGTTGTAAACCGGAGTCTTCAGCGCCTTGCCCTTGATGTCCCACAGCGCCATATCGACCGCTGCAATCGCCGTCATCGTCACCGGCCCGCGCCGCCAGTACGCACTGCGATACAAGTACTGCCACACATCCTCCGTCTGAAACGGATCGCGCCCGATCAGGCAGGGAACCAGGTGGTCGCTTAAATATGACGCGACCGCCAGTTCGCGTCCGTTCAACGTCGCATCGCCCAGCCCGTACACGCCCTCGTCGGTATAAATCTTCAGCGTGACGAAATTCCGTCCCGGGCAGCAGACGAACACCTTGGCATCCATGATCTTCACTTCACTCTCCTCAATCCTGACCCACGAGTGTAACCAAACCTCAGATTCTGCGCACCAACCCGCGCTCGGTCGCCTCGTTATTTCGCAACAGCAGCAAGACTAAAATCATCCCAATAAACGGAATGATCCCGGCCGCGATCACAATCGGATCAAACGAATGCGTCCCCGCGCCCTGTCGCGCGTCCGAAATATATCCAATCAGCTTAAACGCCACGATGGTTCCCAGTCCCGTGCCCGTCCCGCTCAACCCGCTGACCGACGCCACCGATTCGCTGTTGAACAAATCCGAAGGCAACGTGTTCGCCATGATCGTAAATCCCGCGTATGTAAACGTCACCACGGCGAACAGAAATGCAACGAGGTAAAGATTCGTTGTGAAGATCGTGGCCATCAGCAGCGTCATGCCGATGCCGCCGTAAATGATCGGCACTTTCCGCGCCCAGCCCAACCCGACTCCACGACGCACCAGGTAACCGGAAAACCATCCTGCAACGAAGCTCCCGACATCCGCCGCGACAAACGGAATCCACACCGCGATCAGCCCGCTCTTCAACTCAATCCCCTTCGCCACCAGGTAAATCGGGAACCACTCTGTAATAAAGAAGAAGACCGGGTCGGTAAAGGTTTTAGCGATGATCGTGGCCCAAGTCTGCGGCAGCTTCAGCAAATCGCGCCATCGCAGGCGAACCCCCTCCGTCTCCGGCGAAGCCGACTCCTGCTTGTCGGTCGCGATCATTTCGCGCTCGCGCTGGCTGATGCGGCTGTGCGTCTCCGGCGGATAATACAGCCATCGCCAGAAGATCAGCCAGAGGAACCCCAGTATGCCCGGAACAGCAAACGCAGGTTGCCATCCCCACCGAAAATAAATCCACAAAACAATGAACGGAGCAACCGCCCCCCCAATCGACGACCCGCTGTCAAATAATGCCGTCGCCAGCGCCCGCTCACGTTTCGGGAACCATTCCGACACCGCCTTCGTCGCCGCTGGCCAGTTCGCCGATTCCCCCGCTCCCAGCAGGAACCGAAACGTCGCGAAGCTGTAGAAACCTCTGGCGAGCGAAGTCAGCATTGAAATACCGGAGTAAAAGATCACTGTGACCGTCAGCCCGCGCCGCGTCCCCACTCGGTCCATCAGTCTGCCGAACGCACTCTGCCCGATCGAATACGCCACCCGAAACGCAATCGCCAGATTCGCATAGTCAGAATTCGTCCAGTGATATTGGAGCTTCAGATAGGGAGCGAGCAGCGAAAGCGTCTGCCGGTCAATATAGTTGATGACGGTAGAAGCGAACAGCAGCCCGCCAATCCACCAGCGCAACGACGGAATCGGCTTCGAAGCATTCGCCATCAGTGAGATTCGTGTAGGGACGGACGTCTTCGTCCGCCCCGCGAGCAAAGCGAGCGTCCGTGAGCTATATCGTGCCGGCGTTCCTCATCGTCGGACTTAGCAGCGAAGCCGAATCGCGATCCAGGTAAACTGTCGTGCTCGAGTGCCACCTCAAAATCGAAGCGGGAACCATCGGGCTGATTTCTCCCTCCAGACACATCCTCACAGCCCGCGCCTTACGCTTGTCAGGGACGACGGCGATGATCTCGTGCGCCTTCAATATCTGCCGCGGTGACATCGAAATCGCGTGCTTCGGCACCTGAGAAATGTCGGCGAACCACCCCTCGCCCACCTGCTGCCTGCGGCAAGCTGCATCGAGTTCGACAACAATATACGGATCTTCCGTCTCGAAATTCGCCGGCGGATCGTTGAACGCAATATGCCCGTTCTCTCCGATCCCCACAAATGCCACGTCAATCGGCGCCGAAGTCAACTTCATTCCGATTTCCCGAACCGCGGCCGGCAAGTCCGAGGCGTCGCCCTCGATGAAAAAATACTTTTCAATTCCGGTCCTACGAATCACTCGCTCTCGCAGAAACTTTCGAAAGCTGGCCGGATGCGTGACCGGCATTCCGACATATTCATCGAGATGAAAGGCTTCGACTCTCTTCCAGTCGATCCCTGGCATTCTCGTCAACACGTCAAGGAATGCGAGCTGCGAGTTCCCAGTTGCCAGCACGACCCGGCAGCAACCGCGTTCCCCAATTGCACGCTGCATCGCTACAGCCGCCTGCTCAGCCGCCAGCTGCGCCAAATAAGCATCGTCGCTGAGCACCTTCAGAATCATTCAAACGGGCCATAGCGGGGGCGAGTCGCCGGCTGTCGCGAGGCCAACTTGGCCGCGCACGCCGCGAATCATAAGTCGCGCCCCTTCGTGTACCTTCGTGTCCTTAGTGGTTCATGAACTCTGTCGCAGTTGTATCGTTCCACAGATCAAACCTCCGCCCGCTCCAGTCGCGGCGCCAGAGCCTGCACGCAGCAAAGCGCGACGAGATAAGCCGACCCTGCGAGAACGAACACTGGCACGTACGATCCCGTGTGCTGCAAAATGTAGCCCACCATCTTCGCAATGAACATCCCGCTGATGGTCCCCAGGAGCGTTCCAAAGCCGACGACAGAAGCCACCGCACCCCGCGGAAACATGTCTGAAGCCAGCGTATAAATATTCGCCGACCACCCCTGATGCGCTCCCGCCGCCAGCGCCACCAGACCAACCGCAACCCACGCATTGCCAGTTCGCGCCGCGAGCATGATCGGTGTTACTGCCACCGCGCAAACCAGCATCGCCGTCTTACGGCTCGCATTCACAGCCCATCCTCGCTTCAGTAGCGACGACGAAAGCCATCCTCCCGTCACGCTTCCAACGCTCGCCCCGCTGTAAATCACGAACAGGGGCAGCGCCATACCTTTTAGGTCGAGTTTCAAATTCCGGCTCAAGAAATCCGGCATCCAGAACAGATACACCCACCAGATCGGATCGGTGAAAAACTTTCCCAGTCCGACCGCCCAAGCCTGGCGGAATCTCAACAAAGTTCGCCACGGAACAGCTACAGACGTGGCCTGCTCTGGGTCGCTCTTGATGAACGCCAACTCGGCCGGGGAAACCAAGTCGCTCTCCTCCGGTCGTTGATAAAGAGCCAGCCACGCCAAGATCCAGATCAGTCCCAGCGCCCCGGTCGCGATGAAGGCCATTCGCCAGCCGTAGCGCAGCGTGAGCCATGGCACCACCAAAGGTGTCACGATCGCGCCGACATTTGTTCCGGAGTTGAAGATGCCGGTCGCCACCGCCCGCTCTTTCCTGGGAAACCACTCCGCGACCGCCTTGATCGAACCAGGAAAGCTGCCCGCCTCTCCAATCCCGAGGCTGAAGCGCGCCACCGCAAACTGTAGTACCGAACCCGCGGCTGCGTGTGCCATCGCGGATATACTCCAAAACAACACGGCAAGTGAAAATCCCCAGCGCGTACCCAGCCGGTCGATTAGCTTCGCTACAAAGAACGAGCCCAGACCGTACGCCATCGTGAAAGCGAACACGATGTTGCTGTATCCGATTTCCGTCCATGCCAACTGCGCCTGCAGCGTCGGCTTCAGCAGCCCAATCACCTGCCGATCCATGTAATTCACCGACGCCGCGAAAAACAGCAAGCCACAAATCAGCCAACGGGCCCTGCCCACGGGTTCTGATGGCGCCGCGTCATTCGCGTTGTCAAGGTTCGACATGGAAATGTTCGACATGGAAGGGGGAATTCAATTTGACCGTTGTGGATTCGAAACCGGCGTTACGGTCGCAC
>Ga0187819_10001344_pt1 | contig 12705 bp, 12 predicted proteins | sample NC_wetland_sal_i_15_FD_132411 | JGI IMG/M metagenome (GOLD analysis project Ga0187819, IMG submission 132411) | Wetland sediment microbial communities from Neuse River Estuary, North Carolina, USA - SO4_4 | ecosystem: Environmental > Aquatic > Freshwater > Wetlands > Sediment | place: USA... | reverse complement strand
GGTCGCGTAGATGCGCGGGGATTGGAGTTTATGGAACGTCCATTGATCCCAGGTCTCGGGAATCTGGGTCTGGTTACCGAAAAACAGTTCGTCGAGATGCTTGGAGCCAAAGGTGGTCAACTCGACGCCGACTCGCGACTCCTTGTCCATCCCTTCGATCTCGTGGCAGCCGAAGCATCCATACTTGCGCACCAGCGATTCGCCCTTTTTGATCTGCTCGGGGTCCTTGAGCGCGGTTTCAACTCCGGCGTCTTCTTTCTTCTTGCCGTGCGTCATCAGAAAGGCGGTCAGCGCTTCGGCTTCGTGGTCGCTCAGGCGCAACATCGGCATTGCCGTATGCGGCGAGAAGTCGCGTGGATTCTTCAACCACACATAGATCCACGCCGCCGAAGTCTTCTCCGCGATCTGGCTCAGGTTGGGCGCGAAGTCCTTGGTGGTGCGCGCCACGGCCGGCTTGAAGCCCTCGGCCACGCCGACCGGAGTTCCGTATTGATCGGGCTCGATCGCGTGGCATCCCTTGCAGCCGACCGATTCGAACAACCCCTTGCCCTCTTCGACGAACGCCGGATTGTTGACGTCGGCCTCCAGCGTCGCCGGCTCGGGATGGGCCGCGAGCCAGTCCTTCGAATTCTTCGACGAACTGCTCATCAGGAACGCCGCCAGCGCGGTCGCCTCCTCGCGCGAAAACATGAAGTTCGGCATTCGCGTGTGCGGCCGGAAGACGTGCGGATCGGCGATCCATCGCACGGTCCAGGACGGGTCGAGCTTGGCCGCCGCGAGTTTCAGGTACGGGCCGATCTTCGGCAGGTCCTCGTAACCCGCCACCAGATGGCACCCCGAGCACCCGAGCTGCTCGAACATCCGTTCCCCCTCGACCCAGTTCGCCGCGATCGGCTTGCCCGCCGCATCGTGCAGCGAGCCCACGTCGATATGGCACTTGACGCATCGCGACTGCATCTTGTCGCCCCTGAGCATGGGATAATCCCATTCCGGATCGTCGCCGTGCGCCACGCGCACGGAGTTGACCGCCGGCCCCTGTCCGTCGTGACATGGCGTGCATCCGAGTTTGTCCGGTGGATGCTTGCCGATGATTTGCTCGAAGTTGCTATGGGTGCGAAACGGCTCGGGCGCATTCTCGAAGCCCTTCACGTCGGCGCCCATATGGCAGCTCTGGCATCGATCGACCCGCGCGACCGCCTCGTCGAAGGCGTTGCGGTCGAAGTCGTCGATCGCGGTCTGCTGAATCTTCGGAATCTTCGGATAACGGAACAGGACCACGCCGCGGAACTTGACCGGGATCATCCACGCGTCAGCCTTGTCGAAGAAATCGTCGCGTTTGGTTGTGATCTTTTTCATCTGCTCGGTCAGGCCGTCAACCTTGGAGTTGAGCGCGTCGATCTGATCCTTGACCGCCTGCAGATTTTCCTTGGCTCGATCGGAGACGATATTTTCCTGCTTGAGTTCGGCGTTGAGCTGATCGATTTCCCTTTTGTACGGCGTCGGGTCCTGCTTTTCCTGGATCGCGTGGTTGTAGTCGTACCATCGCTCGGTCAAGTACGACTTGGTGAAGCGCACGACCTGATCCTTGTCGTTGGCGGTGTTGGTCAGATCGATCAACCGCGCACGCAGCGCCGCAAGCTTGGCCCGGGTGGCGCCGGAGTCAAGTTCCTCGCGCGCCTGGGCCAGCTCTTTGGAGACTTTCTGGTATTGGGGATCGGCGTTGAGCCGCTTCTGCTCGTCCGCCGCGTCCTTCATGTACTTGTTGTACGCCAGCCGGTCCCACTCGACCTGGTATTCCTTCCACGGGCGGCGCGAGATGTTGTCGTCCCAAATCGACCAGACCGCGCTTACCAGCAACACCGCCACCAGCAGCACGAACAGAGCGCTATATGATTTTCCTTCTTCGGTGGGATCAAGCCCCGGTCTGACCGCCATCTGCTCTTACCTGTCCTCGACTCCGAATGCGCTGCGAGGCCGCCATCCAAAAAAAAGAAAAATACTCACAAATACTCAGTCGTCATTTACGCGCGCGAACCGACCAGCCCTCGATTATGTAGCCGGCGAGAAAAACCAGAATGCCGATGCCGGTGAACTTGTATTCGGTCCCCATCCCGTGCGGCTGGCTCATCCCGACGTAGAGCGCGAATCCGACGTCGGCCAGTCCGAGCGCCTGCAATACTTTGGCGAAGATGAACACGGGTCGCGGCAACGTCAAATATTAATCCAGGGCGTAACCATGATGTACTTGATGTTGAGCGCGTGGCGCAGCGCCATCTTGATGAACACGCCGGCCATCGCCAGCAGCAGAAATCCTGTGATTCCGAACCGCACTGGCCCCCATCTCTTCAATATCTCGGGACCGCCGCCGGGAAACGCCGACCATGGATCGCCCGTCGGCCGCGATCGTATCCAGAAATAAAACGCCGCGTACCCAACCACGAAGTAGCCGACTATCAGCGACAAGCCGAACAAAGCCGACGCTACGTAGTCGCGAAAGCCGAACATGTACGGCAAATCGACGTTAGTCAGCGCCTCGACCAGATGCGGATCCCAGACCTGGCCGGGCCAGAACCAATTCCATCCCGGGCCGCGGAAAAATGTGCCGATGATGATGAACGAGACCCACAAAATGTGGAAACCGACGAAAAACGTCAGAATCTCGAACCATCGCTCACGCAGGGTGTAGTAGCCGTTGCCTTTCGGATTGATGTCGAGATACGGAATCAGCATCAGGCCCACGATGATGAAACTGGGCAGCACCACGCCCGCATACCACGGGTCGAAGAACACCAGCATTTCCTGCAAGCCCAGGAAGTACCACGGCGCCTTCGACGGATTGGGCGTGCGAGTCGGATTCGACGGCTGCTCCAGCGGCGCGTTGAGCAACAGCGACCACACCGTCAGGACGATGATCACCAGAATCGACATCAGGAATTCGTTGCGCACCAGGAACGGCCAGGTGTGAAGCTTGTCTTCGCCGCCGCCCGCCTTCTTAAGCGGAGCTTCGGCTCGCTTCGGCCCGCCGCCCACCGCCGGTGTCCGCGCGGCAACCCGCCCTGCGCCCGCTCCCGCCGCGGCCATCACGACGCCACCTTCATTACCTTCCGGGCTTGCCATGATTAATCCCTTAATGCGGCGCTTCCTCGTCGTCGCTCCACGCAGGCGGCGCCGCCAGCAGGTAAATTATGTACAGCATCACCGACATCGCGGCCGGCACTGACAGCACGCGCACGATTCCCTGGTGCGACAGCCATGAAAGCACGCTTCCCATCGGCCTTAAGCGACCAGCCTTAGAGCGGCCCCGACATGCCGTCGCGGCGGATTCGCCAGAAATGCACCGCCATGAAGAGACTCGCGATCAAGGGGAAAAAAATGCAGTGCAAAATGTAGAATCGCAGCAGCGTGTGCGGTCCGATCTCCGCCCCGCCAAAGATAAATGCGCGCGCGTCGTAAATCGGATTCACCCCGAGCATCTCATGGAACGGTCCGCCGTGCCCCAAAAGCGGCGTCGCGCGCGCCATGTTCGAGCCGACCGTCACCGCCCAGATCGAAAGTTGATCCCACGGCAACAGGTATCCGGTGAACGACAACAGCAGCGTCAGCACCAGCAGGATCACCCCGACCACCCAGTTGAACTCGCGCGGCGGTTTGTATGAGCCCGTCATGAACACGCGAAACATGTGCAGCCACACCGCGATCACCATGCCGTGCGCCGCCCACCGATGCATGTTGCGCATCAACATCCCGAACGGCATGTCGAATTCGAGGTACTTCATGTCGGCGTAAGCGTATTCCGCCGTCGGCCGATAGTAGAACATCAGGTACACGCCGGTGACCACGGTCACCAGGAAAAGCAGAAACGTGATCCCGCCCATGCACCACGTAAAGCGCAAGCGCACCACATGCTTTTGCACCTTGGACGGATGCAGATGCAGCCACACGTTGCCGGACACCATCAGGATCCGGTTGCGCGGCGTGTCTTCGTACCCGTGTCTGAATATTGACTGCCAGGCCTGGGAGTCGGTTATCTGTCGCTTGGTTTCCTTCCAGTCAAACTTAGCCATCCGCTACCAATCTCCATGGAGCCGTTCGCCAAGGGCACCCTCGGCATTCTCAGCCAAGAATAATATTGCGTATGCCGCAGGAGAAATTGTCGCCTCTCATCATGCGCCTTGCGGATTCCCTGCGCTCCCGTCGCCACGGGTCCAATCCCTGCGAGTTTATCGCAAGCTTGCTTGAATTCCAGTTTAAGGCTACCTAATTTTCTCCGCTTACTGCAACAAGCTCATTTCAAACGACCGAGCTTGCGTCCGCCGCCAATCCGCCGTTACGAATCCGTCCTGGCGCCGCGGCGGAAGCGGCCGAAGAACGCGACCGCCAACCCCCACAGCACCATCAGCAGTGCGATCCCGATCACGCCCAGCCCGACGCCGGCCAGGATTCCCGTCGCGCACAGCACCGCGCCGATCACCAGCAACGGAATTGCGAATGCGATCGGGTTGAACGGATCGTTCGCCGACCGCTCGGCCATCGCCACCGCCTGCTCGGACTGGCCCGCATCCTCGTTGCTCTCCTTGAGGATGCTGACGGCGTAGTCGGTGAGTTCCTGGCGATTGGGCATCGCGCGCAATCGGTCGGCGAGCTCTTTGGCCAGCTCCTCGACGCGTTCGTCGTTGGCTCGGGAATCGGGGTCGGGTTTGTACGTATCAGCCACGCTGCGCTTGTCTTCCCGCTCGCGATGACTGTGCGCGCCGGCTCACGCGTTTTTGCGCGCGATGATCACCGAGTGCACCGACCACGGGCTGATCTTTTCGTTGCGCTCCAGCGTGATCGGGTGGCCCTTGAGCACGTCCTCCTTGCGCAATCTGGTGGTCCATCCCAGCTGCCGCGTGATCGGATTGACAAGGGTGTTCAGCGCCGCGACCACTGGGTTCGCGCTCTGGAAATGCGTCGTCATCGCGATCCGCCCGCCCGGCTTACACACCCGCACCATCTCGGACATCATCCGGTACGGATCGGGAACCACGGTCAGAACGTGAAACGACGTGACGTAGTCGAAACTGTTGTCGGGATAGGCGAGGTTAAGCGCGTCGCCCTGCTGGAGCTCGATATGCCGCCAGCCGTTTTCCGCCACGCGCTTTTTTGCCCGCTCCAGCATGTCGGCCGACGGGTCGATCGCGATGACGTGCGTGTACGGCGGATATGCGTCCAGCGCGATTCCGGTGCCGACGCCAACCTCGAGCACGCGGTTACCGGGCCTGAGATTCAGGCTCTCGATAACCTCATGCTCGCGATCGACAAAAACTCGGCCGAAGACAAAATCGTAGTAGCGTGCCAGGTCGGAATATACGCGGCTCTCATGCGGTTGCGACATCGAAAAATCCCCTCGGGTGCGACCCAGCCCGGGCGATCAGTGCGAGGCAGACTTTCAGGACGGCGATTTTGCCGATGCGGCGCGAACTCAGCGTGACGCGCGCGCGTGGCGTCAGGCCGCCGCGTTGACTCCTCGCAACTGACGTTTAACAGAAGTTATATCGCGCTTGCGAAATCGCCACTGGCGGCCTTTCTTGAAGGCGGGAATGATACTGCGCCGTGCAAATTCGTTTACCGTGTCCGGGCTCAGGTCGAGCAGAAACGCGACCTCGCGGGAATTCAGCAGTATGTCGTCCTTATCGGCCATGCGAGTCCAACAAGACGCCTTTCCTCAGAGATTTTGTCAGAACGCGACTTTGTAGTATGCGCCCGTCGCCCAAGTCAAGGTAAACGCCACCTAGAAACTCAAAAGTTTGCACAGAGGCTGGTTTTCGATCAATCGTCACGACTCAATCTGCATCTTTTAGCATCACTAACTATCATTAAACGCTGATGCGCGCGAGCTTCCGCATCGAAATCCGATAGTCGTACCAGGCACGCGTAACAACAATACAGGAAAACAGTCCGGTCAGCACTCCTACGCACAGGGTGACGGCGAAGCCTTTGACCGGTCCGGTGCCGAATTGGAAGAGAATCAGCCCCGCGGCGAAAGTCGAAATATTGGAATCGCGAATCGCCGACCATGCGCGATCGTAGCCGAGCTTCACCGCCTCGCGCGGCGATTTGCCGGCGCGCAACTCTTCGCGCATTCGTTCATTCACCAGCACGTTGGCGTCAACCGACATGCCCAGCGTGAGCACGATCCCGGCGATGCCGGGCAAGGTCAACGTCGCCCCCAGCGCCGCCATCACGCAGATCAGCAGCAGGATATTCAGCGACAGCCCGAAATCCGCGAGCAGTCCAGCGCTGCTGTAGTACACGGCCATGAAGATCAGCACGGCGCCCGCGCCGATCACGAACGACACCTCGCCCTGGCGAATCGAATCGCGTCCGAGCGACGGCCCCACGGTGCGCTCTTCTTCGATTTCGACCGGCGCCGGCAGCGCTCCGGAGCGCAATACAATCGCGAGATCGTGCGCCTCGTCCATCGAGAAACGTCCGGTGATTTGCACGTGGCCGCCGGGAATTCGTTCCTTGATAACCGGTGCCGAGTAAACGGTGTTGTCAAGCACGATCGCCAGCCGCCGGCCGACGTTTTCAGCCGTCATCGCATCGAAGATGCCCGCGCCGCGCGCGTCCAGCTCGACTGCAACGTACGGACCTTCCAGCCGCCCGCCGGGACGCACGCGCGCGTCCGTAACCACGTCGCCCGTCATCAGCACCGGGGACTCGACCAGATACGGCTCCCTGCCGCCGCGCTCCGAGGTGCCATAAAGGATTTCGTCGCCCGGCGGCGGGCCCTCCTTGATCGCGTCCTGCACGTTTTTCGAGTCGTCAACCAGCTTGAATTCGAGCACCGCCGTCTTGCCGATTAATTCCTTGGCGCGCTCGGGGTCCTGGATTCCCGGCAGTTGCACCAGGATTTCGTTGTCGCCCTCTTTGGCGACGGTGGTTTCGCGCACGCCGAGCTGGTCGATTCGATTGCGAATCGTCTCCAGCGCCTGATCCATCGCGTTGGATCGAATCGTCTGCAACTCGCGCGGCTTGAAGGCAAGCGAGTACGACGGACCGGCGCCGGACGACTCGGCGTTGCTCGATACGGTCAGATCGGAGAACGACTTCTGCGCCAGGTCGAGGAACGGCGTGCGATCGGAGCTCGACTTCAGCTTGACGATCAGATTGCCCGCCGCGTTGAGCGACACATCTCCGAAGTCTATTTTGTTCGCCTTGAGCTCCTGCTTGAGGTCATCGCCGCGCCGCCGCAGCTGGGTTTTCACCGCCTCGTCCAGCTTCACCGCCATCAGCAGATGCGTCCCGCCTTGCAAGTCGAGGCCGAGCTGGATTTTGGTCGCGCCGAACCCGGCCTTGAACCAATCGGGCAGCTCGATGTTGAGGCTCGGCAGCAGAATGAGTATCGCTGCCAGCACGATTCCACCCGCCAGGTAGATACGCGTGAGCCCGCTGCCGTTGGTGAAATGCATGTAAAGAAAAGACACGATCAGCACGAGCAGAATCAGGATCGGTCCGAAACTTTGAGTCTGTTCCACTGTTATGAAGCCCCTACTTGTCGTCTTTCTTCGCCGACGCCTTGTAGCTTGACAGCGACGCGATGTGCGATCGCTCGACCCTGAACCGGATGTTGGGCGCGACTTCGAGCGTGATCACTTTGTCGCCAACCTCATGAATCCGCCCGATAATTCCGCCCGTCGTCACGACCTCGTCGTTGCGCTTGAGCGCGCTGAGCATCTTGGCCTGCTCCTGCGCCTTCTTGCTCTGCGGCCGGAAGATCAGGAAGTACATGACGGCGACCACCAGCGCCATGATCGGCCCCGGCCCCGTCATCAACTGCTCGAAAAACGAGGGAGTGGCGGCTTGACCTGCGGCGGCCTGCGCCCATGCGATGCCTTCGAACAACATCAGAGCACGTCCTTAGAGCACGTCCTTACGATCGATCAAAACTTCGAGCGACCAAACTTCAAGTCTCCTGAAAAGATCATTCTTCGACCGCTTCGGCGGCGTTGTCGTTGTCCCATCCAGCAGACGCAGCCATTGCATACGCTTTGAAATTCCCGGATGCGATAGCGGCCTGGCACTGACCCATCAAGCTCGCATAGAAGTGAAGATTATGCTCCGTCAGCGCGCGCGCCGCGAGTATCTCGCCGGACAAATATAGATGACGGAGGTAGGCGCGTGAATGAGTCCGGCAGGGGCGGCACTCGCAGGCCGGATCGAGCGGCATCGAGTCGCGCGCGTGCGCAGCCTGCTTGATCGAGATGCGTCCCTGGCTCGTAAACGCGGTCCCGTTGCGCGCGTTTCGCGTCGGCAGCACGCAGTCGAACAGGTCGAAACCCAGTGCGATCGCCGCCAGCAAATCCCGCGGCGTGCCGACGCCCATCAGGTAGCGCGGCTTGTCCGCCGGCATCATCGACGCCGACAGCGCCGCCATTTCCAGCATCGCGGCCTTCGGTTCGCCGACCGACAGTCCGCCCGCCGCGTAGCCATCGAACCCAAGCGAGGTTATCTGCGAGGCACTGGTCTTGCGCAGATCCTCGAAAATACTGCCCTGGATGATTCCGAACAGCGCCTGCGTCGTGCTGACACGCGCCGCCAGGCTGCGCTCGGCCCATCGCGCCGTGAGTTCGAGCGACTGGAGCGCGCGGCGATGCTCGGCGGGGTAAGGCGTGCATTCGTCGAGCGCCATCATGATATCCGCGCCGAGCTGTTGCTGAATCTCGATCGCGCTTTCGGGCGTGAGCATCAGAGCCGCGCCGTCGAGATGGGATCGGAAACGGATTCCTGCTTCGTCGATCGAATTGATTTTCGCCAGACTCATCGCCTGGAACCCGCCTGAATCGGTCAGCACCGCGCCGGGAAATCCCATGAAGCGCGCCACGCCGCCCATCTCGCGCACCAGCCCGGCGCCCGGGCGAATCGCGAGATGGTATGCGTTGGCGAGCACCATCGTGTAGCCCATCGACCACAACTCGTCGGGCGCCATCGCCTTGACCGCGGCGCGCGTACCGACCGGCATAAAGGCGGGCGTCGCGACCGCGCCGTGGGGGGTCGCGATCCGCCCGGCGCGCGCGTCGCTGCTGCGGTCGACGGCGGTAACGCTGAATTCGATCGGCCCGTTCATCACAGAATCAACATCGCGTCGCCGTAGCTAAGAAAGCGGTAACGATGACGAATCGCTTCGCGGTATGCGGCGAAAATCTGATCGCGCCCCGCAAACGCCATCACCAGCGCGAGCACCGTGGTTCGGGGCATGTGAAAATTCGTGATCATTGCGTCAGTCAGCTTGAAGCGAAAGCCCGGATGAATAAAGAGCCCGGTAAACCCCTCGACGTCGCCGGTGATCGCCCACGACTCGAGCGCGCGCGTCGAACTGGTGCCGACCGCAATTGTACGCCCGCCCATTCGCCGCGTGTGTTCGATGGCGGCCTGGGTCGCGGGCGCAATCGTATACCATTCGGCCTCCATCGTGTGCCTTTCGATTTCGAGGGCGCGCACCGGAGCGAAAGTGCCGGGTCCGATATGCAGCGTCACCGAAGCGGTGCGGATGCCAGCGGCGGCCAGCGCCTTGAAGACCTCGTCGGTGAAATGCAGCCCCGCGGTGGGCGCCGCGATCGCGCCCGGCCGCGCGGCATATACGGTCTGATAGTCGTCGATATCGGCGGGACCGGCGCTGCGATGAATGTAGTGCGGCAGCGCGAGCGTGCCGTCGCGATTGAGTATCTGCTCGATCGAAATGCCACCCTCGGCCACGACGATTGGCCGGCCCGGCCGCGCATAGCCGGCGATTCTCAGCGCATGACCGTCGCTCAAGATAAGGCGCGCGTTGTCTTTGAGCACGCGATGCGTCCGGATCAGCGCGATCCATGCGCCGGCGGGACCCTCCTGCGGTCCGGCCGGCCGCACCATCAGCAACTCGGCGCGGCCGCCCGATTCCTTGCGCGCGAACAGGCGCGCCGGCAGGACGCGGGTGTCGTTCAGCACGATCAGGTCGCCTTCGCGCAGATGACGGGCGAGTTTGTAGAAGCGCGAGTGCTCGATCGACTTGGATTTGCGGTCGAGCACCAGCAGGCGCGCTTCGTCGCGGCGGGCAAGCGGCGCCTGCGCGATCAATTCCTCGGGCAGGTCGTAGTCTAGTTCTGAGAGCCGCATCTGAGGCGAAGCCCAATCGTGGTTCGCACGCGAAGCAAATCGCGCACTCTGTAACAACCGTCTCGACTGACAGGGAAAGCGACCGCCGCGCGACTTAGCCGCGACTTAGAATGGATAGTTGATCCCGGAGAAGATGGCGGCGCCTTCGCCACCCCATCCGAGGTCAACGTACCCGACCACGAACGGCTCCGCGATGCCGCGGAATCCGATTCCCCCGACCGGATGCAGATCCGTGAATGGGTCGTAGCCCATTTGATGGGCGACGCGCCCGGCTTCAGCGAACGGCGCCAGTTCCAGTATCCCATGCGTGCCGAAGACGTCTCTCTCCCACACGCGAGTGCGCATCTCCAGGTTCATGACGAACAGATTGTTATCGATGTAGCGGCCGACGCCGTAACCGCGCAGCGTTTCCTGATCGGTGAGCAGGCTATCTTCGCCGCCCAGGCGCGCCTGCGACCAGAATGGCATCTCGTTACCCGCCGGCTCGTACTCGTTGAAAATATGACCGGCAAAGGTGATGCGCTGGCCGACGGTATAGTACTGGCGCAGTTCTCCGCCGAAGCGGTTGTAGGAAACCGAGCTGCCGAATCTGCGATCGGCGACACCATAATAAAGCCGCCCGAGGGTGCCCGAGCGCGGGATATCCACCGAGTCTCGCGAGTCGTATTGAACCATCATCTGAGAGAGAACTTCGCTGCCCCCGTTGATGCCTTTCTGATTGGGGAACAGGGCGTGAATGTCGGGCACGGACGTGAACCCGCCGGTCTGGATTCGCACATAACGCGGACGTTCCATCAGCGAGACCTGCACTTTTTCGCTGAGGTTCAGGGCGGCAATCGCCTCGCCGTAAAGCTGCTCGGTGGTGTAGTTGGTCTGGTTGCCCTGGTGGGAGTTGTTGCCCGATCCGTAGAAGCGCTCGGTCGGATCGCGCTCGAAAAAGAAGCGTCCTTCAAACGACCACCAATTCTTATGCTCGCGCCCGGTCTGGTAATCGAGATCGACCTTGCGCGCGATTGTCTCTTGCGCGCCCGCGACCGTGTACCACTGCGTGTCCGCCGAGGGATAGGCCAGGTAACGAAAGTTTCCACCCGGTCCGAGCGTGCTGTTGGCGTTGATATCGGGGGCCAGGATGCCGCTGATCTCGTGCTTGTTGTCGGTGAACAGCCAGACCGGCAGGATGCCGTAAGTGACCCCGCCGTTGGGATCGGTGGCAACCTCAGGCACCGGAATCAACGGCCACGAGTTGGGGTCCTGGAGCTTGAATGAGCCCCAATCGTACTGCGGCCAGTTCCAGGTGCTGGGGTCCATCAGCAAAAAGGCATGCGCCGTCGCTGCTGCAACCACGAACGCGGTGATCAAGATGAGTGAGGCGAGAACGCGCCGCATCGTGGGATCCTGGGATTAGCCTTGGCCTTTTTGCATTCGGCTTCTTCCTGTGCCACTCCACCACCCGCAGTCCGCGCGGTCAGATCCACGCGAGCCGGCTACGCCGAATGATGTCCAAAGCTGACAGGCTTTTCGGCGGCGATCAAGCCTCCCGATGCGCCGTTGGTTGGCGCAATCTTGCGCTTAAACCGTCATCGATGCGCGCGCGCTTTTCGGCGACGCCATAAATGTGCAAGGATTCGGGGCAAGCGGAAAAATTTCCACCAAAGGAGCTCGGTAATGGCCAAAGCGGACGGCGGCGAATTAGTCGCGCGCGTGATGCGCGAGAACGGTGTGAAGTATTGTTTTGCGATCAACGGCGGGCATCTGTTTCCGATCCTCGGCCAGTTGCGCAGTCACGACATCAAGCTCATCCACATGCGCCACGAGCAGGCCACCGCCTACGCGGCCGACGCCTACGCGCGCACCTCGGGACAGGTGGGCGTATGCATGGTCACTGCGGGATGCGGCCTGACCAACGCCGTGACCGGGCTGTGCGTCGCGGGATTGACCAACAGCGCCGTGGTTTGCATCTCGGGACAACATCCCAACACCGAAGACCATCTCGGCTCGTTCCAGGAGGCCTACGGTTCCGAAGTGGTTGACAGTTTCTCCAAATTCACCAAACGCGTGACCGACTGGTCCACGATTGAGTTCGATCTGCGCTCTGCATTCCGCGAAGCCATCTCGCCGCCGCAGGGCGTCGCCTTGTTCGAGATTCCGCAGAACATTCTCTATCACCACGACGAAGACTCGCGGCAGCACAAGGGCGCTGGCCGGTTTACCGTTGACGACGTCCGCTCGGCGGGCGACCCGGCCAAGATCGATCGCGTGCTCGAGATGCTGGTGGCGGCGGAGCGCCCGCTGATCGCCGGCGGCGACGGACTGTTCTGGTCGCAGGCGGGCCCCGAGATGCGCGAGTTCGTCGAGCTGACCAACATCCCGATCTACGCGCGCCGCGCCGGCCAGGGCGCGGTCTCCGAAGAGCATCGGCTGGCGATTCGCGGTCCGTTCAAGAAGCCGTTTACCGGCAGCGCCGACGTGGTGCTCGCGATCGGCTTCCGCTTCTGGCGCGGCGAGCATTTCGGGAAGCCGCCGACCTGGACCGACAAGGCCAGGTACATCCAGATCGATCCCACGCCG
>Ga0187819_10001342_pt1 | contig 12718 bp, 12 predicted proteins | sample NC_wetland_sal_i_15_FD_132411 | JGI IMG/M metagenome (GOLD analysis project Ga0187819, IMG submission 132411) | Wetland sediment microbial communities from Neuse River Estuary, North Carolina, USA - SO4_4 | ecosystem: Environmental > Aquatic > Freshwater > Wetlands > Sediment | place: USA... | reverse complement strand
TTGGTGTGTGGTTTGCTGCCGGTGGCCTTGGCTGTCTCCTCGGCGATGATGTCCATGAAGTGCTTCTGGGTCTTGACAAAGTGGTCCATCGACTCGCGGGCCAGGTCCACCAGGTGTTCGGTCTGGTACGGCTTCCCGGACTTGGCTGCCTCCACCCAGGTATGAGTTTGTTTGCCGGCAATTTTCAGGAACTCCTGCTGCATGTCGATGAAAGTCTCGACGCTGCGCCGCAGCAGATCGGTGACCGCGTGCGCCGCAGGCCAGTCTCCGACCCGCTCCTTGACGCCGGACATCAAGATTTCGTTCTGTTTTTGCCCCAGTTCCAGCAGAATCTTTTGCCCTTCAATGAAGTTCGACACCCGCTCGGCAGCCGCTTCGCTCAGAATGGCCGTCGGGGAATGATTGGGGTCGGACAATTGCTGCCGCAGAGAGTGCATCAGGCTTGCGTTCTGCCGCATCGCGAGGTCCAAGAGGATCCGTTGCGTGGCAAAGAAACTCTGGACTCCCTGCTGCGCCCAACCGGACAGAAGATTAACAAAAGAGGACTCCCGGGGATGAGTTCGGGGAGTTACGGTTGTTGGCATTTAACACCTCCATATATGCTGCATTGCAGCATCAACTAAACTATACGATTCTGCCACATTTGTGTCAATATATATTTATCTTGTGTGCGCGGCAGCACGGGCAGGATCAGAATGAAGCCGACCCCGGTCCTCATCAAGAAATACGGGAATCGCAGGTTGTACGATTCTTCCCACAGCCAATACGTGAATCTCGACGATATTGCGGGATTGATTCGGGCGGGCAAGGCTGTCCAGGTCCTCGACGCGAAAACGGGCAAGGACCTGACGCGTGTCACCCTGACGCAAATCATCACAGAGGATGCCAAGGGGAAGCCGACAGGCCTGCCCCTCGAACTGCTGCGCCAACTTATCGTGGCGTCCGACGAAGTGCGGCAGGAGTTCGTCATGTGGTATTTGAAGTCCGCTTTTGACACCTATCAGAAGGTGCAGGAAGCAGTGCAGGGCCGGCTTGGCGAGGTCCAGTCCGCCATTCTGTCGCCGGTGGACATGATGAAGAAGATCCTGGGTGCGCCGGAGCAGCCGCGAGCCGGAGCCGAACCGGAACTCGATGCCCTGCGTAAGCGAGTAGCGGAACTGGAGGCCCGGCTGGAGAAGCCCGCACGAGGGAAACGGGTCCCGCGTCGGAAGCAAAAGGGAAAGGTATAATTCGCAATTCGAAGCTTCGAGCCGCGAACGCGATGTGCCCAAAATGCCGGACAAACGCAGGAGGAAATTGCAGCGCAAAAAGAAACAAGTGACAGGTTCATCGAAGGCAGGGAGTCGGAAGCAAAATCACAGGGCTGATTTGCAAGCCGACATCTCACCTTGGACAGAGGCTCTGTTTGCGGCTGAGATTCTTCTACTGCACGCAACTCCTGTCTATTACGGATTCGGCGTGCCCCGCGGAGATGACTCCGCGGTGGTCATTATCCCCGGTTTTCTGGGTACCGACCTTTATTTGATGGAGCTCCACGGCTGGCTGGAGCGCATCGGATACCGGCCATATTTTTCCGGTATCGGGATCAACGCCGAGTGCCCGAATCTCCTCGTGCAACGCAAGCTGAACCAGACCATCGAAACAGCTCTAATGGAGACCGAACGGAAAATTCACTTGATCGGTCACAGCCTCGGAGGGGTGATTGCACGTTCGGTGGCGGGCCAGAGGCCAGACGATGTCGCTTCGGTCATCACGCTGGCGGCGCCCTTTCGCTCCATCTCTACCAGCCGAACTATTCTCCACGCTACCGAAGCCATTCGCCAGCGAATCCTGCGGGAGCATGGCGGGAGAGTGCTGCCCGATTGCTACACCGGGCGCTGCACCTGCGATTTTGTGGATTCTTTGAAGCGCAAGGTTTCGGACTCGATGTTGGAAACCGCGATCTATACGCGCGATGACGGCATCGTGGATTGGCGCTATTGCATGACCAGGAAGCCTGGAGTCGACTTTGAAGTGCCGGGCACCCACATCGGCATGGCGTTTAATCCTTCGGCGTACTCGATCGTCGCCGAACGGCTGGCGAAGGCGCAATCTTCCGAATGAGTCTGGCTGGTGTAGGGACGGCCGCAGCTCGGCAGCGGCCGATAGTCGGAGCAACTCTGAACTCGCCTTAGCGGCCGACCTTCTCCAATACCGCCCCGATACTCGTCTCTAATGTCTCAACCGCTCGACCCGGGCGCTCCAGGCGGAGTACGGCTCTGGCCAGGCTGTTGTTCGCGACTTCAAAGCTGCCCGCGCAATCGGTCTTCACATACGGCAACCGGTGGAGGGTTGGCCCGGCGCCATCGATCAACGCTTCCAATCGGAATCCGTCCTTCGTCGAACAACGAAAATTCCATACAAATTCGCCTGGATTTCCTGCGATCGTTCGCAGATTCCGGAATTGCTGCTTTCTCCCATCGTGCCAGAGCACTGCTTTACGAAAAACGAGACCGAAGGGCATTTCGTAGATCAAAGCTTCCAACGAACTGGAACGCCCGTCGGAACGGGGAAAATGTGCATGGGCCCAAGTCCAGAAGTTGCGATGCCGGTATCCGCAGTTGTGTCCCTGGACTCCAAACCCTAAAGTGTCCCCCGCGAACCTGCGTCCATCCAGCGTGATTTCGCCGGCGAAAGTCGCGTCGGAATGAGGTGTGCGCGAGAATCCAATCCAACCTTTGTCGCTCAGGGTGACGCGGAACGTGGAACGAAAGCGCAAATTCCACGAAACTGCGTGCCCCTCAACTTCCAGTGCTCCGCGGCAGGAGTTTTCGCCGATTTCATGATTGCCGATTCGGCAATGGAATGGGTTTTGCCCTCTGAGACTGAGATCCAGACCCTCCAGTGGAAATCCTTGAATGAAGCTTTGCGGTTTTCCATCCCGGGGGAACCAGGTGGCCCACACCTGAACGGGCGCACCGCGTGGATCGCCCGTGCATCCGGAACGGCCGGGGTTCATCAGCAAATATCGAAACCACCACGCCCCGCCGCCGTCCTCCAGCCCCAGACGAACAAACCAAACTTCGTAACGGCGCCGAACCGAAAGTGAGGAATAGACCTCGTTCAAAGTTTTCACGGATCAACGTCTCAAGTTTAGAGTCGCAGAATAGCAGCAATTGGAGGGTCGGGCTGTGAAGCAGCATCACGCACGAGTGTATAGGCCGTCACAGACTCGCTGACGGGAAACCTGTATGTTTAATTCCGCGCTTTCACGACACTCGTAGTGTTACGCGGAGGTTCCACTATGACCCCTAGCAAGTGGCCCTGGAGTTGGGAAGAGGAAGTTAAGTGGCAACAGGAAATGCGTCAAGAAGAACTTGGGTGGCTGGACGAACTGATCGATCACATGATCACCGATGGCCTGACCGGTTCCTCCTATGACCCCCTCCAACCACAAGAGGATTGGTCGGACGCGGAGAAGGTTCTTGACTAAATTGCGATCTAGTCCAGTTGCTCTCGTCCTGTGCTCACCTGGTTCATGATCCGCGTCTGCGCGCCTGCACCATCGTAGACGGGAACTGTCGCTTGAGATTATTCTTTGGGCCATGGACAGACGAACCTTCCTTCAGGGTGCCGCAGCCGGCGCCGCCACCTTCGCTCTCCCGCATTGGGTACAGGCGGATGAGCACGACCTTAATCCCATTTGGTTGCAGATCGAGAAACATCATGACGAGGCCGTCCAACGGTTACAGGAATGGATCCGGCAGCCTTCGATCGCAGCGGAGAACAAAGGCGTAACCGAGGGCTGCGACCTTACAATGCGCTTCCTTCGCGAAGCCGGTTTCGGCGAAGTCACGAAGATCCCTACCGACGGCCAGCCTGGGATTTTTGCCACATTCGACGCGGGAGCCCCACGCACCCTTGGTCTCTATTTCATGTATGACGTCAAGCAAGTGGATCCAGCGGAGTGGTCTTCGCCTCCCTGGGCGGCTGCATTGGTCGAAAAGCCCGGGCTCGGCACTGTGCTCGTCGGCCGAGGTGCGGTAAACCAGAAAGGGCCGGAGGCGTCGTTTATTGCCGCGCTTCATGCCATCCGCGCCGCCGGCCGGAAGCCGCCCGTAAACCTGGTGCTGGTGGCTGAGGGCGAGGAGGAGATCGGCTCTCCGCATTTTCCTCAGATCGTGCGCCGTCCAGAGGTGATGGCCGCGCTCCGTCGCAGCGTGGGCATCTTCATGCCTGCGGCCGAGCAGGAACTCGATGGCAAGGTGACGATGACACTCGGAGCCAAGGGCGTCGTCGAGCTTGAACTGGTCTCGAGCGGGGAGCGATGGGGCCGCGGGCCGCGTCACGATATTCATTCGAGCAACAAAGCGCGAGTGGACAGTCCGGCATGGCATCTGGTGGAAGCGCTCACAACCCTGGTCTCACCCGATGGCAATGAACCCGCCATCGAGGGCTTTGCGGACAAAGCGCGTCCGCTCTCCGCGACGGAAAAGACGATGATTGCGGAGGCCGCCCGCCGTCTGGACGAAGGAGTCGCAAAGAAGCAGCTCGGCGTCGACCATTGGGTGCATGATGTGAACTGGCAGGAGGCCCTGGAACTGCTCATGTCGCGTCCCACTGTGAACATTGAAGGCTTAGTCGGGGGCTACACCGGGCCGGGCGGGAAAACCATTCTTCCGCACAGGGCCGTGGCGAAACTAGATATGCGGCTGGTTCCAGACATGAAGGCCACCGAAGCTTTGGCGGCGCTGAAGGCACATCTCGCGAAGCACGGCTTTGCGGACATCGAAGTAAACATGACGGGCGGCTACGACCCCAACAGCACTGCCACCGATGCAGCTCTGATTCGCGCGCAGACTGCAGTGTACAAGCGAGGCGGTATCGATCCGATTGTGCTGCCGCGCAGCGCTGGTTCCTGGCCCGGATACGTGTTTACCGATGAGCCCTTGCGCCTGGCGGCCGGCCACTTTGGTCTCGGCCATGGAAGTGGCGCCCACGCGCCGGATGAGTACTACGTGATCGAGTCGAAGAATCCGAAGGTGCAAGGCATGGACGGCGCGGTGAGGTCGTTCGTCGAATACCTATACGAGATTGCCGCCACGAAATGACGCGAAGGTACGCACAGATCGAGGGTGGCGCGAAGGAGTGCCTTTAAGAAGCTCTCGCCGGGAACAAACACCATCATTAGGCGCTGAATTGTCACCACGGCTGAGCCCGCCGGATCACGACAGCAGGCCGTGCTCGCGCAGTTTGCGGTACAAATTTCGCTCGCTGATTCCGAGAATTTTGGCTGCGTTTCCGCGGTGACCCTTGCTGGCCTCGAGCGCCAATCGGATGTACGTGTGCTCCGCTTCTTCGAGGGTCGGCAGCGGGGCACCTGGTGCTGAAGGATGGGCAGACGGAGCAGGCTTCGAATTCCCCAAGGCGGTCGGGAGGTGCTCGGGCAGAACCTGCGACCCCTCACTGAGCACCAGCGCGGCTTCGACCACGTGCAAGAGTTCGCGCACGTTGCCGGGCCAGGTGTGGCGTCGCAAGAGTTGCAAGGCCGCTTCGCCGATCTGTTTGTGGGAGCCGAAGCGCTCGTTGAGCACGGTCACGAAGTGCTGCGCCAGCAGGTCCACGTCGGCCCCTCGGGCGCGCAGGGGTGGCACCTCCACCGTGATCGTGCTCAGGCGATAAAACAAGTCTTCGCGGAACAGGCCCTGCCGCACCATAGCGGCGATGTCGCGGTTGGTTGCGGTCAGAATCCTGACATCCACTCGAATCTCCCGGGTGCCTCCAACATGCCGGAACGTGGAGGTATCGAGGACACGCAGCAGTTTGGTCTGGGTCGCTGGGCTCACCTCGCCGATCTCGTCGAGGAAAATTGTTCCGCCATGGGCGACTTCGAACAATCCCGGCTTGGCGCGGTCCGCTCCGGTAAAGGCGCCACGCTCGTGGCCGAACAGTTCGCTCTGCAGCAGGTTTTCTTGCAGGGCGGCGCACTCGACCACCACGAATGGCCGCGACCTGCGGGAACTGCGCGCGTGAATCAGTTTGGCAACCCGCTCTTTTCCCGCGCCCGTCTCGCCGGTGATGAGCACGGTCGAATCGCTGGGGGCGACCCGATCGATCAGGCTGAGCAAGCGTCGGAATTCCGGGCTGTCACCGATGAAAGAACTGCCGGGATCCGGGGGTGTCAAAACGCGATCGAGAAGATTCGCTCGCTGGCGCAGAGATCGCCGTTCGATCGCCCTTTGCAGGCGAATGTGGAGTTCGTCCAGCGGGCAAGGCTTCACCACGTAATCGAAGGCGCCGATGCGGATCGATTCGATGGCGGTATCAATGGAACCGTGTCCGGTCAACATGATGACCTCGGTGGCCGGCGTGGCGGCTTGGATAGCCTTCAGCGTCTCGAGCCCGCCCATACCGGGCAAATGCAGGTCGAGCAAGACGACTTCCGGTTCCGCGGTTGCGACTCGCCGAATTGCTTCCTCGCCCGTGCCCACCGCGTCCACTTCGTAGCCGAGACGACTGAGTTCGCCTGCCATCACCTGCCGGAATGCCGTATCGTCATCGACCAGAAGGAGGGAGGGGGATTTCATAGTCCATCTTTCGGTTGCGGATCGGGATGGATTGAGGGGATCACGACTTCAAACGTAGAACCCTTTCCCAGAGTGCTCTCGACCTGGATATTGCCTCCCCAGCTCCGCACAGCGTTCAGCGACAGGAACAGACCGAGGCCAGTGCCGCCCTGGCGGAGGCTGAAAAATGGCTCGAAGATCTTTTGACGGTATTCCGGGGCAATCCCGCATCCTTCATCGGTGACGCGAATGTGCACGGCATCGCCACCCTCGGTGGCAACGACGACTTTGCCGCCCGGTTTCGATGCCTGAATTGCGTTGAGCAGGAGATTGACCAGCAGGTTCTGCAACTCGGCTTCGTCGGCCCGCACGTGCAGGGTGGTCGCGAACGGTCGCACCGAGACGTCCACCGAGTTGGCGCGGGCGGTCGGATCGACGAGCCTCTGGGCGACCGAGATAGCCGCATTCAGGTCGACAATATCTCCGTCATGTCGCTGCCCGCGCGACAGACGCAGGAAGTGCTGGGTGATGCCGCGGCAGCGTAGGATCTGATCGCGAGCGATTGTCGCATTTTCACGGATTCTGGTCTGATCCGTTTGCCCGCCTTGTCCAGCGGGAGTTTCGCGGAGGATTCCCTCCACGCACATCAAGGTCGTTGCCAGAGGGGTGTTCATCTCGTGCGAAAACCCGGAAGCCAGCACTCCGACTGATGCCAGACGGTAGGACTCGGCCAGTTTCGCTTCGGCCGCTCGCCGCTCAGAAATGTCGCGCCAGACTTCCACGACTTGAATCAGCCGGCCCGAGGCGTCCACAATCGGTGAAGCATGGATTTCTTCCCAAGCCACAGTGTCGTTGCCGGTCTTGCGCTCGCAGATCCGAACCTGGCGCGCACCCGACCGCAGGCAGGCGAGGGTGGGGCAGTCGGACAGGTCGCACGGCCGCGGTCCGAGCTCGTAACAGCAGCAGCCCAGAACCTGCTCGCGGGAGTTGCTGGCTCGTTGCAGAAAAGCGTCGTTGGCGGCCACAATCTTCCGTTCCGGGTCGAGGACTACGATCCCGTCATCAATGCTGTTGATTACCGTTTCCAGCCGCTCCCGCTGGGTGCGGACCTCGCCTACCAATCCTGACACCGAGTCGGCCATGGCGTTGAACTCGCTTGCTAGCCACGCCAGCGTGTCGGAGCCTTCCGCGGGCACACGCCGTTCGAGATCGCCCTGGGAAATCAGGCGGGCCGTGGTTTCAAAACGCTGCAAGCGCCGCAAAACTGACACTCGAATCACCAGCGCGATGGCCCCCACGATGACAAAGGTCAAGGCGCCGGTACCAGCTACCATCCAGCGCAGGTCGCGCGTCATCGCCGCTCGGACCTCTCCGGCGTTGTAGTCCAGAATCAGAATGCCATTGATTTTCTGGAGGGGATCGTGGCAGCGGTGGCACTCTTCACGATTACGAATCGGCACCACGGTTCTCAGAATCGTTCCACCTCGGGTCTCGATGACCCGGCTGGATCCGCGGCGCTCCGGCGGATCGCGATGGCAGGCCTGGCACGTGGGAGAGTCGATGCGGAAATCATTCGCCACGGTCCCGGGTTTACTCGAGTAACGTTCCACACCACCGCGGTCCAACACTACGAGTTGTTCGACCCGCGACTGTTTACCGAAGCTCTCAACCATTTGCGCGATCAAGGTTCGGTCATTGCCGATCATCTGGTGTTCGAGAGCGGTGCGGATCAATTCGCCCTCGGCGAGCGCACTGCTATGAGCGGTTTCGAGAAGGCTCTGAAAATGATGGACTGAAAAGATGTAGGCGGCGACCGTGCAGGCTACAACCACCGCCGCGGTGACACCGAGCGCGAGGCCAACCGTCATGCTGGCAAAACGCAACTTCATCATCCGGTCACAGAGATGGCGGGATGATGGCACACGCGCGGACTGCCGTCAACGACTGCCAAATCGTCAGGCTCGACCTGACATAGTGGCAGTCCGGTTGTTTCGCGCATCCCACCTCGTCTGAAACGAAAGGAGTTGAGGGCGGCCAACGCTGGCATACCACGTGCGATAAGAAATGTTGTAGGAGGGTTTCCGCCATGGAAATGCTTTTGATGGGCTTGTGCATGGCCGTATTTGGAATGGGCATCGCGGCTCTTGCGTTTGGAGCCGCCACGCGTTCGGGGCCGTCCGATTCAGCAGTGCAGCCCCAGGTTTCGTTGGTCAAGCCGGTTGCCCCGGCCCGCTTCTTCTCAGATCGTGCTACGGCTACGCCAACTGTGCCGCCGGTTGTGTCTTCCGGGCAGGTGCCTATTGAGGTCCTGCTGCTGCAAATCGAAAACCACGTTCGCATGGAGCAGGCTGCCGCAGAATCGTTCCTGGCATTTCCCACGCACGCCCTGCTGCACAGCAAGACAACTTCGCCCTTTGTGAATTGAGAGAGCTCATGACGCATGAACTGCTGCACGGTCTTTCGTCCGCGGAGGTCGAGCAGGTTCTGAAACTTGGCAAGAGGCTAATCGTTCCCAGCGGAACCGCGCTGTTCCTGTTGGGAGATCCGGCCGATCGCCTGTTCTTGACCGAGCGCGGCCGAATCAGGCTTACGCTGCCGATGCAAGTCCGGGGCCGGGAAGAGGATGTTTTCGTGGAAGAAAGATCGCCCGGTCAGACGGTGGGCTGGTCAGCCCTGATTCCGCCCTACCGGTTCACCCTCACTGCCACCGCCTCGTTGCATGAAGCGGAAGTAATTGCCCTGCCCCGCGAGGCGTTGCGTGAGTATCTTGCCGCTCATCCGGCGGCTGGGTACAAGATCGCCCTGAATCTGGCGGTCGTAATTGGACATCGCCTGCAACTGTTCCAGACGATGTGGGTGCGGGAGATGCAGCGAACCGTGGAAGTGCGTTCCGCTTGACTCGGGGGAAATAACCTATGAGACTGAGGATTCGAATCTTGAGTGTTTCTGCGGTAGGGGACGCAGTGAATGACCGGTGACCAGCTTTCCCAACCTGGAGCTACGCGCCGCAGCGTGATTGGAATTTTCCTCGGCGGCGGCCTCCTTGCTTCCTTTGCTTCTTTCATCTATCCCGTGCTGCGTTATCTCGTCCCGCCAGCAGTGGCAGATCTCGGCGGAGACGAGATCGTTGCCGCCAAGCTCTCGGAATTGAAGCCGAACAGCGGAAAGATTTTTCGGTTTGGTAATCGCCCTGGTCTGCTGATCCGCACTGCCAGCGGAGAGTACCGAGCCATGTCAGCAACCTGCACGCATCTGTCCTGCACCGTGCAGTACCGCGACGATCTGCGCCAAGTCTGGTGCGCCTGCCATAACGGGAAGTACGACCTCAACGGCCGAAATATTTCGGGGCCTCCGCCGCGTCCGCTGGAAGGCTTTGAGGTGCAGGTGCGAGGAGACGAGATCTTCGTGAGGCGCCGGCGAGAAGCTTGAGATGAGTCCCTTACGCAACGTGCGCAGTTGGCTGGACCAGAGGTTCGGCTGGGATGACCTGATCGCCCCGTTGCGGAAGAAAACGGTTCCTCTGCACCGCCTCTCCTATTGGTACTTCCTCGGGGGTATCACTCTCTTCTTGTTCGTCATCCAGGTGCTGACTGGGATTCTGTTGCTTCTGTATTACCGTCCGGGAGCGAACGAAGCTTTCGAGAGCGTGCAGTACATCATGACCCGGGTGCAGTTTGGGTGGCTGATTCGGTCGATCCACTCCTGGTCGGCCAATCTCATGATTTTTACCGCTTTTGCGCACATGTTTAGCGTGCTGTTTCTCAAGGCCTACCGCAAACCGAGGGAGCTGACCTGGGTAAGCGGCGTGCTTCTTCTGTTTCTTGTCATGGGCTTTGGGTTCAGCGGGTATCTCCTGCCCTGGAACACATTGGCCTTCTTCGCCACCAAGGTCGGCACCGAGATTACTGGGCAGGTTCCGATCATCGGCAAGCCCATGATGATCTTTCTCCGCGGTGGTGAAGAGGTAACGGGAGCCACGCTGACCCGGTTCTTTGGATTTCACGTTGCCGTTCTTCCGGGAATTGCAACCGTGCTGCTCCTTTTGCACCTGTTGCTGGTTCAACGCCTGGGCATCAGCATTCCTCCGAAACTTGAAGTGCAGTGGACCGCGAACCCGTCCGCGAAACGGGAAATGAAGTTCTTTCCCAACTTCTTGCTGCGGGAATTGATGGCGTGGTACGTGGCCCTGGGAGTCCTGGGTGTGCTGGCAGCAGTCTTCCCGTGGAACCTCGGTGTGAAGGCAGACCCGTTTGTGCCTGCGCCCGCCGGAATCAAGCCTGAGTGGTACTTCCTCTTCATGTTCCAGACGCTCAAGCTGATCCCTCCGAAAGTGTGGTTCATCGACGGCGAGATTCTGGGAGTCCTGGCTTTCGGCCTGGTCGGCCTGTTGTGGATTCTGCTGCCTTTTTTTGAGAGTGACCAGCCCTCACGCACGAAACGATGGATCACCGGGCTGGCAGTCTTTGCTCTTGCGTACGTGGCAGGTATGAGTGTTTATGGCCATCTTGCAAAATAAGTGCTGGCTATTCAGCGCGGTCCGCCAGGTCGGGCTGGCCGGCTTCGTCGTGCTCGCAGCATGCCTGGGTTTCGGGCAAACCACGAACTCCTGCCTGGATTGTCACTCCGCCCTTCCAGATCCTCTAGGGGTGAGCCAGGAGAAGTTCAGCCAGGATATACACGCACAAAAAGGTTTGACCTGCGCCAGTTGCCACGGAGGCGACGCAACCAGCGACGATCCAGACAAAGCCATGAGCCGCAAGGCAGGATGGAAAGGCAAGATCGACCGCAAGCAGATCCCGCAGTTGTGCGGAAGTTGCCATTCCGATCCCGCCTATATCCGGCAGTTCAATCCCAGCTTGCGCACCGACCAGTTGGGCCAGTACCGCACGAGTGTGCACGGCAAGCGCTTCGCTGCTGGAGACACGAAGGTTGCGGTATGCACCGATTGCCATAGCGTCCACGATCTCAGGGCGCCAAGCGACCCCCGCTCCACGGTGAACCCGGTCAACGTGGCGAACACCTGCTCCCGCTGTCATGCCGACGCGAGTTACATGAAGGGATATCCCATCCCCACCGATCAGTTCGCAAAGTACAGCACGAGCGTGCATCACCAGGCGCTCGCTGTGCGAGGCGATCTGAGTGCGCCAACCTGCACCACATGTCATGGAAACCATGGCGCTGCGCCGCCCGGAGTAGACAAGGTCCAGAATGTATGCTCAAACTGTCACGCTTTCCAGGCCCAGATGTACGAAAAGAGCACCCACAAGAAGGCCTTTGATGCGGCTTCTCTTCCCGGATGCGTCGTGTGTCATGGCAATCATGGCATCGGCCATCCCTCGGACGCGTATCTCGGCACCGGTCCTGAAGCCGTCTGTATGCGCTGCCATACCCCGGGTGACAGATGTGATCAGGCGAGGGTAGGACTCCAGGGTGGATTGAGTCGATTGGACGAGGCCATCAAAGGCGCGGACCAAATTCTCCGGGTCGCCGAGTCGTCCGGCATGGAGGTAAGCGAGGCTCGGCTGGGACAGGATCAGGCGCGGGATTCGCTGACCAAAGCTCGAGTCACGATTCATAGCTTCCGGACGGACTTGGTGGATCAGGATATTCAAGCTGGCCTGAAAATCGCTAGCAAGAACCTGCAAGCCGGGAAGGGAGCCATGGTTGAACGCAACCAGCGCCGTGTAGGGCTCGGAATTTCGCTCATCGCGATCGGGATCGTATTAGTTGGGCTTCGGCTGTATATCAAGAAGATAGAAAGCTAGTCGGTGGATTCAGGACTCACCGGTTCGTCAACGCGCGGCTTCGAACCGGTAGCCGATTCCGCGCTAGAGAACCTTCGATTGACCGGTCACCAGGTGGCTATTGCCCCCCAGTGCTGGACTGTCGGGGTTTCAATTTCCTTCTTGTTTTCTGTGACCTACCGGATACAATTCATACGCTTGGAAGCCCCCTGGAGCCCGAGTGCACGGCTGAATCCACGACTGCTAAGTGCTGAATGCCCACCCCTGACACCCAATCCGTTGCGACGACTCTACCGGCCCGCTACTACACGGACCCCGATCTGTTCCGGAACGAGCTCGAACGCTTCTACTGCCAAACCTGGATTTGCGCTGGCCGCACCCATCAAATCCCGACGCCGGGCGACTATTTTCTGCGCGAGGTTGCGGGTG
>Ga0187819_10001341_pt1 | contig 12720 bp, 11 predicted proteins | sample NC_wetland_sal_i_15_FD_132411 | JGI IMG/M metagenome (GOLD analysis project Ga0187819, IMG submission 132411) | Wetland sediment microbial communities from Neuse River Estuary, North Carolina, USA - SO4_4 | ecosystem: Environmental > Aquatic > Freshwater > Wetlands > Sediment | place: USA... | reverse complement strand
TCCCTTCTTTATCCATGCCGCTCACTTCGATATGAAAGTCAGACTTCATCGCAAGATCGTTGATCTCCGCCTCCACCAACCTCTCCAGCTTGCGGGCGGATTCGTATCGCTTTTTTGAAATGGCGCGAGCCGCGCCAAGATACTGCCGCGCCGCCTCTGCCAAATCCGCGCGCAGCTTGGCCAGGATTTCATCCTTGTTTTCCATCTCCAAAAGCTTCCGGCTGACGTCGTCGCGGTGATGGATCACATCTTCGAGAGTGGGGCCGTATTTGCGCTTCAACCGATCGAGAAGCGCGAGACGGTCTTCCACTTCCGCCAGGTGCTCGGGCGATGCTTGAATGCCGCCAGCGTAATCGCGGAGGGTTGCTCCCACATCCTCCACACTGATGCGTGCCGTCTCGATTGCTGCTAACGCCTCTTTGAACTTGGGCTCGTAGCGCGACAATTCTTCGATGTGCTTCTGGGCCGTGCGCAACGACGACGAAGTTGAATTGCTGCCCTCGTAAAGCAGATCGAAGGCGTTCATGGCCGCGCTGTAGATCTTCTCCGCGTTGGCTAAGACGCGCTTCTCGGTTTCGAGGCGTTCATCTTCTCCGGGCTGCAGCTTGGCATCTTCAATCTCACGCTTCTGGAAAGTCCACAGATCGAGTAGACGGAGCCGGTCTTGCTCGCCGTGCTCAAGTTCTTCGATGCGATGGGCAATGCTCTTCCAGCTTGCAAAGGCGGCGCCGATGGCTTCCAGTTGCGTGCCGGCAAAAGCATCGAGCAGCTCCAGTCGCGCCGAGGCGTCGAATGAAAGAATGGATTCGTTCTGCGCGTGAATGGTGGCGAGGTACGGAGCAAGCTGACGCAACACGCTTACTGTGGCCGGCTGATTATTGATGAAGACGCGGCCCTTGCCTCCCACGGCAATCTCGCGACGCAAAATGATGGATTCGTCTTCGTCGTTGGGGTCGATGCCGTTGGCTTCGAGAATTCCGCCTACGATCTTCGCCGTCCGCTCATCAGCTTCAAACACTGCTGAGATCAAAGCCCGCTCTGCTCCGGCCCGGATCACATCGGTGGAAGCTTTATCGCCGAGCAGCAGCGCGAGCGCATCGATCAGAATTGACTTTCCTGCGCCCGTCTCGCCTGTCAAAAGATTGAGGCCAGCCGCGAACTCTACCGCCAGATTGTCGATGACCGCGTAATTTTCAAGCCGAAGTTCGGCGAGCACGGGCTGTCCTGGGACCACGAATTACAATTCCGAAGTCGACCGCAGAATAGCACGAAAAGTAGTTGCCAGCGATCAGCTGCTCCTCCTCAGCGTAGGCCGGTTTGTTAATGCTTCCGGCAGATTATCGGTCATCATGTTCTAACTTGATCCCTTCAATCGTCATCGGGGTCCCCAGGGGACTCAATGGCGTGCAGAAAGTAGTTTGCGTCGTGCGGCGCCTGAATGGTGCGGAATTCGTGCGGCTTTGCGTCGAATTGAAAGCAATCTGAAAAATCGTCGGCGCGGCTGTCCGCGTAGCCCAGTGAAGGTAGGTTGTACACTTCCTCGGTGAATTTCAAAATGCTTCCGAAATCATGCGTAACCTTGGAAACATAACCCTGCTTCGCATAAGGCGAAACCACGATCAGAGGGACGCGAAAACCGTACTCATAGGAATCGAAGATGGTGGGAGCGACGTGGTCGTACCAGCCTCCCCAATCATCCCACGTAATAAAGATGGCGGTGCTGGACCAATATTGGCTCTGCCCGATGGCATTGACGATGGACGCCACCCAGGAGGGCCCCAGGCCCTTGTTCCCCATCGCATGATCGCTTTCCGCCCAAGTGGGAATCTCCCAGCTCACGGCCGGAAGTTGCTTCTTCGTAATGTCATTCAATATTTGCCTGGGGTTCAAAATAACGTTGTTCCAATCCGAGCCGAAGCGGATATGCGAAATTGCATTCGGTCCCGTCCACGTCGACGTCGCTGACGGAGTGTAATAACGCCAGCTGACCCCCGCATTATCCAGCAAGTCGGTCAGAGTGGGATGATCGAAGCAGGGGTATTGCTTCGTGTTTTCCTGACCGGAGGGATCAATCATCTTGACAGACTCCTTCTTGGGCGCGGTACAACCAGTGTTGTCAACCGCTCCCGTGACCCCGCCCGGCTCCTCGGCGGCAAATAAATCGCTGGTCGCAGTCGGCGCCGAAGTCCCCGCGAGGATAAATTGATGTGCCGGAAAACTAGGGCCTTGATTGGTCTGGAACATATGGTCGGCGAAGGTGTACTGTTTTGCCATTTGAAGGTAGGGCGCTACATCGGACGATCTCACATACTTGAACTGCGGATTGGGAGGCAGGCAGCCGTTTCCGCCACCCTTGCAACCGGCGGGAATCTTGTCAGCTCCGTCCATTTTCCCGTTGTCATACATCGCCACGAAGGAAGGATGAGTGTGATCCATATCGTAGTCATTGGCCAGCGGCTCGGGCGTCAGCGTGATGAGTTTACCCTTCGAATTCACGCCAGTGTTGGCAATATCCGCGCCCGGCAAGCCGTGAAAAAGGTTATCGGGAGTGCGATTTTCCTGGAATATTACGACCACATACTTGATTTGATTCTGTGCTTTTACAACCGTCCCTAGCGAGACTAGCGACAGCAGAGCCCCAGCCGCGAGTTTCATGCCAAACCTTCATTTTAACTTTTAGCTCATCCGTGGGAGCGAAAGATCGAGTCAATCCTTCTGGTGTGTTGGCAGCATATTAACGGAAAAACTTGCCGGAATTGTTAACGATGCACAAATTATTCGGCGAGATTCCGTTTATGCATGGGGTACGTTTCTCCTAGCGCGCCGGAATGTTCGTCTATAATTAGTCAACTAAACCCAAATGCAATTTTCTTTCTTACTGGCAGCGGTGGTTGGCGGGGAGATCGTCGATTTAGTCGGAGAAACCGGTCCCGTCGCCAAGGTGGTTCTTCTGATCTTGTTGATCTTCAGCGTGATCTCCTGGGCCATTATTCTTTCCAAGTGGAGCCTGGTGCGGCGAGCGCGGGTGCAGAGCGGACGTTTCGTGCGCGCCTTCCGCAAGGCCCAACGCCTGCAGGATGTCTCCGCCGTAGCCGAACAGTTCAAACCCAGCCCGCTGGTCGCAGTGTTTGAAGGCGGCTTCGCCGAACATCGCCGGCAAGGCAGCAGCCAGGCCATTCAGCGTGCCATGCAGATTGCAACTTCAGAAGAAGTTACGCGCCTCGAGCGCAACATGCCGTGGCTGGCCATCACCGGAGCCGTAACGCCATTCGTCGGCCTGTTCGGCACCGTTTGGGGAATCATCGACGCCTTCCATGGACTAGGCACGGCGGGGGCGGCTACTTTGCGGGCGGTCGCGCCGGGGATTTCAGAGGCGTTGATCACTACTGCGGCGGGATTGGCGGCGGCGATTCCGGCGGTGATTGCGTACAACTTGCTCGGTAGTTCTATTCGCGAGTTTGCGGCGCGGGGAGATGATTTCGCGCTGGAGATGCTGAATGCGGTGGAGCGGTCGCAGCCCGCAGTGCCGGAGGTGCGGCGGTAATGGCCTTTACGGCTTCCAACGGACGAACCCAAACTTCCCTCTCCGACATCAACATCACGCCGCTGGTGGACGTAGTTCTCGTGCTCCTGATTATTTTCATGGTAACTGCCCCCGTTCTGCAATCGGGGATCGAGGTCAGCGTGCCCAAGACGCGCACCGTGAAGGAAATCACCGAAGTACGGCTGGTGATCAGCGTCGACAAGCAGCAGCGGGTGTTCCTCGGAAACGACCCGATCAACATCAATGAGATTGCCAGCAAGCTGCGGCAGAAAGTGCGCGATCCGCAGCATCAGTCGATTTTCATTCGCGCCGACGAGAACGTGCCTTTCGGCGCGTTCGCTACCGTAATGGATGCGGTGAAGCAGTCGGGGATTGCGAATGTGAGCATTGTGACGCAACCGCTGCAAAGTCATGGAAGCCAACGCTGAGATATTTCTCGAGCACGACCGTTGGGGCCGCAACCTGGCTTGGTCGGTGGGGCTGCACTTAGCGGTTGCGGGTGCAATCATTCTGTACGCTGTGATCGGACCGAGCGGCAGTGGCAGCACCTGGGGTGCGGGCGGCGGCGGGGACGCGATGGGAGTGACCCTGGTCAGCTCGGTTCCGTTGCCGGCAAGCCCGGTGCAGACGCAGAATATTCTGGCCAATGAATCCAAGGGACTTACGCAGTCGCTTCCGAAGAGTGAGGAGAAAGAACCGGAGGCGATTCCGATTCCCGATAAGAATGCGAAGACGAAACCGAAGCCACGGGTCAGCGAGAGTCATCCGAAAGCTCAGCCTCAGCCCGTAGATGAAGCCAGCAATGTGGTTCCATTTGGAGAAGGCGGGCCGGTCAGCGGGCCTTACGGAACTTTCAATGCAGGCGGGGCAAAGGGTGGATTCGGCTTCACCGGCGGTGGCGGGGATTTTGGCTCGCGTTATGCGTGGTACGTACGCGTGGTGCAGCAGAAGGTCTCTGAGAACTGGCTCAAGTACGAGGTAGATCCGCGCATCACCGAGGCGCGCAGAGTTTATGTGACCTTTGACATCAAGCGTGATGGGCATCCGACGAACGTGCAGATCGAGCAGTCGAGCGGTGTGCCGTCGCTGGATCAGTCGGCGGTGCGGGCCTTGCAGCGTATTGACACTTTTGGTCCGCTGCCGCCGGATTATGCCGAGAACAAGGTTTCGGTGGAGTTCTGGTTCGATTACAAGAGGTGAATCAGCTTCTAGCTGCTAGCTTCTGGCTGCTAGCTTGGTTCGAGCATGGTTTCGTGGGCCGAGCACGGATGGAGGGAAAAGGCAACTTGCACTTGGATGTTCGACATCATACGATCAGTAGAGGTCTGAAGGCTGGTATCGGCACGAGGACGACCGGCACGCACTATTTCAAAATCACATCTCGCACTTACGCGGCGGTGGTTTTTCTTCTGCTGACTGCGCTTCTTAGCGCCGCTCCCTGTCTGGCGCAGCAGGACTGGATCAAGACTGGTACCGGTTTGGGGATGGAGAAGGTTCGTCTCGCTGTCCCCGACTTTAAACCTTCCACTGCAGACGCCAAGAATGCTGACCTGCTCAAGGTTTTCAACGACACTCTGTGGAATGACCTGGATAATGCGGGCATCTTCGATATGGCTTCGAAGAGCTTCTATCCACTGTCGGTTCCCGGCAATCCAACCGAGGTAAAGTTCGAAGCCTGGAACGCACCTCCTCCCAATGCAGCCATGCTGGCGTTCGGCAACCTGGGGGTGACTGGCAACAACGTCACCGTGCAAGGTTGGCTGTATGACGTCAAGAACATCACGTCGCCCCAGGTACTGGGCAAACAGTATCAGGATGCGGCGACCAGTGATGCGGTCCGAACCATTGCGCACAAGTTCGCCGACGAGATAATTTTTCGGCTGGGCGGTGGAATTCCCGGCATTGCGGAAAGCCAGATTTATTTTGTGAGCAACCGCAGCGGGCACAAGGAAATCTGGGTGATGGACTACGACGGGGCCAATCAGCGCCAGATCACGCATTTGAATTCGATTTCGCTGTCCCCGCGGATCTCGCCCGACGGCTCGCGCCTGGCATTTAGTTCCATGACGAAATCGGGTTGGGAGATCCTAATGTACTCCATGGATCTCAATCGCGTGGTTACGTTTCCCAGGTTTGGCGGCATGAATCTCTCGCCGGCATGGTCGGGCGATGGAACCAAGCTGGCATTTTCTTCGTCGCGCTCTGGCGATCCGGAGATTTATACCTCGGACCAATCGGGCAGCAATCTGAAGCGAATTACTTCCTCGAAAGGCCCGGATGTTTCGCCCGTGTGGAATCGCAAGACCGATGCGCAAATTGCGTGGGTCAGCGGGCGCACCGGTCTGCCGCAGATTTACACCATGGAGGCTGACGGCACGAATGTGCAACGGGTCACAGATCAGGGTTATGCGGTCTCACCGGCATGGTCGCCCAATGGACAATTCCTGGCGCTAGCCTGGACACGACATTACGGGCCCGGAGCACCAGGAGCGGAGGATCTCTACCTCATGGACGTGGCCAGCAAACGGTTCGTCCAACTGACCTACGATGCCGGGCGAAATGACTTTCCGTCGTGGTCGCCGGATGGACGGCATATTGTTTTTCAGTCGAGCCGTTCGGGAGGCGAGCAAATCTGGTCCATGTTGGCTGATGGGAGCAACGTAAAGCAGTTGACTTTTAGCGGCAAGAACACGCAACCGAATTGGAGTTGGAAGTAAGGGTTTGATTGGTTTACCATTGGGCCTCATCTCAGAAAATGTTTCAGCGGGAAGGCAAAGGCCCCTCAGGGGCTAAAGCCCGTATCACTATTCAGCGGTAGCGGCACGGCTGAAGCCGTGCCCTTCCTAAGACCGGGAGGCGAGTTTTCTGGAAGCTGTAAAGCCCCCTCTCGAGGCTTTGGTGAAGCACGCAAATTTACGTAATTGAGTTTGGCGAATTCTTCGATTGACTAGCCCGGAGGAGGCGGAGAAGTGAACCCGCCCCGCCATGGGATCTTAACGCGCGTTGGGGGCAACAGCGCGCGACTATGCAGGGAGGAAAAGTGAAGCAGCAGAAAATGAAGTGGATCACCCTTGTATTCGCGTTGGGCGCCATTCTGTTCTTGGGCGCCTGCCATAAAAAGACACCACCGCCGCCACCACCACCGCCTCCGCCGCCACCAGCGCCGACGGCCTCGCTCACGGCGAGCCCTAACACCATTGAAAAGGGACAATCAACTACGCTCACCTGGCAGACTACCAATGCCACCGATGTGAGCATCGACGGCATTGGGGCCGTACAGGCCAGTGGCTCACAGCAGGTCACGCCGTCCGATTCGACCACCTACACCCTGACCGCGAAGGGAGCCGGAGGAACGCAGCAGGCCACGGCGCGGGTTACCGTGACTCAGCCTCCTCCGCCACCACCTCCCGCAGCCGGACCGACCGAGGAGGAGCTGTTCTCGCAGAACATCAAAGACATTTATTTCGATTACGACAAGTCCGATATTCGGCCTGACCAGCAAAGTTCGATTCAGGCCGATGTCGCTTTCCTTAAGCAGCATCCCAACATCCACTTTGTGGTCGAGGGACACTGCGACGAGCGCGGGTCGACCGAATACAACCTGGCTCTGGGCGACAGCCGCGCCGGCGCTGTGCAAAGCGCCTTGGTTGCGGGCGGGGTCAGCGCCAGCAACATCAAGACGATCAGCTACGGCAAGGAGAAGCCGTTCTGCACCGAATCCAACGAGGCCTGTTGGCAGCAGAATCGCCGTGGCCATTTCGTCTATCAGAAATAGCCGTTTGAGGGGCGGGGCGTAGGCTCCGCTCCTCGATTCTTATATTCGGCCAAGCTGTCCGCGCCGGCGGAACTCCGAGACAAGTGCGTCTGAACCGCGCTATTCTTCACCATAGGGTGACGGACGCGCAGCCAGACTGCTGGCCTGGCTATGCGTTGTTATCCTGAGTAAACGCGCAGGATCTCTGTGTATTTCTCCGCGCCAAGAAAAATGCAGAGATTCTTGGCTTTGCTCGTGAGGATGACAGACTCCAATTCTCGCAACGGAAGGTTTTTGCTCAAGGAATCGCTTATGAAAATCCACCGATATTCGACCTTTATTGTCCTGATCATCGGACTGGGAATTGGGACTCCGGCCTGGGGCGCGAACAAAGAGATGGTTGAACTGCTGACCCGGGTGCAGGCACTGCAGGACCAAATGACGCAGATGCAAACGTCTTTTAACGAGCGCATGGGCGTGATGAAGAACCTGATGGACCAGAACACCGACAGCATGAATAAAGTGGCCGCGTCCATCACCGCGCTACAAGGCAGCCTGGAAAAGCTGCAGAACGATAATGCCGGGAAGGTGGACCAGCTTTCCGGGCAAATCCAGGCGCTCAACGATTCTCTCGATGAATTGAAAGCGCGCCTGGCCAAGGTCAGCAAGCAACTGGAAGACATGCAGGCGGCGCAGCAAAGCGTGGCCGCGGGGCAGGCGGCGCAGCAGGCACAACAGCAGGCACTAGCGCAGGCTCCGCCTCCGGACGTGCTGTACAACAACGGGCTGCGGGATTACAACGCAGCGAAGGCGGATTTGGCGAAGCAGGAATTCTCGGATTATGTGAAGTTCTATCCGAATACCGATCTCGCGGGCAATGCGTACTTCTATTTGGCCGAGCTTGCCTACAAGCAGGGAAATTTTCAGGAAGCCATCACCAACTACGATCAGGTACTGCAGAACTTCCCCACGGGCAACAAGGCGCCCTCAGCTGATTTGAAGAAGGGACTTGCGCTCATCGAATTGGGAAAGAAAGACGATGGCATTGCCGAGCTTCGGCATGTGATCCAGCGCTATCCGCGGTCGAACGAGGCGCTGCAGGCCAAGGAACGGCTGCGCAAATTGGGAGTGTCGACGACTGCGTCGCGGTCGCGGGGCGAGTAGGTTGCAGATTTTCAATTGGCAATTGAAAATCCGGTGGTCTCACCCTTCAACGTCTGGCGTTAATGCCGGTGCGGTGACGAGGATGACGGCGATGATTGTGTTGTTTATTGCGATGGCGCTGCGGGTGCGCTGCGGCTAGTACGGTCTGCCCAGGCGTGGCGGCCGCGGGCGCCGAGGAGCCGGCCTGCGCCCCGAGGGTCAGGCTCAAGAACAACACTGCGGTCGCGGCGAAAATCAGTTGCTTCATGCGTCCTCCATTCCATGAAAATTACTTCTCATATACATGAGAAAACCCATGCCATGTTTCAATGTTTGAGAGTAGGCTCATTATAGGCATATTTACTGCCGACGGGGGATTAATTGTGACAATCACCAAAGATCAAGACCGGTTTAAAGGTGCTCTGGAACAGGAAGAAAGAGATCCATCCGATAATACTTCGATGCAGGGCCAACTGGGACACCGGGACCAGGATCCGATGCTGAAGTCGGCCGACAGCGACTTTCCCGAACCGGGTGGAAGTCCCGAGCACAGCGGCGAACCGGAGGATGGGAAGAAGCGTGGCCGGGGCGATGCTGCGTGATTGGAGGCCTCGGACATTGCAACAAACGTCCCACTTTCTCATCCAGCATGTCCGATTGTTATACCGAGCAAGCGAGCAATTTACGTTCTGATCGAGACTGCGGAAACCGAGATTCCTCGTCGCTTCGCTCCTCGGAATGACGGGAGTGAGAAGTTTGAGATGCGGCGAGCAAGTGCCGACCGACTAACTCGCTCCCGCTGCTAGTTCGACCTTTACGTTTCTTAGAAACTCCGCCGCTGCCTCCGGCAATATCGTGTTGATAAACATCCCAGAACCCAGTTCGAAGCCTGCGACGCGGGTGAGACGCGGGATGATACTCACGTACCAGTGAAAATATCGCACTCCGACCCATTCGGCGGGGGCGCTGCGGATGGTGTAATTGAAATCCGGGTTCTGCAGGCCGTGATAAAGCTTGGACAGAACGCTGCCTAAGGTACGGGCCAAGTCAGGAAGTTCCTGCGCGCTGATATCGCCGAAGCTGGCCATGTGGCGGCGGGGAAAGATGTGGGTGCAAAAGGGCGTGGGCGAGGCAAAGGGTTCGAGCGCGACGAAGTGCTCCGTGGCCAGGACGATCCGTTGTGGGTCCTCCAGCTCCTGCCGTACCACCTCGCAGAACATGCACTCGCCGTACTCGTCGAAGTGTCGGAGGGCTTCTGCGAGTCTTTCCCGTATCTGATTCGAGATGACGGGAGTGGCGACCAGTTGAGAATGGGGATGCTCGAGACTTGCGCCCGCATCCAGACCGTGATTCTTGAAGATGGTGATGTGGGCGATGCGGGGATCGTGACTGAGGGCGTCGTAGCGCGACTTATAGGCGCGGAGCACGGTGGCCAGATGCGCTTCCGGCATCAGGGCGGCGATTTGGGCATGGTTGGGAGTATCGATGATTACGTCGTGGACGCCGAATCCCTCCATGGTGCGGTGGGAGCGCTGGACCAGGCGGGTGGGCTTGGCATCGCGAGACAAGGCGCCGAATTTGTTGTGCACGATGCGCACTTGCCAATCGGTCTGGACGTCGATCGGAACGCGCAGAACTTCCGGCGGAGTCTTGGCTTCATTGCCGGGGCAAAACACACAACTTTCCACGAACGGAGGCACAACCTTGGCCGGGCGGTGTGTGACCAGTTCTTCGGGACGTTTAGCCCGCTCCTTGGCCATGATGACCCATTCCTTGGTGAAATAGTTCTGGCGTAGCTCGGGCATGTTAACTCCTCCAGTTCTTCTATCGGCGTGGATTGAAATTACTGTAGTGGCTCTCTAAATCTGGGACAACGCCTGTTTCCTGGTGAAAACTTTCGCAGTCAACCGGATGGAGGACGGGCATCTCGCCCGTCGTCCATAGGGGCTGTTGTAAAATCCAATCACCTATGCAGACGAGAACTCCTGTGGGGATTTTGGGCGCGACCGGAATGGTGGGGCAGCGCTTTGTGCAAATGTTGGAACACCATCCGTGGTTCGAAGTGGCTTGGCTGGCGGCTTCCGACCGCTCGGAAGGGCGGGTGTATGGGGAAGCTGCGCGCTGGAAGATGAGGACGCCGATGCCGCGGCGGGTGGCAGAAATGCGCATATCTCCGGCGACTCCGGAGGGGGCTCCCAAAATTATCTTTGCTGCTTTGGATGCTTCGATTGCGGCCGAAATGGAACCCCGCTTTGCCGCGGCGGGTTGCGCCGTGGTGACCAACTCCAGCGCGCTGCGGATGCAGAGCGACGTGCCGCTGGTGATTCCCGAGGTGAATCCCGATCACATCCAAATGATCGAGTGTCAGAGTTGGCGAAAGAAGTCTGGCGGTTTTGTGGTTACGAACCCGAACTGCTCCGCCATCGGCTTGGTGATGGCCCTGAAGCCGATACACGAGATGTTTGGTCTGGAGACGGTAATGGCAGTCACTATGCAAGCCGTGAGTGGGGCGGGATATCCCGGCGTGGCTTCACTCGACATTCTGGGCAATGTGATTCCCTATATTTCGAAGGAAGAAGAAAAAATGGAGGAGGAGACGCGAAAACTTCTGGGGCGGCTGAATGGCTCAGGTTTCGTTCCCGCTGAGTTCGCCATGAGCGCCCAATGCAACCGCGTGGCCGTGGAAGACGGGCATACCGAATGCGTGTCGGTGAAGCTGAAAAAGAAGGCGCGGCCGGAGGAGATTGTCAGAGCGTGGAACGAATTCCGCAGCGTGCCCCAGGAATTAAAACTGCCTAGCGCTCCCGACCAACCCGTGCGCTATACGGAGTCTGCGGACCGGCCGCAGCCACGGTTCGATGTGGAGGCGGGGAACGGGATGACGGCCACCGTGGGGCGGTTGCGGCCGTGCGGCGTCCTCGACTTTAAGTTCACCGTGCTTTCCCACAATACCATTCGCGGTGCAGCGGGCGCGGCCCTGCTAAACGCTGAGTTGCTCAAAGTGCGGGGTTACCTGGATTAATGCCCGGGATAAACAGCCGCATTCGTACAGGCAGTAGAAGTGGCGCGCGGAACCATGTGCTTCCGCGCCCGAGGTGCGTTGGCCAATGATTGTGATGAAATTTGGCGGCACTTCGGTGCAGGATGCCAAGGCCATCGAGCAGGCTGCCCGTATTGTTGAAGGGCGGTTGGCGCAAAAGCCAGTGGTCGTGGTTAGCGCCATGGCGAAGGTTACCGACCAGTTGCTGAGCATGGCGCGCGCCGCCGGAAATGGCGATCGCAAGACCGCACTCAGTCTGGCGCGCGCTCTGCGCGAGCGTCATTACAACACCGCGGGCGAACTTCTTGGCACTGCCCTGTTCACGGAATTTCATGGAGATTTAGGAGTTTATTTTGAGGAGTTGGATGAACTGCTGCGCGGCATCGCCGCCGTAGGCGAACTGACTCCGCGCACCACCGACCACGTCGCCGCATTCGGCGAAATTCTTTCCAGCAGGATTGTCACCGCTGCATTTGCTGCGCATGGGCTCGAGTCCACAATGGTGGATTCGCGCGAATGTGTTGTCACCAACGATGAGCACATGCGAGCTGCGCCCATGATGGACGACACGAACCAGCGGCTGAGGTCGAAGGTACAACCCGTGCTGGATAAAGGCCGAGTGCCGGTGATGGGCGGTTTCATCGGCGCCACCAAGGCGGGCATTACTACCACCATCGGACGCGGCGGATCGGATTATTCCGCGGCCATTGTCGGGGCGGGCCTCGGCGCCGAGCGCATCGAAATCTGGACCGATGTCGATGGCATGATGACTACCGACCCGAATATGTGCCCGGAAGCGCGACGGATCAAGCTCATCAGTTTTGATGAGGCGGCGGAGTTGGCCTACTTCGGCGCAAAAGTGTTACACCCGGCGACGGTGTTGCCGGCCATTCAAAAGAATATTCCGGTGTATGTGTTGAACTCGCGCAATCCTGGCTGCGAAGGAACGCGCATCTCAGCCCGCGTACCTCATTGCAGGAATTCTTTCAAAGCCATTGCGGCCAAGAAACGGATTACCATTATCGATGTCGCGGCTCCGAGGATGCTGTTGGCCCATGGTTTTTTGCGGGCGATTTTTGAAGCCTTTGACCGGCATCGAGTGGCGGTGGATGTGGTTTCTACTTCAGAAGTGAGCGTGTCCTTGACGGTCGATTCCAATGAGTCGATTCCGGCACTGGCGGCGGATCTGGCGAAGTTAGCGGATGTGAAGTATGAAGGCCGTAAGGCTATTGTTTGCCT
>Ga0187819_10001340_pt1 | contig 12726 bp, 12 predicted proteins | sample NC_wetland_sal_i_15_FD_132411 | JGI IMG/M metagenome (GOLD analysis project Ga0187819, IMG submission 132411) | Wetland sediment microbial communities from Neuse River Estuary, North Carolina, USA - SO4_4 | ecosystem: Environmental > Aquatic > Freshwater > Wetlands > Sediment | place: USA... | reverse complement strand
CGGCCATTAAGCCCGGTGCGGCTGGCGAGACTATGCAGCGGACGGGACGCCTTGGAGTTGATCTCTACATGACTGAGATACACCGTGCCCAGCTCGAAAATCTTGGGCCCTACGCTGTACTTGCGGGTAACGGGATCTTGCTGCAGAAACCGGCGTTTCTCCAAGGTGGTTACCAGCCCCCAGACCGTTCCCTTGTTGAGCTTCAGCGCGGAAGCTATCTCCGTGATACCCATGAAGGTCTGGGAGGAAGAGAAGAGAGAGATAATGTCGGCCGCTCGATCTACGGATTGAATGATCATATATGTATGAAGCCGCTCAATTCGTTACGCCACTTACAGAGCAGCTCTTTCTTCCATTGCGGGTGGCGCTCCAGTGTGCAGTCTCAGTTACCGCCTGGATGGCCACATCAATCTGTTCCTCGGTATTGAAAGCCCCGATCGAGAAGCGCACGCTTCCGTGAATGTCTACTGTCCCGAGTTGCTGGTGAACCAGCGGAGCGCAATGCAATCCGGTACGAGTGGCGATGTTGTGTTTTATGTCCAACCGCTGCCCGACATCGCCTGCTTCCATGGCTTCGATGTTGAGAGTGAAAGTCGAAAGATGATCCTCCAGGCGGTCGCAACAGTACAAACGAACTCCCTCGATCCGGCGAAGGCCCTCGATCAACCTCTTGGCCAGGCGCATCTCCCGAGTGTGTATGTTCTCGATACCGTTTTGCTTAAGCCAGTCTTGCCCGGCCCACAGGGCCGCGATTCCGATCATGTTGGTTGTGCCGAACTCCATCCTCCAGGGATAAGCTTCCAGGTGATAGGGATGGGCGGATTGCACTCCGGTTCCGCCGCTCCGTGTCTGCCGTATGTGCAAGTGCTTTCTGACGCAAAGTCCGCCGATTCCAGTACAACCCATCAGTGCTTTGTGTCCGGTAAAAGCCAGCACATCGACGTTCATTTCCTTCATGTTGATGGGGACGACGCCCGCCGTCTGCGTGGTGTCAATGGCGAACGGGACCTCGTGTTCCCGGCAGATCCGCCCGATTTCCTTGACGGGTTGGATAGTGCCGAGCACATTGGAGCCATGATTCACGATTACTAACTTGGTTGTGGGACGAATGGCGGCCGCAATGTCTTCGGGACTTACAAAGCCACTGCCGTCGAAGGGAACAAAGGTGGCCTCGACTCCGCCATCGCGCACCAGGTGATTGATGGGACGTATCACAGAGTTATGTTCGAGATTGGTCGTGACTACGTGGTCGCCCGCGGACAATAGGCCGGGGATGATGAGGTTCAGGGCGTCGGTGGCATTGTAACCAAAGCATAGGCGCTCGGGCGCGTCTTCGTCACCGCCGAAGAATCGGGTGAGGCGCTTGCGGAGTTGGTCCACGAGCGCGCCTGCTTCTATCCCTAGATCGAATCCACTTCGCCCCGGATTGACGCCGGTCGTGCGATAGAAATCGAGCATGAACTGGTAGACGCTCTCCGGCTTCGGCCAGGAAGTCGCGGCGTTATCGAAATAAATCAGGTCGGTTGTCTCTGGCATGATTTGTCCACTCACAATCTGATCATTCTCAGCTGGCCTCGCGAATCGAAATTGTGACCTTGTAGAACACGGTGAGGACCAATGCGCCGATCGCCCACACGCCCAGGACGATTCCCAACTCCGGACCAGTCGGTGCATACGTCGTCACGGCGCCCAAGGGTGAAGGCACAAAGCCGGCGACAATCAGGCCCATGCCTTTCTCCAGCCACAGAGAAACGAAAACGAATACCGACGCCAGCGCGAGTACTCGTTGATTCTTGCGAAAACTGGGGACCAGCAAAGCGACCAGGGCGGCTCCCGCCATGCCCACCGAAAGCCACATGTACGGTGCCAGGGGACGCTTTCCCTCCAGTCCAACAAACAGGTACTTGAAGGCCTCGCCATGGTCCGGCACGTGGCTGTAAAGCGCCGTGAACAGTTCCAACAGGAGAAAAAACACGTTCACGGTCATCGCATAAGCGACGATGATCCCCAGTCTGCGGATGACCTCGTTGCCCGCGTCGAATGAGGTCAAGCGGCGCAGCAGCAGACAAAGCAAGATCAACAAGGCCGGGCCCGAAGCAAAGGCCGAAGCCAGGAAGCGCGGCGCCAGAATGGCCGTGAACCATAGCGAACGCCCAGGGAGGCCGTTATACAGAAACGCCGTGACCGTATGAATGCTGATGGCCCAGGGAATGGAAAAAAGAACCACGGGCCTGAGCCATCGTGGCGGCGGCACGTGCTTGAACTCGCAGTCCAGCATCACCGATGAGATCACCGCGTTCAACAGCAAGTAACCGCCGAGCGAAAGCATGTCCCAGAACATCATGGAATGGAGCGTGGGATAGAACAGCACATTAAAGACTCGCAGCGGCTGACCCATATCCACAAAGATGAACAGCATGCACATGATCACGGCGGCGATGGCGAGAAACTCGCCCAGGATCGTGATCTTTCCAAACTGTTTCACGTCGTGAAGGTAGTACGGCAATACCACCATGACCGCCGATGCAGCGATGCCGACGAAGAATGTGAACTGCGCTACGTAGATTCCCCAGTTGACGTCGCGGCTCATGCCGGTAATGCCCAGACCATAACTGAGTTGCCGGCAGTAGCAAACGAACCCTGCGGCCGCCAGGAGCAGAAGGAACGCCATCCAGCTCCAGTACCGCCGTCCGCCTGCCATCGCTTTGTCGAGCATGTACATAGCCTCTAGACCAGATCCTTCTGCACCAGATACTCCTACACCAGATAAAAGACCGAGGGCTCAGTGCCGAGCTCCGGTTGGCGCTGTACGGCATAGCGCGCCCGCAATGTCTGCCTTACCGCCGAATCTTTGTCATTCAAGTTGCCGAAAACCAGCGCTTTCTGCGGGCATGCTTCCACGCACGCCGGAAGCAGGCCGTCCGCTAAGCGCTCTTCGCAAAAATTACATTTCTCGACCACGCCCTTGGTGCGGGTCGGAAGCTGGGAGTTCAACGGCTTGATGTAAGGCCGGGGATCGAACCAGTTGAAGCTGCGCGATCCATACGGGCAGGCCACCATGCAGTAACGGCAGCCGATACAGCGGTGGTAGTCCATCATCACGATGCCATCGTCCCGCTTCCACGTAGCCTGGGTCGGGCAGACCCGCACACAAGGCGGATCGGCGCAGTGATTGCAAAGCACCGGCAACTGGCTCCCCGCCAAGTCTTGGCGGCCGTAGTCGGTCCGCTGGGAAGGGAAGACCTTTTCATACGGCTCTTCCCAAATCCACTTCACTTCATGGGCGGAATCTGGGATCCGCGGGACGTTGTGTGCCAAGCGGCAGGCGCGAATGCAGTCATCGCATCCTTTCCGGCACTTTTCGAAATCTATCGCCATGCCCCAGCGCTGAGTCGTGGCTCTGCCGCCTTCGGCTGTGCTCTTCGAACCGGACACGGCCGCGGGCGGCGGCGCCACATCACTGATGGCCTTGACCAGCTTGCCGGCGCCGGCGGCCAACACCGATCCGCCTGCAATGCGCAGAAAAGCTTTCCGCGTGATCTTCATGGTGTCCTCCCCGCTGACGTAGCAGAGGCCATGGTAGCCGCGGTAGAGGATGAATCCTGGTGACAATCCCAACAGTAGGGAGCGGACAGGGAAACGTAACTGTGGCAGCGATCGCAGAACTTTTCCTTGCTGCCATGGCACTGGCTCAAGCAGGTGTTGGTAAGGCTGACCTTGTAGCTCTTGCCGTCATAGGCGGTATAACGTGACCGATGCTCGCGAACCGCGCCTTCCCGCCAATCGATCAGCAATTGCATGTGGGCGGCGCGCATGTAACTGCGCGGAGCCACGCACGCTTTCTGGTTCGCCGGAAGTTGCACGTCCGGCCCACGCGTTGACGTCTTGGCGGCGATGCCTTGCCACATCGGGAAGGTAACAAGGGCCACAAATAGGAACAGGCCGGAGAAGATCAGCAGCCGGTCACGCATGCGTCACCTCGGCCGGCAGCGGTTCGCCGCGCAGATTCGTTGTCCGCTCTTTTTCGCCGGTCATCACCAGAGCGTTTCCCAGCAATTCGTGCACGCCGGCGACTTGTACCCCGGGCACCCAATAATCCATCAGGGTGGGCAACGTAGCCTTGTCGATGGCGCAAATGCACGCGAGCAGGTTCACGCCGTGTTTTTCCTTGACGTATTTCACCGCGTTGGCGCGCGGAAAACCTCCCCGCAAACGCATCTCCAGATTTTCGTCCGTGCCCAGACCAGAACCGCTGCCGCAGCAAAACGTCTGCTCGCGAATGGTGTTCTCCGGCATTTCATAAAAGCGGTTGCAGGCGCGCCGGAGAATGTAGCGCGGTTCCTCCAGCAGTCCCATGGCCCGCGAAGGATTGCAGGAGTCATGGAAAGTGACCGCGAGATCGTCATTGCGTTTGGGCGCGAGTTTGATTTTGTCGTTGTACAACAAATCGGCGGTGAACTCGCAGATGTGCACCATGCGCGTGGAGCGAGCGTTCTCGAATCGCGTCCCGGTGATGGGCGAGACTGGTTCTTCGAGGAAGTCGGCCGGACCGTTCATGGTGTCCATGTACTGGTTCAGCACGCGCCACATGTGGCCGCACTCGCCGCCCAAAATCCACTTCACTCCCAGGCGGCGCGCTTCCTCGTAGATTTTCGCGTTCAACCGCTTCGTCATCTCGTGGGAGGTGAACAGACCGAAGTTGCCGCCCTCGGAGGCGAACGCGCTGTAGGTAAAGTCCAGCCCTATTTCGTGAAACAGCGTCATGTAGCCGAGCAGGGTAAAGTAATGCGGCGTGGCGAAGTAGTCGGCTGAAGGCATAACAAAAAGAATTTCGGCCCCCTTGCGGTTAATGGGAAGCTCGACCCGGATGCCGGTGATTTCTTCCAATTCGTCGGCGGCAAACTCCAGGCTGTCTTTGAAGGCGTGCGGCTGGATGCCGAGGTGGTTGCCGGTGCGGAAACAGTTGGCTGCTGGCTCCAGGATCCAGTTGATGTTGCAGCCGATCAGGTTCAGCAGTTCGCGGCCGATCATGGTGATCTCGGCCGTGTCGATGCCATAGGGACAAAACACCGAGCAACGGCGGCACTCTGTGCACTGATAGAAGTAGTAGAACCATTCTTTGATGACGTCTTCGGTCAGTTCCCGGCCGGCGCCGAAGAGACGGCCACTGGCGGTGAAGTAGCGGACATAGACAGAACGCAGCAGTTCGGCGCGCATAACCGGCATGTTTTTCGGATCGCCGGAACCCAAATAGAAATGGCATTTGTCGGCGCAGGCGCCGCAGCGGACGCAGATGTCCATGAACAAGCGGAACGACCGGTACTTCTTCAGCCTGTCCTTCAGTCCTTCAAGGATGATCTCCTTCCAGTCGGACGGCAGTTTCCAGTCGGCGTCGAACGGTTGCCACTGACGCGGATTCGCCATTCCCAGGTAGGTGACATTCTTCGGCTGTGCGCTGTAACAGAACACACCCTTGCGGAACTCGACCTTGGGGTCGCGCCACTCACCACTCGGCGGTTTGTTGTCAATCTGTACTAGTTGTTCCGCCACTCTCGGCCTCGTCAAGCGGGATTCCGGCTGCCTTGATTTTTTCGCGGAATTCGCCTTCCCATTCCGCATAGGTGTGGGTCTTCACCGCATAGTTCCAGGGATTGATATGCCGCGTCCTACGGTTATTGTTAGCCAGGTTGCGGGTGGGGCTCAGGAAAACACCACCCATGTGCATGAGCTTGCTGAAGGGAAAGTAAACCGCCAAGGTACAGACCAGCATCAAGTGAATCAGGAGGACCGCGCTCAACCCGTCGGGTATGACCGGATGGAAAGTGGCCAGGCCAAGGGCTAGGCGTTTGACGCTCACCAGGTCTACCCTCGTGCCATAACGCATGAGTATCCCGGAGCCGGCGATGCCGAGCAGCAGGAAGAGAACAAAGTAGTCGGCAAACTGCGAGAGATAGCGAACGAGAGGGTCGTGCCATCTCCTCAGGAGCAAGTACAATCCGGCGCAAACCACCACGACATCGGAAACATAGAGTGTAGGAATGCCAATCTGGAAGAAGCTATCCCAACGAGCAAGCACAGCAACAAACGCCGGCACCGGCTGTACCAGGAGCCGGAGGTGACGAAGCACAATTACCAGCAGCGCCCAGTGGAAGGCCAGCGCCCCCAACCAAAGCAATTTGCTCTCGCCGAAAACATGTTGCCCGTTGTGCAACTCCGCGCGGTTATTGCGGAACAGAGAACGGAAGAGCAATATCTCCAGAGTCATCCGCGCGAGTGCCCCCGTCCCGGTGCTGGGGTTCTCGAGCGATGCGGGCCGGATCCAAGGCAGGGATTTCTGTTGTCCACACGTCGTCGGGATACGGAACGGCACCGGAGACCATGCCCATCGCGCCACGCGATAGCAGAAACCGGCAAGAAATATCGTGAGCGCGGCGTAAGGCACGGCCACCCAGAGAAGGATCTGCCCGGCGGTTGCCTCTTGCCCCTCCAGGGCAAAGCCAAGCAACGTCACTGGGCCGGCCGCTGCGAAGACGACACTCATACTCTAGGTCCTCGCTCTTTAAGTTCCGGTTCTTTAAGTCCCGTCTCGCGCCGGGCGGCGGCCACGCCCATTCCGCGCCGGCTCTCGCTGATCCGGATATCGGCAAGGCGTTCGCGGCAGCGCACGTATTCCTCGAATGCCCACAATGCGAGTTGATCGATTCTCGCGTCGAGCACTTCGTAGCTCGTTTCCCTCGGGAATTGACGCAGGATCGGTCGTAACTGAAAAACGAATTGCACAGCCTGACGCGCCGTCAAGTCCTGCACCGCGCGGATACGGACGATATTTTGCAATGCGGTTTGTGCGGGTTCAGGATTCATCTCCCCCAGCACTTGTCCCAGCAAGAGGGCAAGATTCTCGCGCAGGGTGTGCCCGACTGGATTGCGGAACGGATCCTTTTCCGCACCTAGAAATCGTGACGTTTCCTCGGACTGGCACTCCACCGTACGCGCGAACCAAAGATCGAGCACGGCTGCCTGTTTTCCTAAGCTCCCGCCAGTGCTCTCAATAGTGTGTGATAATGCCATACGCTATATGATAAGGCAAGATAGCGCTGAGACTAGCGGAGTTCCTAATGGGTGTCAATCGGAAAATTCGCTCGCGAATTGGGCTGGGGCAACCGCTCTGCGATTGGGCAAAGTATGATTAGGCAACTACGGCGCTTGGGGCGACCCTGGCTAGACGCAACCGGTCGGTTTGGGCAATCCCGCCACCTTGCAGGCGCCCTTGGCAGGACCGGATGGAAATAGCTGGTACATCTTATCGGGGCTGAAGTGGGTTTCCCGTGCGAGTTTGCGAATCATGGGGGCAATCCCGTACTGTTCATAGTAGTTGCGAATGTAACGGACCAGCGTCCAATGCTCCTCCGTCATCTCATTTACGTTTTCCGTGCGGGCGAAGTCCTTAGCCACCTCTTCGTTCCAGAGTTCGGGTTCCTGCAAGAAGCCGTCTTCATCCACCTCGTACGTTCTGCCGTCTACGTGAAATTCTGGCACGGTTGCTTTCTCCCCATAATTTCTGGTCTGGCCCGCAACCGGCTCCCGAGACTTTCGCGCGCAAGTATGGCGATATCCGACAGGTCGTTGCTGCCGATAGCGGGGTGTACTATACACGAACTAGCAACTTGGGTCTATGCGCCTGGCTACAGCGCCTCGCAGCAGCGGTTGCAGCGCAGTCATCTCTGAAGATGAACAAGCGCGGCGTTCCTATCTGCAAATTAAGCAGCATCCACAGCCGGCGTTCGTAGCACTTGTACGTGCCGCACAGTGAAATTTGGGCAATCCCGCCACCTTGCCGGCACCTAGAGCGGGACCAGATGGAAAGAGCTGATACATCTTGTCGGGAGTGAAGCCGGTTTCCCGGGAGAGCTTGCGCACCATGGGAGCAATCCCGTGCTGCATGTAGTAGCTACGAATGTAACGGACCAGCGTCCAATGCTCTTCCGTCATCTCGTTTACGTTTTCCGTCCGGGCGAGGTCCTTAGCCACCTCTTCGTTCCAGAGTTCGGGTTCCTGCATGAACCCGTCTTCATCCACCTCGTACGTTCTGCCGTCTATGCGAAATTCTGGCACTGTTGCTTTCTCTCCATAATTTCGGTCTGGCCCTGCAACTCCGATGCATTCACAATGAGCTCTCAATTGCCAGCGTCATGCCCATCCCGCCGCTGACGCAGAGCGTGGCCAGGCCGCGGTGCGCTTTGCGCTTGAGCATTTCGTGGAGCAGCGTCACCGTGATGCGCGTCCCGGTGCAGCCGATCGGATGGCCGAGGGCGATGGCGCCGCCGTTGACGTTGAGTTTCTCTCGATCGAAATGCAGCTCGCGATCGCAGGCCAGCACTTGGGCGGCGAAGGCTTCATTGAGTTCGACCAAGTCAAACTCCCTGAGATTGAGGCCGTGTTTCTTTTCCATTTTGTGAATGGCCGGCACCGGCCCGATGCCCATGAGGCGCGGATCCACGCCCGCCGAAGTCGCAGCGAGAATTCGCGCCATCGGTCTCAGGTTATTCTGCTGGACGAATTTCTCACTCGCCAGCACCACCGCCGCCGCGCCATCGGTGATGCCAGAAGAATTCGCGGCAGAGATCGTACCGGTCTTCGAAAAAACTGGAGCCAGCTTGGCCATCTTCTCCATGGTCGCGTCGAGAAACAAGTGTTCGTCGCGCGAGAAAACGGTTGCACCCTTTTTCCCTTCAATTGTGACCGGAGCAACTTCGGCGTCGAAGCGTCCGCTGGATTGCGCGGCCGCAGCACGCTGCTGCGACACGAGCGCGAACTGATCTTGCTCTTCGCGCGAGATCTTGTACTGCCCAGCGAGGACCTCCGCGGTCTCGCCCATGAGCATCTTCGCCATCGGGCAGAAGAATCCGTCGCGATACATGCCGTCGACTAACTCTTGATTCCCGAGACGATATCCCCAGCGCGCGCCGTCGAGATAATAAGGAAGCCGCGACATCGATTCAGTGCCGCCGGCGAGGACGCAATCGATGTTTCCGACGGCAATTTCCTGGTAGCCGAGTGAAATCGACTTCATGCCCGAGGCGCAAGCCTTATTGACCGTGTAGGCCGGAACCTCCTGAGGAACGCCGCTGCGAATAGAAATCTGCCGCGCGACATTGGGACCGCCTCCCGCCTGCCGGCCGTTCCCGAAGATCGTCTCTTCCACCTGCTGCGGCTGTACTCCGGCACGTTCGAGAGCTGCCTTCGCGGCAACCACGCCCATATCCGCGGCGGAGAGCGAGGCCAGCGAGCCTCCAAACTTGCCAATGGGCGTGCGGACGGCGGAGAGGATATACACGTTGTTCACCAGGGCCTCCTAAAGCATTTCAGTAGAATGTATCTACTTATCTTATAAATCGTTGTGGCAGGGGCACGGCTTCAAGCCGTGCCACCCAGAGCCACTAATGACGCGGGCTTTAGCCCCTGAGGGTCCAAGCAGTTGAAAAATCTGCGGGAGCCTCCGTTCGAGCTATCTCTGGCTCTTGTCGCGGATCCAGGTAAAGGCGCGCATCGCGGATGGCAGTCCCAAAGTACTGATAGACAACAGTGCCACATGATCGATCTCTTCCTGCGTGAGTCCAACCTTGTGGGCATTCCGAACGGCAGAGTGTGTGGCGCCTTCCAGCCCGGCGCCAATCGATAATGCCAGTTTCACCAGACGTCGAGACTTTTCATCAAGTGGTCCGGCCTCGTGACAGCAGTTGCCTAACTCATCAAAGGCCTTCCGCACGGCCGGATAACGCTTCCAGAGTTTTGCAATCGGCTTCGGTAATTGTCGAGGCATTGTTGCTGCTCCTTCATTTTGGACTTCAAAAACGGTACCCAGTCTATACCCATCTCACGCGTTCGCGACTGTCGTGAAACAGGAATCGCTGATGCATCGCTCCAGCACATTTCTACCCGGATACTCATGACTCCGCGAACGTAGAGAATCGCTCAAACACGACTACGACCAGGGTTGCTGTTTCTTGGGCAACAAGACGGCTAGCAAGGCTGACGTTATTAAACACATTCCGATGATGCCGGCTCCAAAATACAGGCTTCCGGTTTTGCCATTGACATAGCCAATAATCCAGGGACCCACGAAGCCGCTGATATTGGCGAACGAACTGATGAGCGCGATCCCGGAGGCTGCGGCATAGCCGGTCAGGAAGGTGCTGGGCAGAGACCAGAAACACCCGTAGAAATTGTCGATGGCGATCACCATTAGCGTCAGCATGGCAATGGACAGATAAAGCGGGTGCGTGCCCTTTCCGGCAAACACCACCAGCAGGCCAATGCCGCCGAGAAGATTGGGGATGGCAATATGGAAGCGTCGCTCCTGGGTGCGGTCGGAATGATGGGACATTATCAGCATCACAATCAAGCCGAAGACCATGGGAATTGCCACTAGCAGACCGATGAACGTGTTGCTCTGGGACTTCGATAACACTTTAACCAGGGATGGCATCCAGAAGTTCATCCACACAGTAGCGTTAGTGAAGACGAGATCAATGAGCGCCAAGTACCAGACGAGTGGGTTCGCCATGGCCTTGATTGCCGAACTGTGTCCGGTCTGGTTCACCGCACTCGCCTCTTCCCGTTTCAGTTCTGCAATCAGCCAGTTCTTCTCCTCCTGCGAAAGAAACTTCGCGTCCGCCGGCCGGTTCGGGAGTACAAAGTACGTCAAGACGCCCATGAGGATTGCCGGAATCGCCTCCAGGATCAGCAGCCAACGCCAACTGGCGACCCCGAGCCAATGGACGTAGTCCAGAATGACGCCCGAGATAGGCGCGCCGACCAGCGCGAAAAACGGCTGCGCCGCCATGAAGAATGCCAACCCCTGGGCTTGTTCGCGCTGCCGGAACCAGTAAGTGTTGTACAGGATCATGCCGGGGAAGAAGCCCGCTTCGGAAACACCAAGCAGAAAGCGGATAATGCAGATTTGTGTCACGCTGTGGGCGAAACCTGTGCAGGCGGCCACGATGCCCCAGGTAATCAGTACGCGAGCAATCCAGATGCGTGCACCCAATCTATGCAGAAGCACGTTGCTCGGTATCTCGAACAGGATGTAGCCCATGAAAAAAGTCCCGGTCAGCAGCCCATACGCTTGGGCGCCGATGCCCAAGTCCTTATTCATGGTCAGCGCGGCAAACCCGATGTTCGCCCGGTCCAGAAGAGCGACGCTGTAACAAAGAAAGACAAAGGGAAGCAAACGTTTTTGGATCTTGCGGATGGTCTTATTTTGGAAATCCAATGAGGCCGCTGCCATGATCGTAGCCGTGTTCCGGTTCGTTCCGTGAGCTTTCCCTTATGTACCGCTCATGGCCGCCAGGGAATCTCCGTTAACCGTGCTCAAGGTGCGGCCAATCGTCACACCCCGAGCGCTTGGTGAGTGCCACACTGCCTGCTTCGTCGCCAATTCCATCCCTCAGACCGTATACCGCTCGTTCGCCAGCAACCGCCCTGCGATCTGGCGGCGCAGTGCGATCGTATTCACCGGATCGTGACTGGCGTAGTCGCGCAGGCGAGAAAGGTGCCGCCGCAAGTCGTCGCCATGGGCGCAGGCGCCCAGCACCGTCTTCGACGAGAATTCGACCCTGGCCATGGCGTCGCGTAAGTACACGGCGCAGGCATCTGCGGCATTGGCTCCGCTCCCGGTCGCCGCCAGCTTCCGGCTGCGCAGCAGGCTCGACTCCATCGCAAACACTTCCACGATGATGTCAGAGATGTTCATAATGACCTCCTGCTGCTGGTCGAGCTGCGCACCATGCTTCTGGTGCGCCACTCCCAGCGTCAACAGGGCGATCTTCTTCGCCTTGCGGACCAGGCTCAGCTCCGCATCGGCGGCCTCCGCCGTTTGCGATTCGGCCTGCTGCAGGATGGCCCGCGCGGCCTCGAGCAGGGGCGACTGTCCCCGGGTCGCGCGTTTCAAGGGCATGCTCGTGATGACCAACCGGTTAATTTCGCTGGTCCCCTCAAACAGACGGTTAATCCGAGAATCGCGATAGTAGCGCTCCACCGCATAGTCCTGATGGAATCCGTAGCCGCCGTGGATCTGAACTCCTTCATCGGCCACGTAATTCAGCATCTCGGCGGCGTGGACCTTGACCATGGCGCACTCCGCGGCAAACTCCTCGACCGCCTTCAGCTCCCGGTTGGAGCCGTCTGCGGATTCCGGGGAGGCGCCGCTCATTTGATTTTCAATCAATCCCACCACCCGCCAAGCCATCGACTCCGACACGAAAATGCGGATCGCCATTTCCGCCAGCTTGTGTTGAATCGCGCCGAACTCTGAAATTGTCGAGCCGAATGCCTTGCGCTGCTTGGCATACTTCAGGCAAATCGTGAGCACGTTTTTCGCGGCTCCGCACACTCCCGGACCTAATTTCAGCCGTCCGATGTTCAGGATGTTGAAGGCGATCACGTGCCCGCGCCCAATTTCGCCGAGTACGTTTTCCACCGGCACGGGAACGTTGTCGAGGAACACGGCCGTCGTGGAAGTGCCGCTGAGGCCCATCTTGTGCTCTTCCGCCCCGCTGCTCACGCCGGGAAAGCTCCGCTCGACCAGAAACGCCGTGAACTTTTCTCCCCCAACCTTGGCAAACACCGTGAACAGATCGGCCGCGCCGCCGTTGGTGATCCACATCTTCTGGCCGTTCAACATATAGTGTTTTCCATCCGCGGAGAGATCGGCCCGCGTTCGTGCTG
>Ga0187819_10001338_pt1 | contig 12731 bp, 10 predicted proteins | sample NC_wetland_sal_i_15_FD_132411 | JGI IMG/M metagenome (GOLD analysis project Ga0187819, IMG submission 132411) | Wetland sediment microbial communities from Neuse River Estuary, North Carolina, USA - SO4_4 | ecosystem: Environmental > Aquatic > Freshwater > Wetlands > Sediment | place: USA... | reverse complement strand
TTCCGTGCCCGGGCGCACGCGGCCCGTCAGCGGGTCGATCTGCCGCAGCGCTTCCACCTGGTCGCCCCACAGCTCGATGCGGTAGGCGAAATCGTCGTAGGCGGGCAGGATGTCAATCGTGTCGCCCCGCGCGCGAAACGTCCCCCGGCGCATGTCCTCGTTGCGCTCGTACTGGATGTCCACCAGTTTTCGCAGGATTTGCTCGCGCGTGATCTTCTGCCCCTTTTCGAGCATCAGGAGCATCCCGTAGTACGCCTCCGGCGAGCCGATGCCGTAAATGCAGGAGACCGAAGCCACGATCACCACGTCGCGCCGCTCCAGCAGCGAGCGCGTCGCGCTCATGCGCAGTTTGTCCAGCTCGTCGTTGATCGTCGCTTCCTTCTCGATGTACGTGTCGGACGCCGGGAGGTAGGCTTCCGGCTGGTAGTAATCGTAGTAGCTGACGAAATACTCCACGGCGTTCTGCGGGAAGAAATGCCGGAATTCGTGGTAGAGCTGCGCGGCCAGCGTTTTGTTGTGCGCCAGCACCAGCGTGGGCCGCTGCGTGGCCTCGATGATTTTCGCCATCGTGAACGTTTTGCCCGAGCCGGTCACTCCGAGCAGCACCTGATGTCGGTCTCCGGCCTCGATCCCGCGCACCAGGGCCGCGATCGCCTCCGGCTGGTCGCCTCTCGGCTCGTATTCGCTCACGAGTTTGAAGGGCATGGCTACGGCGCGCACCAACGAAGCGCGCGTATCAGGACATTATACCTCGGCCGTCTTCGGTCTCCGTCGGGTCGATGCTACTGGCAGCGAGTCAGTTTGCCCGGTGGCACAGACAATCCTGTCTTTGCAAACGCTCAGTTGCCTCAAAACAAGCCGGAAAAGATACAGTGAGCCACTCCTTGAGTCCATCAGGGCAAACTGACTCACTGCCGTGCTACTGCCCGGGCTGCCCGCTCAGCAGGAGCAGGTGGGTTTCCGTCTTCGACGCTCCCGCGAAGTGGAACGGCATTCCCCCATCTTCGTGCCAGATGCTGAGGTCCATCAGCACGTCCCTCGATTGCGTGACGCTTACGGTCCGGCCCGTGCGCAGCGACACGTACACCAGGCTTTCGCCGTGGCTCGTCAACTCCCCCGACGTGCGCAGCCCCGTCCGCCGAAAAGTCTCCGGCGTCGCGTTTTTCTCCCCGGCCTTCTGGCCGAGAGTAAACCGCGTCAGCACCAGGGCGCACTGTTCCCCGGCGGGATGTTCCACGTCGCAGGCTTCGTCGCGCAGGTAGGTGGACGTGGTCTGGAGCGAAGTGCCGGCAAGCGGCGCGTCCGGCACTGGCTGGCTCCGCTCCCAGCTCTGGCCCGGCACGGCTCCGGTCTGCGGCGCGCTCAATCCCGCCCCGAGCTGCTCGATCCAGGCCCGCGCAGCTTCCAGCGCACGCGGATCCTGCACCACCTCCTCGAGCCCTTTCACATATTCCATTTCACCGTGCGGACCGAGCTGGAATTCGATCGCGCGTCCCTCTAGATGCTGGTATTGGGCCAGCAGTTTCGCCGCGGACGGATCATACGAGTCGCCGGTAAGGCTGGCCGTCACGCGCTCATAGACGGCGCGGAGGCGCAGCGACGGCCGGTCGCCCGCGCCGGTCGCGGGAGCCGAGCCTTCGGTAGTGGGTATCGGCGGCAGCACTTCCAACCGCAACGTGAGCCCCACTTCAATCCCCAGTTCCGTCGCGCCCTCCGGATTCTCCACCGCGCCGCCCACCTGGTTTTTGGCCTGCGAGCGGAACGATACCTGGTAGCGCAGCATCTCGCCGGGCGTGTACCGCGGCGTGAAGACCACGGGCGGGTGCGGCATAGCGGGGGGCGAAGTTGGGGCCGCGGAGGGTGCGGGCGGGGCCTGCGTCGCAGAGCCGCCCTGGTGCAGCGCCGGGACCGCAAACGTCCCCATCGCCGCGCACAGCACCAGGCTGACGATTCCCGTGCGCTTCACACTGTCCCCCCACGCAGTTTTCGATCTCCACGGGGACGGGGAGCGTTGCCCGGAAACGCGGCGGCTGGCCCATTCCCGCCACGTGCGCGAGCACCGGACGCGAATTCCGGGCCGCACAGCGCCTCACACCGAGCCCCGGCGCAGTTCGCTGAGCGGGTAGAAAGTCTCGCGCCAGTAGATGCCCTTCTGCCGCAGCGTCTTCACGGTGGACCGCAGGCCCATGTAAGCGACCATCAAGGCGCCCAGCGGATGTGTGAGCCCGTAGAGCGGCGATTCCCCGGCCCTCACCGCTGCCGCGGCGCTCGTGAGTACCGCGACACTCGCGGCTACTGCGGCAAAGCCCCGCGCCCAGCCGCTGACGAACGGCAGCACCAAGAACGGCAGCACGTTCAGCAGCAGCACGGCCAGGTATTGAGCGAGCGCCGTCCCCAAGCGATAACCGGTCGTGGCAAAGAAGTTCTTTTCGGTGCCTCGGATAATATTCCGGAATCCTTCCTGCCACCGGATCGAGAGCAGGTCCTCGGCCAGCGCGGTGCCGGACCTAAGCCCCGCCTCTTTCACCAGCCGGCCGAGTTTCATGTCGTCCACCACCTCGAGTGCCAGCCGGCGATGCGTGCCGACGCGTTCGTAGGCGCTGCGCCGCAGGAGCTGAAACGCGCCGATCCCGATGTACGTGCGCGAGGCCGGGTTCGGCACCGACCACGGCCGCGTGTACAGGAGAAAAGACACCCCGAAAAAAGTGAGCACCGTCTTTTCCCAGACGCCGCTCATCTCCATGTGCGGAAAAAGCGTCAGGTGGTCGTAGCCACGCTCCAGCGCCAGGGAGACCGCCAGGCGGAGCGCCTTCGGCTCGTAGCGCACGTCGGCATCTGTAAACACTAGCCACTCCCCCCGGGAGCGCTCGTAAGCGGTCTGAAGGCCGTGGGGTTTTCCCAGCCAGCCGGACGGCAGTTCGTCCACGCGGATGGCCTGCAGATGTTTGCAGGTGGCCGCAAATTCGCGCAGAATCTCTGGAGTGGCATCGCCGGACCGGTCGTCCACCACGATCACTTCGTAGGTCGGATAATCGAGTGCGAGCATCGAGCGCAGCGCGGCCGGCATTTTTTCCGCCTCGTCGCGCGCGGAAAACAGCAGGGAGACGGAGGGCAGCGCCCCGTCGGCAAGTGGCGTCACCGACGAGAGGCGCGGCAGCCGGCGGACGCCGAGCGCTGTCTGCGCCGCCAGGATCACCCAGGCGCAGGCCGCCGCGCCGAGCAGCGCCGTAAGTGCGGCATGGAGTGTGAGCAGGTGCAAATCGTGAGCCTGCGAGACTTTCGCAAGCGGCTCGAAAGCCGCATTTCAAGTCCAGAATAGCACGCCGGAGAGCGTCATCGAGATGAACAGGTCGGATGATTCTGCAACGCGGACCATCGCCTTCGTCGGCGCCGGCCGCGTGGCGCGCGGCCTGGGCGCGCGCCTCCGCGAGGCGGGGTGGAAGGTGGGCGCTGTGGTGGCCCGGCAACTCCCCTCCGCACGCGCCGCCGTGCGTGCCATCGGCGGCGGCACCGCCTGCGCCGGGTTGACCCGCCGCGTGCTCGACTCCAGCGTCATCCTGCTGGCCGTGCCGGACGACGCGCTTGCCGGTGTGGCTGCCGAACTCGAGCGCATCGGCGGCGACGAACTCCAGCGAAAAATCGTGGCCCATACCAGCGGGGCGCTCTCCTCGGACGTGCTCCAGCCGCTGGCCGCGCGTGGCGCCTGGACCGGCGCCATCCATCCGATGCAGACCTTCGGCGCCCGTGCCCGCACGCATCTGGAGGGAGTTCTCTTCGGCATCGAAGGCCATCCGCAGGCGCTGCGCATGCTCCGCAAGATCGTGCGCTCGCTCGGCGGCGACGCGGCCCGCATCGGGCCGGGGCGAAAGGCGCAGTATCATTGTGCCGGCACATTTGCGGCTGTGCACGTGTTGGCTTCTGTCGAAGCGGGCGTGCAGTTGCTCCTCGCCGCCGGGATGAAGCGCCGCGAGGCCACGCGTGCCCTGCTGCGCCTGGCGCGGCAGGTGCTCGACAATCAGGAACTACTCGGCCCGCGCGCCGCTTGGACCGGCCCTCTCTCCCGCGGCGATGTCGCCACCATCCGGCTGCACTGGGAGGCGCTCGGGCGCTACCCGGAGGAATTCCGGCAGGCCTACGCGGGGATGACACGGCTGGCCGCGCGAGTCCTCGCGCGCTCCCCCGAGCCGCTGCTCGATCGGCTGGACGAAATCCTGCCCCCCGGAGCCGCCCCGGCCGGGCGCGCCGATGCCGGTGCCGCTGCGGCCCGTTCCGGGCAGCCCTAGCGGCGGGTTCATCCTGCCATCTCCTCACTGAGATGGCGCAGCACCTGGCGGCTTAAAGTCGCCGATGCATGGGGCGGTCGCTGGATTTTGTAACGGAGGAGGAACGAGTGCACCAACTTCAGTTTCCCGTCGAGACGCAGACCCTGGCCAACGGCCTGCGCGTGGTGATTTCCCCCGACCGCACCGCCCCTGTCGTCACCGTCGGCGTTTACTACAACATTGGCTTCCGGCTCGAGCCGCGCGGCCGCAGCGGCTTCGCACACCTGTTCGAGCACATGATGTTCCAGGGCTCCGAGCATGCTGGGAAAATGGTCCACATCCGCCTGGTGAACTCCTCCGGCGGCGTCCTGAACGGCTCGACGCGCTACGACGTGACGAATTACTTTGAGTCCGTCCCCTCCAACGCGCTCGATCGCATGCTGTGGCTTGAAGCGGACCGCATGCGCTCACTCCGCGTGGACGAGGAGAACCTCCGCAACCAGCGCGACGTGGTGAAAGAAGAGGTTCGCCTGAACGTGTTCAATCAGCCCTACGGCGGCTTTCCCTGGCTCGATTTGCCCCCCATTGCCAACCGCAATTGGGCCAATGCCCACAACTTTTACGGCGACTTCCAGGACCTCGACGCAGCTACCCTCGCCGACGTGCAGGCTTTTTTCCACACCTACTACACCCCCAGGAATGCTGTTCTGCTCCTCGTTGGCGACGTCGAGCCTGCCAACGGCTTCGCGCTGGCCGAAAAACATTTCGGCGGCATCCCGGCAGGCGCGCCTCCCCCTCCCGCCGACGTCAGCGAACCGCCGCAGACAGAAGAGCGCCGCGGAACCGTCCCGGAGCTGCTCGGCACTCTCCCGGCCATGGCCATCGGCTATCACGCTCCGCCGCGGCGTACGCCGGAGTGGTATGCCCTGGCGCTGGCGGACCGCGCCCTGCACGGCGGCCGCGCCGGACGCATCTACCGGGCGCTGGTGCTCGAGCGCCCGATGGCGCTCGAAGCGGAGGGCGGCATCCACTATCCCATGGGCGGCCTGCTCGATTACAACGGCCCCATGCAAATGGTCACTCGCATCCTGCACAAACCGGAATACACCTCGGAGCAGGTGATCGCAGCGTTCGACGATGTGATTGGCCAACTGCGCGCACGCCCCCTGCCCGCATCGGAACTCGAACAGGTGAAAGTGAAGTTGCGATCCGACTTCTACTCCACGCTGGAAGGCGGCGCGGGCAGCAGCGTACCCCGCTTCGGCCTCATGCACTATCTGGCCTGCTTCACACTCTTCGACGGCGACCCGAATCTGCTGAACACGGCCCTCCATGGTTTCCTCCGCGTGACGCCGGAGGAACTCCACGCCGCCGCCGAGCGAATCCTGCGGCCGGAGAATCGTTCCATTGTTCTGCGCCTGCCCGCGGCGAAAACTGCGTCGCAACGGGCGAGTCAGGGGGACGGCCATGGCAACTGAAACTGTGGCGCCCATCTCCCCGCTCACGCCTCCGCTCGACCCGGAACGCCCCGTGGTTTGGCCGGAGCGCACGCACGCGCGCCTCGCCTGCGGTATCCCTGTGCGCATGGTGGAACGCCACACCATCCCGAAATTCTCGCTTCAATTCATTGTCCGCAGCGGGACCGCGGCAGCGGCGTTGACCGACCCCGGCGTGGCCGGCCTCACCAGCGCCCTGCTGCGCACCGGAACCGCGGCGCGCGAAGAGCGCGCCATCGACGAACAGCTCCGCCGCATCGGAGCTGATCTCGGCGCAGGCTCCGGCACCGACGCGAGTTGGGTCGCCGCGGCCGGCCTTTCCGAATTTTCCGCGGAACTCATCGGACTGGTGGCCGACCTGGTGCGGAATCCCGCGTTTCCCGCCGGCCCGTTTGAACGCGAGCGCCGGAATGCGCTGGAAGCGGTTCGCCTGGAGCGCACTTCTCCCGCTTTCCTGGCCAGCGAGCGCTTCCGCGCCGTGCTGTTCGGCGATCATCCCTACGCCATCGTGGCGCCGACCGAGGCGCAGGTGGAGGCCATCACCCGCGATCTGCTGCTCGCCTTCCACCTCACCCACTATTCGCCGGCCAACGCGTTGCTCCTCGCCGTCGGCGATTTTTCGCCGCCGCGCCTCGTGGAGCAGTTGGAACGCGCCTTCGAGGGCTGGTCCGGCGGCGAGGTGGAACAAGCGGAAGAGGTGCCGCTGCCCTCCCACTTCGGCCGTCACGTCGCGCTGGTGCACACGCCCGGCTCCGTACAGACCAACATCTTGGCCGGAAACCTGGCCATCACGCGGAATCACCCGGATTGGCTCCGGCTGACGCTGGCCAATGCCATCTACGGCGGAGCTTTCCACTCGCGCCTGGTGGCCAACATCCGCGAGCAGAAGGGATACACCTACAACCCGCGCAGCGGCCTGTCGGCTCTGCGCCGCCACGGCTACTTCAGCGTTCATGCTGGCGTGCGCAACGATGTCGTGGCCGCCACCCTGGCCGAAATCTTCTACGAGCTGGACCGCATCCGCGCCCTGCCCGTCCGCGACGACGAGCTCTCCGATGCCCGCGCCTATCTGAGCGGCGTCTTTTCTCTCGGCATCGCCACGCTCGACGGGCTGGCCGGCCAGCTCGCCACTCTCTATCTCTACGACCTGCCGGAGGATTATCTTGAGACCTACCGCGAGCGCATCCGCGCCTTCACCGCGGACGATGTGCTCGCCGCTGCACGCTCCCATTTCGACTCCGCGAACACCCAGATCGTCCTCGCTGGCGACGCGGATAAGATCGAAGCGCAGGCCCGCCTGTTCGGCGACGTCCAGGTATTCGATGCCCACGGAAAACTCCTCTCCGCGGAGTGAGGCCGCCGGTCAGCCTTCTGCCGGCGGCGCTCCGAAGCCCGCGGGCAATCCCGCCCGCGCCCCGCGGGAGCCTGCCAGCGACCCTGCTGCCTCGTCGCGCAGAAAAACGCGCCTGATTGCCCTCCTTGCCGCCGTCGCTGTCTACCTCTGTCTCGCGTTCTGGTTGAAGCCTGGGCTCACCGGCCGGGTTTCCGAATCGCTCGGCGATTTCCGCGACTCCGTTTCCGGCCGCTTCCGCAAACATCCCAACCATCTCGTCAACCTGAACACCGCAAGCGCCGCCGAACTCGAGCAACTCCCCGGCGTCGGTCCCTCCACCGCGGCTCAAATCATCCGCTTCCGCGAGCAGAGCGGCCCCTTCCGACGCCCGGAAGACCTCCTCGCCATCCCGCGAATCACTCGCCGCACACTCGACCGCCTCCGCCCGTACATCGTGGTGAATGGATCGCAATAGGAAGGAATCAGAAGAAGCAGCGCACGGGTAGCCTCGGTCAGTGCCTGCCCGCCGTCTCTTGGTGGGAATTTCTCGCCGTGGGCTGTTTAGGCCATGGCGCGTTCCACCAGGAACAGCCCGAGCGTGCCGATGCCGCACAGCCCTTCAATCGCCAGCGTCGTCTTCGGGAAAAGCCACACGCAAATTCCCACCAATCCCAGCAGCACCAGATCGCGCAGAATGTTCGCGAGGGCCTTCATAATCTCTGATGCGTAGGCTTTGCCGCCTCGCCCTTTTCCGTCGGGATAGGTACCTGCGCCGCGATGGTCAGCCCGTAGCCGTCCAGCGCCACCACTTTGCGCGGATGGTTGGTCAGCACGCGCACTTTGGTTAGCCCCAGGTCCAGCAGGATCTGCACCCCGATGCCGCTCTCCCGCTGCACCAGCCGCTGCCGGTCCAGGTCCTCATCGAGTTGCCCGCGCGAGTGGTAGCGCAGCCGCGGCATTTGTCCCTCGGCCACGCCCGCCGCGTCTATCCCGAATCCGCGCCCCCGGTGATGCAGGTAGACGAACACTCCGCGGTCTTCCTCCGCGATGCGTTCCAGCGAATGCTCGATCAGCTCCCGGCAGTCGCAGGCCGTCGAGCCGAATGCGTCGCCCGTCAGGCAATGCGAGTGCAGCCGCACCAGCGGCGGCGGGTCACCTTCCAGTTCGCCTCGCACCAGCGCCACGTGCAGCTCCTCGTCCGCGTCGCTCGTGTACACGATCATCCGGAACTCGCCGTAACGCGTGGGCAGCGTTCCCTCCGCCACCCGCCGCATGTGCCGTTCGTGCCGCATGCGATGCCGGATCAGGTCCGCCACGGTCAGCAGCTTCAGTCCGTGCAAGCGGCAGAATTCCACCAGCTCCGGCACGCGCGCCATCGTGCCGTCGTCGTTCATGATTTCGCAGATCACCCCCGCGGGGGAAAGCCCGGCGGCGCGCGCCAGGTCTACCGACGCTTCCGTCTGCCCCGCGCGCACCAGCACCCCTCCGCGCCGCGCCTGCAGCGGGAAAATGTGTCCTGGCCGCGCCAGGTCCGCAGGGCGCGTTTTCGGATCAATGGCCGTCAGAATCGTGGTGGCGCGGTCCGCGGCGCTGATGCCCGTGGTTACCCCGCGCCGCGCCTCAATCGACTCGCAGAACGCCGTGCCCAGGTTCGACGTGTTCTGCGCCACCATCATCGCCAGGTTCAATTCCTCGCAGCGCTCTTCCGTCAGCGAAAGGCACACCAGCCCGCGCCCATAACGCGCCATGAAGTTGATGGCCTCCGGCGTCACCTTCTCCGCGGCCATGCACAGGTCGCCCTCGTTTTCGCGGTCGGCGTCGTCCACCAGAACGATCATGCGGCCCTGGCGGAAGTCCTCCAGCGCCTCTTCCACCGTGCAAAATGGATAGTCCGGCATGTTCCTTCCGTCTCTTCTCTCAGCAGCAGCCTTTATGTCCGGCGTTTCGTTTCCATCGCGATGATAACCCCAAATGTGTAAGTTGGCGCTCTCCCGTCGGCTTTCGGGGCCATCTGCGCGGGAACTGCCCTATTTCCCTAGCCAGCGCGCCGCGTATGCCAGCGCCGCGCCAAACAGCGCCGCCCCCGGAATCGTCAGCACCCACACGGTGACGATCTGCTGCGACACGCCCCAGCGCACGGCGGTCAGCCGCCGCGCCGCGCCCACGCCCATGATGGACCCGGCGATTGTATGCGTGGTGCTCACGGGGATTCCTGCCTGGGCCGTGGTAAACAGTGTAATTGCCCCCGCCGTCTCGGCCGCGAATCCGCCGAAGGGCGTGAGCTTGGTGATGCGCTGTCCCATCGTCCGCACCACGCGCCACCCACCCGCCATGGTCCCGCCCGCCATGGCCGCGTGACACGCAAGGATCACCCAGTAGGGCACGCGATATACCGAGAGCGCCCCGCTCGCCACCAGCGCCGCTGTGATGATGCCCATCCCCTTCTGCGCGTCGTTGGTGCCGTGGCCCAGGCTGTAGGCCGCCGCGGAAACCAGTTGCAATCGTCGGAACCAGCGGTCCACACGGTGCGGGCTCTGCCGCCGCACCACCCAGCTCGTGGCCACCGTCACCAGCGACCCGGCAAACATTCCCACGAACGGCGCGAGAAAGAGAAAGATGACCGGCTTCACCCAGCCCCCCGGCACCAGCGCGGCCAGACCGGCGTGCGCCACCGCCGCGCCCGCGTAGCCCCCCATCAGCGCGTGCGAGGAGCTGGTGGGCATGCCGAAGTACAGCGTCAGCAGGTTCCACGCGATGGCCCCGAGCAGCCCGGCGAGCAGCACCCGCTGGTTCACCATGTCCAGCCGGACCAGGCCCTTCCCGATCGTGGCCGCGACCGCGGTGCCGAACACGAACGCCGCCACAAAATTCCAGAACGCCGCCCAGATGACCGCCACCAGTGGCTTCAACACCCGCGTGGAAACCACAGTGGCGATGGAATTCGCCGCGTCGTGCCAGCCGTTCGAGAATTCAAAGGCCAGCGTGACCCCCACGGTCAGAAACAGCAGTGCCGCGCTACCCAAGGCGGAGCTCCACCCTGGGCGGACTCGGGATGGTGACCAGGGTGCCGCGTCGCAGCATGCAGGTGGGGGAAATCAGGCTTCCTTCAGGACCACGGTCTCGATCACGTTGGCCACGTCTTCGCACTTATCAATCGCGGTCTCGATGGCCTCGATGATCTCTTTCCACTTGATGATCTCCACGGGGTTCTTTTCTTCCTCAAAAAGCGTGGCGATAAGCGCCCGGCACACGCGGTCGCCTTCGTTTTCCAGGCGGTTGATCTCGATGCAGTGGTCCAGGATGTGGTCCTGCTTGTCCAGCACGCGAACGGCCGCCACGATTTCGCGCGTCGCCGTCTCCAGGATCTGCGCCAGTTCGACGACCCCCGGCCGGATGGTCTTTACGCCGTAAAGCACCAGGCGCCCCGCGGCCGCATCGGCGAGATCGAGCACGTCGTCCACCTTGCTCGCGAGTTCGTGGATGTCTTCGCGGTCGAACGGCGTGATAAAAGTCTGGTTGAGCCGCGTGTTCAGGTCGTGCGTGATTGTGTCGCCGATGTGCTCGAGGTCTTTCACCCGCCGCGCCCCGGCCGGCGGGTCAACATACGTCGTGAGCAGTTCGACCAACGCAGTGGCCCCGGCAGCGACGTTCTCCGCCTGGCGGACGAACAGCGTGAGGAAGCCTTCCTCGTGCGGCAAAATTTTGCTCAGTAATCCAGGCATGACCCGCAACGCCCCTGTGTGGTCGAGGAACGGCCACTATACGGGAACACTCCGCGGCAGGCAAGGCAGGTAGCACAAACTTCAGTCTGTGGCCCACCCAAAATGCCGCCGGGAATTTATCACCAACAACTCATTCACTCCCGGCAGCGGCAGACAATGCACGGCCCAGAACTAGAAAGGGCGGCTCAGCCTCTTTCGAAAGGCCGCGCCGCCCGATCGGATCCACTTCGCGCTGGTAGGGGCATGCCGCTGAGGCGGGACCGTGCCCCAAATTCCTCCAGCGCGATCGGTTTAGTACATCCCGCCCATGCCACCCGGGCCGCCGGGGCCGCCCGCGGGGGCTTTCTTTTCGTCTTCCTTCAGCTCGGCCACCAGAGCTTCGGTGGTTAGCATCAGGCCGGCGATGGACGCGGCGTTCTGGAGCGCGAGGCGTGTGACCTTGGCCGGATCGATAATTCCGGCCTTGACCATATCGCCGTAATCGCCCGTCTCGGCGTCGAAGCCGAAGTTGTCTTCCTTGGACTCGCGAATGCGGCCCACCACCACCGCGCCTTCGTGCCCGGCGTTCTGGGCAATCTGGCGCATGGGTTCCTCCAGCGCGCGCTTCACGATGTTCACGCCGATGGCTTCATCTTCTTTCAGCTTGAGCTTGTCGAGCGCAGGAACGCAGCGCAGCAGGGCCACGCCGCCGCCCGGCACGATGCCTTCCTCGACCGCGGCGCGCGTGGCGTGCATGGCGTCCTCCACGCGAGCCTTCTTCTCCTTCAGCTCGGTCTCGGTGGCTGCGCCGACCTTGATCACCGCGACGCCGCCCACCAGCTTGGCCAGCCGCTCTTGCAGCTTTTCGCGGTCGTAGTCCGAGGTGGTTTCCTCGACCTGCGCCCGGATCTGCTTCACGCGGCCCTCGATCTCGCTGGCTTTGCCGGCGCCCTCGACGATCGTGGTGTTGTCCTTGTCGATCACCACCTTCTTGGCGCGCCCCAGGTCCTCGACCCGGACGTTTTCCAGCTTGATGCCCAGGTCCTCGGTCACGGCCTTGCCGCCGGTCAGCGTGGCGATGTCTTCCAGCATGGCCTTACGGCGGTCGCCGAAGCCCGGAGCCTTCACCGCGGCGCATTGCAGCGTGCCGCGGAGCTTGTTCACCACTAGGGTGGCCAGGGCTTCACCCTCCACGTCCTCGGCGATGATCAGCAGCGGCTTCCCCATCTTGGCGATGTTCTCGAGAAGGGGCAGCAGGTCCTTCATCGAGCTGATTTTCTTCTCGTGGATCAGGATGCGCGCGTCCTCGATCACGCACTCCATCCGCTCCGCGTCGGTGACGAAATACGGCGAGAGGTAGCCGCGGTCGAACTGCATTCCTTCGACCACCTCCAGCGTCGTCTCCATGGTCCGGGATTCCTCCACGGTGATCACGCCGTCTTTCCCCACCTTTTTCATCGCCTCGGCAATGATGGAGCCGATCTGCCGGTCGTTATTGGCGCTGATCGTTCCTACCTGCGCGATCATGTCGCCCTTCACGTCCCGGTGCAGCTTCTTGATTTCCTCGATGGCAACCTCCACGGAGCGGTCAATGCCCCGCTTCAGCGCCATCGGGTTCGCGCCGGCCGCCACCGTCCTCACACCCTCGCGGAAGATGGCCTGGGCCAGCACGGTCGCCGTGGTGGTGCCGTCCCCGGCCACGTCGGAAGTCTTCGACGCCACCTCGCGCACCATCTGCGCTCCCATGTTTTCGAGCGGATCCTTCAGCTCGATTTCCTTTGCCACGGTGACTCCGTCCTTGGTGATCACCGGGGCCCCGAATTTCTTCTCGATCACTGCGTTCCGCCCTTTCGGGCCCAGCGTGATCTTCACCGCATCCGCCAGAATGTTCACGCCGCGCAGGATCGACTGGCGTGAATTTTCGCCAGTCACAATCATC
>Ga0187819_10001337_pt1 | contig 12738 bp, 11 predicted proteins | sample NC_wetland_sal_i_15_FD_132411 | JGI IMG/M metagenome (GOLD analysis project Ga0187819, IMG submission 132411) | Wetland sediment microbial communities from Neuse River Estuary, North Carolina, USA - SO4_4 | ecosystem: Environmental > Aquatic > Freshwater > Wetlands > Sediment | place: USA... | reverse complement strand
GTGAGCATGAACATGCTTTGCCGCCGCAGCTGAGGAATCCGAACCCATTAGATCGTTCTTCAAATGCAGGATGAGCAGATCGCCTGGGTTCAATCTTAAATTGGGGGATTGGTTTCCGTGCGCATCGACGTAGCAGTAGCGAGTTGAGCCGTCCGCCTCGGGATCGTTCAGAATCGTCAGGTCGACATCCAGCACGCCATTCCGGCTGCGCAAATCCTCCGGCTCAGTGACGAGGCTGCCAGCGGAAGGACGCAGGCAAGAGCGGCTCGCTGCATTCTGGGCGCGGAGATCCCAGTGCCATGGCACAAAAATCATGGCCGCAAACGCGAGTAAGACCCTTTGTTTCACCGTGGAGTCCGCTTTCAAGAGCCGCGCTCATCAATCATCCCCGCGCGCGATTTTGAAGCGAGGCCCGATAGCTTTTCTCAGCCAAATCAATCCCGCGTGAATGCAATCTTACGATCCTGTTAATTTGGGTCGGGCGAAAGCTGCGGATTCTTTACAAGCGGCCCGCGCGCGGGGCGACAGGAATCATCCGCCCTTTTTCAAGTGTGAAGAAGCTTCCCCGCCACTCGATGCGCTTCATTCCGAAGCTGGCAAGCCACACGAAAAATGACAGCAGGTCGCGAATGGGCAGCAGCCAAAAACGGCGCCGCAAGACTGGATCGTGCAACCCCCAAACGCCGACGGTCCAGGCCATCGCAAACCGCAATACAAAATAGCCAGCGAGATAAGACGCGGCGATTGCGGCGGATGGCGCGACGCATGCGGCGGCAATTGCCCACGGCAGTCCATGCGTGAACAGCATCCCGAAATGTCCTCCCGGCCGGATGTTGCGGATTCCGATGGCCCAGCGCAATTCGTGCCGCAGATACGCGCCCAGCGTCTGCGACGGAAACGCCATCCACACCGGCTCGGCGAGCAACTCGATCCGGTAGCCACGCGCGGCGATGCGCCTCCCGAGTTCGTAATCGTCGGAGTGCAGGTCCGCCATGGCCTCGAAGCCGCCGATTTCTGCGAGCCGTTCTTTCGTCGTGGCCATGGTCGAGCCCATCATGAATTTCAAGCCTTCCAGCTCGCGCGCGACGAGCGCCGCGCCGCAAAACGCAGCCGAGGAGCCCACGCAATCCATGGCCGCGATGAATTGCAGGCTGTCACGCCCGCGATAGAGCGCCGTCACGCCGCCGACGCCGGGATCGCGGAACATCGTCGCGACTCCCTGCAGATATCCCAGCTCGACACGCACATCGCTATCTGTAATGACCAGGAGATCGTGCCGCGCCTCGCGCACCAGCCGGCAAAGATTGGACACTTTGGTGTTCGGGCCGAGCCGCTCCTCGACTACAACCAGCCGAACGGACCGCTGCGGAAAATCCGCGATCAGTTTTTGCACGACCGGGACGGCGGGATCTTCGGGATCGTTCACCGCAAATAGAATTTCAAATTCCGGATAGTCCTGGCGGCAAAAGCTGGCGAAATTTTCATAGGCATCGGGGTCGAGGCCACGGACCGGTTTCAACATGCTGATTGCGGGAGTATCCCTTGTTTCCTGCGGCGTTTGACTCGGTCTGCGATGGGCCACGCGGAAAAATCGCCACGCGGAATAAATGCCAACGAGGTAATAAAACAGCGGGCCGAGGGCCAGCGCCAGAATCGCCCATCGCGCGATTGCCATCGCGGATGGATAGTGGAACGATGCCGGCAGATCGTCCGCCCAGGCCATTCCCACGCCGAGGCAAATCAAAAAGATGCCCGCCCAGCGCGTCGCGTTGAGCCGCTCGCCCAAAAATATCTTCGCGCCGAACGCTCCGGCCACGTAGGCGAGCGACGTCGCGGGAATCACAAAACTGACCGGAAACCATGAGAGCATCGCCAAAAACGAAAAGAACGACGCCGCCATCAGGAGCACGCCCAGCCAAAGCCAGCCGACGCGCAGCGAACGCAGTACAAACGACACAATCGCGCGCGGACGAAAATCATGAACTTCGCCCAGCAGCTTCATGGCGTGCGTCAGGCAGATTTCTCCGCCCGTGCCGGTCACCACCACGAAAATGAGGATGGACGCCGTGCGCATGTCAGCCCGATGTTTCCGAAACGGTCCCCGGCGGCGTCGTGCGATGCGGCGTGCGGTTGATCAGGACCACACCGAGAACGATCAAAACGATTCCAATCCAGCGCGCCGTGGAAACCTGTTCGTGCAAAAACAGGTACGCCAGCAGTGGAACCAGCGCATAGGCGATCGCGGAAAACGGCATCACGAAACTATAGTCGGCCCAGGAGAGCACGAGCATGTGGCACACCATGAATCCAAGCATCATGGCGATCCCCGCCCAAATCGTTCCGCTCGTCAGCACGCGCGCCGCTCCTGCCGCCAGCGATGAAACATGGGAAATGTCCAGGTCGCCCGCGTCCTTCATTCCTTTGCTGAGAATCGTGTTGCCGACCGATCCGAGCAGGATAAGCAGAAAAAGCAGCACGTACGTTTTAGTTTTATGAGTTTTTGGAGCGGTCATAACAGAGGGAAGATCTTGTGGCGCAGGCTTTAGTTTGTGGAGGTTGGTTGCGGCAAGCGCAAACAAGCACCAACCAACACCCACAGGCTAAAGCCTGCGCCACTGAAATCCGGTTCAATCCCCGGCGCTCGAAGCGGTTGCCGGGGCGGACTGTGCCATTTCGCGTGCGGTCGTCTTGCGCTCGTGCAAAAACTTGAAGAATTCGACGCCTTCGCGCAGCCGCCGCTTCATCACTTCCGGATCGCGCAGCATCCCGCCGAACAGCGAAAACATTTTGCGCGGACGGAAATAAAATTTCCTGTAGAGTTCTTCCACGGAATTGAAAATCACGGTGGAGCTGAGTTTCGGATAATTCATGGCCGCCGTCTGGATTCCATGCGTGTCCACCAGTTCTCCGGTTTGAATCTGCAGCCAGCCCTGCTCCTGCGCCTGCCGGTACAACTCCGTGCCGGGGTAGGGCGCGGCAAGCGAAACCTGAATCGTTTCGGGGTCGATGTCGCACGCGAATTTGATGGTCTGCTGAATCGTTTCTGTAGTCTCGCCTGGAAGCCCGAGAATGAATGTTCCGTGAATCTTGATTCCGAGGTCGCGCGCGTTGCGCGAAAATTCGCGCGCGATGTCGATGCGCACACCCTTCTTGATGTTGATCAGAATTTGATCGTTCCCGGATTCGTATCCCACGAGCAGCAGCCGCAGCCCGTTGTCTTTCATGATTTCCAGCGTCCGGCGCGGGACGTTGGCCTTGGCATTGCACGACCAGGTCAGCCCAAGCTTGCCCAGGCGCCGCGCGATTTCCTCCGCGCGCGGCAAATCGTCCGTGAACGTGTCATCGTCAAAAAAGAATTCGCGCACCTGGGGGAAATGTTTTTTCGCCAGCGCCATTTCGGCGGCCACGTTTTCCGGGCTGCGCACGCGATAGCGATGCCCGCCAAGCGTCTGCGGCCACAGGCAAAACGTGCACTTCGACCGGCATCCCCGTCCCGTATAAAGCGAAACGTACGGGTGCTGCAAGTACCCGATAAAATAATTTTCGATCGTCAGGTCGCGCTTGTACACGTCCACGACGAAGGGAAGGTCGTCCATGTTCTCAATCGTGGGCCGCGGCGGCGTGAGCGAAACGCGTCCGTTGTCGCGATACGCGATGCCGCCGACGTCCTTGAGCGGCTTCCGCGACGCAATCTCCGCGCAAATGTAGTCAAACTCGCCGAGCGAAACCCAATCCACGGCGGGCGCCAGGTTCATGGATTGCAGCGGAAGAACACCCACATGCGCGCCGACCATCCCGACCATGATTTTCGGATTTACTTCCTTGAGGTGCGCGGCAAATTTCGCGTCATTGGCAAACGAGGGCGTGCTCGTATGCAGCACGGCCAGTTCATAATCCTTGGCGAGTGGCGCCACTTCGTCCACCGTCAGCCCATCCGGCGGAGCGTCAATCAAGCGGCTGCCGGGGACCATCGCGGCGGGCTGCGCCAGCCAAGTCGGATACCAAAACGATTTGATCTCCCGCCGCGCCTGGTAGCGCGCGCCGGCCCCGCCGTCAAAGCCCTCATAGCTCGGCGGATTCAGAAACAGCGTTTTCATCACTTCGGGCATTCTCTTCGTCCCCTGATCCCGGCGTCCGCGACAATCGCGAACTTCCTGAAGCCAATATCTTACCTGAAACACGCCCAGCCCCGGAACAAAACTCACCAGGCGTTGTTGTCCTATTCCAAGAGTCCCTATCCTTCACTACTGCAGCGCTTGCGCCAGCTGCCCCGTCGTGCGCAACAGTTCCAGCTGCGCCTGCTGCCGCCCATAGTTGGCATCGAGAAAAGCAAGCCACTTGTCATTTTCCTCGATGTGCGCCGCTTCCAGGTCTTTCAAGCTCCCGCGCCCCTCGTCAAACTGCGCCTGCAAGACGCGCACATTTTCCTGCGCGAGCTGCAGCTCCAGCCGCGCCACTTCCCCGCTCAGGTCCGCCTCCCGCACCATCCTGGCCTTGCGGCGCACGTCCAGGGAAAGTTCGCTGCGCTTCTTCTCCAGCGCCAGACCGGCGGCGTTGAAATCCGCGCGCGCAAACGCCACAGCCGAGGAGGTGCGCGAAGCGAAGATTGGGATTTGCACCTGGACTCCGAAAACCACGTTATTGCGAGAAAACTTGCTAAAAAAATCCGTGTAGTTGTTGATCTTGCTCAACACATTGTACTGGCCGATCAGGGAAAACGACGGCCACCGGCCGCCCTGCTCGCCTTTGAGCTTGAATTCGCGCGCAAGCAACTCGGTTTGCGCCTGCTTCAGTTCCACGTTGTTGGCCATGGCCTCCGACACCACGTCCTTCGAAATCTCCGCAGCCGCACCGGGAATTTCCTCGGTCGAAACTTCGATCGTCTCATCCGGCGGCAGGCCCATCATGTCACGCAGCTCGCCCGACAAAAATTCGTCGCGGTCTTCCATTTGCGCGATTCGCTGCTCGATGCGCGCCGTGGTCAGCTGCGCGCGGATCACCTCGATGGGAAGCTCGCGCCCGGTGTCCGCGCGTTCCCGCGTCGCGTCGAGAATCCGCCCCGCGCTCAGCCTTTCGCTATGCATGAGGTCCAGCGCGTGCCGTACTTTGGCCAGCTCAAGATAATCGAGCGCCGCGCGCGACATTACCGTATCGCGTACCTCGTCCATCGAAAGCCGCTGCTCCTCGGCTCTTTGTTCGGCTGCGTGCTGTTCCCCTTTGAGAGGTGGATTGAAAATTTGTTGGGAGTAGGAAAGAGAGAAAATAGCGGGCGCGCCTCCTCCCTCCAAAAGCGGAAAGCCGCTGGTATAGGCCACGCCCGTCCCTGTATACAGGTTGGGGAGGAATACCGAACGCGCCACGCCGATCTGGCGCTGCATCACTCCGTACTGAAGGCGCGCCAATGCGAGGTCGCGGCTGTTTGCCACCGCGAGATTCACGGCTTCCTTCAAGGTCAATTTGCGCGCAAGCTCCGCCTCCTGCGCGCGGCTCGTCCTCGCGCCCGCCAAAATGAAAATTGTGCAACTCACCGAGCAGACCGTCGCCCGGCAAAATCGCTCAAATGCCGCGCCGAAATTCTTCCAGCCCATATTCTTGGACAAGCCTTCCATCAGCCTCCCGCGCATTTCGTTGGATGCCCGCAGGAAGCGAACGTTGCTTGCCAGTTTCCTCGCGGAACGCATCATGCCGCGCTTACTCGTACCGCAGCGATTCGGTCGGCTGCAATTGCGCCGCGCGCTCCGCGGGCAAATAACCGAAAAATACGCCAACCGAGCAGGACACCAGGAACGCTAACACCACCGATTCCCATGGCACTGGAACGCTGATATACGCCGGGAGCCACGGCCGCGCGATCACGGGAATGGCTACCGCGATCAAGATTCCCAATACCGACCCGAATCCGCTGATCATGAAAGCCTCCAGCAGGAACTGGTACAAAATTTCCTGATGCCTCGCGCCAATGGCCTTGCGAATTCCTATCTCCCGGGTGCGTTCCTGAACGGTCACCAGCATGATGTTCATGATTCCGATGCCGCTGACCAGCAGCGCGATGAATCCAATTAGCAACAGAACGATGGTGAGCGCCAGCGCGATTTTACGCGCCGCTTCCAGGATGGAACTGAGATTCTGTACCGAATAGCGCGCACGCGTCGGATGCCGGCTCTTCAACAGGGCTTCCAGTTGGTGCGTCACGGGTATCACGCCCTCGGGAGTGCTGGCCTGCACGTACAGCATCTCCAGGGAAGAGTCTCCCAGGTAATATTTCATCAACGGAAACGGGACGAGCACAGAGTAATCCTGAATTTCAGAAAGCCCGAAAGTTTCCACACGCTCGCGAAAAACTCCGATGACCGTGAAACTGAGTTCGCCTACGCGCAAGCTTTGCCCGATCGGGTCCGTATACGGAAAAGCAAAATTGGCTAGTTGCTTCGTGATCAGGCAGACCCGGCTTCGCGCGGCAATATCCTCGGCATCCAGGAACCGCCCCTGCAAAATCAGCAAATTGCGAATCTGCTGAAAACCTTCCGTCACGCCCACCAGATTGACGTTTCGCTCGACCGATCCGACGTTCACGGTGGCCGGATCGCCGCGCGTTCCCGCCACGGTCACCACTCCCGGAATTCCCGTCTTAGCCGCGTTCATGTCCTCGATGGACAATTCATCCTGCAGCATGATGGGCTGGTTCGGGTCAATGTCGAGCCGCGCGTAGACCAGGTTGGACCCGACGCCTTCGATTTGCTGGATGACGTAGCGCCGCCCGCTGAGCGCCACGGTCACGACGAGAACGATGCAGGCGCTGCCAATGATCACACCCAGGGTGGTCAAGAACGCGCGGACCTTATTGGCCCAAAGAGCGTCCAGCGCGACCATCCAGGTCTCGTTGCGTAGCATCATGGAGATTTCCGCGGACTACGACAAACTCATATGAAAATGCTCGCCCACCGGTCCTGATTTCCGTCGCTTCCTCAACTTCCACTACTTCTTTTGCACCCTCTTCAAATCATCTTCCACTTCCTTATTGTGGGGATCGAGCGAAAGCGATAGCCGGTATTCTTCCGCCGCTTCGGAAAATCGCCCGAGCGACTCATACAATTTGCCCAGCCATTCCCGCGCTGCCGAGTGCGGCGGCAAATCGGAATTGTCGGGCACCGTGGCAAGATAAGATTTCAACAGCATCTCCGCTTCGCTGGGGCTCTTTCCCTTCATCACCAGCAGAACCCCATTATAAAACTTCAGCCGCCGGTCGTCGGGATCGATGCGCACGGCCTTGTCGATAGCCTGGCCCATTTTTTCGGCGTTGGCGCGATCGCGGTAATAGTCGCTCACCTCGAAATAAACTCCCACCCGGTCGGAGTTCGATTCCAGAATCTTTGCGAATACCGCGTCGGCTTCGGGCATCCGCTTTTTCGTGGCGAAAAATTCCCCGCGGGCAAGCTGCCCTTGAACGGCATCGATCTTCTCGAGAGCGTCGATATGCTTCAGCGCCTTGTCGTCACCGCCCCCGGCAACGCTTGGAGCGTTCATCTCGTACCGAATCAGATCTCGTTGCGCCTCGAAATTCTGCGAATCGAGCTCCACGGCGATTTCAAATTCCCGGTGTGTTTTTCGCGCCCAGCTCATGGCGCTCAGAAACAAACTCTCCTCGGCCTTTCTCCCGTAAGCTTTGCCGAGCCAGTCATGATATTCGGAATTTTTGGGATCGAGCTGGACGGCCCGTTCCAGGCTGGCCACGGCGCGAGGGAATTCTCGAAGCTGATAGTAACTCTCCCCCAGAAGGAATTGCAGGGCCGGGTCGTTCGGAGATTTAACGATCGCGATGTTCAGCGCGTCCACCGCGCGGTTGTAACGTCCGGCGTTGTAGTCGTGCTGCGCGTCGGCCAGATAGGCTTGCCCTGCATGGACGTATGCCCCGCTCCATCCACAGGCCAGTATTACCCCTGCAGCTGCCAATGAGAAATGCCGGATCATTCCTGGCGCACCGCGATGATTCGCAGGTTTTCTTTGAGCGAGGCTTCGCCGGGCAGCGCCACCACATCGCCTTCGTTCAGGCCGGAAAGAACTTCAATCTTCGTCGGATTCGCGATCCCCACTTTGATATCGCGGCGGTGGAGGCGGTTATCCTCCACGCGAAACACATACCGCTTCTCGCCCTCGATGTAAACGGCCCCGCGAGGAACGACGAGAGCCGCCGGCCGCTCGCTGATGTGAATTCGCACATCGACGGTCGTGTTGGGCAGAAGATCCAGCCGGTCGTTGTTGACCGAGCAGATCAACTCCCCGACGTTGCGCGTCCCGCGTGTCACCACTTGTTTTGGCAATACTTCCGTTCGCCCGTTCCAGACGCGGTCCGGATGCGCGTCCCAGAGAATCTCAACGGGCTGGTTCACATCAATCTGCCCCAGTTCGGGCTCATCGATGAACGCCCGGATCCGCACCTGGTGCAGGTCCGCAAGCTCGGCCAGAAGGTCGCCGGCTTTCACGAAATCGCCCTGTCGAATCGGAAGCGAGTACAAGGTGCCGTCGAAGGGAGCGGTCCCGTGCGCCGATTCGAGTCTCTCCTCGAGATCGCGGACGGTTACGCGCGCGTGCTCAACGAGAAGCGCCACGCGTCCCTGGTCAAGTTGCGCTTGCTGTTCCAGCGTTTGTTTCATCTTTTCGAAGGATTGAACGTCGGCTTCCGCCTGGACGAGTTGCAGTTTGTTTTGCTGCAGTTCCTCGGGTGTGGCGGCTTTCTCCTCGACCAGCCTGGACAAGGATTCATTGTCGCGCCGCAATTGATCGCGGCTTGCCTGCGCTTTCTGCAAGTCGGCGGCGGCTTTGGCAAGCTGGCTCGCGTGGCCGCCCGCCTTCGCCACGCTGAGCGCCTCTTCCTGGGCCGAAAGGTCGGCACGGGCCTGCGCGAGGTCCGCCTGAACCTCGGTGTCGTCCAGCGCGAAGAGCATCTGGCCGCGCTTCACTTGCTGGCCCTCGACCGCATACACGCGTTCCACAAACGTCGGGTAACTCGCGCGAAACGAGCGCGGCAGGATCGGCTCTACTTTTCCGTTGGTGGATACCACCGAACTGACGTTCTCACGCACCACGTCCGCCACCGCCACGCGCGCCGTGGATCCTCTCCCGCCGATAAACACCAGCAGGGCGATCAGCACCAGGAGGCCGCCCACAAGTATCCACAGTCTTCGGCCCAGCGCCGATGTCATTCCGTCCTCGCTCTGCCAGCCTTAACTGGCGGAATTAAAACTTGGCATTCTAACAAAGTTTCAGACGGCAGACGACTGGCCGGTGGCGGCTTGAATGGCTCCGATTGCTTGCTTTAAGATGCGGCTCTCTTCGTACTGGATGCCGCAGGCCGGACCGCACGCGCGGCAGATGTGTTGTGACGGCCGCCAGTATGCTAAAATTTGTTCATGACAACCGAACCCTCTCAACCCCAGCCCCAAACCCATGCCCCGAAACACGAAGCTCCGACGCCGGGGCAACCCGTTCTGCATCGTGTTTGCATTCAGTGTAACAACATGTTCCGCGTTACGCCTGAGAATTTTGACGCCAAACAGTGCCCCAATTGCCATAAAGGCTAGCTCCTCCCGCCTGTTTCCGATTTGATACTCCAACCTCCGTCACATTGCTGCGCCAATCGGCTACAATTTTCTCTTCATCCTCGTAAAATGAGATGGAATGATTGAAGCTCGTCATCTGGTCAAGCGGTTCCGGGACAAGAAACGCGGCGCCGTGTGCGCCGTAAATGACGTGAGTTTTTCCTGCCGTCCCGGAGAAATTTACGGGCTCCTCGGCGCGAACGGCGCGGGGAAAACCACCATGCTGCGCATGCTCGCCACCATCCTCGAGCCGTCGGAGGGCACCGCCATCGTGGCCGGCTTTGACGTTGCAAAAGAGCCGCAAAAAGTCCGCTCCTGCGTGGGGTTTCTTTCGACCGCCACGGCGCTCTACGGGCGGCTCTCCGCGCAGGAGATGGTTGAATATTTCGGCCGCCTGCAGGGGCTCGACGAACCCACTCTGCGGCGCCGCATTGATGAAATTTTCGCGCGGCTCGAGATGAACGATTTCCGCGACCGGCGCTGCGACAAACTTTCCACCGGCATGAAGCAGAAAGTTTCCATCGCGCGCACTCTGGTGCACGACCCTTCGGTGATGATTTTCGACGAGCCGACAGTGGGCCTGGACGTCATGGCCGCCCGCACCATCGCCGCGTTCATCCGCGAGTGCCGCGACAGTGGAAAGACGGTGGTCTTCTCCACGCACGTCATGAGGGAAGTGGAAAAACTCTGCGACCATATCGGAATCATTCATGACGGCAAGCTTCTGGCCGAAGGAACTCTCCCCCAGCTGCGCGAACGGTTTGGCGTGCAGGATCTCGAGGATCTCTTCGTGAAAGTTGTCGAATCATGAGCGTCCGCAACGTGGGCATCGTCTACCGCAAGGAACTCATTGATTCGCTGCGCGATCGCCGGACGGTAATTTCCATGATCGTCGTTCCCTTGCTCGTCATGCCCCTGCTCACGATCGGCATGGGAGCCCTTTCCCTGACGCTGGTCAGCCTTGCCATGAAAGAAGTGCCCAGCGTGATGATCCTGGGCGGCGAGGATTCTCCCCGGGTGATGGCGGACCTTCAGCGGCTGAATGATGTGCGCATCGTCCCCGCGAAACCAGACTACGCCGAGGAAATCTCGAACAAAGAAATTCGCGCGGCCGTGGAAATCCCCAAGGGCTTCGACGCGAAGCTCGCCGGGGGCGAATCGTCAACCGTGAAAATTTTCATGTACGAGGGTGAGTTGAAGTCCGGTTTCGGCGCCGACCGCCTGCAGCGATTCTTCCGCGAAATGCGCGACCGGACTGTCCGCGAGCACCTCCAAGCGCGGCAGCTTCCGGAAACCGTGGCGCGCCCGTTTGACATCGAGGAGAAGAATGTCGCTCCGCCAGAAAAAGTGGGAGGCGTGCTCCTCGGAGGAATCATTCCCTACTTCGTCATTCTATTGTGCCTGACCGGGGCGATGTATCCGGCCATGGACTTGACCGCGGGAGAAAAAGAGCGCGGCACGATGGAAACGATTCTCTGCAGCCCCGTCTCACGCACGCACCTGGTCCTCGGAAAATTCCTGATGGTGCTCACCGCTTCGATCGCAACCGCCGTCCTGACGATCGCGTCCATGGCTGTTTCCTTCGGCGCGGGAAAGAAGATGCTTCTGGCCTTCACCTACGGAGCGGCCGACGCAGCTCTGCAAATCACCATCACTGGAAAAGCCATCGTCTCCATATTTATTGTCGTGCTGCCGCTGGCCGTTTTCTTTTCCGCGGCCCTCCTGGCCCTTTCTCTCTTTGCGAAAAGCTTCAAGGAGGCGCAGAGCTATATTTCTCCATTGATGATCGTGGTGGTCTTACCGGCGGTGGCTGCGCTTTTGCCCGGCGTCGAGCTGACCCCCGCCCTGGCGCTCTTGCCCGTGCTGAACACCAGCCTCGTCAGCAAGGAAATCATCAGCGGCACGTATCACTGGGACTTGATCGCGCTGATCTTCCTCTCCTCCAGCGCCTACGCGTCGGTAGCCCTGGCCATCGCAGTAAAATTATTTCAACGGGAAGACGTGTTGTTCAGAACGTGAGAAAAGGGCGTTAGCTGGCAGGTGGTAGGTGACGGGAAGCAAAGAGGCAGGGAGACACGAGGCAGGGAAACGAATTGCGGGAACTTCACGTTTTGCTTTGTCCTTGCCTCCCTGCCTCCTTGCCTCGATCTTTTACGCCGGCCGGGCAGGTTCGTGATGCTCATCCCACGCGTTGGAAAGGCGCCGAACGGTTTCGCGCAAACGCACGGCCAGGCCTGCGATGGTTTCCAGCCGCTCGACGGCAGCGGGCGGCAGTCGGTCGCGCCGCGCGAGCAATAGTTCGGTATTTCCGAGAATCCCGGTCAGCGGGTTGTTCACCTCGTGCCGCAGAATTTCGCCGAAGTCTCCAGTTAATTCGTCTTTTGGAAATTGAATCATTCCTGTGGCCCGCTCGGCCATCCGCACCCGGCGATCCAGCATGCCCGCGACAACCGGCAGAAAAAGGCCGGTCCTCGCTACAAAATCCACGGCGCCCGAAGTTATTAGAAATGCCAGGGCCGCCTGTTTCTCTGGCGCTCCAGCCACAACCACGGGCGCCGCTTCGGTGAGCAATGCGACCGCGGATTCCAGGCTCTCGCCACCGCGAGCGATGTCGATGGCGGATTCGTCCAGAAACAAGGCCGCTGGCGCGCTCCGGCCGATCCTTTTCCGCGCTTCCTCGACCGTGCCCACAACCAGGGTCCGGTAGCGCCCGCCGAAGGCGGCAAGCTCCTCGAAGCATTGCTGCGCCAGGATCAGATCCCCGCTGATGATGAAAATCGTCCTGCTCGTCACGTTCATTGTTTCCTCTTCGTCGTTTATTCTTCCTTCTTCGTTCCCTCATTATTGTTCCCTTGCTGCGGCGCGTGATCGTTCCGCTTCCGGGGCCGCACGTTCACTCGCCGGGACGGCGGCAAGGGCCTGACGCACGGCCTCTTTCAACTCTTCCACCAGGAACGGCTTCGCCAAATACGGCAGGCCGCTGGATTTCAAGAATTCGAGCGTGCGAGGCCCCATGGTGTCTCCCGTGACAAATAGAACCCTGTGCTGCATCGGATTCTCTCCGCGTACGAGCGCGCGATAAAGCCCCGGTCCGTCCAGGTAAGGCATCTTCAAATCGCAAATGACCAGTGAATAATTTTTC
>Ga0187819_10001335_pt1 | contig 12739 bp, 10 predicted proteins | sample NC_wetland_sal_i_15_FD_132411 | JGI IMG/M metagenome (GOLD analysis project Ga0187819, IMG submission 132411) | Wetland sediment microbial communities from Neuse River Estuary, North Carolina, USA - SO4_4 | ecosystem: Environmental > Aquatic > Freshwater > Wetlands > Sediment | place: USA... | reverse complement strand
CGTCGTCCCCAAGAGTTTTGGCCAGTACGGACACTATCGCGGCGCCGCTATCGCCGAGACCGCGGCCCGTCCCATCGCCTTCGCCGGCCGCGACACCTGCGAGGGTTGCCACACCGATGTCGTCGATCAGAAGAAACTCGGCCGCCACGTTGTCCTCTCCTGCGAAGCCTGCCACGGCGCCCAGGCCAAGCATGCCGACGACCCCGCCACAATCAAGCCCCCGAAGCTCGACACTGCGGTCGTGTGCTCGCGCTGCCACGAGGCCAACAGCGCCAAACCCAAAGCGTTTCCTCAGGTCGTCACTGCCGATCACTCCGGAGGCATCGCTTGCGATACCTGCCATCAACCGCACAAGCCAAAGATTGAAGACGCCCCGACCGAGACAGCGAAAACCGACACCAAAAAGAAGACGGAGGGCAAGCAATAATGGACATCACCCGCCGTCGCCTGCTGATCCTTCTACCTGCCGCTGCCGTCGCGTGGAAATACATTCAGGCCGGCACCCCCGAAGTCTCGCCCAACTACAAACTCGCCGAGCACTGGTGGGGCATGCTCATCGACATCCCTAAATGCATCGGCTGTGGCAGTTGTGTCCGCGCCTGCTCCGAAGAAAACGACGTCCCCGACGGCTACTTCCGCACCTGGATCGAGCGTTACCACGTCGCTGACTGGAAGATCGAGCGCCCCGAAGTCGAATCGCCCAACGGCGGCATCCAAGGCTTCCCACCCAATCAAGACACCAGCGGCAAAAACTTCTTCGTGCCCAAACTGTGCAACCATTGCGCCGATTCTCCCTGCACGCAGGTCTGCCCCGTTGGCGCCACGTTCGTCACGCCCGACGGAGTCGTGCTGGTCGACAAGAGCTACTGCCTCGGCTGCCGCTATTGCGTGCAAGCGTGTCCCTACGGATGCCGCTTTATCAATCCCAAGACGAATACAGCGGAGAAGTGCTCGCTCTGCTATCACCGCATCACCAAGGGACTGACCACCGCCTGCTGCGAGGTGTGCCCCACCGGCGCTCGCCAGCTCGCAGATCTGAAAAACCCCAAAGATCCGATTCACGAGTTCCTGCGAACTCACACGGTACAGGTTCTCAAGCCGCACATGGCGACAGGCGCAAAGGTTTTTTACAACGGCATGGATGGGTCAGTTCGATGAAGGTGGAATAAGGAGGCTCGTTGCAAATCCCCGTTGAAGGCTTCATGTACCCGAACGAAGTCGAGCTCCAATGGAGCATCCTCATCGTACTCTACCCCTTCATCACCGGATTGGTGGCCGGAGCCTTCATCCTTGCCTCTCTGGAGCGCGTCTTCCGCGTGCAAGCCGTCAAGCCCACCTACCGTCTGGCCCTGCTTACTGCTCTCTCATTCCTGCTGGTCGCGCCATTGCCGCTGCAGCTGCACCTCGGACATCCCGAGCGTTCCCTCGAAATGTATCTGACGCCGCACCGCTCCTCCGCCATGGCCATGTTCGGCTTCGTCTATCTCTGGTACCTGATGGCCGTCCTGCTGTTAGAAATCTGGCTCGACTATCGCCGCGATATCATCCAGAAGTCGCAAACGTCAACTGGCATTTCGCGCCTCGTCTACCGCGCACTTACCCTCGGCTCCGACAACATCAGCGAACGCTCTCTCCGCATCGACGAACGCCTCGGCTATTTCATCACCCTGATCGGCATTCCCTCCGCCTTCCTCCTCCACGGATATGTTGGCTTCATCTTCGGTTCGATAAAGGCCAACCCCTGGTGGTCATCGCCGCTCATGCCGATTGTCTTCATCTTCTCCGCGATGGTCTCCGGCATCGCCGCGGTGATGTTGCTCTACATGCTCTCCGGCCGCCTGCGCGGCAAACCCATCGACGTCCGCTGCCTCGACAAAATCGCCCAGTACCTGATGTACACCTTCATCATCGATTTCAGCCTCGAGATGCTCGACCTGCTGCAGCGCATCTACGAAGCCGACGAATCTTTCCGCAGTCTTGACTTCATGGTGCACACGCGCCTCTGGACCTCGCAGGTCATCATCCAAATTCTTCTGGGAACGGTCACGCCGATCACTCTTCTCGGACTGACGCAAATTCTGAAATTCACCGAGACGATCCGCAAGCGCATCTACGCCGTTGCTGGAAGCCTCACCGTCATCGGCATCTTCGCCATGCGCTGGAACGTCGTCATCGGCGGCCAGCTTTTCTCGAAAAGTTTTCTCGGCTTCACCACATACAAAATGGCCTTCGCCACCCGCGAAGGATTGTTGACCGCAATCATACTTATCCTTCTTCCCTTCGCGATTCTCTGGGTCCTGGTCAAACTTCTGCCGCCCTGGCTGGACGCGGATTCCCTTCCCGCCTCCGGTGCAACTCCGGCGCACGGAACCAGCTAAGTCAGTTATCGGACCTTTGAAAGGGCGCGGCTTCAAGCCGCGCCGTAAAGATTGCACTAGATCGCGGCTTTAGCCGCTGAGGGACGCACTTTCTATCACGATTCGATTTCGGCACTAACCCGGCCAGACGCGGAGGACCCCATGCCGCAAGCTGTCGACAGCATCGCATCGGCACTAGAACAAATCAGCGAACATCTGCGCGACCTGGAACGACGCGTCGCCGCTCTGGAAGCGCGTCCGGTCATCCTGAGCGGGGCAAGTGCTTCACCAAGTGAAGCACTTGCGGAGTCGAAGGATCCCTGCCCCACCGACAACCCGCCCGCGTCGGAAACTCATTCATTAGTAACCCCTCTGCAGCGCCCGCGCCCTCCCGCCACCTGGCGTGGATTTCCTCCCGTCGAAACTCCGAGCGGAGTCGTCCCCGTCGTCGGCAAAGCGGTGCTTGGAATCGCTGGCGCCTATCTGCTCCGCGCGATCGCAGAATCCGCGACCATCCCGAAATTGCCCGTGCTTTTCGTCGCCATTCTCTATGCGTGCGTCTGGATGATCTGGGCCGTTCGCACTCACGCCGCCAGCCGCTTCGCCAGCACGACCTACGCGGTCACCTCTGCGTTGATCCTCTCGCCGCTCCTCTGGGAGTCGACCGTCCGATTTCAAGTTCTCTCGCCGGCATTAGCCGCAACCGTGTTGGTCGCATTCGTCGCACTGTCACTGGTCCTGTCCTGGCAACACGACCTGCAATTGATTCCGTGGGTCGCAACGCTTGCCTCTGTGTTCACCGCGCTCGCTTTGATCATCCAGACGCACGACCTGGTTCCGCTCACGGCGGCTCTCTTGGCGGTAGCCTTGGCCACCGAAGCCGATGCCTGCCTCGGACATCGCCTCACGCTGCGCGCCATCCCTGCGCTGGCCGCCGACTTTGCCGTCTGGCTGCTCGTGTCTATCCTCGCGTCTTCTGAACCCGTTCCGGAGGGATACCATCCCGCCTCTCCGGCAACGATCACTCTTTTGTGCTTCCTCCTGCTCGCCATCTACGGCGGCAGCATCGGGATTCGTAGCTTCGCCTTGCGCCACCGTATCTCGATCTTCGAAATCGCGCAGGGCGTCGCGGCCTTCGTCCTCAGCTCTTTTGGCGTGATGCGCGCTACCCACAACGCGATTGCTCCCGCGCTCGGCGTCTTGTTCCTACTGTTCGCAGCTGCCTGCTACTGGGGAGCGCTCTCGCGCTTCACCGACGACGCCTACGCTCGCAACCGCCGCGTCTGCGCCACTTGGGCAGCCGCGCTTCTCTTAGGCGGGAGTTTCTTGCTCCTTCCCGCGAACCTCCAGATTCCTTTCCTGTGCCTCGCCGCAATCGCGACGGCCTTCGTCTACACCCGCACCCGCAAGCTCAGCCTTGGTATGCATGCGTCGTTCTACCTGGCAGCGGCCACTGCGGTCTCGCCTCTTCCGATCTACGCCGCGAGCGCTTTGGCGGGAAGCGTTCCGTCCGCGCCAGATTGGCTCATCCTGGTTGTCGCGGTGACCGCGGCGTGCTGCTACGTCATCGGATCGCGCATCGTCGAAGAAAAACGCATTCGCCGCCTGCTGTGGGTAGTTCCGTCCGCAGTTGTCGGATTCGCCAGCGCTGCCCTGGCCGTGGCGGCAATCGTCGCACTGGCTGCCGGTCGCGTCGAACTGCCTGCCGCGACGCTCTCAGTAGTTCGCACCATCGTGAACTGCGCCCTGGCTCTCGCCCTCGCCTTTCTCTCGTCTCGCTCCAAGCGCATCGAGCTCGCCTGGGTTGCCTACGCCGCAGTAGCCTTCGGCACGCTCAAGCTGCTGTTCGAAGACCTCCGCTTCGGCAACGCCGCCTCGCTTGTGGCTTCGCTGCTGTTCTATGGACTGATCCTGATCCTGCTCCCCCGCCTGACTAAGCGCCGCGAGCCGCAGTTCTGACTCGCGAGGATTCTCCGGGGTGCCCCGTCCTTGTCCGCGCTTTTTGCAGGGACAGGGCGGGGATTTTGACTCGGACTCGGCAATCAGAAAACGGTCATCAACATTTGCGACTATCGGATTACTCGGAGGTATGGGCGAATTGAAAGGGATCAACACCACGGCCTGGAATTGTTTGAAATCCCGCCTCCTCTTACTTCCCTTCCAGCCTGATGTCTCCCACTCCGACATGCGCCCGCAATTCGTACTTCCCATCGCCGCGATATTTCAGCGTCTTGCCCAGCCAGCCGCTGGATTCGCCGTAGCCATCGCTATCCACGTCGCCGATTCCCGTGCTCGCGCGCACCAGCCGGTATGCCGCCTTCTCCGGCGTTGCCACGCGAATATCACCCACTCCCAGATCCAGATCCTTGTCGCCCTCGATATTGTCGATGGTGATGTCGCCGACCTTCTCGTGCACATCGAGGTTCGTGTTCGCCGGCACTTCAAGTTCGACGTCAAACTGCGTGTTGCCACTGGAGGGCACATGAAACTCAATCGTCGCGTCGTTGCCGCGCACGTCGAAATCCACGTGCGTTTCCTTGACGTTTCTTTCGTGCCGCGACTTGACCGTGTACTCCAGCTTGATCTTGGTCGAATCGCCGCGTTTGATGTGTATGTCTCCGATGCTGAACCGCACATGAACGTAGCCGCCCGCAACGAACTCGCGGGCGTCGTTGTGTGTCTCCTCATAGTTCCAGTCGTTCGCCGCACACAACGGAACCATCAACAAACAAAACACGCCAACCTTGTGAAGCTGCTTCGCATGAAGAAGAAACCTTCCAGACATGGAGCACCTCCCAGGCGCACCAGCGCCATTGAATGATACGCAGGGAATGGCCTATGAGTTCCGCGGAATTCAGCTATTGAAGTCCGCAACTCCGTCCCACACCAATTGGACGGCAATGGCGAGAATGAGAAAGCCGAAGATCTTGTTGATCGCACCCACCGCGCTCGGCCCAAGCCGCCGCACCAGCGGTCCTCCCATCCAGAAGAAAAGTGTCACGCTCAACGCGACCGCGGCGACGCCGATCACCATCCCAATGTATGCCGCAGCATTGTCCACGTGCGCCGCCAGCGCCATGACCACTCCGATCGCTCCTGGTCCAGACATCAGCGGCATCGCCAGCGGGGTCAGCGAAATGTCCTCTTTGTCCTCGGCCTCATGACTCTCTTCTGGCGTGATTCGCGCATGCGACGTGACCATACCCCAAGCCGTGTTGGCGACGATCAAGCCTCCGGCGATCTTCAGCACAGGCAAAGAGATGCCAAAGAAGTACAGCACGAATCGGCCGAAGAACAGAAACGTGACCAGTATGATGAAAACCCACATGCCGGTCTTGAACGCCGTCCGATTGCGGTCGCGCGCACTCCACGACGAAGTCATCGTGAAGAAAATGGGAATGCCGCCGAACGGATCGACAATGGGAAATAGCGCCAGGAACGTTGCAGCGGCTGATGCCGGCAACGTGCGCAGGAAGTGTCCCAGTGCATGCGCGGCAGTCATACCTAACGATTCCCTTCCAGCGTTTTCGCCGCGCTCTCGAGCGCGGTCGCCAGCGCCGCCAACTGCTGGCGCGCGCGGTCGCTGTCGCCCTTGTCGAGCGCCTCATTCACTCCTGGAATCACCACTGCCGCATAACCGGTATATTCTCCCGGCGCAAAGATCACGTGACGAAACCACGGACGATGCGGCAAACCCTGCGGCAACAGCAGCGCCCGCTCCGCGCCCAGCAGAGACTGGTTCAGCCGCGAGGCGTCCTGCAGAGGATTTTTCTGCCTGGCCAGGATCTTGGTGCCCGCAGATTCAAAGTGGCGAGCGGCAGCGTTTACTGCATCGAAGTCGATCGCATGAGCGCCGAACTTGTCCACTGCCCGTTTCCGCGCCGCGTCCAAGTAAGCTGCAACCTCTTTCCCGTATTCCTCGTAGTCATAAGGCAACACGTCTGCGTCCGCCATGCGCACCGCTTCCAGCCCGAACACCCGCGCCATTTGCTGCTCGTAAACAAACTCCGGATCGCCAAACTTTTTGAACCACGCAAAGTTGTCGAACACAGAGTGATAAACACCATACGGTCCGCTCGAACTGACGTCGCTCGACGGAACCCCGAGATGCTGGAGAAACGCGGTGTAGTCTGAGCCGCTGCCCAAATCCCCAACAGGAACATCGGCCTTCACCTGCGCCACCGGAAGCCGATGGTTCTCTCCAAAACTGTCGCTCGGCGATTGCTGTGCAGTGGGATTCTCGGGCTGCGACGCCTTCTGCCAGGCCTCGTAAACCGTTCCGCCCTTCGGACTCGGCACAACTTTCGTCACATCGCGCAAGAACTGCTTCAGGCTGGGAACCGCCGACGCGCCGAACTTCGATCCCGAGACGCCGACGTCCATGTTGAAGTATGCGGGAGCATTGCGCAGTTCCGACTCATGCTGCTCGACCCACTCGGTCGAGCCCATCAGGCCTTCTTCCTCTCCGTCCCAACTGCAAAATACGACTGTGCGTTTCGGCTTCCAACCTGCCTTCAACAGTTCGCCAACGCCGTGTACAGCTTCGAGCATGGCCGCAGTGCCGCTATTCGGATCGACCGCCCCGTAGACCCACGCATCGCGATGATTACCAGCGACCACCCATTCGTCCGGCAGTTCGCTCCCTTGCACGCGTCCAATCACATCCCACAGCGTGCGGAATTGGTAGTCCTGCTTGAGATGCATTTTCACCCGCGCCGGCCCCGGACCTACGTGGTAAGTGAACGGCAGCGAACCTTGCCACTCGCGCGGAGAGTCGGGTCCACCTAGATGTTCGAGCACGGGCCACGCATCGTGATAGGAAAGCGGCGTGGCGGGAATCTTCGGCATCTGCGCAGAATCGTGCGGAGAAATTCGCTGTGACGCCGGAAGCGAGGGGACCGACGCGATGCCGGGAGTTGTCGGGTCACCGGGAAATTCGAACATGTATCCGATCGATCCGCGCTGGACTCCAGTATCGGGCCGCCATGGCCCGTCGGGATATTTGTCTCCCTTGCGCCATCCGTCATCGGCGGGATCGGAGTAAATGATCACGCCCGCCGCGCCGCGTTCCTGGGCGATGAAAACCTTGACCCCGCGAAAATTCTGGTTATAGCGCACGAGCACGATTTTGCTGCGAACATCGATCTTCATTTTGTCGAGCCGCTCGAAGTCCTCCGGCGTGCCGTAGTTGGCATAGACCACTTCGGCTTCGACATCGCCCGACGGCGACATACCGTTGAAGGGCATCACGACACGCGGATCATCCTGATAGGGATCGTTGCTGACGTGCTCGCGCGTAGGACCGTGCATTTCGACGCCCGCGGGCGCGGTCATGTCGACATTAATTTCGGCGGGATAGTTGATCCAGACTTTGTACTCGACGATTTCGGTGTCGAGTCCGGCTTCGCGGAATTTCCTGGCGACGTAGTCAGCGGTCGCTTTGTCTTCGACTGTCCCGGCCATGTGCGGAACTTTGGTGAGAACGCGCAAGTGCTCTTCCGCCAGTTTGGAATCGGGCACGGACAGGAATTGCGTTTCGGTCGCGGTCTCGGCGGCCGAATTGCGAAAACCGAAGATCGAAGTCGAACCGGAAGGCGCTCGTCCGTTATGCTCCGCCGATGTCGGCGAAGCGAGAAGTAGCAGTGCGGACGAAACTAGTCCCCCAAAGAAGAGTCTCATGGGTTCCCGCAGTCAAAGGTAGTCGGTCAAAGGTAGTAAGGTAGCACAGCAGGCAGGCTACGTGCGGCGGACCGCGTTACGGTCGAATCTGTCCCGTGCCCACGATCTCGTATTTGGAGGAGGTCAGTTCGGCCAAAGCGAACGGGCCGCGGCAGTGGAGTTTCTGTGTGCTGATACCCATCTCGGCGCCAAAGCCGAACTCTCCGCCGTCGGTGAAGCGTGTGGATGCGTTCCAGTAAACCGCCGCGGAATCGACCTCGCGCAGAAACTTCCGAGCGTTCGTTTCATCGCGGGTCACAATGGAATCGGAGTGCTTGGTCGAATATTTGTTGATGTGCGCAATCGCGTCGTCCACGTCGGCGACCACGGCGATGGCCATGCAGAGCCGGAGATATTCTTCATACCACTCCTGCTCGACCGTTGGACCAACGGGCAACGCGGCCGCAAGCGTGCGCGTTTTGCCGTCGCCGCGAACCTCCACGCCGGCGTCGATCAGTTTCTGAACGATGCGCGGAATGTACTCCGCAGCCACGCTTTCGTGCACGAGCAACTTCTCGGCCGCGTTGCAGACCGAAGGGCGCTGCGTCTTGGCATTGATCACAATGCAGTCAGCCATGTCGAGGTCGGCGGAGGCATCGACGAAGATGTGGCAGTTCCCTGCTCCAGTCTCGATCACGGGCACGCTGGAATTTTCGGTGACGAAGGTGATCAGGCCTGCGCCGCCGCGGGGAATAATGACATCGACCAGTCCACGCGCCTTGATCAGTTCATGAACCGACTGGCGCGTGCTGGTATCGAGAAGTTCAATGGCTCCCTCTGGTACGCCGGGAACAGCCGACATGATTTCGACTAAGCGCTGGTTGCTGCGCGCCGCTTCTTTGCCGCCACGGAGGACGATCGCGTTGCCGGTCTTCAGCGCCAGCACTGCGGTATCAACGGTGACGTTCGGGCGCGACTCGTAGATGATCCCGACAACTCCGAGCGGCACTCGCACTTTGCGGATGTGCAGGCCGTTCGATTTCGTCCATTCCGCCAGGATCTCGCCGATGGGATCGGGCAAGGCAGCGACCTCGCGCACCCCGCGCGCCATGTCTCTGACGCGCGAGGAATTCAGCAGCAGGCGGTCGCGCAGCGCGCCTTCGAGACCCGACCTTTCGATATCCTCGCGATTTGCCGCAAGTATGCTGCTCTCGTGCGCTTCGATGGCCTCGGCCATGGCGAGCAACAGGGCATTCTTTTCCGCAGTCGACAGTTGAGCAAGCTTGCTCGACGCCGCGCGGGCACGCAGGAGCTTTTCCTGAGTAGACAAAGCGGTAGTGACAGTAGTTGCCATCAGCTTGTCTTCTGCGGCGGAAAATATGTTCCGATCTTGCGCGCCATTCCCAGTGTAATGGCTTGCGGGTGACGGCCGTTGACGATGGCCACGTGGACTCCACCCGCGCTCGCCAGTCTCGCCGCGCGTAGTTTGGAAATCATGCCGCCGCGGCCGAGCGAACTCTTGCCGTTGCATTGAGCTTCCAAGGCCGGCGTTAGTTTGCGGATCACGCGCCGCAAGCGCGGCCTCTTGCGGCCGTTCGGAACCATGAATCCGTCAACGTTGGTCAGCAACAGAAGCCAGTCCGCTTTCACCGCCGTCGCGAGCAGCGAACTCAGTTCGTCGTTATCGCCGAAGGCTCCTTCCAACTCGCGCACCGAGACGCTGTCGTTTTCGTTGACGATTGGAACCACTCCCAAGGCCAACAATTCAGCCAGCGTATTCTGAAGATTCCGATAGCGCACCGGCGAGGTGAAGTCATCGCTCGAGAGAAGCAATTGCGCGACGACTTTCTTGCCGAAGAAGAGGCGCTCGTAGGTATGCATCAGCTTGCTCTGGCCGACCGCGGCGCAGGCTTGCATGCGGGGAACATCGTTTGGCCGCTTCCCGAGTTTCAATCCCGACATGCCAGCCGCGATCGCGCCGGAGGTGACGATGAGGTATTCGTTCTTCGAGAGATCGAACTGGTCAACCATGCCGCGCAGCAGGTTGACATCGATTTGCCCGCCGGGAGCAATGAGACTGGTGCCGACTTTGATGACGACGCGCATAGTTGTTGGCTGCGAGCCGGGGCGAATTCACTTTTTCTTCGCTGGCCGCCAATCCCCGAACTGGAAAACGCGGCGGCCCGGCGGGGAGGGACAACATCTCTATCCTGCCGTTAGAATGGCTTGTTTGGCAAGGTGAAAAAACTTGCCGGGTTCGAATCTTATGCCTGCTTCCAATGCTACCAGCCGTTTTTCCGATCGAGTGGAAAACTATATTCGCTACCGGCCGGGATATCCTCCAGAGGTTCTGCGAGTCCTCAAGGAAGCCTGCGGGCTCGCGCCGGGGCATGTCGTGGCGGATGTTGCCTCGGGAACGGGTATTTGGACGCGCTCGCTGTTGGAAAACGGCAACGCGGTTTTCGGCGTCGAGCCCAATGTTGATATGCGGCAGGCAGGCGAGCGACTGCTGGCAGAGTTTCCTAAGTTCACTAGTGTTGCAGGAACGGCCGAGGCGACCACGCTTGCGGATCAGAGTGTCGACTTCGTGATGGCGGCGCAGGCGGCGCATTGGTTTGATCGCGAGCGCGCGCGTCGGGAGTTTATTCGCATTCTGAAACCGGGCGGATGGCTGGTGCTTTTGTGGAATGAGCGGGAAACGGATACGACTCCGTTTCTCCGCGAGTACGAGCAAATGTTGTTGACTTATGGGACTGACTACGAAGACGTGCGGCATGAGCGAACCACCGACGAGGTGAACGAATTCTTTCTTCCAGCTCGGTTTCAGGAGCGAGTGTTCGCGATGCGGCAGGAGTTCGACTACGCCGGCCTGGCGGGCCGGCTGATGTCGTCGTCGTATGCGCCGGGGCCCGCACATCCAAAGCATGAGCCGATGCTGCGCGAGTTGCGGCGCATCTTCGACGCGCGGGCCTTCGGTGGACGCGTCGGTTTTGATTACAAGACGCGAGTGTACTTTGGAAGGCTGAATTTCCGGCACGTCTAAGGAGTAGTCCGCGAGACAATCAGAATCCCCTCCTTGTCGCAAAATACGCGACAAGCGTGGGGCACCCGAATGGGAAGTTTGGGAGGCGCGGTGTCCGAAGAAAAATCTTTTCACATGACGCCCGACGAATTCCGGCGCTACGGCCACGCCGTGGTCGATTGGATCGCCGACTATCAATCGCGCGTTGAGTCTTTTCCTGTGCTTTCACAGGCGAAACCGGGGCAGATTCGGGCTTCGCTCCCGGCAAATCCTCCGGCACAGGGCGAGCCGTTTGAAATGCTGTTGAAAGATGTTGAGCGGCTAATCCTGCCGGGAGTTACGCATTGGCAGTCGCCGAATTTCTTTGCGTATTTTCCCTGCAACGCTTCGGGACCAGGAATTCTTGGCGATCTGCTTTCTTCCGGATTAGGCGTGCAGGGGATGTTGTGGTCGACGAGTCCGGCATGCACTGAGCTTGAAACGCATGTCATGGATTGGCTCGTTAGCATGCTGGGGCTGCCGGAGAAGTTCCTATCATCGAAGACTGGTGGCGGAGTGATTCAGGATACCGCTTCCAGCGCCGCCCTGTGTGCGCTGTTGGCGGCGCGCGAGCGCGCCACCGGATATGTGAGCAACAAGAAAGGATGCAACGGAAAGCTTGCCGCATACGCGTCGACGCACACGCATTCGTCGCTGGAAAAGGCAGTGATGATTGCGGGGATCGGCGTGGAGAATCTCCGGCTGATCGAAGTCGATGAAAACTTTGCCATGATTCCGGATGCGCTTGCACGACAGGTTGCGGCCGACCGGAGCGCAGGACTGACTCCGTGTTTTGTGTGCGCGACCATCGGAACCACTTCTTCGAATGCGATGGATCCGATTGGCGCGATCGGCGAAGTCTGCAGGAAGAACAATTTGTGGTTGCATGTGGATGCGGCCATGTCGGGCTCGGCCATGCTGTGTCCCGAGTTCCGGCATCTGCAGAGCGGAGTCGATGCGGCCGACAGTTACAACTTCAATCCACATAAATGGATGTTCACCAACTTCGACTGCAACTGCTTCTGGGTGGCCGACCGCAAGGCATTGATTCAGACATTAAGCATTCTGCCGGAATACTTGCGAAATCAGGCGACAGAGTCGGGAGCGGTGATCGATTATCGCGACTGGCATATTCAACTGGGACGGCGTTTTCGATCACTGAAATTATGGTTTGTGATCCGGCACTACGGCGTCGAGGGATTGCAGCATCACATTCGCGAGCATGTGCGGCTGGCGCAGCAGTTTGCGGAGTGGGTGCGAAATGACGATCGCTTCGAATTGGCTGCGCCGGTGCCGTTGAATCTGGTTTGCTTCCGGCACAAGGCAGGAGATGCGGCGAATCAGGGCATCTTGGAGCGGCTGAACCGCAGCGGCGAGTTATTCCTCACGCATACCAAGCTGAACGGGAAACTGACGCTGCGGATGTCGATTGGGCAGACACACACACAAACGCGGCACGTGGAAAAGGCGTGGAAGCGAATTCGAGAGGAAGGTGATTCCGTGGAGGGTGAGAAGTGAGAGACACCCGCTCGTTCTTTGCCTCGCTGAGCGTCACATTCTTACTTTTATCGATGCCTGCATCGTTGCATGCGGCAACGATCTCCGGAACGGTCAAAGATCCTTCTGGCGCCGTGATTGCGGACGCGCGGATCGAGATCAGCGG
>Ga0187819_10001333_pt1 | contig 12750 bp, 14 predicted proteins | sample NC_wetland_sal_i_15_FD_132411 | JGI IMG/M metagenome (GOLD analysis project Ga0187819, IMG submission 132411) | Wetland sediment microbial communities from Neuse River Estuary, North Carolina, USA - SO4_4 | ecosystem: Environmental > Aquatic > Freshwater > Wetlands > Sediment | place: USA... | reverse complement strand
GGAGTTAACTGGGCGGGAAACAGAACCGTGGGAGATTGTCTATTTTAAGCTGTACAAGAGCCAGTTGCCGGTCATCGAGCAGGCGATCGAAACGGCGGCTCTGATGCTGGGCAGCGACAAATCACGCGGTTACTGCCTGGAGATGATCTGCGCCGACTTCCTGGCGGGAGCAAATCTGGAGAATGAAGATCCCGAAGTCCTCTTACAGTCGGCCTTACATTTTTTCAAGTTCCTCCCCGCCGAGGAGAGACAGATGTTTCTGCACCATGTGAGCGAGAAGGCATCGTGAATCTGATCCGACCGAAGCAACCCCGCCTGCAGCTTGACTCCGAGTTGTATGAACACCTCCGCCACGAAGTGTTACGGCGGGACGGTTGGAAGTGCCAGTCGTGCGGCACCATGTCCAATCTTGAAGTCCATCATAAAGAGTTTCGGAGCCAGTCCGGCGCCGATTCGGAGCAGAACCTGATTACGCTCTGCGCGGTGTGCCATGCTACAGCGCATTGCAGAGAGTAGGACAAGACTGTCCGCGATATCTGGAAGTCACTCTTGCTACGGGAATGGGGGAAAGCGGCGCGATAAGAACGGTTGTCGAGAGTTACAAAACGCGTCTAACAAAAACGTACCGCCGCGTGACAGTCACCCGGCGTAAAAGGAACCCAATCCGCACTCGACGAGAACGCTTGCTCAACACGTCAGCGAGAAGAGTACAGACTGCCCCACTACTTGGAGCCAGGTCAGCTTGTTTTGGATCTGGTAAATCTGGATGATTGTCATCGCCTCAACGCGCCTGCAACGTATGAAGATATTGCGGGTAACAGCCTCGTAACCAGCAGACTTGCTATCGCGAGGCGCTGGCCCCGGGCGCGGACGTGGTCATCATGCTGCATCCCGACTACAATGAAGTAGGGCATAGGAGTACTGACCACCACATTGCAATTCGCATTGCAGCGATTCGGCGTGGCCCATTTCCGAATTTCTAGCGCCAAGGGCCGCCAGCTGGAACCCGGATATACTAACAATCCTCATTCGCTTGTTGTCTTCGAAGACGTTGCGGATAGGGAAAAGTCTGGTCGAATCGTTCCCGTACACTGTCTTGCTTGAGTGGAGTTGTCACGGAATGTGAATTTCAGTCGGTTCCCGTTTATGCATGCGATGCGTCCGCTCAAGCGGCCGAGAACATTCTGCGACATCCTTAGGTAGCTCCAAAACACCAACATGCCTTGAAACAAAGAGCACACGGTTTTGGAAGGTACAACATCCCATTCTACGTTTGTGGGCGGGCCGGCGCAGGGATCTCTGGACCTTCGTTGCAGCGGAAGGGTCAGCACAAGGCGCCGGCCAAATCGGGGACACTTTTAAAATGCCGTATGACATATGATATTGAGGAGTGATGATATTGCTTAGGACACGATCTACCAGGTTCGTCGGGTGCGGATTGCTTCTCTGCACGGCGGGCCTTCTGATTAACCTGAATGGCTGCGGCGGCAGCAACGCCGCGCAGTCCGGGATCACCTCCGTTAGCGCCTCCTGCGTGCCTTCCTCTATTCAGTTTAACCAGACGTCAAAGTGCTCAGCCGTCGTTAATGGAACCGGCAATTTCAGTTCATCGGTAACCTGGTCGGTGGATCAGGGAACCATCGACCAGAATGGAAATTACACCCCTCCCGAAAACGCAACGACCGCCAGTGTGAAGGCGACAAGCACTCAGAATACTAGCAAGTTTGGAACAGCCTCGGTAGCAGTAACTTCCCCAATTCAGCACGTGGTCGTAATCTTCCAGGAGAACCGCAGTCCTGACAACCTGTTTCAGGATCCAAAGCTAATTGCTGCGGGCGCAAATATTCAAAACTACGGGATCAGCGCAGCCCAACCTGGCGTTCACATCCCGCTGACACCAGTCCCGCTGGGCTGTCCCCCCGACAATTGCCAAACCTACAATCCAGATCATTCCCATGAGCACGCTTTTCTGGACATGTATGATGGCGGGAAAATGGACGGCGCTTATAAAATCGAGGCGTTCTGCCAAAAACCGGGAACGTATTGCTTGAACGGTCAGGGCAATTATTCCTATGCCTATGTGCAGCAGAGCGACGTCGCGCCTTACTTCCAATTAGCTGAAACTTACACCTTTGCCGACAACATGTTTCAAAGCAATCAAGGGCCCAGCTTCCCGGCGCATCAGTACCTCATCTCGGGAAGTTCGGCGGCAGCTCCTCCAGGTATGTCCGGAGACAACCTACTCCTCGCCGAGAATCCGCTTGGCATTACCAACGGCATTTCAGCAAACGCGACAGGGTGTACCGCTCCTGCCGATGAGTTGGTTCAACTGATTGACCCCACTACTGGCGACGAGTCCAACAAGGTTTACCCTTGTTTTGACCGTCCCACGTTGACTGACCTACTAAACGCCAAGAAGATTAGTTGGAGGTACTACGCGCCGACGCCAGGATCGATCTGGACGGCTCCCAACGCGATTTCGCACATGTGCGGTCCCGCCCACTCGACCGCCTGCACAGCTTCAGACTGGACGAACAACGTTGTCATCAAACCTATACAGGTACTGACGGATATCAGCAACAATCAAGTTGCGTCCGTGAGTTGGGTAATTCCCGGCGGACAGGCCTCCGATCATCCCGTCATCAACGATGGCTCGGGCCCCTCCTGGGTTGCGTCCATAGTCAATGCCATCGGAGACAGCCCCTATTGGGCGAATACGGCGGTCATTATCGCCTGGGACGACTGGGGTGGATGGTACGATCACGTTGCGCCCCCCTTGATCCTCAACCAGTATGAAATCGGCTTCCGGGTGCCCATGATCGTGGTTTCGCCCTATGCCAAGGCGAACTCCATAACTCATACTTTCTATGAGTTCGGCAGCATCCTGAAATTCATCGAGAACACTTTTGGCTTGGGCAACATTGCGCCCACTGCCACGCTAACGTACGCGGACCAGTTTCAGGGAACCGGAGACCTCTCGGATTGTTTCAACTTCACTCAGACCCCGCTGACGTTTCACACGATTCCGGCGAAATTCGACGCTGCGCATTTCCTAAACGATAAGAGGAAGCCAACCGATCCCGACGATGACTAGTTGCCCCAGGTTTCTTGATTTCTTAATGAACGGTCGCCGTGAGATTCGAAGGCGGCGAGGGAGTCCCATCGCCCATCACCAGGACGGGGCTATTCGAGAGCACGATGGATTGGTTGCTGCTTAAGTTGGTAATGACACCGTTCATGTCTTCTTGCCGCCTGAAGCTGCCAGGCACCTGGTAGTTTGCGGTTTCGTCGGTCACGTCGAACCAGGCAAACAGCCAGACTTGTAATTTCCACCCCCACTCGTGTGGCTGCACATCCAGATATGGCCAGCGCCGGACACTGTGCTGGTACACGGCCCGGAAAAGTTCACGTCCGTGAGCCAAGTGGCGATTCGCGTCCATGCAACCCCGTCGGGCACAAGTAGCCATGTGCAGTAGACACGGTGCAACCGAACGTTGTCACCTTATCGGCCAATTGCGCCAGTGGGCCCGGGTCGTCGATTGTCGAGTAGAAGTCGTAGCCAAACATGATAAAGCGCTGAACCCCGGTCGAAGCTAAGCCGAGCAAATAACGTGCGGTGAAGTGGGCGGCGTGCGGCCACGTGTCCGGTTTCACGTTTTGAGATCCGCCGATCCATCCGCCTTCGGTGCAGAAGACGGGTTTCCCTTTCAGATTAGGATTGTTGGCCACGAACGTCATGGTGCTCACCCCCAGTCCGATCGTGCCCTCCGCATGAGGATAGAATTCGTAACAGTGATAGTTGAAGGCATCCGCGAGTTGCGCCGGCGTCTCGGCAAGAGGAATGTTGGGAAGCGTCGCCAGGTACTCTTTATCGAGGGGATCGCCACCGCCGTTCAACGCGATCGTTTCCATTTTGGCGGAAGGATTGATTCCCTGTCGCGTGCAGCCGGTCCAGTGCCGGTCACGATGCACTTTTCATCCGTGAGCATGCGGGCCATCTGTGCGAAGCCGCCGCAAAACTGCTGGCCGTTGTAGGTCCACTCATTCCCGTTTTCCCAGTAGGCAATGTCGCTGTAGCCCTGTGGATTGGCGACGTGGGCAGTATGCACGTGATCAGCCAGTGCGGTAATGAAAGAGATCCAAGACGCATCCGTGCCAGACCCGTCCGGGTTGATGTCTCCAGGCGGAAAGCAATGGTCGGGGAGGTATTCGGTGGCACAGCTGCAAGATCGCCGCTGGCTCCCGTCCAGGCTCCATCCGATCGGTCCGTTATTGTCATGGCCGACGACGAACGAAGGAGTGCCCTGCGGCGTAAAAGTAACGGCGACGCCTTGTGCGGCCGTGTCTGCCATAGCATCATCGATCAGACCGAAGTCGAAGGCGTTCACGTCGGTCTGCATCTGATTCCACAGGCTTCCGCCCTTGATCCCGGTGGAGCTCAGCGTCCGAAACAGGTGGGCAGGCACTTCAATCGGCCGGGATGACATGTGGTTGGTGTACACGCCGAGGAACTCCGGGGGAACTACCTGCCCAAAGACCTCGACGGTCGCCAGAAGGAGGAATGCGCCGAACCCGAAGACTCTAATCCCTCTTCAATTATCAAGGGGTTAGGGACTGGCACAAGTAACCTTAGAACATGCCTCTCCTCCTGCGAGAGCCTAGAAGCAGAGAGTTGGCTTATTTCGTGATATGTCCCAGCCGTCGTCGTCCCTGCTCAACTCCTCCAACGACACCATCCCGAGCAGCTTGCGATCTGCTTGCCACAGCGAAAGCTCCCCGTACTCCCGATGATGCCGGCAAGTACTGGTGAACGTACCGAAGACGGCGCTCTGCTACGTTGACATCGAAAGATGTAAACAGTGGGCTGCTTAGGCATGTTTGCGAGTTGGATCGGGAAAGCCATCGCGGCCAAGTACAAGTTGTTCCGCGCCCTAGCCACGATGCACGTCGCCGGATATCGACAACGGCTTCTGCGGACTTCTTGGGACTTCTTGGCGGCTGCGGCCCAAAGGCAGCGGGGAGAGGGTTCCTCGGTGACGAAGGTGATTGCGTCGATGGAAGAAGTGAACGGAAGGAAACTGCCGAGGAAGATTGTGGCGCGGCGTCCAGCCGATCCCCGTGACCTAGCAGCGGTTCGAACTCGAGCGCGGCGGCTCTTGTAGTAGAAGACTGAGCGCTCGCTACGGGACAGCGTGGCAAACGCGTGGGAATGGATGCAGCATCGCGGTAAATAGGGTCAGTCGCTCAGACTGGCTCATTCTTATTCTGATGTGAAGATTTCGAGCGGAAACGCTGCTTTAAAGCTTGCAGCATCACAGGCAAGACGAAGGCGTGGAAGTCGGCGTAGTGGCGCTTTTTCCAAAACAGAGTGGGGTGCTGGCCGATTCGGTACCAGAATTCCAGGCCGCGATGCTGCATCCAGCGGGGAGCGCGCTTGCGCATGCCGATGTGATAATCAAAGGCGCCGCCTACGGCTCCGATGAAACGCGCCTGGATCCGTTCGCGGTTTTTCCAGACCCAGCGCTCCTGAAGCGGGGCTCCGAGGCCAACCCAGAGAATGTCCGGTTGGGCGCGGGCAATCTCGCCGAGAATGTATTCGTTTAACTCGCCTTCGATGGGTCCCATGGGCGGGGTCCAGGTGCCCACGATTTTCAGATTGGGATGGGCCGCGCGGAAGGCGTCGGCGGTGCGTTCGGCCTTTCGGTCGCCGCCGCACATTACGAATACGGTTTAGCCCTTCCCGGCTGCCCGGGCATTCATTTCCACGAGAAAGTCGGGTCCGCAACGGCGGCCGGCGACGGGTTGGCCGAGAACACGGCTTGCCCACACCAGCGGAATACCGTCGGCCATGGGAAAGTCGGCCTCGTTGAGGGCTTGCCGGTAGGGTGCTTCCTTGCTGGCCTGAATCACGTTATATACGTTGATGAAGACTGCATAGCGGCGTTCGCCCCGCTGAATGCAGCCTTCGACCATATCCGCGGTTTGCGCGAGGCTGGTGCGGCGGACGCGGACTCCCAATATATCGGTTCGCTCTTCGCTGGCGCTAGCCGCTAGAGAGGCTGCTTCCAACAAAGGCATGGTTCCTATAAACCTCCGCTCTCGCTTGGCATGGATTGACCCATCATCATAGTTCCTCGCGCCATTGCTTTCCCACATTGAGACGGGGTTTACCAGTTGGTACCTGCACCCCTCCCCTTATTGCATGCAAAATCTTAAAATAAAGACTTATATTTTGACTCTGTGCTAGATCTTTGAGCTTAAAGGAGTTATACGCAAAATCTAGAGAACATTGGAGTTGCGGCTGCGTTCCAGCTGAGGGGCGGTTCCGTTTTGGGAGCCGAGTACAGCCCGATCGAAGTCCGCCTGGGTTTGTGTCGATTGTAAAGGAACTCACATTATCCAATAGATAATGTCTTCTGCTATAGGTTATCTAGTTAGGATTGCGGAGTCACTTTGGTTGGGTGCGCCTCACCGTCAGGACCACATCAGATGATTTCACATCTTCGCGGCTTTTGCATGGGACCTTATTCGGGTTTACTCGCATTCTCGACCGCCGATGCGCCTGAAGGCGTCGTAGAAAAGACTTCGCCTCCGGCACGCCTCAAGGCGAGCCCTGATACGAACCGCTAGTTTTCTAGCCGGCAGACGCTACTAGGTGCGGGTTAGCTCTGGTTCTGGGATGGTGTGCGACAGAGCGTATCCCAGGTTTTGCATGACGTCGCCCCAGGCTGCTTCGATCAGTGCGACCGATTTCGGCGAGAGGTCGGCGTGCCATCCTCCGGTCTTGGCGCTGCGGATGAAGGGTTTGTCCTGGCGGGTTCGTTTTAGCTGGACATGCTTGGCGGCTTGCTGTTTCTCCAGAGTGCGCATGCGTTCCGGCGTGCTCAGTTCCACGGCCTGGGCCAGCTTTTCCGGAGACGTGTCGACGCGGGAAAATCCGGCTTGTTGCAGGAATCGCGCAACCTTGAGCAGCTCGCGTTGGGTATTCTCCTTCATATCTTCGTAACGCAACAACAAGAAGTTGCTTCGGCCTTGCCGCATGGTCAGCCAGCTCATGACGTTGTCGGCCCAGGAGCCGCGGGCGGAGTCGAATTCGGCGGCGATGAAGCGGGGGATGAATTCATCCATCGGATAGTCGTCAGGAATCAGGCCGGCTTTGATGTTGTGATGATAGAAGGAGACGGCGACGTCTCTGGGATCGCGAACGATGTGAATGATCCGCGGGTAGCGGGGATCAAAAACTTCGTGACTTTTTAGGAGACGAGGACGGGGCAGGCTCCGGAGGGCGCGATCGGGATTGAAATAGATTTCGGGGACGCGGGATTCGATATTGGCGAAGGTGACGGGGTCGTCGGGATTGAGGAGACTGCCCAGCAGGAAGCGGGTCCAAGTATTTCCCGAACGAGGATAAGAAGTCAGATAGACGTCGTCGGGAAAAACCGTCAAGCCGCGGCCGGCCGCGGTCTTTCCGGTGAGCAGGCGGACCGCCGCGACTACGGCGCGGACGGTGTCCTTTGCTCTTGAGCTCTTAACGTAGCGATTTAGAAGCGCTCCCATTTACCCACGGACCTCAAAGATCAATATGTCGTGGTTCGCAGTCTAACCGGCTGCTGAAAAAATGATGTTGCGATCCGCAGCACCTAGAGGAGTTATTTTTTATTTCTACCGCAGGTAGAAACCTTGTAGTTACCGATTCTGGTGTCCCAGTTAATCGGCTTCCCATCCTCGTTCTGAGCGAAGTATTGGGTGACGTACCAAAACGTACAATCGTCGACGGGATCGACCGTCATACTCGAGTAATCCCCCCAGCGCAAGGAATCTTCCTCATCTCCGGTTCCATTGAAGACGACGACCTCAGCGGGTGTCGGGTTGTTTGTGTTCCACCATGACGACCTGATGCCCGGGTGAGTTCCACCGTTCGATACGTTGTAGCCCACGGCAGCATTTCCCATGTGGTCTTGAGCGATGCTGGGCATGAAACGGAAACGGGTCTGATCGGGATTGACTGTGCCACTTTGATAGATAGCCGGCGTTCCGCTGCCCCGCAGCTCGTACCATCGAATGCCGGTCTGCAAGTTGGCAGTGCCAGTGTGAACTGTATGGCTGACCAAAAAGGATTCGTAAGAGCCAAAGTTCCGATAAGCAAAACGTGGCATCAAACGGTCACCGACTGAGTCGATCCGATTATTAGAAACTTTGGTCGTCGATTCGGGAATGCAGAAAGTGTTGAAGGGGCGATTTGGGTTGTAACAGCCCGGAGCGTAGGTGGGTACAGTCAGAGACGAGTTTGTAAATGTCGAATTGTTTGGATTGACCCAATCAACATGAAAGTCCCAAAGGTTAACCGAGTTTGATGTCGTGCTGTGCCCGTCGTTCGGGGGATTCTGGATACTCACCAAAAACTCATCTCGGCCATTGGGAGGCGGAGTGGTGCCATCGACGTCAGCAGGAATAAGGCTGTGCTTAAGATAGAGAGTGCCGTTGAGGGGGATGGGATTGGGATCGCTAAAGCACTGCATCGGGTTCAGGGGTGATCCAGTGAGCATGTTGGTGCGATCCAAGGCGCAAACCACGACACCGATCTGCAGGTATTCATTATTAACGTCATTCAGATCAAAGGATACGTAGTATGCATCCCACCATGTACCGAACTTCGGCCAGTCAGGCCAGTAAGTAGTGCCCTGCGAATTGACACCAAGCACAGGATTCAAGGGGAATTGATAGGTGTACCAACTTAGCCCGGTGGATGTCAGGTCGTCAGTATTGGAAACGGCAACGCAGTAATAGTGCGTGTTGGCAGCCGGGGTTGAGCGCACCGCAATCACCCAGCGCAATGCCAAATGATCGAAAGTGACAATGCCATCGCCTCCTACGTTGAGGCATTTGGACAGATTGTTGCGCTGGAATGGTTGGGTGCCCGGGATGGGCGAAGACCAAACAGCAGCGTGGGTTACCTTGTCATAGGCCTGAAAGAAGACGTTGACCCATTCCATGTACTGCTTGGTGCCAACGGCGCCATTGGGGTCAACGTCATGCTGTCGGCGACCCAACTGCAAGGCATCGATGCCCTCAAAGGACTGAACTGTCTGGGCGTGAGCTAACCACGAACCCACGAGAAGGAGGAAAATTACCTTGAAACTCATCATCTTCCCTGACCGCACTCGGTGCATTTGCGCGTTTGGCTGAAAGGGGGATACTTCTCTGCCTGTCGAAGTATCCACTACTCGAAGCAGACACGAAACTAGGAAACTCCGACAGGGGTTGGGGACGAGAGCACTTTCTTCTTTGATCTTTCTTCGAGATATCTTGGCAATGCGTCCTTCCAGGACGGAATCGATATACCTACCGAATGAAGCTTGGCTTTTGAGAGCACAGAATTTGCCGGGCGTCGCACTGGACTGGCAAATTCAGAGGACTTGACGGGCGATAGTTTTGCGTCGAGGCCGGCGCGGTCGAAGATGTAGCGCGTAAAGTCGTACCAGGAGCACTGGCCTTCGGAGCTGACGTGGTAGAGCCCGTAGCGTCCGGTCAAGACTAGATCGCGCGTGGCCTGGGCGAGATCGGCGGTGTAGGTGGGTGTGAGAATCTGATCATCGACTACCCGAATGGCATCTCCGGCCATGGCTTTCTTCAGCATGGTTTCCACAAAGTTGCCGCCCTTGCCGCTGCTTCCGGCTACTCCGTACAGGCCGCAAGTCCGGATTGCGAAATAGCGGTCGGCGTAGGCTGCAATCAGATGTTCCCCCACAACTTTGGAGGTGCCGTAAACATTCACTGGCGCTGGCAAGTCGGTTTCCTCGTAGGGGGAACGCTTTTCATATCCCCCAAAAACGTAGTCAGTGCTGTAGTGCACCAGAGTCGCGCCCGCAGCCTTGGAGGCCTTAGCCAGATACATCACGGCTGTGCCATTGACCTGAAAGGCGAGCGCGGACTTGTGCTCGCACTCGTCGACTCGGTGATACGCAGCCGTGTTCAGCACCACGTCGGGCTTGGCTTGCGACATGGCTTGGGAGATTTGCTCTTCGGAACATACGTCGAGCTGAGCGTGAGTGAATGGCACTACGGTGTCGCCCGCAGCTTGGAATACTCTTAAAAGATCGGTGCCCAGTTGGCCGTTGGCGCCGATGAGAAGCACCTTCATCGGGCCACCTCGGCGAGCGAGCGCAAGCTGTTGGTCGAGGAGAGCAACTTCAAGGTGTCGATATTGTAGTACTGCGAATTGTCCCAATCCTTGAATTTGTCCATGTGCTCAATCAGGTTCTTGACGATGGCTTTGACGTTGTGGTTGGGATGGAAGCTGAGAACATTCTCCGCCTTCTCGATGCTGACTTTGTAATTGCGGAAATCGGTCTTGTGGTTGATGGTCAGATGAACCCGAATGCCGAGTTCTTCCTCGATCGCCATCTTCACCAGATCGCCAACTTCGCCGACCGTGTAGTTTCCCGAAGCGATGTTAAAGATGCCGGAAATCTTCTGGCTGGCTTCAACGGCACGAACATAGGCGTTGGTAGCGTCTTCGATGCTCATGATTGGACGCCAGATCGAGGGGTTGTTGACGGTAATTTCGCGGTTGCGCACGCCGTTTTTGAACATGGTGTTGACGATTAAGTCGAGGCGCATGCGCGGGCTGTAGCCGGAGATGGTGCCTTTGCGCAGAGAGATGACGGAGAACTCGTCGTCCATTAGATTCATGGCCGCTTGTTCGCCCTGCAGCTTGGAGATTCCGTAGGGATAAAACGAGGAAACCGGACGGGTTTCGTCGAACAGTTCATTGACGGTGTAGCCATACACCGAGCACGAGCAGGCGTAAATGTAGCGTTTCACCTTGGCTTTTTTCGCGACGTACGCCAGGTAGGCGGGAGCGGCGGCGTTGAAAATGAAATTCTCGCTGGGCGAGTACTCGGCCATGGGATCGTTTGACAGCCCCGCCAGGAATACTACTTGCTGGTACTGCTCTAGATCCGCGACCGTGATGTCGAAAATGTCTTTGTGAATGATCCCGGTTTCGGACGGGAGATGGTTGCCGAACCAGAAAAGATCGAGCACATCGACCTCGTAGCCACGGTCAAGAAGCTTTGGAACCAGCACCGACCCGACGTAACCTGCTCCGCCGGCAATTAAAATCTTCATTGGTTGTTTATCTCCCCACCATTGTATGTGCTTCAGTTTGAACTTCGGAATACTTGAAATGATTGGACTCTGGGCGCGTCAGCCATTCTTTCAGAGTCTGGGCCTTGCGATCCTTGTCGGAAAGCTGAACATCGCGAATCGGCCACTGGATGCCGATCTCGGGATCGTCCCAGCGAATGCCGGACTCGCCTTTGTTGCTGTAGATGCCGGTGCACTTGTATTGAATTTCGGCGTAGTCCGAGAGTACGCAGAATCCGCGGGCAAAACCAGCGGGCGCCCAGATCTGTTTGCGGCTTTCCGCGGAAACCTCCTCGCCAAACCATTTGCCGAGCGTCGGGGAGCCCTTGCGGATATCCACGGCAACCAGGAAGGCAGTGCCCCGGGTCACGCGCATCAGCTTTCCCATGGGCGGTTCCCACTGGAAATGCAGGCCGCGCAATACGCCGCGCACCGAGCCGGAATGGTTGTCCTGCAAGAATTCATAGGGCAGACCCATGGCCTTGAACTGGTCCGCTCGGAAAACCTCGGTAAAGAAACCGCGATCGTCCTGGAAGACCTGTGGCGCTAGGACACAAACACCCTCCAACGGCCTTGATTCAATCCGCAGTTCCATGCTTCCTCATTCTGTGTATGGCGGTGGTAAGGGGAGAAGTTAATTGTTGTCGTTTCCATCTTGGTCCTCAGGATCCAGATGGGTAGGCAATTCTTGGGATGGGGCTAACTTGGTCTCGTCGGCCGCAGAGCTCACGCCGTAGCCAACCAGGCGCGCCAAGTGCGGACTCCCCGGATCACTGTCTACGATCGTAATTTGACCCCAACGCGGGCCAGCAACTTGGGGCGTGCAGGTCATGGTGAACTGACAACTCGACTTCGGCGTGATTTGTTTGCAGTTGCTGGATTGCTGAAAATCGGGGCCAACAACAGAAATCGAATTGATTGTGACGGTGCTGGTCCCGTAATTAGTTAAATCAAAAGTCGCCTTTCTCCCATGACCTACCAGGGTGTTCGGAAACAAAAGGATGCCGAGTTGTCCGAATGCCAAATCGACGGTGAGTTGCGGGCTGAAGAGTGCGGATCCTATTCCAGACAGGGCAACTTTTTGCGGGCTCCCTGGAAAATTGTCAGTCAGCGTGAGCGTGGCGCTTTCCGGTCCTAATTGCGAGGGCGTGTATTTGACTTGGAGAAAGCAATTATGCCCGGGCTGGATCAAGCCTGTGCATCCAGAAACGCTGAAATCCTGACTGCCTCCTATGACCGCGGAGTGGATTTTCACAGCGGTGTTACCGGAATTAAAGAGCGGCACTGCGTTCGTAATCTTGCTGCCGATGAGTTGTTCGCCGAAGGTCGTCGCGAGCACCGTAAGCGGGCATTGAAGTTGGGGAAGCACCAGCGGCGGCAACGGACTCTGGTTAAAGTCAAACGCATCCATCATGTCGTTTGCTTCTGCATCGCGGCTGGTCAGATGCGGCAGCTTAAAGGTGTCTTCGATAAAGCGCAAGGCACTGGAGAATTCATATTGGGTGTGAATTACGGTCTTAGCCTTCACGTAAGGAGAAATAATCAGAAACGGCACACGCGGACCCAAGCCGAGCGCATCCAGCTTAGGAGGCTGAGCGTGGT
>Ga0187819_10001330_pt1 | contig 12756 bp, 8 predicted proteins | sample NC_wetland_sal_i_15_FD_132411 | JGI IMG/M metagenome (GOLD analysis project Ga0187819, IMG submission 132411) | Wetland sediment microbial communities from Neuse River Estuary, North Carolina, USA - SO4_4 | ecosystem: Environmental > Aquatic > Freshwater > Wetlands > Sediment | place: USA: North... | reverse complement strand
GGCATCCTCGGCGCTCAGCCGTTCCGAGAAGTAGTAGAGCTCCTTGGCTTTGCTGCTGCCCACCAGCCGGGTGAGAAACCATGTCCCGCCGTAGTCTCCGGCGAACGCGACCTTGGCGAAGGCGGTGGTCAGCACCGCCCCAGGTACCGCGTAGCGCAGATCGCAGGCCAGCGCCAGGGACAGGCCAGCCCCGGCCGCGGGCCCCCCGATGGCGGCGATCGTCGGCTTGGGCATGCTCCACAGACGACCGCTGGTGGCCCGCTGGTTCAGTCGCTGGCGGTGGATACGGGCGTCGAGCGACTGGCCGGCACCGTCCCCGCGGTCCGCCGACGAGGCGGCCATGCTCTTGACGTCGCCGCCGGCGCAGAAGGCGCCGGCCGCCCCGGTGAGCACCACGCAGCCAACCGCTTCGTCGGTCTCCACCTGGGCCAGGACCGCCCCCAGGGCGGACACCATGGCGGGCGAGAAGGCGTTTCGCCGATCCGGCCGGTTCATGGTGATCACCGCCACGCCGCCGTCAATCTCGGCCCGCAGATCCTCGGTCCCCGTATCGAGCGCGGTCATGTCATCCTTCCTCGCCGGCGAAGCGGACCCCGCCGATCACCCATGGCCCGCCGCCGGGCAGTCCGGCGATGGTCACCTCGGTTATTCCCTCGCCACGACCGCCCCGGGCAGGCACGAACCGCAGCCGCTGACCCGGATCCGGATCCGGATCCGGCAGCTCTACTACGACGGCGTGCCCGCTGTCGGCCGCGGAGATCCCGAGCACCGCCGCCCAGCGCCGTGCCGCGGCGGCCGGGTCGGTGACCTCGATCGTCAGCCCGGTCACGCCGCCGGGGGCGTGTTCGGGCACCCGCCCCGTCCACGACGGGCCCGCCCAGCGCCACGATTGCTCGGGGGTCGCCCAGTCCAACGACACAATGGCGCCGGGGACGTCGCGGGGATGAAGGTGGGTCGCGGCGATGTCGGGCAGGTCGGCGGTCCAGACCACCCGTACACCCAGGCTGGCGACCCTGCGGCGGACCGCCGCTACGTCCTGGACCTGGAATATCGCCATGTACCCGCCGTCACCGCCCCGCCGCTCGAGGTACCGGCCGGCGGTCGTGTCCGGCTGCGCGGGAGCCACCACCTCCACGAACGTGTCGCCCACCGCAAACACCGCGTTGGTCAGACCGAACTGTCCCACTCCCGGATCGTGAAAGGGCGGCGGCCAGCCGAAGGCCCGGCGCAGCTCGCCAGCCACCTGGCCGCAGTCACGCGCCACCAGGGCAACCTGGCGCAAGCGCGGTCCGCTCAGCACACCCCAACAATAGGACGTCCCGATCGGCCGCGATATGACCTCAGTCCCAGCCCCCCGCGGGTCCGGCCCGCCAGCCTCGGGCCGGTCACATATCTCACTGGTCGCGGACGCCAGCCGGTGGGGACCGCAATCAGCCGCGGTTGTCCTTTACCGCGTCGGCTGGGCCTGTCACCCTGGACTTGTGGGGCCGACGGTCCGGTACTGCGTCACGCCCGCGGGCCGCGTCGCCTACTCCGCATCGGGCGCCGGCCCGGCGCTCTTGTTCGACTCGGGCTGGGTAACCCACCTGCGCGGGCAGCTGGAACTGTTCTCCTTCGGCGACTTCGTCGGGCGGCTGGCCGAGCACTTCACCGTGATCCGCTACGACAAGCCCGGGTGCGGCCTGTCGGACTGGGACGAGATCCCCCCGTCGTTCGACGGGCAGGTGGCGGCGGCACTGGCGGTGGCCGACGCGGTGGGCGCCGGTCGCTTCTGTATGTTCGGGGCCTCGCAGGGCGGCCAGCTCGCCGCCGCGATCGCGGCGAGGTACCCGGACCGGGTCGAGGCGCTGGTGCTGTACGGGATGTGCGCGAACGGAAGGGATCTGGCGCCTGCCGCGGTCCGGGACTCGGTGGTGGCGCTGGTGCGGGCCCATTGGGGCCTGGGGTTGAAGGCCCTGACCGGGGCCTTCGTCACCGATCCCACGGCTGAGGAGGTGGAAGCGTTCACAGGGGTCCAGCGGGCCAGCGCCTCGGCCGCCGTGGCCGCCCGGCTGCTGGAGGTCTACTACGACACCGACATCAGGGCCTTGCTCCCGGCGGTCCGGGCGCGCACGGCGGTGCTGCACCGCGAGGCGGATAGGGGCACCAGGTTCGAGCTGGGGCGCGAGGTCGCCGCGCTGATCCCGGGGGCGACGCTGATCCCGCTGCCGGGTTCCAGTCACCTGTTCTATCACGGCGACTCGCCGGCGGTCCTGGATGCGACGCTCAGCTTCCTGTGCGAGCCCGCGAGCCCGGGGCCGCGGCTGACCGGCCGTGAGCTCGAGGTGGCCGAGCTGGTCGCCCAGGGGCTGACCAATCAGGCCATCGCCAGGCGCCTGTCTGTCGCGCCGCGGACCGCCGAGGCGCACGTGGAGAACATCCGGCGCAAACTGCAGGTGCGCTCCCGGGCCCAGATCGCGACATGGGTCACCGAACAGCGGCTGCGCTCCTGAGCGCTCGGTAGTTCGCCCGACGTACCCACCGGGGACGAGCGGCACCGCCAGGTAGAACAACGGAATTCCCGGTAGTTCACCCGATAGCCGCCCCGGGCCGGGCGGTCTTAGCGTCAAGGTATGTCACACGTCACGAAACCAGCCCGCGGCCCGACGGCAAACCCTGGACACCGAGCGGCGTCAGTCCGGGTCGGCATGTTCCCGCCGTTGGGGTTGCTCGAGCACAGCCCGGAGAAGGCCCGCGCCATCCTGGCGCAGGCCGCGCGGGAAGGAATTGACCACGTCTGCTGCGGAGACCACATCAGCTTCTTCGGCGGCCTGGGCTTCGACGGACTCGTCCAGGCTACAGCGCTGGCGATGCTCCACCCCGGGCTGCCCGTTTACATTGGCGTATACCAGCTGCCGCTACGCCATCCCGTCCTGGTGGCCCGCCAGCTGGCCGACCTCGCTCAGCTCGCCCCCGGCCGACTCATCTTCGGCGTCGGGATAGGCGGCGAGGACCGGCACGAAGTCGCGATCTGCGGGGTCGACCCATCGACCCGCGGCCTGCGGATGGATGAGTGCCTGGCCATCGTCCGCCAGCTGCTGACCGGCAAGCCCGTCACCTACCACGGCGAGTTCTTCGACCTCGATGAGGCGGTCATCGCTCCCGCGCCGACCGAGCCTGTCCCCATCATCATCGGGGGGCGCTCCGACGCGGCGATCAAGCGCGCCGGCCGGCTGGGTGACGGCTGGCTTGGTATCTGGAACTCCCCGCGGCGGTTTGCCGCCGCCGTCGAGATGGGGGCAGAGGAGGCCGCCCGCGCGGGTCGGCCCGACTGGCCGCGCCGGCACGCGATGCAGGTCTGGTGCGGGCTCGCCGAGTCCAAGCTGGCCGCCCGCGCCTGCCTGGCGCCCGCGATGGAGGCCTTCTACCAGCTCCCGTTCGAGCGCTTCGAACGGTACTGTCCCTACGGCACCGCCGAGGATGTGGCCGAGTTCCTCGCCCCCTACGCGGCCGCGGGTTGCACCGAGTTCAACCTCATCCCGCAGGCACCCGGCCATGATCACGCCATCGCCGGCACGGCGGCGGTGAAGCGACTGCTGGCACCGTCATGACAGATTCCCTGGTTATCCCGCCCTGCTTCTGCGGCCCCCCGGGCAGCGGCAATGGCGGCTACGTCTGCGGACGGATCGCCGCGTACGTCGACGGCCCGGTGACAGTCACGCTGCGTCGGCCACCTCCGCTGGCTACGCCCATGACCGTCGAGCGGGGCGGCGAAAGCTGCGTCCGTATCTACCGCGGCCACACGCTGATAGCCGAGGCAACCTCCTCACCGGGCAGCCCGGCACTACAGATACCGGGGCCGGTCTCGATGGCGGAAGCGCATGCGGTGGCCGGCGGTGCGCGCTATTACGCCGATCCGGTGTTCCCTGACTGCTTTGTGTGCGGGACCGGTCGCCGACCTGGCGACGGGCTGCGAATCTTCCCCGGGCCGTTGGCAGGCAGGCCGTTGTGGGCGGCACCGTGGACACCGGACCCGTCGGTCACGGACGCCGCCGGGAGGGTGCGGCCGGAGGTGATCTGGGCGGCGCTGGATTGTCCCAGCGGGATCGCGGCAGGCGAGGACGCCGACCTGGCCCGGGACACGGCCATCCTGCTCGGCCGGATGACGGCTAGCCTGGCGGTGCCGCCTGTGGTCGGCGACCAGTGCCTGGTGATCGCCTGGCCAGGCGAGCGTGACGGCCGTAAGCTGCTGGCCGGGTCGGCGCTGCTCGGGCCCGGCGGCACGGTGCTCGCCGCGGCCAGCGCCGTCTGGCTGACCGTGCCGCACCCGGTTCCGGCGCTGGCCGCTGAAGGGGCGTCGACATCGTCATAACGACAAAGCCTCAGGGCTCGGAGGTTATCGAAACGAGCTAGCACCGCAGAGAGCGGCGGGATCCAGCCGGCCCCGGGCGGGCCAGGTCGCGCCGGCGCGGCCTGCGTGGGCCGGCCGCCAGCCGACCCGGACCCGCCGCCCTCGTCTGGTCGGTCACGGGTCGGGCTGGTCACGAGCGGGTCGCCGTGACCGCGGCCCAGTGCTGCTCCAGGTGCGGCACGAGATCCATGGGGCGCTCCTCGGGGAAGAACAGCCGGGCGCCGTCGACCGTGACCACGCGCGTGGTGCCGGGGATGGTGTCGCGCAGCCAGTGGGCCCAGGAAACGTCGAAGAACGTGTCGCCGGTGCCCCATACCACGAGGGTGGGCACGCCGAGCTCGCTGAGCTGCGGCGTAACCGCCTGCAGGTCACTGGCATCGAGGGAGACGAGCAGCCGCTCGAACTGGCGGGCCCGCTCGATGGTGCCGAAGCACGGTTCCAGGTAGGAACGGATCACGTCCCGGTCGATCCGGTCCAGATGCTCGTACGCGGAGCCGAAGGAGATCTGGGCGGCGGCCTCGAGGTCGCCGAACATGGCGACGGCGGACGGCGCGAGGTTGCCCGCGGCGGCGAGTTCGACCATCGGCTTGAAGGCGTCGGGCGGGAGGTTGTCGCCGGTGTCGCAGTTGGTGAGGGTGAGCGTGGCCAGCCGCTGGGGGTAGCGGGCGGCGAAGATCTGGGCGATGGCCCCGCCAGTGTCGTTGGCGACGAGGTCGATCCCGGTGAGCCCGAGCGCCTCGCAGAAGTCGTCGAGGCCGGCCGCCAGCGCGGCCAGCGACAGATCCTGCTCGGCGGTTACCGGGCTGTGGCCGTGCAGCGGGAGGTCGACCGCGATGCAGCAGCGCTGGCTGGTCAGCGCGCTGATGACATGGCGCCACAGGTAGGCGTTGGTGGCGATGCCGTGCACGAACAGCGCCACCGGCCCGGTGCCGATGTCGATATAACTGATCTCGCCGGAGCTGGTGGCGGCGGTGTGCCGCCGGGCCTCGAGTTCGGAAAGCTGCATTACGCTCAACCTTTCTGGTAGACGAGGTATTCTTACTAGACCGACTGTCGGTCTATGCTAAACAAACCGACAGTCGGTCTGTCAAGTGCTTATGACCCCGGACGAGGAGCCGCGATGAACCCGCCGGACGCTGACGACAAGCCACGCGCGATGGACCTGCCCGGCGCGGCGGAGCAGGCCAGCGCGGCGGAGCAGGCCAGCGCGGCGGAGCAGGCCAGCGCGGCGGACCGGGCCAGCGCGGCGGACCAGGCGGGCAGGCCGAACAGGAACGTCGCCCGGGGGGAAGCGACGCGGGGGCAGCTGGTCGCGATCGCCACACGGATGTTCGCGGAACGCGGCTACGAGGACACCTCGATCGAGGCGGTGCTCAGGGCGGCGGGGGTCAGCCGGGGCTCGCTATACCACCACTTCGCGAGCAAGGAGGCCCTGTTCGAGGCGGTGGCCGAGGAGGTCGAGACCAGCGTCGGGGCGCAGACGGTCGCGGCGGCGCGCGGTTCGGAGGGCCCGGTGGAGGCGCTGCGCGCCGGGTTCGTGGCGTGGATCCGGCTGGCGGGCGATCCCGTGGTGCGGCGGATCCTGCTCATCGACGGGCCGTCAGTGCTCGGCTGGGAGCGATGGCGGGCGATGGAGGAGCACCACGCCCTCGGGCTGGTCAGGGCGGGGCTGCAGATCATCGCGGATGAGGGCAGGGTCCGGCCGGAGCTGGTCGGCACGCTCGCCCACGTGCTGCTCGCGTCGGTCAACGAGGTCGCGCTGCTCGTCGCCCGGGCGGATGACAAGGAGGCCGCGATGCAGGCCGGCGCGGACGCCATAGGCGAACTGCTGCAGCGCCTGTTCAGCTGACGGCCGCCCGAACCGGCACGGCGTGAACCTGGGCTTTCACCGCTCTCTGGCGTGGTGAACCCCGGGTTCATCCTGTTGAGGTCGAGGTCAGCCGGTGCGGCTGGCTCAGGCCATCTGGTCGAGGATCTGCCGCACCAGGTCCATCGAGGTCTGCGGGTGCAGGAACGCGAACCGGGCCACGGTCTCACCCTCCCAGGCCGAGGGCGGGATGAAGGCGACCTGGTCGGTGAGCAGCTGGTCGGCCCAGCGGGCGTACGCAGCAGGGTCCCAGCCGCGGCGGCGGAACAGCACCACCCCGAGTTCGGGCTCGCGGATCAGCTCCAGGTAATCCCGGGTCCGGATCTCGGCCGCGGTCTGGCGGGCCAGCTCGATCGCCGCCTCGATGGCCTCGCTGTAGGCGTCGACCCCGTACACGGCCAGCGAGAACCACAGCGGGAGGCCCCGGGCCCGCCGGGTCAGGTGGTAGGCGTAGTCGGTCGGGTTCCACTCCCCCGGCGTGTCGTGGATGACGTCCAGGTACGAAGCGTCCTGCTTGTGCACCGAGCGGGCCACCGACGGGTTGCGGTACAGCAGGGCCGCGCAGTCGAACGGGGCGAACAGCCATTTGTGCGGGTCCACGATGAACGAGTCGGCGTGCTCGATGCCGTCGTAGCGGGGCCGGATGCTGGGCGCGAACAGGCCGGCACCGCCGTAGGCGCCGTCCACGTGGAACCACAGGCCGCGCTCGCGCGCGACCTCGGCCACGCCGGCCAGGTCGTCGATGATGCCCGCGTTGGTGGTGCCCGAGGTGGCCACGACCGCGGCCAGCGACCGCGGGTCGCCGTCCGCCGCGATGGCCGGGCGCAGGCCCGCGCCGGTCAGGCGGTGATCGTCGGCGCGCACGATCAGCGCGTCCATTTCCAGAATGCGCAGCGCGTTGGTGATCGAGGAGTGCGCGTCCTCGCTGACCGCGACGCGCCACCGCCGCACCGCCGACGCGGATCCCGCCTTGCGCTTGGCCACCTCGCGGGCCACGACCAGGGCGGACAGGTTCCCGGCCGAGCCGCCGGAGACGAAGCAGCCGCCCGCCTGCTCGGGCAGCCCGGCCCGCTCGGCGATCAGCTGCAGCACCTGGTTCTCGGCGTGGATGGCCCCGGCCGCCTCCAGCCAGGAGATGCCCTGGATCGACGCGCAGGAGATCAGCATGTCGAACAGCAGCGAGGCCTTGGTCGGCGCGGCCGGGATGAACCCGAGGAAGCGCGGGCTGTCCGCGGAGATGACGGCCGGCGCGATGACCGAGGTGTACACCCCGAGAACCTGATCGGGGTTGTGCGGCCCGGGACCGAGCAGACCCTTCAGCGCGGCGTCTAGCTCGGCGGGATCGCGCGAGCCCTTATCCAGCGGAACCGGGTTCAGCCGCAGCCGGTTCTCCGCGTAGGCGAGCACCGACCGGATCATCGACTCCGTCGTCGCATCCACACTGTGCATGGGCGCACCGTAGAGGCTCGGGACGCGGGATCGCAAGGGTCAACGGGTGACGCGCGGCGAGTCCCGTGGGGTGAGAGTGGGGGAATCCTCCGGGGTTAGGGCGGCGGCCCGGTCCAGCAGGGGCTGGCAGCGCAGCCGGCCGGCGATGTCGCGGGCTTCGGCGATGGCAAGCTCCGCGGCGCCGGCGTCGCCGTGGCGCAGCAGGTACTGGGCCTGGTCGAGCAGGCCGTGGGCGAGATGGTAGGGGGTGGACTGCCCGCGCAGGCTGATGATCGCGGCGGTGAAGGAAATCGCGGCGTCCTCGTCAGGGGCCAGTCGAGCGCGGGCCAGGTCGCGTTCGGCCCGCAGCATGGGGGCCAGGTACCCGGGCAGATAGGAGTCGAGCAAGGCCAGCAGCTCAACGGCAGCGGCGGTGTCGCCGAGCTCGTACGCGCAGCGCGCGGCCAGCGGCCACGACCAGCGCAAGGCCTCATGGCTGATCCCGAGCGCGTCTGTGTGAGCCAGCGCCGCGCGGGCATGGCGCAGCGCATCCTGCGGTCGCCTGCGGGCCGCGGCGGTGAGGGCCTTCAGGATGCTGACCCCAGACTTCCACTGGGGATCTTCGCTGATGCGCGGGCGTTCGGGCACCTCGGCGAGCCAAGCCTCGGCCGTTGCGGCGTCGCCGCGCAGCGCCGCCAGCCAGGCCCGCTTCCAGCTGATCTGGTCGATATCGGCGTGCACGTCGGAATCTGGCGCCTGGGTGAGCTCGGCTTCGGCGCCGTCCCAGTCTCCCAGCTGAAGCAGCGCCTCGGCCAGGTTGGTGATCGCCACGGCCAGGAAGATACGGGATCCTGTGCGGCGGAAGTGCCAGGCGGCGGTCCGGGCAGCATCGACCGCGGCGGCGGGATCCGCGCGTGCCAGTGTGTCTCCCAGGTTGAGCATCGCACGTCCCACCGCAAAAGCGTCACCAGCCTGGGCGGCGAGCCGCGCGCTCTCGCGAAGGTAGGAGATCGCCTGTGGTCCCCGTTCGCCCGAGTCGTGGTACAGCCCCCGGGTTAGGAACAGCTCGCTGAGCTGGCTCGGGCCGAGGCCGAGGGCCTGCCCCAGGGTGAGCGCCTCGCTCGTGAGCCGGTCCGCGTCGGGTGAGCCGGCGAACACCTCAAGTATCGCGAGTTCCTGCAGGGCCCACACGGTGTCGGGGTCGGGTTCCGCTCGCAGGACCTCCACGGCCACGGTGAGTTGCTCGCGGGCTTCGGTATGACGACCCCACGAGCGCAGGGCCCGCCCCACGATGGCCTGGGCGCGGGCGGCGAACCGGTCATGACCGTGCCGGAGATAGCCGCTGCGGGCCTGCTCGGCGTACCCGACGACAGCCGAGAAGTCGTTGTCGGTACTGGCGGCTTGTGCGGCGCGCTCCCACAACCTGGCCGCGGCCCCATCGGCGGCGTCGGGCGGGCTCAGCTCGGCGGCGGTGGCGTAGCTGGCCGCGGCGCGGGCGGGGGCGCCGGTCCGCTCGGCGCGCTCGGCGGCCCGGGTCAGGGCGGTGACAGCCTGGCCGCGGATCTGGGCCGCGTCAGCGTCGTCGGGGATGGCGCGCAGCGCGTCGAGGTAGTGGCGAGCGATCACGTCGGTGACCTCCTCGCCGTCGCCCGGGAAGGTAGCGCGCAGGTGCGCGGCCACCTTCAGGTGCCGGGCCTTGCGGTCGCGGCGGGACAGCGTGTCGTAGGCGACCTGGCGGAGCATCTGCTGGGCGAACTGGTAGCTGCCCCGCTCCGGGGACAGCGGGTCGGCGGATACGCTGAGCACCTCGCGCCGCACCAGGTCGGCCAGCGCGGCCCGCACGAACGGCTCGTCCCGCCCGGACACCGCGATCAGCGCCTCGGCCGGGAACGTGGTGCCGAGCACGGCGGCGTCGGCGATCAGCCGTCGGGCGCCCGGTTCCAGGGAGTCGAGCCGGGCGGCCAGCAGCGCGTGCAGGCTGTCCGGCACGGCCAGCTCCCCGACGTCGCCGGTCAGCCGGTAGACCCCCTCGACCGGCTGCACGACGTCCCGGTCGATCAGCGAGCGGACGGTCTCCACGGCGAACAGCGGGATGCCCTGGGCCTGGCGGGTGATCTTGGCCCGCGCCGCCGGCGGCATCCCCGGTACGAGAGCGTCGACCAGCAGCTCCATGGACGCCGCATCGAGCGGGTCCAGGGTCAGCGTGCTCCGGTTCCGGCCCGCGCCGAACCCCGGCCGGGCCTGGCCCAGCTCGGGGCGGGCGAACACCACCACGTACACCGGTAGGTCCCGCACCCAGTCGATCAGGTGATCCAGGAAATCCAGCAGGCCGGTGTCGGCGTACTGGGCGTCCTCGACCAGCAGCACCACCGGGTTCTCGGCCGCCAGCCGCTCGAAGAACAGGCGCCAGCCGGCGAACAGCTCCTCCCGGGACAGGGTCTCCCCGCTGTCCCCGGCGGCCGCCACGCCGAGCAGCCGGCCCAGCCGCAGCCCGGCGTAGGCCTGTTCGGCCGGGTCGGGCACAAACCGGTCCAGGCCCGCGGCCAGCTTGACCGCGGCGGCCTCGGGCGGGTCTTCCTCGGCGATGCCCAGCCGCTGGCGGACGATCTGGGCCAGCGCCCAGAACGCGACCCCTTCCCCGTAGGACAGGCACCGGCCGCGGTGCCACCACACCTCGGCCGCCAGGCCGTCGGCGTACTTTTCGAACTCCCAGCCCAGCCGGGACTTGCCCACCCCGGCCGGCCCCGAGATCAGCACCAGCCGCGGCACACGCCGATCGGCGGTGGCGTGGAACAGGTCCTTTATCGTGCGCAGTTCGGCGTCCCGCCCGGTCAGCGGCGCCTCCAGCCCGTCAACCCGCTGCGACCCGCCCACGGCCGACAGAACCCGGGTGGCCCGCCACAGCCGCTGCGGTTCGGCTTTGCCCTTCAGCGTGCGCTCCCCCGCGTCGGCGAACCCGATCGCGCTGCCCGTCAGCCGCTGCGTCGGGGCGTCGACCAGCACCGAGCCAGGTCCGGCGGCCGCCTGCACCCGGGCGGCGGTGTTCACCGCGTCGCCGGCCACCATCCCCTCGCCGACGGCGCCCAGGTTCACTGCCACCTCGCCGGTCACCACCCCGGCCCGCGCGGCCAGGCCGGGCAGCCCCGACTCGGCCCCCAACTCGGCCACCGCGCCGACCAGGTCCAGCGCGGCCCGGACCGCGCGCTCCGCGTCGCCTTCGGTCGCCACCGGGGTGCCCCAGACGGCCATGACCGCGTCCCCGATGAACTTCTCCACCACCCCGCCGTACCGGCCGATCACCGTCCGGGCCACCGCGAAATACTGCGAGAGCAGCTCGCGGACGGCCTCCGGGTCCCGCGACTCCGACAGCGGGGTGAACCCCACCACGTCGCAGAACAGCACCGAGCACACCCGCCGCTCCGCCGCCGACTCGCGGCCTGGCCGGGAGACCGGCGTGGGCGCGGGCGGCGCGGGCGCGGGCGGCGCGGGCGCGGCATCGAAGAGGGTGGCGCCGCAGTAGCGGCAGAAGCGCTTGCCGGGAGTCAGCGGCTTACCGCAGGAGGGACAGCCCCCGACGGGAGCGCCGCAGTCGCCGCAGAAGAGGTCGCCCTCTTCCAGGAGCGCACCGCATCGCCCGCACCCCACCCGACTCTCCCACCCTCTGCACGTCAACCCGGTCAAGCCGGCATGTAACGGCCATTGTAGGTACGCGGGTCCCCGCTGCGTAGCCCCACGAGGCCGGGCTGAGCTGGCCGGGGGCAGGCACCACGTTCCGTTCGGCATAAAAGTCAGGAGCGGGCGGAGGTGGCGTCGCCTGCGGCCATCCGTCAGGATGGGGCTTGCCTGCGGGAATGGAGGGACAATCGTGACAGACTCACCGGCGCATCCGCTCGACCCGCTGACCGCTGAGGAGATCCGGCAGGCGGCCGCGATCCTGCGGCGCGACCGCGAGGTGGGCGAGGGCTGGCGGTTGGCGTCGATCGAGCTCAAGGAGCCGGGCAAGGCCGCGCTGGCGGCCGGTGAGGCGGCGGGCCGCGAGGCGATCGTGGTGTGCTGGGACCGCTCGGACGGGCAGGCCTACCGGGCGATGGTGACCCTGACCGGCGACGCGGTGGCGGGGTGGGAGCACCTGCCCGGCCAGCAGCCGAACATGACGGTGGACGAGTGGCACGAGTGCGACCGGATGCTGCGGGCCCATCCGGCGGTGGCCGAGGCGCTGGCCCGGCGCGGGATCACCGACATGTCCCTGGTGCTCACCGACATGTGGGCCTACGGCGCCGCGCTGGTACCCGAACGGTACCGGGGCCTGCGGATCGGCTGGTCGGACGTCTGGTACCGGGGCAGCCCGGACGGCAATCCGTACGCGCACCACGTAACCGGGCTGCACCCGGTCGTCGACCTGAACCGCATGATGCTGCTGGAAATAGAGGACGCTGGCGATATTGAGCGGCCTGAGGTGACGGGCGAGTACCTACCCGCGCTGCTCGGGCGGCCGCTGCGGGAGATCGCGCCGCTGGAGGTCAGCCAGCCCGCGGGCGTCGGGTTCACGCTGGAGGGCCGGCTGCTGAGCTGGCAGAACTGGCAGCTACGGCTGGGGTTCAACCACCGCGAGGGCCTGGTGCTGCACCAGGTCGGATTCGTCGACGACGGGCGGCTGCGGCCGGTGGCGCACCGGATGTCGTTCGCCGAGATGTTCGTGCCGTACCGGGACGCCAGCCCTGATCACTACCGGCGCACCGCCTTCGACATCGGCGAGTGGGGCCTGGGCTTCATGACCACATCGCTGGACCTCGGCTGCGACTGCCTGGGCGAGATCACCTACCTGGACGCGGTGGTACACGACACGCGCGGCGAACCCCGCGTGATCCAGAACGCGATCTGCATCCACGAGGAGGACAGCGGCGTGCTGTGGAAGCACGTCGACGAGCGGACGGGGGCCGCGGTGCGGCGCCAGCGGCGGCTGGTGGTCTCCTTCCACGTCACCGTGGCCAACTACGAGTACCTGGTGTACTGGCGGTTCTACCAGGACGGGAACATCGAGTGCGAGGTCCGGGCCACCGGGATCGTGGTG
>Ga0187819_10001329_pt1 | contig 12758 bp, 9 predicted proteins | sample NC_wetland_sal_i_15_FD_132411 | JGI IMG/M metagenome (GOLD analysis project Ga0187819, IMG submission 132411) | Wetland sediment microbial communities from Neuse River Estuary, North Carolina, USA - SO4_4 | ecosystem: Environmental > Aquatic > Freshwater > Wetlands > Sediment | place: USA: North... | reverse complement strand
GGGGCTGTAGAAGGTCCCAAGGGTTAGGCTGTTCGCCTATTAAAGCGGTACGTGAGCTGGGTTCAGAACGTCGCGAGACAGTTCGGTCCCTATCTGGTGTGGGCGCAGGAAACTTGAGAGGAGTTGTCCCTAGTACGAGAGGACCGGGATGAACAGATCTCTTGTGATCGAGTTGTCACGCCCGTGGCATCGCTCGGTAGCGAAATCTGGAAGAGATAATCGCTGAAAGCATCTAAGCGAGAAGCTCGCCTCGAGATAAGGTTTCCCAAGGGGGCTGCGGCTCCCTAAGAAGGCCAGTCGAAGACTACGACTTTGATAGGCGGGAGGTGGAAGCGCAGCAATGCGTGTAGCTGACCCGTACTAATCGGCCGTTCGGCTTAACCATAAACCTTACCCATTGCGTTGCAGCTCATCCGCAAGGATGGGCAGACGCGTGGAAGGTTAAGCAATCCTTTCCACATTGCATTACTTTCAGGTGGAATTTGTGGTCCGCCTGCTTCCTTCGGTTGATCATCGAAACTCGATATTCGAAATTCGAAGCTCGCGTGAACGAAATGTGGGCTTCGAGGATCGGATTGTGAGTTTCGAATTTCAAGTTTCCTGGTGGTCTAACCGCAAGGGTCACACCCGTTCCCATCCCGAACACGGAAGTTAAGCCTTGCAGGGCCGATGATACTGCGCGGGTAACTGCGCGGGAACGTAGGTCGCCGCCAGGATTAATATCGAAGGCCCGCACCGCGTTATCCGGTGGCGGGCCTTTTCGTTTTTGCGGTGCTTTTTGGGTTCGGCTATCCTGTCTGCTGCCGCGCCATAAGTCGAGTTGACAAGGTTCTTGAACAGGTCTTGCGGGGAACATCTGACGCGAACATCTCGTTCTCGGCAATGCGCCGCCTCCTCGCGAGAATGGGCTTTCAGGAACGCGTGAAGGGCAGCCACCACATCCTCACGCGGCCAGCCGTGGACGAGATTTTAAATTTGCTGCCAAAGGAGCGAAATGCAAACCATATCAGGTGAAGCAGGTTCGCTCTCTTATACTTCGACATAAGCTCGCGGAGATTCAAGATGCCTAAGTACGAAGTGATCATTTACTGGAGTCAGGAAGATCAGGCATTCGTCGCCGAAGTACCCGAACTTCCCGGCTGTGCGGCTGACGGCAAAATCTACCGGGAAGCTCTCGCCAACGTCGAGGTGGTCATTCAGGAATGGATCGAGACCGCCAAGGAACTGAGGCGCGCCATTCCTGCCCCAAAAGGCCGGCTTGTATTTGCCTGATTAATCCCGCTGACAAGGTTGGAGCGCACTCGTAACCGCGCGGGAACGTAGGTTGCCGCCGGGATTGAAATTAAAGGGCTGCAGTCGCGAGAGCGAGTGCGGCCCTTTTTGTTTTCGAGCCGTCGTGACGGCAACTGCGATATCTTACACGGCGGAGCAGGGATGGGGTCCGGCGGGCTCGAACATCACGAGCTGGTTTTTCTGCTGCTGCTGGTGTTTGTGTTGGGGTTGGCGGCGCTGGCGAAGCGATTGCAGACCCCCTACCCGATCGTTCTGGTGATCGGCGGGCTGGTGCTGAGTTTTATTCCGCACATCCCGAGAATTGAGCTGCGCCCCGACATCGTTTTTCTTGTGATTCTGCCGCCGCTTCTTTTTTCCGCGGCGGCGGAGACTTCCTGGCGCGATTTCCGCAACAACCTGGTGGGCATTTCGATGCTGGCCCTGGGACTGGTGGCGTTTACGGTGTGGGGGGTGGCAGCCGTCGCGCAGTGGCTCCTTCGCGGATTCACCTGGCAACTGGGATTGGTCCTCGGGGCTGTGGTGTGCACGACGGACGCAATCGCCGCCACTTCGATTGCGCGCCGGCTGGGACTGCCGCAGCGCCTCGTGACCGTGATCGAGGGCGAAAGCCTGGTGAACGATGCGAGCGGACTGCTCGCGCTCCAGTTCACGACGGCCCGGATCATGACCGGGCATGCCCCGGCATTCGGCGAACGCTTCTTGACCCTCTTCTACCTGATCGCGAGCAGTATCGTGATTGGATTGTTGCTGGGCAAACTGGCCCGCTTCGCGGCGCAGAGGATCGAGGACGCGCCGATCGAAATCATGATCAGCGTGATCGCGCCTTATATCGTGTATCTCACGGCGGAAAGCGTTCATTCCTCCGGGGTGCTGGCGACCGTCGTATGCGGCATTTATATGGGCCGGAAAAGCAGCGTTTTCCTATCGACGCGGGCACGCCTTCAGAGCAGCGCCGTGTGGGAGACGCTCACATTTGCGCTTAATGGAATCGTATTTATCCTGATCGGGCTGCAATTGCCGTACATCCTGGCGGATATTCCGAGCATTAGCCTCGGCCGATTGCTGGCGAAAGGCCTGCTGTTGAGCGCGATCGTCATCTTGTTGCGAATGCTGTGGGTGTTTCCAGGCGGCTGGGCGGCCAACTGGATCCGGACGAGGCTGCTCCATCAGGAAGAGCCGCTTCCGAGCGCGAGAGCCTTTTTCCTTGTGGGGTGGACTGGCATGCGCGGAGTGGTGGCGCTGGCCGCGGCGATTTCGCTGCCGGTGGCGCTCAGTGATGGAAGTCCGTTTCCGCACCGCAGCGTGATCGTTTTTATGACGTACTGCGTCATCTTCGTCACTCTCGTCATGCAGGGCTTGACGCTGCCGGCTTTGATCCGCGGTCTAGGGCTCGCGGGAGCTGGCGGAAGGAATCCGGAAGAAGACAGCGCGCGGCGGGCGATGATCGAAGCCGCGCTTGCGTACTTGAGACAGGCGCGCGAGTCCGATCAGCCGGAATTCGGTCCCGTGTATGACGACCTGATCCGCATGCAGGAGGGCCGCCTGACCGTGCTCGAGGGCCACACAGCGGAAGAGGGCAACTATGGAATCGAAAACTATCGGCGGTACCGTGAAGTCGCCGGGACATTACTCGGCTTGCAGCGCGCCGCGATTCTCCAGCTGCGGAATGAGGATAAGATCAACGATGAAGTTCTGCGGCGACTGGAAACGGAACTTGATCTGATCGAAGCCCGCGATTCGTCACTGGACAACCGGTGAGTGCACATCGCGCGGGCCGAATGCATGTCCAAATTTCGGTGCGGATCGCTAGCGAAGGATTCTAATGACCCGACCAACGAAGCCGCAGCGTTTTCTCGCGACAATCTACAGAATCTGGATGCTGCGGTATGTGGACGTGCCGGAAGAGATTGGGCGGGCGCTCGAAAAAGAATCCGGGAAGAAGAAGCACATTCCTGTCGTGGCCATGGTCAACGGGCGGTGCACGCGGACGACGCTGGTTCCGGCCGGTGGCGGGCGGTATCGCTTGCAATTCAACGCCACGCTGCGCAAGGCGGCGCGCGCGGACGTGGGGGAAGTGGCCGGCGTGGAGCTGAAAATTGACCGCGAGCCGCGCGACTTGCCAGTACCACCGGAATTGGCGGAGGCGCTGAGAAGTCGGGCGAGACTGAGGCGGGAATTTGACCGGCTGCCTGCGGGCGGCCGCGTGCAATTTTTGCGCTATCTCCTGAAGGCGAGAGCTCCCGCGACGCGCGAGAAGCGGGTGAAGAGGCTCTTGGAAATTTTACTGGAGCGCTCGCTACTTCGCCCGGACGGGCGCCGCGCACAACCGCGCAAGTGAGAGTGGCGCGATCCTGCTGGTTGCGCCACCGCAACGGGCTGCATTACGATTTCTCCATGCGATTCGCCGCAATTCTGGCCCTTGCGCTCTCCGCCGGATGCGGAATTGCGTCCGCGCAGACTCGTGCCGCGAAGAAAGCTGATTCCGATCGTCACGGCCTCACCTGCGCGCAGATTTTGGGGATGCCGTCGACCGAGTGGGTGGCCAAATACAAAGAAAAAGACGCGAGCGCGGAGGCAAGTATTCGCGCGCTGGCGGCCTACGGGCAGTGCTACGACGCGCGGACGAATCGGCTGGCGGCATTGCTCGCGAAGACCAGGAAAGGCCCATTGATCGGAGCGCGCGGCAATTTTCGGGATTTCGAAAAGGCCCTCGATGATTTCACGTCGAAGGCGCTCGGGACCCGGAATCCGTCCAAGAGCGCGGAAACAACTGCTTACGCCGCACTCTACGCCGAGCAGTTTCGTTACAAATTTTATCGCAGCTACGAAACGAGAGAGTTTCACGTTGAGCCGACGCCCGAAGACCTCGACGCGCTGGGCTTTGCGAAAAATCATTTCGGCGAACTTCTCAACGCCCTCCCGGAAGACAAGATGCGCGGGGTCCACGCGGCCTTTGGGCACATCTTCGAAGGAAACCCGCTCGCGGAAGAGTGGCGCCTTGAGATTTACCGCTACGCGATCTCGCTCCTCGAGCCGCCATCACCCACACCATTTGCGCCGCCGCCTTTCTAACGTCCGGAGCTCGGCTGGCGTCTAATGGAGTCGTCTGATAGGCTCTTCGTTCTTAATTCGGGAGACAAAATGAAGATTCGCTTTCTCATGATTGGCGGAATTCTGTTTGGCGTGGCAGTCGTGGGAGCGACCGCGCTTGCAATGACAAACGAAGCGGCGGACCGGCTCGCGCGGGACATCTTCAAGCAGCTCATTGAAATTAACACCACGGACTCCGTCGGCAGCACGACCGTTGCCGCAGAAGCCATGGCCGCGCGGCTGCACGATGCGGGGTATCCCGCGAGCGACGTGCAGGTGCTCGGGCCCGAACCGCGAAAGGGGAATCTGGTTGCGCGCCTGCGCGGGACGGGCGAGCGCAAGCCCATCCTGATGATTTGCCATCTCGACGTGGTGGAAGCGCGCCGCGAAGATTGGTCCATGGATCCGTTTCAATTTATCGAGAAGGACGGATATTTTTACGGGCGCGGCACGGGAGACATCAAGGATGGCGACGCAATTCTGGTGACCACGATGATTCGCCTGAAGCAGGAGGGATATCAGCCGGACCGCGATCTGATTCTGGCGCTCACGGCGGGGGAGGAAAGCGGCGTCGCCAACGGCGTGGACTGGCTGATCAAGAATCATCGCGACCTGATTGACGCGGAATTCATTCTCAATCCGGATGCGGGCGATTTCGAATTGGAGCACGGAAAGAAATTGCTGGTCGGAATCCAGGCGAGCGAGAAGCTGTATCAGGACTATGGCCTGAAAGTGACCAATCCCGGCGGGCACAGCTCGATGCCCGGCAAGGAAAACGCCATCTACGAGCTCGCCGAGGGGTTGACGCGCCTCGAGCACTTTCAATTTCCATTTGAGCTGAGCGACGTGACGCGCGCGTATTTCGCGGAGGAAGCGAATATCGTCGGCGGAGAGACGGGCGCGGACATGAAGGCCATTTTGAAAACGCCTCCGGACGAAGGGGCCATCGCGCGCCTTTCGGCTGAGCCTTTTTACAACGGCCGGATGCGCACCACGTGCGTCGCCACGATGATCGAGGGAGGCCACGCGAAAAACGCGCTGCCGGGCATGGCGCGCGCGAACCTGAATTGCAGGATTCTTCCGGGGCATTCCCCAGACGAAGTCCAGGCGACGCTCGAAAAAGTGCTGGCCGATCCGAATATCTCCCTCACGCAAAGGGTGGTGCCGGGATCCGGACTGGGAACGAACCCGCTGACCACTCTCCGCCCGGACGTGATGGGCGCGCTCGAAAAGGTCTCGGCGGAAATGTGGCCCGGCGTGCCGGTGGTACCGGTGATGGATGCCGGAGCGAGCGACGGAGCCATCTCACGCGCGGCAGGATATCCGACCTTCGGAATTCCCGGCGTGTTTATGGATGTGGACGACGACCGCTCGCATGGCCGCGACGAGCGCATCCGCGTATCGGCGTTCTATGAGGGCGTCGAATTCTATTACCGGCTGGTGAAAGCTCTCAGCTCCGGGCAGGCCGCGGCGGGCCGGGGGAACGGAGAATGAGTCTGCTGCGCCGAACGATTCTCGTTGCCGCGCAAAACAAGTGGCTGCGGGAGCGCGCGCCGCAGTTCGGCTTCTTCCGGCGGACAACCAAACGGTTCATGCCCGGGGAAAAAGTGGAGGACGCGCTCGAAGCTGCGCGCGCGCTCGCCGCGGACGGCATCGCCACGGTGCTGACCCATCTCGGCGAAAATATCGCCGACCGCAGCGAAGCGGAAGGCGTGACGCAGCACTATCTCGAAGTTCTCGAACGCCTTCGCGCGTCCGGGCTGCCCACGGAAATTTCCGTGAAGCTCACGCAGCTTGGACTGGATCTGGACCGCGAGTTTTGTTTCGCGCATGTGGCGAAGCTGATCGAACATTGCCCGCCGGAAAAGACGCTGTGGATTGATATCGAGCAAAGCCCGTATGTGGATGCGACACTCGACCTTTATCGCCGCGCACGCAAGGCATACAGGAATGTGGGCGTGTGCGTGCAAGCGTACCTGTATCGCACGGAGAAGGACATCGAGTCGTTGATTCCGCTGGGCGCGGCGGTGCGCCTGGTGAAAGGCGCGTACAACGAGCCGCGCGAGATCGCTTTTCCCAGGAAAGAGGATGTGGACGAGAGTTATTACCGGCTGGCCGTGAGGCTGCTGAGCCCGGACGCGCTGGCGGCCGGAGTGCGCGCCGCAATCGCCACGCACGACCGGGCGTTGATTCAACGCATCATCAATTGGGCCGCTACGCAGGGGATTTCAAGGGGCCAGCTCGAATTTCAAATGCTCTATGGAATCCAGTGCGGCGAACAAATACGGCTGGCGCGGGAAAATTATCGCGTGGGTGTGCTGATTTCTTACGGCAAGTTCTGGTTTCCGTGGTTCATGCGCCGCCTGGCCGAGCGCCCCGCCAACGTGCTTTTCCTCGCGCGCAATTTCTTTTCGAAGTAAACGCGCCGCTCACTGCGGAGATTCCCGACACAATCCACCGGGACACAAAAGGCGCGGAATCCGCGCCCGTCCAAAGCGGTCAACGGGTGCGTTCGTCTTTTTCGACTTTGCCGTCGCGGAGGCGGATGACGCGGTGGGCGTGCGCGGCAATGTCGGACTCGTGGGTGACGAGGATGATGGTGTTGCCCTGCTGATGCAGGCGCGCGAAGAGGGCCATAATTTCCTCTCCGGTCTGCGAGTCGAGGTTGCCGGTGGGCTCATCGGCGAGCAGGATCGAGGGGGAATTGACGAGCGCGCGCGCGATGGCCACGCGCTGGCGCTGGCCGCCGGAAAGCTCATTGGGCTTGTGCATCATGCGGTCGGCGAGGTCCACCTGAGCGAGCGCTTTCCGGGCGCGGTCGAGGCGCTCTTCGGAAGGCGTGCCGTTGTAAATCATGGGCAGCTCGACGTTGTGCAGCGCGGTTGCTCGGGGAAGCAGGTTGAACGTCTGGAAGACGAAGCCGATTTCCTTGTTGCGAATGTAGGCGAGCTCGTCGTCATTCAATTCGCTGACGAGGCGGCCGGCGAGCCAGTAGCGGCCTTTCGAAGGAGTGTCGAGGCAGCCGATCAAATTCATCAGCGTGGATTTTCCGGAGCCGGAAGGGCCCATGATGGCGACATATTCGCCGCGGCGAATCTCGATGCTCACGCCGCGCAGGGCGTGGAGATGCTCGGCGCCCATTTCGTAGGTCTTCCAGAGATCTTCGGTGCGAATGGCAACGCCGGAAACGACCAGATCCTCGCGGTAGGTTTGCGGCGCTCCCATTTCTTCGACGGCCATGGACATGGCACTCCGTGATGCGGACATGTCTCTCGTCCCGTTCTAATCCGAGGAAGGATTATCTTCGCGCTTCGGGGGAGTATTATCCACTTTAATGCCCGCGCCGGGACGCAAAGTCCGCAACGCTTTGTAAGGGCCGTTGACGATCTCATCGCCCTCGCGCAAACCGCTGGTAATTTCGATGTCGGTGACGCCGCTGATTCCCGTCTGCACCGGAACGAACTCGGCTTTTTTATTGCGGATCACGAAGACGCCGGTAATCTCGTCCTTTTGAGCGGGGGTGAGAGCGGGCTTCGAAGCAGCGAGCGTGACGTTGCTGCCGTTCGCTTGCTGGGCTTCTTCGAGCTCCTTACCCGTGCGGATCGCCAGCGCCTGGATGGGAACCGTGAGGATGCTTTGCTTCTGCGCGGTCTGAATCTTGGCCGTGGAGGAAAGGCCGGGACGCAGCGAGACTGGAGGATTATCCAAAGTGACGACGACTTTGAAATCGCGCGCTTCCTGCGTATTCGCGGTTGTCTGCGTGGTGGCGGCCTGGCCGGACGATCTCAGGATGGCAAGCTCGCCGACCTGCGTGACGCGCCCCTTGTAAATTTTCCCGGGGATGGCGTCAATCGTGATTTCCGCCGGCTGGCCTTCGCGCACGTTGGTGATATCGGTTTCGTCCACTTTTACTTCGGAGGTGACCACGCTCATGTCCGAAATCGTCAGTAGGAAGCTGCCGGTTGCGTTCTGGATGCCGGGGACCACGTTTTCCCCGACGCGCACGGCGATGTAGCTGACGATGCCGTCGATCGGCGCCGTGTAGGTGGTCTTGCGGAGAACGTCGGCGGTGTGTTTCAGCACGGCGCGGGATTGATCGAGATTCGAACGCGCCTGCTCGCGAGCCGCGCGCGTCTGATCGACCTGCGCCTTGCTGGCGTTGAGCGCGGCGACGGCGCTATCGTACGTGGCTTTGCTGGCGTCGTACTCCTGCTTCGAAATGAGCTGCTCCTGGAAAAGCTTCTGGGCGCGCTCCCAGTCGTACTTGGCTTTTTGAAGGTCCGCCTGGCGCTGAGCAAGCGTGGCGACGGCGGAGTCATAGTTGGCGGCCGCGACGCGCATGCCGGCGTCCATGGAGTCAATGTTGGCAACCTGCGCCTGGACGTCCGCGCCCGGCTGAATATTTTCCAGGTGCAGCAGGACGTCGCCTTTTTTCACGTGGTCGCCTTCCTGGACCACGATTTCAGTGATTTTGCCAAAGCCTTCGCCGAGGACGTTGGTATAAGTCTTGGGGCGGATTTCGCCGGAAGCGGTGACGACGGATATGAGGTCCTGCTTGACCACCCGGGCGCTCTGGACGGTCACGATATCCTTGGTCAACTGGTGATAGACAACGGCGCCGACGGCCAGCAGGACGACCGCACCAACGACTCCCAGAGTAATTTTTTTCCACTTCTTCATCGAGCCGACCCTTGGATTACAGGTTCCGGGGGACAAGGCTCCCCGCCATTGGTTCTGTACGACCGGGGCGCGCAGAATGTTTCCTAACTTAGACGCAGGGTTGCGGATAAGGACAGGTGAAATGGGTTCGCGCTCGAGGTCCTTACTCCTGGCTCCTTGCTGCTGCCGCTCATGGGCCCAAACCTCGATGGTAAGAGCCTTGAGTGGAACAACCATTCTAATTCGATTCTAATGGGAAGGAAATAGGGCGTACGGAAAGTCTCGCAAGAACTTGAATGTAAGGAATGGGCTCGAGCTCCACTTTGGCTGCAACATCATGTCTTTTTGCTCTTACGCGCACACACCCTCAGGCAACCCATTGGGCCACATGGGATTCCAACCCCGTAAGTACCGGCCGGGGGGAAACATGCGTTGACCTGTACCTTGGGACAGGTTAAAATTTTGCTCCCACTTCGGGGAATAGGTGCAAATATGGGCCGTTGGGCCAAGGTGTTTCTTTTCGGCATTTTAGCCGGAGGCTTGGCGCTTTCGCCGAGCGTCTTCGCGCAGCCAATTCCGCAGGACCAGACTGACCCAAAAGCCTCTAAAGACGCTGCCAAGCAGAAAAAGAAAAGCGACAATCAGCTCAAAAAAGAACTCGATTCCCAATACAAGATTTGGCTGGACCAGGACGTGGTTTATATCATCACGCCCGAGGAGCGCAGCGCGTTTCTGCACCTTTCGACCAACGAAGAGCGCGAGCAATTCATCGAGCAGTTTTGGCAGCGCCGCAATCCGGACCCAGATTCCGCCGAAAATACGTTCAAAGAGGAACATTACCGCCGGATCGCTTACGCTAACGAGCATTATGCCTCGGGAATTCCGGGATGGAAGACGGACCGCGGCAAGATTTACATCATGTGGGGGCCTCCGGATGAGATCGAGTCGCACCCGAGCGGCGGCTCCTACGACCGCCCGGCGCAGGAGGGAGGCGGACAGACCTCCACATACCCGTTCGAGGACTGGCGCTATCGCTATCTCGAGGGCCTCGGGAACGACGTGAATCTCGAGTTCGTGGACCCCTCGATGACCGGTGAATATCACCTGACCATGGACCCCAGCGAAAAGGACGCTCTGCTCTACGTTCCGGGCGCCGGGCTGACCGAAATGGAATCCATGGGATTGGCGAGCAAGACCGACCGGTTCAGCAACACGGATGGGACACACGATGCGCAGCCCCTGGGGGGGCAGATGGAGAGCAACAGCGAATTTTCGCGCCTGGAACGGTATGCCAAGATCCAGCAGGCGCCGCCGGTCAAATTCAAGGATTTGGAAGCTGTGGTGACGTCGCGCCTGGTTCGCGACCAGGTGAAATTCGATTACCGCTTTGATTTTCTGCGTATCACTTCGGACACCGTCCTGGTGCCCATCACTGTGCAGATACCCACGCGGCAGCTCAGTTTTCAGGAGAAGGATGGCGTGGACTCGGCGACGATGAACCTCTTCGCCCGAATCACCACTCTGGGCGGCCGGCCGGTGCAGACGTTCGAGGATACCATTCACCGCGATTTGCCGGCGTCGCTGCTGCAACAGTCGCTGAACACGGCTTCCATTTACCAGAAGGCGGTGCCGCTCAGTCCCGGACTTTATCGCCTGGATATCGTGCTCAAGGACGTGAACAACGGCAACGTGGGCGTGGTGAACACGCGGCTGCCCGTGCCGCGCTTCGAGGACGACAAGCTCTCGACCAGCACACTCATCCTGGCGGACCAGATTCAACGCGTATCGTCAAAGGACATCGGACTCGGCCAGTTCGTGCTGGGCGACGTGAAAGTGCGGCCAAAAATGGACGGCGCCTTCACGCCCCGCGACACCATGGGAGTCTACCTACAGGTCTACAACCTGAAGGTGGACGACAAGACTCATCGGGCCGACGCCAGCGTTCAATTCCGCGTCCTGCGCGAAAAGGAAACCGAGCCGGTGCTGAAATTCGATATTGGGCAAGACAAGCTGCCCGAGCACGGCGAGGAAATGACGCTCGAAAACGTCATGACTCTCGGGTCGCTGGGGCCCGGGAAGTACAATTTGGAAGTCGCCATTACCGATAATTTGGCCAAGCAAACGATTACGAAAGCCTCGGAATTCACTGTGCAGGCGGCAGCATCAGCGGCCCCGCAGGGGAGGTGAAGCGCTGTGAGTCTTCGAATGATTCGCGCTCTGGGCCTGGGATTGATCCTGAGCCTTGGTGCGCTTCCGCTCGCTGCGGCCCCCAATTCAGGAAAGCTCTCGGGCGTGGTGGTGGACGCCACGGGAACGCCGCAGATGGGTGCGAGCGTCACCATCTCGTCTGAGCAAATGCTCAGCGCCTCTCTCGTCGAGCTGCTGACCAACGATCGCGGCCGTTTCTCGGCTGATTCTCTCCCGGTCGGGTCCTACTCCATTAAAGTGACGCTGGCGGGGTTTCTCCCTGCGATCGAGCAGCACATCCAAATCAGCAGCCAGCACACCACATTGCTTGAAATCGTCATGGGCTCGGTCTTCTCGTCGCTCGATAAATTCCGCCACCCGGCCGATCAGCCGGTAGCGTCGGATGAATGGGTGTGGGTATTGCGCAGTTCCGCGGCCACGCGTCCCGTGCTGCGCTGGGAAGATGGCGACATCGTGCTCGATGGGCCGTCCGCGCAGGTGGAAATAGCACAGCAACGGCGCAACCATGGACGGCTGGATCTCACCTCGGGCGCGGACCATCCCGGCTCGGTATCCAACCTCGCGGATTCTCCCGGGACGGCCTTTGCCTACGATATGAGTGTGGGTTCTCGCGGGGAGCTTCTGATGGCCGGCCAATTCAGCTACGAGGGAGATTCGCCGGCAGGCGGATTCGTGACGGAGTGGCTGCCGTCGGGCGATTTGGGAGTGGGCTCGGTGACGAGCATCGTGGTTCGCGAATCGCGCCTGGGCCCTGACGGCCCCACGTTCCGCGGGTTCCGCATGTCGCATGACAACAAGTTTGTGCTTGGGGACCGCGTGGCGATCCGCTACGGGAGCGATTTTGTAACCGCCGGGCTTGTGGGTACCACTATGTCCCTCCGCCCGCGCGCGCAAATGGCGCTCCAGATGGCGTCCTCGTGGCAGGCTTCAGCCCTAGTGGCTGCCAGCCCCTGGCAAGACGCCGATGGGTCATTGACCGCGCTGCAATCGGCCATGAATTCGCTGGACGCCTTTCCCACGTTGCTGACGCGAAACGGACGGCCGGTGCTCGAAAGCGGCCTGCACGAGGAACTCGCCGTGGAGCATGCGCTTTCCAGCAAGACCAGCGTGACTGGGGCGGTGTTTCATGACCGCTCGAGCCACACGGCATTGTTTGGGCGGGGCCCCGTCACGGGCTCCGATTTCTTGCAGGACTACTTTTCGGCGCTTTTTGCCTATGATGGCGGCGAGTCGTCTTCGATGGGAGCCCGCGCCGTCTACCAGCAAAAGTTCAACGATAATCTGAGCGCCACGCTCGTTTATGCCTATGCGGGCGTGCTGACGCCGACCGAAGGCTATTCCGATGCGGATCTGCGCGATGATCTCTCCATCCGCTACCGCCACAGCGTGGCCGCGCGCGTCTCGACTGCCATTCCGCGCCTTGGCACGAAGCTCTCGACCAGCTACAAGTGGATCTCGGGCGAGACCGTCTCGCGCCAGGACGCCTATGGTGAGTCGCTCTATCACGT
>Ga0187819_10001328_pt1 | contig 12767 bp, 6 predicted proteins | sample NC_wetland_sal_i_15_FD_132411 | JGI IMG/M metagenome (GOLD analysis project Ga0187819, IMG submission 132411) | Wetland sediment microbial communities from Neuse River Estuary, North Carolina, USA - SO4_4 | ecosystem: Environmental > Aquatic > Freshwater > Wetlands > Sediment | place: USA: North... | reverse complement strand
CATGTCATCCGTTTTTTGTAATCAGGGCAGTCGGTTTGCGATTTCCACAATCCAGCCTGCTAACTATCACGCGATTCTTGGTTGTCAGTAAAGACGGGGGTCGGCCAGCGAGAGCGGCGGATTCTCAGACCTGCTTACCTTTCCTCGCTACTGCGTCCCGCGCATGGAAGAACCTGATAACGCTACGCAGGTGGCATCAGGGCTCCTCGCGCACTTCTGTTCTAGTTCGTGCCGTCGAACCAATTGGCTAGCAGGAGGAATGCTCATGCCGCGCTTATTGCTTTGTCTGCTGTGTGTGGTGTCCGTTTCGTCCTTCCTGGTTGGACAGAGCCGGTCGGCCAGCAGTCCACCGGCGCTGAGTTATGCGGCACGGTCGATAGCCGCGCTCACGGGCGGTGCCACGATCTCGGATGTGACCTTGACCGGCAGCGTGAGTTGGAACGGCGGCGCGGATACTGGGACGGCAAGGCTGCGAGCGCTGGGCAGCGAAGAGAGCCGGATGGATCTGGCTTTGTCCAGCGGGACTCGCACGGAGATTCGCGATGCACAGAACGATGGGCATCGCGGACGCTGGGTCAGTCCGGATAATACTTCGGGGCAGGTTGCCTTGCACAATTGCTGGACGGACGCGGTGTGGTTCTTTCCGGCGCTCAGTTCGTTAGCAGCACGGCCTAACGTGGTGCTGGCGTACGTCGGACAGGAGACCCGCAACGGAGCTTCGGTGCAGCACGTTCGCTCTCATGTTGACCAGGCAAATTGGCCCACTGGCGTCTTGCCGACCGCGAAACAACTCAGCACGATGGATTTCTACCTCGATGCCACGACCTTGTTGCCGGTAGCGGTGACATTCAAAGCGCATCCGGACAATGACGCGATGAAGGACTTGGCGATCGAGGTCGACTTTTCGGACTATCAGGCGATCAGTGGGGTGATGGTACCGACTCACATTCAAAGGTATTCGCAAGGCAATTTGCTAGTGGACATCACGGTTACGAGTGCTTCGTTCAATACGGGTCTGCCCCTTTCCGTTTTCGCGGTTCGGTAAGCCAAGCAAGTCAAGACGAGGAAGGTCGACAATGAAGACGCATATTCGCTGTGCCGCACTATTTGTGATCCTCGCCTCCAGCGTCACGTTCTCCCAAGTCTCGACGGGCACGCCTCCGCTGGGCAGCTTCGGTGGTGGACCGTTTGACGTGGTGAACCTGGGAAACCTGAACGTGCACTTTGCGGTTCCAGTCTTCAACCGTGCCGGCCGGGGCATGTCGTTTAGGTACAACCTGAGCTATGACAGCTCGGTATGGACTCCGGTGACGTCGAGCGGAGTTACGCAGTGGCAACCAGCGAGCAATTGGGGATGGAGAGGCGACACCGAAGTGGCCACTGGTTATTACACGAATACAATCACGCAGCGGACGTGGTGCAACTCGGGCACCGAGACCATCGCCAGTAATTGGGTTTACCACGACAAGTTTGGGGTAGCGCATGCTTTTGCGGGAAGCGCCGTGATGTACCGGTACGGCCGCGATTTCGATTGTGGCGGCGAGGGAATCTACCCGTTTACGGCGACGGCAACGGACGGATCGGGATATACGCTGACCACCAGTAGCAGGAGCATTGAGGCTGGCGGTTTCACGTCGCGCTCGGGAGCGATATTGTCCGTGCCGTACAACACCGGGAACGGAGCCGGAACCGTCACCGACGCCAACGGAAACGAGATTACGGTGAACACGTCAGGGCAGTTTTTTGACACGCTGTCCAGCACGGTCCCCGTTTTGACAGTTTCTGCACCGTCTCCTCCGGCTTCGGCAACGTTCTCCTACACGGCACCTTCGGGGGCGACTGCAAGTTACACCATGAACTACACGCAGTACACGGTGGAAACCAAGTTCGGGATCAGCGGAGTCACGGAATACGGGCCACTGGCAAATTCGCTGGTCAGCAGCATTCAACTTCCGGATGGCACCGAATACCAGTTCACCTATGAGAAAACCCCGGGTTCGTGTACGCCTTTATCTGGGACCTATTCGGGATACTGTGTGACGGGCCGCATCGCCTCGGTAACGCTCGCGACGGGGGGAACAATCAGTTATGCCTACAGCGGCGGGCCGGACAGTACGGGCATTTATAGCGACGGCTCGACGGCGGGAATCACTCGTACCTTGACGGCGACCACGACTGCACCCGCCGAGACCTGGACGTACGCTCGCACGCTGGTGAGCGGTACTCCCGGTCCCGGATCCAAGTGGACGACGACGGTGACCGATCCGGGGTCGAATCACACGGTGATGAGCTTTGCCGAGGATGCCGCCGTCACGGCGCAGAATGGCAACACGTACACAACGGCCACCTATAATTTTTATGAGACGCAGCGGCAAGCGTATCAGGGAAGCGTTTCCTCCAATAACTGCTCGGCTACGGTCACGACGAACTGCCTGTTGCTGACGACCACCCGCTGTTACAACGCGAACTACGCCAGTTGCTCGACCGCGACGGTGACTTCGCCGATCTCGCAAACGGATGCCTATGCGCAGCCGGCTGGCGGAGCGACGCGGCTTTCCGAGGTTCTGCTAAACACCTACGGGTTGGTCACCGATGACAAGGAATATGACTACGGCGCAGTGACCGGGTCGGCTCCGGGCACGACCCACCTGATCCGCGAAACAGTCACGGCATACGCGAGTCTCGGCAACGGCATCGTCAATAAGCCATCGGGCATTACGGTCTACGACTGGACCAGCGGTTCGAAAGTAGAGATCGCCAACTCGAGCTACGGTTATGACCAGACGGCGGTGACGACGACGACGGGCACGCCGCAACACGTTTCGGTCACTGGATCGCGCGGGAATCTGACTACGGCCACGACTTACACCAGTGGCACGGCCACACTTTCCCAAACGAAAACCTACTACGACACCGGCACGCTCAATGTGTCGACCGGAGTCAATGGGGCGCAAACCACCTACATCTACAGTTCGGCGACCAATCCGTATAACAGTTCGTTCACGGCCTCGTGCGGCAACTCGTTCGCGACAACGATTGACGAACCGCTGAGTCTGACCCGTTCGATGCAGTGGAACTGTGAGGGAGGCATCCCCGAACAGGTTACCGACGAAAACGGCAACCCGCTGAGTTCCAGCTACACCGATCCCTATTTCTGGCGGCCGGCAAGTACGACCGATCAGATGAGCAATGTGACGGATCTTACGTACCACGGCCAGACGGTGGTGGAAACCTCTCTGCAGAACTTCAATAGCGGGCACTCCGCAGCGGATATGCGGGTCACTGTGGATGGGTTTAACCGCACGATCTTCAGCCAGCGGCTGCAGGCTCCCGGGGGGACGGAATACGACACCAGCGAGATCGATTACAACGCTGTGGGCGAGGTTTCGGCGACCAGGATGCCCTATGCGGCGACTGCGAGTCCGACCAGTGAGGACACGTCTGCGCCGGAAACGACTACGACGTACGATGCGCTAGGACGTGTGCTGACCACCCAGGACGCCGACGGTGGCTACGTGTCCAATCAGTACGTCAACAACGATGTTCTGCAGACCTCGAGCGGCACACCGAGCGGCACGCAAGCTTTCAAGAAGCAATACGAATACGACGGGCTGGGCCGTCTGACGTCGGTGTGCGAGATTTCGTCGACGCTGTCCGGAGTGGGGACCTGCAGCCAGACCACGACGCAGACCGGGTATTGGACCAAGTACACGTATGACGCACTGGGACACCTGCTGACCGTGACGCAGAATGCGCAGGCGGCCAGTGGTAGCCAGCAGAAAAGAACCTATACCTACGACTGGCTGGGACGCATGTTGACGGAATCGAATCCTGAAACCGGGAATGCGGGCACCAATGGAACGGTGACTTACACCTATGACGTTGCTTGCGCCACGACCCCGGCGTCACCGGGCGACCTCACGGGCAAGCTGGATGCGGCGGGAAACACGACCTGCTACTACTACGACGCACTACATCGGCTGAATGGTGGGGGATACAACAACGTCTGCCGGCGGCTGCACTATGACAAGAGCGTGACTCCGCCGAGCGGGATCACCGTCGTCAACAGCAACACCAGGCTGATTGAGGCATCAACCGACAACTGCGGTTCCACTCAGTATACGGACGAATGGTTCAGCTACGACAAGGATGGGCGGCTGACCGATGTGTACGAGTCGACGCCCCACTCGGGCGGCTATTACCACAGCACTTCTGGTTATTGGCCGACCGGTGTGGTGAACACGCTGAGTCTGCTGAACAGTTCGGGCACAGCGCTGTTTCCCACGCAGACCTACGGATTGGACGGCGAGGGACGACCGAACGCGGTGTCGGCAGCCTCTGGAACCAACCCGGTGACAGGGGTGACGTATTCCAGCAGCAGCACTTCGAATCCGCTGGGCGCGCTGACCAATGTGACCTTTGGCAACGCCGACAGCGACGGGTTCAGCTACGATCCCAACACCGGGCGCATGGGGAAGTACACCTACACGGTGAACAGCCACACCGACGTTGGCACGCTGACTTGGAGCGCCAACGGAACCTTGACCAAGTTGGTCATTAACGATGCGATTCCGGGCACGGTCGACAGTCAAACCTGCACCTATGGCTATGACGACTTGCGGCGCGTCTCCAGTGTAGGTTGCGGTGTGTTGTGGTCGCAGAACTTCACCTATGATGCCTTTGGCAATATCAGCAAAACGGTACCCTCCGGCGATAGTGGGACGACGTTCCTGCCGACCTACTGGACCTCGCCGCCAACCAATCAGTTCTCGGCACTACCGGGGGTAACAGTCAGCTACGACAAGAACGGCAAACTGCTGACTGACAATCTGAACACCTACACGTGGGATCCGAACTGGGGGACGATGCAGACGGTGACGCCGACTGGGAGTTCGACGGTGACGTCGACCTACGATGCGATGGGGCGGATGGTGGAGAACAATGCCGGCGGCTCGTATTACGAGTTTGTGTATGGACCCGGGGGAACGAAGCTGGCGAAATGCAGCGGGCAGACGCTGGTGAAGGCGTTCATTGCCCTGCCGAGCGGAGCTAAGGCGATCTACACACCGACGGGGTTGACGTACTTCCGGCATTCGGATTGGTTGGGGAGTTCACGGTTGACCTCGACGGCAGCCACGCCGACATCGATGTATTCCAGTTCGGCCTACGCTCCGTTCGGCGAGCAATACGCGAATGCTGGCAGCGCTGATGCCTCGTTCACGGGCAAGGATCAGGATACGGTGAGCAATCTGTATGACTTTCCGGCGCGGCGGCTGAGTCCCAGCCAGGGACGCTGGATCTCGCCTGATCCGGCGGGCCTGGCGGCGGTTGCCCTGATGCGGCCGCAAACCTGGAACCGCTACGCCTACGCAGAGAATAACCCGCTCTCCTACATCGACGAAGACGGAACCTCGGATGGTTCCGGCGACGACGATGACGGTGGCGGTGGCGGTGGCGACGACGACGATGACGACAGCGCCGGCGGCGGCGGAGGAGGCGACAATGGTGGGAATGATTTCTGCGCCGCTAACCCCGATGATGCCGATTGCATGCAAATGGACGAGAGCGGCCCGAGCCCCGTCCCGGCGAACGAGGCTTGCGTCACGGGTGCGCTCGAGGAGGTGCTAGCTGCTGGTGAGACTGGAGGTCAGCCAAACGATGGCTACGGCACCAACGTCATGGGTACGGTGGCGCAATCGCCGCAGTTTCCGCAATACGTCGGTCAGTCGAATGTTCAAATACCAATGAATCAGCTTGCGGGGCTTACCAGCAATCCGCAACTCTACGTACAGTACCCGCAGGGCCTGAGTTCAGCGTTTGGCCGGTATCAAATTACCAACCAAACTGGTCAGGCTTTTGGGTGCACAGACTGGACTCCGAGCGGTCAGGATGACTGCGCCGCCTCGATGTTGAATTACTACGATGCGGTTCAGCCAGCGATGCAGGGTAACCTTGAGCAGGCACTCTGGAATATGTCGGCTTGGGCGAGTATGCCCAACTCTCCATTGCCAGGGGGCCACATGAGCATGGACCAAGCATTTGCAATCTATTCAAATGCTATGACCTATTTGCCTGAATGCCAAACTTCGAGTGGGGTTTCCATGAGCCCACCGCAGCCCGGCGGCTAGGGCGCATCTAACTTGAGAGTTTGATCGCGTCGGGCTGGAACGACAAGATCCAGAGAGCCAACCCTTGACGATTCGTGAGATGCGAGAACATCGGTTTTTCGTGGGCGAGGGCGCAACTCAACCGGAGGATGTTGCAATACCTTGATCTCGGTGCCAAAATCTCAAGCGCGCTAAGGAGCACACCGTGAGCCACTGGAGCAGAACGAAGAGACTCTTGCTTCTAATGCTGCTGCTTTTCTTGCCCTCGGTGACCAGCCGCACACAGGATTCGGGCCACGCGAAAAAGGAAGAGCAATCGTCCTTTGGTACAGAGGATGTGCCCGGCACACCACGCGTCGTGCTTCCACTACCTGTGCCGGACTCTGTCGTGCAAAGTCTTGAGACAGACGAAAATGTCCGGTCGTGTCTACAAGAAAACCCACTTGATCCTGGCCAGAGTCTGGGATCCTGGTTTATTGCATCGGAGATCCATCTCGCTGGCCCTGCGGAAGACGATCTTGTTGTTGTACCCAGCTTCAAGAGCAGCGAGAGCATGTGTTTTCAGAGTGTAGCCGGCATTGGCTGGTTCTGGGTTTTTCGACGAGTTGATACTCGCTACCAATTGGCGCTTAAGGCTGCTGGTAATGGGTTAGAAGTCCTTGGGACGAGAAGTAGCGGGTATCGCGATATCCAGACAAGCACTCTTGGCCAAGCCGGCAGACATCTAACGACGATGATTTTTCGATTCGATGGTACACGCTACCAAAAGTATCGGGAGACCACTCATTAGCTCCCATCTTTACCAACCCAAGAGCTAACTCGCAAGAATGCAAAATTGGACGAAACTGAGAATTCTCATTTTGATGTTTCTGACGGTGGCCCCAGGCGGAGCCGTGAGCGGTGTCGCCCAATCCCACGGTGGCTCCGCCCAGTTTCTCGACTCTGAGGACCACCGCTGGGTCGAACAGACGCTGAAGCAGCTCTCGCTTGACGAGAAAATCGGCCAGATGTTGCTGCTTCGCGTCTATGGCGATTATCGGAGTTTCAACAGCTCATCCTATCTTGCCGTTGCCGATCAAATTCGGCGATACCACGTTGGTTCTGTTGATCTAGCGTCACGGATGTCGGGCCCCAATCTGTCGAAAGGGACTCCCGCCGAAGTCGCGACCATCATCAACCAACTGCAACGCGAAACGAAAATCCCGCTTTTGGTGGGAGCTGATATTGAGCGCGGCTTGGCATCGCGCGTCTCCGGGGTTGCGGAATTCCCGTTTCCCATGGCCTTCGGCGCCGTCGGCGATCCCAAACTCGTGGAGCAATTCGCCTTGATATCTGCCCGCGAGGCCCGGGCGGTGGGCATTCAGTGGGCTTTCGCTCCCGTGGCTGACGTGAATAGCAACCCCTCCAATCCCATCATCAATGTGAGATCGTATGGAGAGGATCCTCAGAAAGTGGGAAAGTTCGTTGCGGCGTATATAAGGGGCGCGCACAAGGGAGGCTTGATTGTATCGGTAAAGCATTTTCCCGGACACGGGGACAGCGCGACCGACTCCCATCTCGGCGTGGTTCAAGTAAACAGCGATCGGCGACATCTCGACGCAATCGAACTTCCGCCCTTCAGGGAGGCGATTGCAGTTGGCGCCGACTCGGTTCTTCTCGCGCACGCGGCCGTTCCTGCTCTCGACCCCGATGAACATCGGATTACGACGAATTCGCCGAAGATCATGACCGGTCTTCTCCGCGAGCAGATGGGCTTTCAGGGTCTAGTGGTGACCGATGCCCTGGAGATGCGAGGGCTGTTGAGCATCTACCCAAACGATCCCAATCCGGATGGGCATGCCGCCGTCGACGCGATCAAGGCGGGGGCGGACGTGTTGATGCTACCAAAGGAGCTCGATGCCACGTTCAACGCCATTGTTGAGGCCGTTCACAAACAGGAGATTTCCGAGAGCCGGCTTGACGCTTCGGTGAGAAGAATTCTGGAACTGAAAGCCAATGCTGGACTGAACAAGTCTCGTTTTGTCAACCTTAAGCACGTTGAGGAGATGTTCCCCGACTCTGCCGCCAACGAACTTGCACAGCGTGTTGCCGACGAGTCGGTGACGCTGGTGCGAAGCAATGGGCACGCGCTTCCCGTGCTGAAAAGCGATCGCAAAGAAACCTCCTCTCACGTCGAGGCGGGTGACGGGTTGGTGGTAGTGAGCTTTGTGGACTCGAACAGGAGCCGCATCGGACCGGAATTCGACCGTCAGATCAAGTTGCGCCGCCCCAATGCGAAGATGTTCCATTTTTACAACGACAAAATCGGGTCGGACGCAGATCCGGCAGTGGTGTTACCCTCCGTGAAGCAGGCCGATCAAGTCGTCATCGCTGCATTCGTGAGTCATGTTCCGGGCAGGCAGGTGATCTCACGCGGAGCTTTAAGAACAGCCGTTGGGCTGTCTGGCGAAGGATCCGATCTCATACGTCGGATAATCGAAACCGCTCCGGACAAAACCACTTTGGTGGCGCTGGGCAGTCCCTATCTGATTGAGGATTATCCGAAGGCGGAAAACTACATTTGCACGTACTCGTTGGCGACGACTACCGAGGTCAGCGCTGCCAAGGCATTGTTCGGCGAAATCCAAAATCATGCGAAATTACCTGTGACGCTTCCGGGCATCGCCACTTCCGGTTCGGCGGTCGCATGGCCGGCGGTGGTAAAGAACGCGGAGAATTGATCTGCTGAGCCCCGCAAAAAACACCCAAATCTCCTCCCGCTCTCATGGCTTCTCCATCGCTCGATTCAGATCTTTCCAGTTGATCAGGATAAACTTCTGATCACTCAGAAACTTTCGGAATTCGGGACTCTTCACGACGTCGAGATCGTTTTGCCTCCATTGGGCGCCCCAGTTTGGATGTCCGAGAGTCATGGCTTGAAGTTCGTCGTCGTTGTAACCCAGGTGCAGAATCAATTCATAGGTCCCGGGCGGTAGTTTTGAGAGCATTCCCTCGTAATTGCGCAGCCAGTCAGATTGCGGAACGTTCTTCGTCATCAACAGAACATGGTCGAGGGGAAGAGATTCGACATTCACCGTGATGTCGCCGTCAGAGTAAACGACTTCTCCCGTCGGAATGCCGTTTACGGTGCGTCCCTTCCCCATTACAACGGGAATCTTGTAACGCTCTCCCAACTTCCAGTACACCTTGAACAGGCGAGGCACGCGCAAGAAAGTCTGCATGTGGGTATCGAGGTGCGTGACCTTGATACCGGCTGCAAGTGCGGCATCGATTTGTGCTTCAGCCTCGCTTTCGGCCTCATTGGGTGTCGCGTGAGAGTTGACAAAAGACGGATCGGTAGGCAAGTAGCCTTGGGCATCCGTCAGGCTGGCTGCCGGCTTCGTTAAGGGTCGCCAGCGGTAAGTGGCCCACTCGGAGTTCAATGTCAGATGCACCCCGAGGTCGGCTTCGGGATGCTCTTGCGCCCAACGCGCCACCTCCGGGAACCAAGGGCTGGGAACCAGGATGCTCGCCGAGGTGACCCACTTGTTCTCCAGGGCGTCCATCACTGCCCGGTTTACTGAGTGTGCCATTCCAAAATCGTCGGCGTGGAGAATCAGGAGACGCGAATCCGCTGGATACCCCAGGCGCTCCGCGATCGTCTTCCGCGAACGAGACTGTTCCGTTTGGGCGGCGACGAATAACGTGAGGAACGACACGAACCCTATAACGACCACCTTCTTGAGATTCAAGTGATACCTCTGCTTGAGTATTGGCAAGACAGTTTCAGTGCAACGAAGATAACGCCGCCGCTTCGGGACTCGGGAACTCGAGATAATAACCTACATCATCTTTGCCCTCTTTGATGGCAGCGCGTTCGACGCTGTTCCAATGACTTTTCTCTGCGAGGAGAGCATCGACAGCCCCCATTTCCACAGCAGTTAGGAAACGAGGTTGATATCCGGTCCGCCGGTTGTCGCTCACGATCGGGTAGACACGAGGCGCCGTTTGAAGATGTCCGTGATCCATTGAAAAGTCAACCACCAGGACCAGACTATAGGGTGGAGCTTGCCTTTCTGCGTAACGACCGGCGGCGTTGAACACGAAATTTCCGATTCCGAAGAACACCCATTGTTTGCCATCGTACGCGATTTCCTGCAACATGTGGGCTCCGGAGCCAACCACAAGGTCGACGCCTGCGGCGCGCAGCGCCCGGACCGTGGCCTCCTGTTTGGGGCTCTTCCACTGATAGTTGTTCAATGTGTGCATGAAATAGATCACATAGACCGCGGGAGTCTGGCGTCGCAGTTCCCGTATCGATTTTTCCACCGCCGGAACGCTGATGGGAGCAACGCCGGGCCGGTCGGCGGTAGCATAGAACTGAAATTGTTCTGCATATTTCGCGCTGTACTCGAGCCCGCCAAAAATAGCCACAGTCAATGCTGTGTTTCCCACTCGCAGCTCCTGGGTATAGGGCCGAATGGCCTCGGTTAGGTTTTTGCCCGCGCCGAACCAAGCTGCACCAGCGTTTCTCAAACCATCGACTGTATCGGCCAGGCCCACATCTCCCTGATCAACCGTATGGTTGTTCGCGAGCGAATACACGATGGCACCAAAACGGCCCAGAGCTGCTGGCGATTTCACCGGGTCACTGTAATGCACATAATCCTTGCCTTGCAGGGCGGCATCCCGATGCAGGGTGAGCGGCGTTTCGAGATTCAGCACGCGGAAGTCGACGGCCTGCAAGAGGCTGGCAAGGTTGACCAGGCTGTAGTCGTATCCTTTTTGCGTCAGAATATTTGTGCCACCTTTCCGTGCATACTCCTCTTGGTAGCTCTCGCCGAAGTCTGTGTCCCCGCCGAAAAGAAGCCTGACATGGCCGGGGGGATTGTCGACGGATGACCTTGAACCTCGATCGGATGCTTCGAGCCATTGTTCATAGCTGAGCCATGCACACAGCGTGTGCTGGACGTAATCGATTCGCACATTGGCAGAATCACGCGCCCGGTTGACGATCGCTCCGGGGATTCCACCCTTCTGTGGACCGTCTCCGATTTGACCTCGCAACAGGAAACCGACGCCACGTCCGACCGCAACTTCAATTGCGTCGCGCAACTCGCCTTTTGGCAGGAATTCCAACGCTGCCAGCAGTCCCTCCAGCCGGGTTGCAGCCGGCGAAGTTCTCCCTTGCGGATCAAAAGCACCGTCGAGCCCTGCTGCAGAACCGCCGTGGAATTGCTCTTTGAGAATCGACGCGCTGATCTGCATGGCGTGCTCTGTGAGAACATCTCGTGATACGACCGACTGCACCTGGTCACTGTAAGGAAGTAGTTTAGCGGTTGCGATCAATGCCCAGTGATCGGCGGGCACAACGGAAAGCCCGACGCGACTTCTTGCCAAGTATGAGAGTGCTTTTGCCGCGGCGATCAGCCAATCTTTGGAGTGGTCGGCTTCATACAAGGCCACGAGTCCCATAGCCGCTTCGCCTGGATAATACAGGCTATCCCAGTGAGGCACGGGGCCGCTTTCTTCCTTATATTTGCTGACGAAGCTGCCGTCTTCACGCTGGAGAAATAAGATGAATCGGCCCAAACCCTGCAGGTCGCTCAGAGGGACAGATTCGGGCGCAACCTTCCTTAAGGCGGCTAGCGCCACTAGTCCCAGACCTGCTCCACCCAGTTCGGCGCTCTCCGGGCCGGAATTTGTGGTAAGTGGTTTTGACCAAACCACCAATTGCCCCGGGCGCACTCCCGGTCCCCAGTAGTTCTGATGCAAATAGTCTGCTGCCCTGACCATCGTCTTGACCGCTCTTGGTTCGGGATGCGCACGATTCGCCAAGGCTAGCGCGTAGATCGCGCCCTCATGCCGAATGACATTATAGGAAGAACTCTCGCGACCGGTGCCGATTTCAACGTTGTAGGCGAATTTCCCATCCGGACCACAGGCGCTCTCCAAATAACCTACCCCTCGCGCAATTGCGCGACTCACTTCCGCACGAGAAGGTGGCTGGCGGTCGTAAGTGGATCCCGCCGCCTGTGCAGGCGCTTGAGGCTGTGATACGGGATTCCAGAGAACGATCAAAAGGAGAACGTGACACCACAGTCCTCTAGGTTTTCCGAGCAGTCGCATCCCTCGCGCCTCGCGAAGATTGTAGCGGAGATCGCTCTTCGTAGCGGACATTTAAGGATTTGGGCTCCAACTCCACGGACTTGGGAGTCTTTCCCAAGTCTTGCCTGTTATCGAAATCGGACACGAGATGTGACTGCTCTCATTCGGTGGACGCCTTGAGCGCCGGAGTGGCCGCGAACGGCACTTCAAAGACTGGCCGAAGACTGGGGAAACGAACCACTGGGAGCGCGTCGACCGGACGGGTGAGAATTGTAGACAACCATCCACTCATGTCCGGAAGTCTGTCCTTGTTACGAAACACGAAACTCTACCAGGCCACTTACGGCATGGCACAGGGCCATAGTGCTCACCGCAGTTGACCCTACGCTGTTTCCGTTTCCCTTTGTGTTTTCAATCGCTTGCTTATGTAAGAACGTGGCATCCATTTCCCATGTCATCCGTTTTTTGTAATCAGGGCAGTCGGTTTGCGATTTCCACAATCCAGCCTGCTAACTATCACGCGATTCTTGGTTGTCAGTAAAGACGGGGGTCGGCCAGCGAGAGCGGCGGATT
>Ga0187819_10001327_pt1 | contig 12767 bp, 14 predicted proteins | sample NC_wetland_sal_i_15_FD_132411 | JGI IMG/M metagenome (GOLD analysis project Ga0187819, IMG submission 132411) | Wetland sediment microbial communities from Neuse River Estuary, North Carolina, USA - SO4_4 | ecosystem: Environmental > Aquatic > Freshwater > Wetlands > Sediment | place: USA... | reverse complement strand
GCACTGTAAAATGCGCGCTCGGTCCCAAGCAACAATCCTGCGCTCCGCCCCATGCTCAGGAATGCGGTGCCGGGCAGGTCGAGTCGCGGACGATCAGCTTGGGCGACACTTTTCTGCGCTTGGGCGGGAGCGTGCGTTTTTCCGCTGCTGCCCTGATCAGTTCCTCGACCATTTCCGCTCCCAGCGAGCCCTGCATCTCAAGCAACTGATGCACGGTCGTGAGGGGAGGATTATAGAAGGCAGAGCTGGGAACGTCGTCGAATCCCACCACTGAACAGTCCTTGGGAACCCGGCGCCCGGCTTTGGTCAGGGCGCGAATGGCAGCACAAGCCGTCAGGTCGTCAAACGCGACGAGCGCGGTAAAATCCGGACAGCGTTTCAACAGTTCTTCCGTCAGCTGGCAGCCCTCGGCATAGGTGGAATTCCGTCCCTTGATCTCCAGTACCAGGTTTGAATCCAGTTTGAGTCCCACATCACGGGCGAAGGTCTCGAGGCCGCGCCAGCGCTGCATGCTGTCTACCAGTATTTTGGGGCCTTTGATGAAGGCGATGCGGCTATGCCCGAGTTCATAGAGATGCTGGATGGCCTGCCGCGTGCCCGCTTCGTTGTCCACCACTACCGAGCACAGCAGACCGTCTTCCGACTCTCTTCCGATCGTAACCGCTGGAATCTTGCGGTCGACAAGCTCAGACAACAATACAGGATCGAGGTAGATCGGGTTCGCGATCGCGATGATTCCTTCCACGCGCCGTCCCAACAGCATGTCCAGGCAGCGATGAAACTGAGAACGGTCGTCTTGCAGATCAGTGACGATCGGGAAATAGCCAGACGGCCGCAATTGATTTTCGATGCCCCGCAGAATCTGCGTGCAATAGGAGTCCGTGATGTCAAACACGACGACGCCGACCGTCTGGCTGCGTTGGCTGCGCAGGGAGCGAGCGAACAGATTGGGACGGTATCCCAGTTTTCTGGCCACTTTCCAGACGTGTGTCCGGGTGCGCGGGGAAATACGCTTGGCTGCAGGGCCATTGTTCAGCACCATTGAGACCGTGGTAACCGAGAACCCGCTCTCTCCTGCAACATCACGGATCGTGACCATCTTCGTCCTCGGGCGGACCGATCAAATCGGCACGCTATTCCTCATCGAAAAGAACAACTCCAGTACAGCCGGAGTGTGCACCTTGCCACCGATGTCAGGACCATGGGAATATAGCGCGGTTCAGTCTGCGGTTGACACTCCATTTGACAGCCGCCCTCCGAAAGTCTAGATTTTGCTGTATTGTATCGTTTCACCGGAGAAATTGCTTGGGAGATTACGGCAAGCGAATTCGGTTGAACCGAATCCTTCGCGCCGGACGGGGTACGATGGTCGTCGCCTTTGATCACCCGATCGTCCACGGACCGATCCCAGGTACAACCGATCCCGCCAGGCAGATTCAGCGGTTTGTCGACGCCCAGGTTGATGCCATTCTGCTCAATTTCGGAACGATTCAGTACTTCGCGGAATTGCTCTCCCCGCAATTCATGCCCGGGCTCATCGCGCGCCTTGACTGGACCACGGCTCTCGGCAGCGCGGCGAGGACTTCTGGAAATCACTTCAGGAGCTGTCTGGTAGCCCGCCCAGAGGATGCTCTGCGCAGCGGCGCTGATGGCGTGATTACTTTTCTCGTGATTGGCAGCGATGACGCCGAATTCGAGAAAAATGAGGTCCAGCGTGTGGCCAGCGTTGCCCGCGAGTGTGAGCGCCTCGGCATGCCCTTAATCGTGGAATCGTTGGCCCGCGGGCCACAGGTTCAGAATCCCTGTGACCCTAAGTGGCTCAGGTTGCATTCCCGCATGGCAGCAGAACTGGGCGCTGACCTTATCAAAACGGAATACGCGGGCGACTCGGCCAGCATGCGCACAGTCGTGGATTCATGCCCGGTTCCAATTCTGGTTCTAGGTGGCAGGCGCACCGGCTCCGACCAGGACGTTCTAGACTTTGTGCGCTCAATCGTTAAGTCGGGCGCAGCTGGCGTGTTCTTTGGACGAAACGTATTTCAGGCCGATAACATGCCCGTGCTTTTGCAGCGTGTGCGTGCCGTGCTCGAAGGCCATGAACCGGCACAAGGATAGGGATCTGTGAGTCTGCTGGCGGTTGACATGGGCTCCAGTAGCTGTAAGGCCGTGGCTTTCTCGGAGGAGGGCCGCGTACTTGCTCAAGAAAGTCACTCCTACTTACCCGAGTCGCAGCGGCCTGGCTGGGCCGAAATGTGTCCAGACAAGTTCTGGGAGGCCTTCCAGGCAGTGACTCATGCAGTCGCAACTTCGGTCAACGAACCGGTCGAAGTCCTTGCCATCAGTTCCCACGGTGAAACCTTCATTCCCGTCGATTCTCGCCAGCAACCAGTGGGAGCGGCAATTCTCAATATCGACAACAGAGCTGTTGCTGAGGCCAATTGGCTGGCAGAGACACTGGACCGTCGTCGTATTTTCGAGATTACCGGACTGGCAGTGCACCCAATGTATCCGATCCCTAAGATCTTATGGATACGCGAGCACCAGCGGGATGTATTCTCTTCGGCTAGTTGTTTTCTCGCCTTACCCGCGTACTTACTCTCCCGGCTCGGCCTGCCTTCCTATGTCGACTATTCCCTGGCATCGAGGTTTCTCGCCTTTGATGTCCGTCAGCGGTGTTGGTCCGCGGAAATTATGTCAGCTTGCCAGTTGAAACCCGAACAGTTTTCGGTGCCGGTGCCGAGCGGAACCGTGGCTGGACGGTTGCAGCCGTCGATTGCCCCCGATCTGGGATTGCGGAGTGGAACCCTGGTTGCCGTCGGTGGTCATGATCAGCCTTGTGCCGCGCTCGGCTGCGGAGTCTTGGCACCCGGGCGAGTTTCAGCCTCCTTTGGCACTTATGAATGTCTGGTTGCCGCCTCTGAAGCGCCCGCGATCAATGACCAAGCCCTGTCTGCCAACTTGAACTCTTATTGCCATGTCGTGCCTGACCGGTTCGTGACCCTTGCGTACTTTCCCTCGGGGATCATAGTGGAGTGGCTTCTCCATCTGCTGTACCCGGACCAGCAACTGGCCAGCGCGTCCGTCAGCGAGCTCTGTGCTGCACTGGAGGCAGACGCTCCCGAGGGACCCACAGGTCTGTGTGTCACTCCTCATCTGCCAGGTAGTTGCAACCCCGATTTCGACCCGCATGCGACGGGAGTGATACTCGGAATTCGCCCAACCACCAATCGCCATGACCTCTACAAAGGAATTCTCGAGGGTATCGCTTGCGAGTTCGCGACGATGGCGGATCTTTTGCAGCGAGTGGTCGGGCCCTATGAAGACGTTTATGTGGCAGGCGGGGGGGGCCGTTCTCGTCTCGGTCTGAAGTTGCGGGCCGGCCTAGCATCCCGTCGTTTGCACTTGATGCAATCTCCCGAAGCTGTCTGCCTCGGAACCGCCATTCTCGCGGGCGTGGCCGCTGGCAAATACCGAAGTTTCGCCGAGGCGGTGAAGCAGGTGGTTGTCACTGGGGAGACCATTCAGCCCACCCCTGGCATGGCCACGAGCTACGCCAGGCAGTTGCAGCAATATCGTCTTCTCTACTCGAGCCTGGCACCGGTGAGGCAGGCGCAAGCTGTATTCCACTCCGGAGGAGGAAACGCGTGATCGAGCCCACAGTCGGCTTCATCGTCTACGGCGTTCACAAAGACGGGTTGAAGGACCCCATGGGCCAACCCTTCATCGATGCTGCGGTCGTCGAGCGTTCCCAGAACGCATTGGCACAGGCTGGCGTCAAACTAGTCAAACATGACACCGTCGTCGCCACAAAGGCGGAAGCGGTTGCGGCCCTGCGCCGAATGAAAAACGATCCCCAAGTGGATGCAGTGATCCTCTTTTCCGGCACCTGGGTATGGGCAGCTCACCTGGTTGGCGCCATTCGTGATTACGCAAGCACAGGAAAAGGAGTCCTGCTTTGGACGCATCCCGGCTCCCAGGGGTGGCGCCCCGTGGGAGGGCTGGTCATGCACGGCGGCCTGCTCGAGATCGGCGTTCCTCACAAGTTCGTTTACGGCCCAGCGGACGACCGTCAAGCAATTGAGAAAATCGTGAGTTACGCGCGCGCCGCGCACCTGAAAAACTGGCTGAACCTCTCCACCCTAGGCGCCTTCGGGGGCAGAGGCATGGGCCAGACCTGCGGTGCAGCCGACCCTTCACAATGGATGCGCGTATTCGGTGTCGACATCGATTCCCGCGACACCACCGAACTCATCCGCACGGCTGAGTCGATCTCGCAAGAAGAGCTCAGGGCACTGGCCCCACGCTTGCAGAGGTTGTTCGGCAAGACTCCGGATGCGAGTGTGGTGAACGAACGCTCGATTCGGCTCTATCTTGCCCTGAAGAAAACTGTAGAACGAGAGAGGTTCGACTTCTACACCATCCAGTCTTTCCCCGGCTTGGGAGACGACTATTCTGCTACCTGTTTTGCCCAAAGCATGATGCTCGAAGATGGGCATGGCACTTCGACGCTGGGCGATTTCAATACTGCCCTGACCGTCCTCCTGTTGACCAAGCTCAGCAAGGAACGCGTGTACTACGGAGATCTCCAGCATATCGACACGAAAAATAAAGAGATCAAAATCATTGGCGACGGCGCGTGTCCGCCCTCCCTGGCAGGAAAACTGGGGCCAGCGGGCTTCGCGGAGCATGGCATTCCAACTGAGGGTGAAGCCGGTGGCCTGGCCGTAAAACTCATATGCAAAGTTGGGGAAGGCGTTTTGGCGCGCCTTGGAAGAGTGAATGGAGAATTCCGGATGGTAATCACTCGCGCTACTATTTTTGAGCCGCCCGCTGCGCAGGTCGATACCCGGCTGAAAGAATGCGGCATTCCATTCTGGCCCCATGGCTTTGTCACGGCGCATTGCGATACCGAGGATCTTCTACAGAATTGGACCAACGAATACGCTTGCCTTGGTTATGGGAGCGACCTTTTTCCAACCCTGGTCGATTTTTGCGAAGTCACAGGAATAAAACCAGTTCTGCCGTGACGGTCGGCAGGCGATCCGATGGATTGCCGTGCAGGTTTGTGCCGGCATGTTAGGAGGCTTACATGAACATCATCACTCGACAAGCTTTATTTTCCGTACTGATCTTGAGCGCAGTCCTGGGCACCTGGTGCGCATCTCAGCAATCCGGCCCCGCAACATCTTCCACGGTACAGACCAGCAACGAACAAGCTCTAAAATCGTTCGCCGCGTTTCAGCCGATCGACGCGCATGTGCACGTCTTCAAAACAGATCCGGCATTTCAGGCGATGCTGGAGCGGCTGCACCTGACGCTTCTTAACATCCTCGTCGTCGATGACACGCTCTCATACCGCAAACAACTGAAGCCGCAGGTTGACGATGCGTTCGCTTTAGTGCATTCAAGCCACGGGCATGTCGCTCTGTGCACAACCTTTGATCCCTACCGGTTCAACGATGCTTCGTTCGGTGCTGAGGCAATCAAGCAGATCGATGAGAACTTTGCAGCCGGCGCGGTAGCGGTGAAGATCTGGAAAAACCTCGGGATGGAAATCAAGAATCGAGACGGCAAGTTCGTCATGCCTGACGATCCGAAACTCGAACCCATCTACCGGGACATCGCAAAGCACGGTAAGACGCTTCTGACACACGTTGCCGAGCCGGACGTTGCCTGGGGACCACCCGATCCGTCCGATCCGTCGTGGTCCTATTACCAGGAGAATCCGCAATGGTTCCTGTACAACAAACCCGGTTTCCCGTCTAAGCAGACGATTCTCCAGGCGCGCGATCACTTACTGGCGGCGAACCCTGACCTCCGCGTGGTGGGAGTTCACTTGGGCAGCATGGAAAAGGACATCGACAATATTGCCAGACACTTGGATCGGTACCCGAATTTTGCGATAGATACAGCCGCCCGGATGGAGTACCTAATGATGGCGCCCACGGACAAGGTGCGGGCCTTTCTCATCAAGTATCAGGACCGCGTTCTTTACGGCACGGACCTCGATCTGATTGCTACCGCGAATGTCACGGACTCGCTGAAGGACTGGGACTCTACCTACGCGCGTGACTGGAAATTCCTCGCCACCGATGAAGCCTTTGAGTCCGAGGGCAGGAAAATCCAGGGCCTGAAACTGCCGGAAGCGGTTCTGCGGAAGATTTTCCGGGAAAATGCTCAGCACTGGATTCCCGGCTTGTGATGCCGCGGAAAAGCCCGCCTTTGTGACCTCAAAATGATTAACAAAGCAGTTATCGCAGCGCTGAAGAGTGTGCCTGGAAACTGGGGTCGTCCCTTGCGGGACTCCCGCAATTTCCCACCTGCACCCCGGACTCACGTCCGGGGCTAATGAATGCCGCCTCTTCGAGGCTAGAATGCCTCGATTTCGTCCCACTGTCTCGCCCCTGCAGATTTACTTCGCACGGACACGCTGGAGCGCTTTGCCACCCAAAATCCGAGTTTTTCCGCAACCTGTGAAGTCATGCCCTGACACGAATCGCAAGCTTTTTTCACTGGCTAAGAAGTCCGGACCCCGCGCCAGGCGCGGCTAGTGTAGAATGGTGCGCTGTTTTCTTCGAAATCAAGAAGGACATCCCGAATTAGTCTAGAAGGAGTGAGTGAATGAAACGTTTCATTGCTGTTTCCATGATCGCCGGGCTTGTGTTGTGGCTTGGAGTGTGTCTTCCCTCGTGTCCGGCTCAGGTAGTTGACGGAGCACAAATCAACGGATTTACAGTTGAGGTTCCGCAATCCAGTATCCCGCACGCCGGCCGCATGCATACGAACTACTTCATTGCCCGTTCCGACGTTTCGAATCCCACTGGGCCTCCTTCCGGTACGGAGTGGCCGGGGTCGCTGGCTTGTGTCTACAAATTGGTTAAAGGGCCAAAGGGTTGCCCGGTTGCTACCAGCACGAATGTCCCGACTGGTGGCTGGGGAGCCATCGCGATCGTTGATGCGGGAGACTACCCGACTGCGGCCAGTGACCTGCACGTATTCTCCAGTCAGTTTAATATTCCCGACGCAGACTTCGAAGTAGTTTATGCCAACGGCAAGAAGCCTCCAGTTTATTCAGATTGGGAGGTTGAGGAATCGCTGGATATCGAGTGGGCTCATGCGATGGCGCCGAACGCCAAGCTTTTCCTGGTCGAGTCGAAACAGGTCAACACGGACCCGACCTGGACGGCGGTGAAGGTCGCGGCACAGTTGGTCGCCCAGAATGGCGGCGGTGTCGTCAGCATGAGCTGGGGCGACCCGGAGGTTGCCAACGAGACGCACTGGGATAAGTTTTTCAAGACTCCGGGAGTGGTCTACTTTGCCGCGAGCGGAGATTCGGGGATCGGTGTGAGCATCTATCCTGCAGCTTCTCCGAACGTGGTGGCTGTCGGCGGCACTGTGTTCAACCGGAATCAGGCGGGGGATTTTATTGGAGAACAATACGCCAGCGACGGTGGTGGCGGCGACATTAGCCCGTACGAGCCCATTCCGAGCTACCAAACGGTCATCCAAAACATCGTCGGGAACAATCGTGGATATCCGGATGTGGCTTCCGATTTCTGCTGCGCGCCAATATATCTGAGCGCGCCGTGGTGGGGGGGGTGGGGCGCGGTCGGCGGCACCAGCTGGGCTTCGCCGACGTTTGCCGGGATCGTGAATGCCGCTGCCCACAAAAAGAAGTCGAGCAAGGCCGAACTCACCTGGATCTACAACGAGTACACCAATCAGACCAAGTATAGTCACGATTTCTACGACATCACCACCGGCGATTCACGTTGCACGACCGGCTGGGACCTTTGTGCCGGTGTCGGCTCGCCGCGCACGTACAAGGGAAAGTAACTTGTCGCAACACTAAGCGGTTCATCTGGAGGCCCTGTGGAGAGACAGGGCCTTTCCTTTGCATTTCTAGGTTTGGACCTCTACACAGTACGGGATCACGCAAGAACTCTTTGCTGTTTATTCGCTATTGGGCAGGTAGAGATTGGCGACCGGTTTTGCGTCGAAAGCAATGGGCAAACCACTTTCGTACCACTAAAGTCGCATGTCGACTGCTCGTCAGTAACTGGTTCGCCATTACCCCCGTGGAATTGACCGTCCTCTCCGCCGCTGGTACCTTCCAGAGTAGCAACCCAATTGGACATCCTTGATCAGCGATTCTTACAATCAGCCGCCGGAGCGCTCGCATAAGCGCATCCACGTTGCCCTGCCCCTGCGAATCACGTATTGGGATCAGGACAACAAGCCGTGTCAGGATCGGGCTTGCACCTACGACATCTCCACCAGCGGCGCCCGGATTACTGGTCTACGCGACGTAAAACAAGCTGGAGAGATCATAGTCGTCGAGCGTGGCCGCAACAAAGCGTTCTGCCGGGTGGTTTGGGTGGGAAAATCAGACTCGCGATTGTATGGCCAGGTTGGAATTCAGTCGGTGGAGTCCGAGCGGTTGATGTGGGAAACCGAATTGCGCGATCTGGAAGAAGTCTATGATCAGATCCCGCGCCAGGGCATTCTCCTGCGCAACTTCGCTGCCGATACTCCTGAGCGTGAGCGCAGACGGCACCCGCGGGTGCCGGTGGAAGGCCAGGCGCAGTTGCTGAGACCCGGTGTCACCGGCGAACCGCCGAAAAACAGCCTGGTCGATTTATCTGAGTTCGGCTGTCTGGTGAGCACCAATGACTTGCCCGCGCGGGGAACCGACCTGAAACTTGTGTTGAACGTGGGGAGCTATGATTTGAGTCTCAAGGGACAAGTCCGGCATGCGGGCCTGGATTCGGGGCTGGGAATCGAGTTTCGTGAAATCCGCAAGGGCGACCGCCAGGCCCTGCGATACCTGCTGCTCAAGCTAGCCGAACAGGAACTGGAACAATCGTTCGAGCTCGAAATCGTAACCTAGCCTCGCGATTCCAGTCTTCCCTGCCCCACAGCCAGCTATTTCGCCGGCGCTGCTGACGCGAGATGTTCACGCTCCACGTCGCGCAGGCGGGCAGCTTTGCCTCTCAGCGAGCGGAGATAATACAACTTCGCGCGCCGGACCTTGGAGGAGCGCACGAGTTCCACTTTGTCGATCACTCGCGAGTTCTCCGGAAAGATGCGTTCCACACCATGACCGAAGCTGATCTTGCGCACGGTGAAGCTGGCTTGCGGGCCACGGGTACGGGCGATCACGACGCCCTCGAACGCCTGCAGACGCTCCTTGTCGCCCTCCTTGATTTTGACGTGGACGCGGACAGAATCGCCCGCCGCGAACTTGGGCAGGTCGGTGCGCTTGGTCTTGGCCAGAAGTTTTTCAATAATGAGGTTCGACATGATCTTTTCCCTTCGTTTTAAGAATCCTCGCCCGTGATCTGGGCCAGCAGTTTCGTGTCTTCTTCGCTGAGCGCGGCCTCATCCAGAAGGTCGGGCCGGTTACGCAGCGTTTTCTCGAGCGCGCTGCGGCGCCGCCAGCGCCGGATCTCTTCATGGTTTCCGGAGGCCAGCACTTCCGGAACTGCCATCCCCCGGAAATCCGCGGGACGCGTGTAATGTGGATAGTCCAGCAGTCCGCCGGATGCGCACGTGGAACTCGGGCCATCGTCCGGCCGCGGCTGCAGGTGCGCGGTGAATGACTCCTGCTGCGTGGAGGCTTGGTTGCCGACGGCGCCGGGAATTAGACGGGTAACGCAATCCACAATCACCGCCGCGCCCAGCTCGCCACCGCTCAGCACGTAGTCGCCGACGGACAATTCGCGGTCGGCCAAGTGCTGGCTCACGCGCTCATCCACGCCTTCGTAGCGGCCGCAGATCAGAACAATCCGTTCCAGACCTGCAAGTTCATTCGCCACACCCTGGTCAAACCTCTTGCCCTGAGCCGAAAGCAGCACCACGCTTTGCCGGGTGCGTCCAGCGATGCGGTCTTCCCTCGTCGTGATATTCAGTGCTTCAATACATTCAAAGATCGGTTCCGGCTTCAGGACCATGCCTTCGCCGCCGCCGAATGGGCGGTCATCCACGGTTCGATGGCGATCATGCGCGAACGCCCGCAAATCGTGAACTTCAATCGTCGCCAAACCAGCTTCCCGGGCCCGGCGAATGATACCGTAATCCAGCGGCCCGCGGAAGAAGTCGGGAAAGATGGTGACGATGTCGATCTGCATCAGACCCAGTAGCCAGTAGCTGGCAGCTAGCAAGTTCAATCCGCCTAGCTACCAGCGCTAGCTACTTCTTCTTTCTCTGCTGCTGCTTTTCTTCCGCCGTCAGCGGCGCATCCAATTCGAGCATCCCTTCAGGCAGCAGCATCTGTATCTCTTTGCGCGTGAGGTATGCACTTTTCAGATAGGCCTCCGCGTAGGGAATCTCGTATTCTTTCTTTCCTGCCCTGACAATCAGCAGCGGTGCTTCGCCGGCACCAAACTGTATATCGGCAATCTTTCCTACCTCGCGGCTGCCGTCGAAAACCACGCAGCCGATCAGGTCGCTGACGTAGGTCCAGCCGGACTCAAGTTTCGCTCGCTGGCTGTCCGGAACCTGCAACTCGCAGCCCACTAAGGCTTGGGCATCAGAGATCGAATCAACGCCGCTGAACTTCAGAATCAAGTGGCTCTTGTGCGGCCACAGTTCTTCGATCTGGAACTCGCGCCGAGAGCCGTCTTTCGCCAGAGCCGATAGTTTCAAGCCCTGGTGGAACCGGCCGGGAACATCGCTGTGAACCTCGACGGCGACTTCGCCACGCCGTCCCTGCGTTTTCAGCACTCGGGCTAGTGTGATGAACTCCCCGGCTATTGCGTGATCTCCTATTTCCGATTCTTCGTGTTCCTGATTCTCTACTCCGATCTCCCACTCCTGATCTTCTACTCAACGATCTCCAGCGTGAAGCGCCTATTAAGCCTGATCCCGGCTGCGCTGACCAGGGACCGCATGGCCCGCGCGGTGCGTCCCGACTTCCCGATCACCTTGCCCATGTCGCCGCCAGCGACCCGCAGTTCGAGCACGATGGGGTCGCCCTCAACCTGGCTCACCGAGACTTGATCAGGCGCGTCGACCAGCGCTTTCGCAACCTGCTCGATCAATGCCCGTGCGTCCCCGATTGGCTCACTCATGTCTTTTCCTGTCGGGTCGGGTGATTTCCCGCGGTAATCAGGCGACGGAACTAGCGCTGGCTGGGGCGGGCTTGGACACGATCTTGCTGACCCGATCCGACATCTTGGCGCCTTTCGATACCCAGTACGTTATGCGCTCGCGCTTAAGCTCAATGCTGGCAGGGGTGGTGCGGGGGTTGTAGGTTCCTACCACCTCGACCGGCCGGCCGTTGCGGGCGCGTTCCTTCTCGATGACCACCACGCGATAATGCGGTTGTTTGCGCGCACCTGTGCGCGCCAGACGAATGGTTAACACAGAACTTAAGGTCCTTTCCTAGTGCTTTCAGCAGGAGTATGACAAACGTTTATTATGCCGGAGGTTAGCGGGATTGGCAAGGAGCTGTTGCGCGTTGGAAGAGCCTACCCACCTAGCTGGCGGCTGATCGTACCCCAGCAGTTGACCCAATACGTTCAACCCGGTTGTCAAAGACGGCCTTGCGGTAGAATACAGCATCCGTTGTTCCCGATCGCTCGGGGCGGGGACTGTCGCAACAATTGCTGTTACCAGTAAGGTGACCCATGAAGATGGGGATCCCAAGACGGCTGTCCGCGCCAAAAGCGGACGAAAGATAAGGAGGAGTCAATGAAGAACAGGATGATGAGTGTTTTTGCAGTGATAGCTCTGATGCTTACGCTGTCTTCGCCCTCACCGGCATTTGGAAGGCACCCCCAGATCGAAGAGGCGCTGCGCGCACTCGACCGTGCCAAGATGCACTTGCAGGAAGCCCGCCACGACTTCGGCGGACACCGTGTGGAAGCCATCCGGGCCATTGACGAAGCCCAGCGTCAGTTGCAAATCTGCCTGCAGTACTAGAGTCGTCTGAATTGAGTCTCCTCTGGCAGCGTTCTCTTCCCCGAGGGAACACTGCGGCATTCTGCGGAAATCAGCAGCAGCGCGTTCTCGGCGGCCGCGGTGTGTCCAGTTGGAGATTCGAAATCAGGACATGAGGAGACGAAGAATCTCCGCGGGCTCGGCGCGCTCAGTGTAGTCGGGATTGACCGAGGCATAGAGCACCGTGCTGTCGCGGTCGATGATATAGGTCGCCGGAATCGGCAGCTCCCAACTTTCATCGCCATTAGCAAATGGCAGGTTAATGAAAGCTCGCCGGTAGGCCGATTGCTGGTACTCGGGCACGCGGTAGGCGAGTCCGAACTGGCGCGCGAGTTGGTTGCCGCTATCGCTTAGCAGCGGGAAGCGCAATTTGTGCTGATCGGCCATAAAGAACGACTGCTGCACCGTCTGCGGGGAAATGGCGGCCAGCGTGGCTCCGGCTTGCTCGAACTGCGGCACGATCTGATTCAGAGCTTCCAATTGCCCCACACAAAACGGGCACCAGCGCCCGCGGAAGAAGCAGAGGACGAGGCGCCCTTTGGCCAGTAAATCTGCTGACGAAGCCAACTTGCCGTCGTGATCTTTGAGTTCGAACGCGGAAGCTGTCGCTCCGGGCGGAAGCGCGTGCTCGGCCAGCTTTTGTTCCCGAAGCTCAGCGATAACACGGGCGTGAATCTCCACAGTTTCGGGGGGGACGTACTTCGCGATGAGTTGCTTGCGCTCGGCGAGGATTTCGCGCAACGGGCGCGTAGCCGTGCGGGGAGCTGCTTCTTCAAGGGAGCGCCATTTCATAAATGCAGTCGCTAGTTGCTAGTAGCTAGCGG
>Ga0187819_10001326_pt1 | contig 12767 bp, 7 predicted proteins | sample NC_wetland_sal_i_15_FD_132411 | JGI IMG/M metagenome (GOLD analysis project Ga0187819, IMG submission 132411) | Wetland sediment microbial communities from Neuse River Estuary, North Carolina, USA - SO4_4 | ecosystem: Environmental > Aquatic > Freshwater > Wetlands > Sediment | place: USA: North... | reverse complement strand
ATGCTCTCGAGCAGGAAGGCCAAGCCGACGCCGGAGATGACGCCCAGCACCAGCGCGAAAGTCAGGTTGCGTGGAATGTTGGGTTGGCTGGGCGAGGTGGGAACCCGCGCCGCATTAATGATGCGGAAGTTGTTGGAACGCAATCCCGCAGTGACGCCCGCTTCTTTCAGTTTTTCCAGCAGTCCTTCATAGAGTGTCCGGTTGCTGTCCACGTCGCGCTTCAGGATGCTGTACTCGATGGCGCTCTCGTTGAGCTTATTGGCCTCCTGTTTTTGTTTCTCAAAGGACCCGCGCAACATATTTTCGCGCTGCAAAGCGGCCAGGTACTGCCCCTTGAGGTGGTCGACGGCCTTGGTGGTTTCCGACTGCAACTGGCGGTCGATCTCCTTCAGTTGGTTATTGATCTGTGCGATTTTCGGATACGAGGGACCGAACTGGGTGCTCAGTTCGGCAACCTGGATTCTGAGGCTGACCTGCTGGTCGCGCAATTTTTCGAGCAGAGCGGAACTTAGATCGTTTGTCCTCCCCGCGGTGTCAGACACAATGGCTGCCGAGACGGCCACCGGATCGTTCGACTGGGTCTGGCGATAGACCGCTTCTTTCTGCATGCGGTCGGATTCGGCGTTCGTCATTTCTCGGTTCAGCTCACCGAGCTTTTCGGTGATGATGTTCTGCTTTTCGTCCGTCCCAAGAATCTCGTGCTCTTTCTGGTAGCGCACGAGCTTTTCCTGCGAGGTTTCCACTTTCATCTGCAAATCCACCAGTTGTTTGGAAAGCCAGTCGGAGGCTTGTCGGGTGGATTCGAACTTGGTCTTGAAGTTCTGCTCGACATAAGTAGCGGCCAGGGTATTCACGGCGCTGGCGGCAAGCTGCGGATCGGTACTGGTGTAATGAATCTCGATGATCCGGGTGTTGGGAACCAGGGCAACGCGGAGGTTTCCGCGAAAGCTGCCCAGCAGAGCCGTGATGTGGCTGGAATCGGCCTGCAGCGGGTCGGCGACCAGGTTAGGTTGTGCCGGATCGGAATGACCGCCGAACTCGGGACGTTTATCCAAGTTGAGTTGCCGGATGACCTGCAGCGCCAGCAGATCGCTCTGCAGGATGAGGACCTCAGTATCCAGATCGCTGGGGTCGTAGTAGTCCATCACCGGCCCCGAGTCTTTGAAGGTAATCAGGTTCGAATCAGCCTTGTTGACGACGATTTGGCCCTCGGCTTCGTAGACGGGAGTTTGGCGCAGGCTGGCCACGGCGACTGCCATGAATATCCCGGCCACCACCGCGATCACCAACCACTTGCGCTTGATCAGAACGCGCAAGTATTCGCGCAGCGTGGATTCATGGGCCGGCAACACGTTGTACAGCGCAGAACCGATCGGTCTCAGAAATTCGGCCGGTTCGCCGGAGGGGAGTTCGCGCAATCCGTCGCCCGCGCGTGGAAGGTCTCTCCGCAGGTCGGTACCGCGTGGGTCGCTATTTCGTGGGTCATTGTTTCGTGGAACCAGGGGCCCCGATGACATCGTTACTCCTTCGCCTCTACCACCATGATGCGACAGCCGCGCCGCGCCCCGCGCACAGATTCCGCTCCCGCCTGGCTTCCGCAAGGCAAGCCGGGCCGGGGAAAGCTGGCTGTTACCGGGAATTTGCCTGATTCTAGCATCATGGGAGCGAGAAGAGCAGGTCCAAACTTGAGTCGCGACAGGCTGCGCGGCCCGAGTGTGCGTGAGTACTCGGTCGTCCCTCCGGGACTTGAGTCAATTCTCCCACTTTACCCAGCGCTGAAGCGCTGGGCTAAGCTAGGTCGCCCCTCCGGGGCTGGATTCTTCTGTGCTTGGTATGATTCGGCCATCCCTATGATTCCTGCCGTGACCATTCCTGAGCGAGAAACCAGGCGAACCACAAAATGGCGGAGCGCGCCGAGGTTCGGTGAACTGCTCCTGTTGGGAGCGGTTGCCGCCGTGTGCTTCGGCGCCACATTGATTGCCTTCCACGGGTGGCATGGCCGACTCCTGCGTTACGGGGACAACGCCGCGTACCTGAGCGTCGCGACGGCAATCCGGGATTGGGATTTTCGCGGGCTCGACATCCAGCACTTTATGGGCTACCCGTATGCGATCGCCGCGGTCTCGCTGGTGTTGCGTATTCCCCTCATCTCCAGCCTCTGGCTGGTGGCGGTCGCGGCGTCGGTGGTGAGTACCCTCCTGGTGGCCCGTCTGTTCGGTACGTGGGTAGCGGCCTATTTCGCGTTCACAAATTTCGCCTGGATACAACTGTCGTTTCTGGGGGGGGCCGAACCTCTGGCGGTCGCTCTCGGCCTGGGCGCATTCTGGAGCTACCGTCGAAGGCATCCTCTGTTCGCAGCCTTGCTGGCTTCGCTCGCCACCACCATCCGGCCCCTGATGTTCTTCGCACTGGTCGGTATCGGTGTCGCTTTGCTTTGCCAGAAGCGCTACGCCAGATTTCTCGGCGCTCTCGCTGTGGGGTCGGCGATCGGCCTGCTGTACATGTGGCCGCTGGCGCATTATTTCGGAGACCCATGGCGCACCGTTCACAGCTATACCGCCCGCGACTACGGAGCGGCCAACTTCGCCGGGCCTCACGGGCACTTGTTCGGTTGGCCCTTTCACGGCATTATCGTGGGCACCATGCTGATCCCGGCGCCTTGGACCAATCTGGTTCTGAGCTTCTCCTGGATCGCGCTCGTGATCGCTGGAGCGGTGGCGATGTGCAGCCGGGATCTCCGCGAATACTGGCGGGCCAACCTGCCCGAGGCTGTCTTCTGCGGGTTCTACCTCCTGGCGATCTTCTGTTACGACTATCTCGTCTGGGCTCGCGGCAACTTCATACGCTTTGCGATTCCCGTGCTCCCTTTTGTGTTCTTTGCGCTCTCACGCTGGCTGCCGGAAGATCGGCGAGTGCTGTGGTGTCTCAGTGTACTGGGCCCAGTGCTGGCCGCTTGTTCCGCGATCGGGATTAGAAACCTTCCTTTCTTTCACTGAAGAATTATCCGATTGCGTGCGATGTTCAGGGGGATGTTCCATTGCCGTGCGAAGCGAAACCGGGCAGAAACAACTCACTTCGGATAGCAATAAAGGAGTGTCATATCTCCCGAGGGCGCTTCCTTCTGGATGATCAGATACGAAGCTAGCCGCTGACGGTCAAAAATGGGATGCTCCCGATCGTCAACTACCAGGATGCGTGAATATTGGCGAAGGAAAGCGTAAATGGCGGGATCCTGGCGTTCGGCATCGTCGAGCAAGGGGATCAGTTCCATCCGAATTGCGCGCACAGCTCCATCGCGCTCATCCTTTCGAAATGACGTGATCCCCCCGAAATGGGCAAGTCGCATTTGCTCTTCAAAAGCTTTAGGATCCTCTGTAATCCTCTCCAATTGCCGGCTATCTTCCCCTGTAAAGTAGAGATACAGCGCTTGGCGAAAACGCTGAATGGTTTGGTTTTGATTCGGGCCAAGCAGCGCGGCCGCATTCCGGCAGAAGAGCACCTTGGCATTGGACACCAAGGGAGCCCATTCACAGGCATCATCAACAAAGGTGGCATGAACAATCAAAAGGTCGTCAGGCCGGACAGGTATGGACTGCAACAGACTTACGGTTTCAACTTGTTGGTCCTTAAGGGGCAGGCAGGCGCGATAGTTTGCTTCGGCGAGCAGCATCGCATTCACAGACAAAAGGGTAACGGCGGCTCCCAGAGCAAATCGTAGATATCGGGAGGTTGCTCGCAGGCGCACGCACAGTGCCGACAATATAAAAGTCAGCAACACCGCTACGGTTGGGTGAACGAAGTATCCCGCATGATGCGAGATCATTAGCGAAGTCTCGAATAGGACGTCACCCAGGAGAAGGCCCATATTGACCAACCCCAAGCCGACCAGGGGCCACTTTACCTCCGGCGGAAGGGTGCGGAGCAGCGCTGTTGCCAATGTCAAGATGGTAAGTAGTATCCACGCCCCGCCAATCAAGTGTGGCAACACGGCGATCTCGATGCGAAAAGCGGACGTTTGCGTTTGGGGCCCATTTGCAGGTGTTCTGACATACAGGAGGTAGAGGAAATCGACCGCCGCGCAGAACGCGCCATAAGCAACGAGACTGCGCCAGGGCACGGATTGGATGCGAGCGACAATCTGCCAAACGGTTACGACCAGCGTGATACCAGCCATCATGAGCGTGGCGTAAGGAAAGATCGCAAAAGCTGATAGCTGAAGCATTCCCATCCCTGCCCAGATCCGGAAGCGGGGTTCGCGCAGCAGGCTCATCTGGAGACCGAGATAGGCAAGCAGGAGGGGAATGGGGATCTGAGGAAAGAAAGGTCTGGCGTATGCAAGTCCCACGCTCTCAAAACCCTTCAAGGACGGCAGGTGAATCCAAGCCAAGCATAGTGATTTCAGTAGCCCGAAGTTTGACCACATCAGAAAACCAAAGCCCAAGGTAACAAGGAGAATAGAGTTGTCGGGCAAAAATTGTCCGAATAGCCAAACCGCAATCCAGCAAAGCAGTCCCCACCAAAACAAACTCCAAACCAATACTGCCAGCCAGAGATGCCCGCCCAGAAGCGTATCCAGATGGCCGAAGAGCAGGAATGCCAGCCGGAATCTGAGATGGGGCGTTGCATTGGGGGGCACCTCGATTCCGTAGTATGGGTTCAAGATCGGACCAGAGCTGAACGTAGCCACTTTGCTGATGAACAGGTAAAGGCCAACATCTGAACCGAAGATGGAAGGCGATTCTGAGGAGCCGCTCTTTGCCCAGGTCTCAATTATTGGATACGAGTAGACCCCTAGAGTGAAAAAAATAAGCGCGATTATGACGGGGTGACGAATCAACCTGGGGCGCGGATTGTTCAACAAATCTCCTGGACTTGGCATGTCTGGTTTTTCGAGTGTACCTACGAGGATGGGTTGATTCAAATCTAGAGCTGGAGTGGACCGTTTGGGTTGAGACAGCCAGTTGAACTACGTTCACCGTTGGCGCCGAAGCAGCGTCTACTGTGATGGGCATCACAGAATGTGATGGAACCCGTCACGCGTTTTCATCCGAGAAGGCGGGAGGCTGGCCGAGACTCCCTGATTTTCAGCCGCGATCGTCACGATTCAGATCCGGCAGAAGAACCCAGTCGACGCCTAACCCGTTTTGCGATTATAGTTTTCCGGGATTCTGCGATTACCAAGCAGGTGTGACTTGGATCACGGACCTGTGCCCGAGCAGAGTTCAAAATTGCAACAGTGTTGGGCAACCAAACTCGAATGGAGCTTGCAGATGAAGAAAGTTAACGTCGCAGTGTTGACCGTTGCAACCGCGTTGGCGGTTGTTCTTACCCTCTCCCTGTCGGCGAATGCGCAAAGCGCCGATCTGTTCAAATCCAAATGCGTCATGTGCCATGGCGCCGATGGCACCGGCTCGGCCGTGGGAAAGAAAATGGGCGCGCATGATTTTACGACCGCCGAAGTGCAGAAGATGTCGGACGCGGAGCTCACCGGGATCATCACGAACGGCAAGAACAAGATGCCCAAGTACGCGGATAAGCTGAAGCCGGAAGAGATTAAGGGACTGGTAGCTTACATTCGCACCTTGAAAAAATAGTTCTGCCCGCTTCTCGCTATCGAGACTAGGGAGATGGTCGAGCGCTGCGGAAAAACCGCGGCCGAGTGTGACGTGTGTCTGCGCCGGCGGCGCATAGAAAGGGGAATCACGGTTGCCAATGAATCTGCGAGAACGCTTTCGGGAGCGGGCGCAACCCATTTATTTTCTAGGGCAGAATCCCATCACGCTTACCGGCGCCGTGGTGACGACGAGCACGGCGCTGACCACCGTCGCTTTCTGGTTCTATGACATTTTCTTGCCGGGACCGCCGCATCCTTATATTGGCCTTCTGGTCTTCCTGATTCTCCCCGGCATTTTTGTACTCGGATTACTGCTGATTCCACTTGGCATCTGGCTCCGTCGGCGAAGTCTGCGCGAACGTGGGGAACTGCCGGTGGTTTTCCCCGCCATCGATCTGGCGCTGCCCGTGGTGCGGCATACCTTGGAGTACGTCGGAGCGGCAACCATCCTCAATCTTCTGATCATTGCGACCGCGTCGTACCGCGGCGTGGAGTACATGGATTCGACGACCTTCTGCGGCAAGACCTGTCACACCGTGATGGATCCGGAGTACACCGCCTATCAGAATTCTCCGCACGCGCATGTGGACTGTGTCGCGTGCCATATCGGACCGGGAGCGGGGTGGTTCGTACGATCGAAGCTTTCCGGCCTGCGGCAGGTGTTTGCGGTGACGTTTCATACCTATTCGCGCCCGGTTCCTTCGCCGGTAAAGTACCTGCGTCCGGCGCGCGAGACCTGTGAGCAGTGTCACTGGCCCCAGCGTTTTACCGGCGACAAGTTTCTGGTGAATACCAGCTATAAGGACGACGAAAAGAACACGCCCCAGACCGACGTCTTGCTGTTGAAAGTTGGCGGACGCACCTGGCAGGGTTCGGTCGGCATCCATGGACGCCACCTCGCCGACATGGCGCGCATCCGCTACATTTCGACCGACCCCGAGCGGCAGACCATCCCTGCCGTGTATTACACGGACGATAAGGGAAAGACCACCGAATTCATTTCCACCGATGCCAAGCCCACCAAAGAACAATTGGATAAGGGAGAACATCGCGTGATGGATTGCGTGGATTGCCACAACCGGCCCACGCATGCCTTCGACCTGCCCGACAACGCAATCGACAAGGCCATGTCGCTCGGGCGCATCAGCCCAGAGCTTCCCTATATCCGGAAGAAGGCGGTCGAGGTTCTCAAGGTGGAGTATCCCGCGCGCGACGTGGCGGAGCATCGCATTAAGGAAGAGCTCAACAATTTCTACCGGACCAATTACCCGCAGATCTACGAGACGCGGCGTACGGTGGTGGAACAAGCTGGCGATGAGGTAGCGAGGATCTACCTGCGCAACGTCTTCCCGGACATGCGTGTGACCTGGGGCGTGCACCCGAATAATCTCGGGCACAACGATTCGCCGGGCTGCTTCCGCTGCCATGACGGCAGTCATACCAGCGCCGACGGCCAGACCATTACCAATGACTGTTCGGCATGCCACAGCTTGTTGGCGGTGCAGGAGGAAAACCCGAAAGTGCTGAGCGATGTTGGCATGAAGTAGGCGGGGCAGAAAGTCCGATATGGCTGAAAGAAGAAACGCGCGGAGGAAAACCTGGAAGGGTGGATTGCGGATCGTCGCACCACTCGTCGCCACCGCGTTCTTGCTTCTGATTGCCAAAAGACCCGGACGCGCGGCGGGAGCTGCCGCCGACCCGCCGGGAGCGGAATGTCTCGCGTGCCACGGCGACAAGACCATGACCACGACGCGAGCCGGCAAAACGGTTTCGCTGTACGTGGATGGGAAGAAGTTTTCCGGTTCCGTACATGCCGGCTTTGGTTGCACGGGCTGCCATGCCGACCTGCAAGGAAAAGATCTGCCGCACGACGCGCCGCTGAAGCCGGTGGATTGCGGCACGTGCCACTCGACCGAGAAAGAGCAACATGCGCGGTCGCTGCACGGCAAGGCAATTGCGCACGGCGATCCGCTGGCACCGCGCTGTGTGAATTGCCACGGCAACCACGACATCGTTCCGGTGAAGGACCCGCGGTCGGCGGTGGCGGCGCTGAAAGTGCCCTTCGTTTGCGGCGGGTGCCATCGGGAAGGAACTCCGGTATCGCGCAACCGGCTCATCCCTCAGGCCAATATCCTGGAGAATTACTCCGAGAGTATCCACGGCGAGGCGTTGCTGAAGAAGGGATTAGCGGTGGCCCCGAATTGCGCTACCTGCCACACGCCGCACTTGATCCTGCCGCATACCGATCCGGCATCCTCGATCAATCGCAAGAACATTGCCGCCACCTGCACGAAATGCCACTCGCAGATCGAAACCGTCCACCAGAAGATCATTCGCGGAGAGCTTTGGGAAAAACAGGCCAACGTGCTGCCGGCCTGCGTGGATTGCCATCAGCCGCATAAGATCAGGAACGTTTTCTATTCGCAGGGCATGGCTAACGCGGACTGCATGCACTGCCACGCGGACGAGAAACTGCTGCGGGCGCGCGACGGGAAGTCCATGTACGTCAGCGTGGGCGAGGTCAGCCATTCGCGCCACAATAAGATTGCCTGCAGCCAGTGCCACTCGGAGGTCAACGCTTCCCGGGTGCGGCCTTGCGAGACCATCTCCCGCGGAGTGGACTGCACATCCTGCCACGATGAAATTGGCAAGCAGTACACGGCCAGCATCCATGGACAACTGAACGGCAAGAATGATCCGAATGCCCCGACCTGCAAGGAATGCCATGGCACCCATGGAATCCTTGGCAAACAGGATCCGCAGTCATCGACTTTTGCGGTCAATGTTCCCGGGCTTTGCGCGCGGTGTCACCGCGAGGGCCAGAAGGCTGCCGTGCGCTACACCGGATTGCAGCATGAAATTATCGGCAACTACACGGAGAGCATTCACGGGACATTATTGAAGAATGGGCTGACGGTGACGGCGACCTGCACCAGTTGCCACACCGCTCACCAGATCCTTCCGCGGAGCGATCCAGCGTCGAGCGTCAACGCCAACAACGTGCCGGACACGTGCGGCAAGTGCCACCACGGCATCGAGGAGCAGTTCGAGAACAGTATCCATGCCAAGCGCGTGAGCGGGTACAGTAAGCCACTTCCGGTTTGCAACGATTGTCACACCGCTCATTCCATCCACCGCACCGATGAGAACAGCTTCCGGCTGAACGTGATGGCTACATGCGGACGCTGCCACGAGAAAATTACCGAGACCTATTTTGATACGTATCACGGGAAGGTCTCGAAACTGGGGTACACGAAGGCGGCCAAGTGCTATGACTGCCATGGCGCGCACGACGTGCTGGCGGTAACCGATCCGCGCTCGCATCTCAGCCGGGCCAACGTAGCCGCCACCTGCGGGAAGTGCCATGCCGGCGCGAACCGGCGCTTTGCCGGATACCTGACGCACGCCACTCACCACGATCCGAGTAAGTACCCGTTCCTGTTCTATACCTTCTGGGGCATGACGGCGCTGCTCCTGGTGACCTTCGTGGTCGGCGGCGCTCACACGTTGCTCTGGCTGCCGCGTGCATTCCAGATGCGCCGGGAATTGCGCGCCGCGGAAGCGAAATTTGCCGCGGAGCTTGAAAAACCCGCAGACAAGAAAGAGGATACCAATGCCTAGCGGCCAGGTTTTGGAGAATCCATCAGCAGGAAGGCCGCCTTTGGCTAACAGCGCGGTTGCAAAACGCCAGTTCGTTCGGTTCTCCCGGCTGCAGCGGATCCTGCACATCTGCATGATCGTGAGCTTCATGAGCCTGGCGCTGACCGGGCTGACCCTGAAGTTCTCTTACACAAAATGGGCGGCGGTGCTTTCTCATCTGCTCGGGGGATTCGAGAACGCGGGCTACATTCACCGCACCGCTGCGGTAGTGATGTTCGGAGTTTTCGTTACCCATCTGGTGGACCTTTACAAGTTGAAAAAAAGGGAGCATGGCACGTGGCGCGCGCTGTTGCTGGGGCCGGGCAGCATGACGATGAACCGCAGGGATCTGACGGAGTTCGTGGGCACGCTGAAGTGGTTTGTGGGCCGGGGCCCGCGTCCGGCCTATGGCCGCTGGACGTATTGGGAAAAATTCGACTACTTCGCGGTGTTCTGGGGAATCGCGGTGATCGGTTCCACCGGGCTCACGCTGTGGTTTCCGGTGTTCTTCACGCGGTTCTTGCCGGGGTGGCTCCTCAACGTCACTACCATCATTCACAGCGACGAGGCGCTGCTGGCCACGGGCTTTATCTTTACCGTCCATTTCTTCAATACCCATTTGCGCCCGGAAAAGTTTCCCATGGACATCACGGTATTCACGGGACGCATGCCGCTGGAAGAATTGGAACGGGACAAACCCAGAGAGTATGAAGAGCTGGTCGCCAGCGGGAAGCTCGAGGAGAAGATGGAGGAGGCTTATCAGCCGATCGTCACGCAGACGATTCGCGCCTTCGCCTGGGCGGCGCTGGCGGTGGGATTCAGCATTGTGTTGTGGATCATCTATGCCATGTTGTTCGCGTACCGGTAGAGCCGGTTGGCGGTTGAATTACGGAGAAAGGTGTTGAACTTGTTCGTGACTCGGGGTGGTTTGGTTCTCCTGGCGTTGTCTTTGAGTTTGGCTGCGCCTTCGGCCTTGCTCGCCGCCGACCAGGAATGTCTGGCGTGCCACGGCGAGGCGGGAATGAAGTCCGACGCCGGGAAGAGCATTTCGATCGACCCGGCCAAACACGCTGCCAGCGCCCATGGAGTTCTCGGCTGCAAGGATTGCCACACCGACATCAAAGAGTTTCCGCATCCCTCCAAAATCGTCAAAGTGCAATGCGCCACATGCCATGCGGACGAAGCCAAGTCCTCCTCCACCAGTGTGCACTCCATGCTTGGCGAACCCGCGTGCGCTTCGTGTCACGGCAACGTGCACGAGCTCACCACCGCGGAAAATCTGAGTCCCGGAAAGTGCACGGAGTGTCATGCGCAGGAAGTGAAGGAGCTCAAATCCAGTATCCACGGGCAGGCCGCAAAGAACGGCGACCCCGACGCGCCCAAATGCGAGTCCTGCCACGGTTCCATCCACGCCGTGAAACCCTCCGGACAAGCGGACTCGACCGTCTTTCGCAGGAACCTGCCGGACACTTGCGCGAAATGCCATAGCGATCCCGGTTTCTTGTCGCGCCACAAAATTCCGGTCGCGCATCCGGTGGATTCCTACAAGCAGAGCGTTCATGGGCGCGCGGTTGCGTTCGGCAAGGAGGCGGCAACCTGCTCCAGTTGCCATGGCAGCCATGACATTTATCCCGCCATCGACACGCGATCGAAGGTCAATCACTGGAAAGTGCCGGAGACGTGCGCGCAATGCCATCAGGAAATTGCCCGGGAGTTCAACGAGAGTGTTCACGGGGAAGCGGTCAAGTCGGGCGTGCGAGATGCTCCGGTTTGCGTCGACTGCCACGGTGAGCACCTGATTACCGACCCGAGGAGCCCGAGCTCGCCGTTAAATGCCATGAATGTCTCGGCCGAGACCTGCGGGCGTTGCCATGGCGATCCGCGGCTGGCCCTGCGTAACGATCTGCCCGCGGATCGTCTGCCTTCCTACGCCGAGAGCTATCACGGACTGGCCATCAAAGAAGGCAAAGTGACGGCGGCGAATTGCGCTTCGTGCCATGGCGTGCACTCCATTCTTCGTTCGAGCGACCCGCGCTCGACCGTCAATGCCGCCAATCTCCGGAAAACCTGCGGGGTGTGTCACAAAGGCGTGGTCGAAGCGAAATTCACCATCGGGCGCGTGCATGTGGCGACCGAAGCCGGCGAGAATCACCCGGTGGTGAAGTGGATTCGCTGGACTTACTGGGTGCTGATCCCGGCGACGCTGGGCTTCATGCTGCTGCACAACCTGGTGGATCTTCTGGCAAAGCTGGTGCGGCGGAAGCCGCGGAGGGAATCGGGCGAGGTGGTGCTGCGGATGAACTTGTGGTTCCGCGTCGCGCACTGGGGCATCATGGTCAGCTTCCCCACGCTGGTGTTCACGGGATTTGCGCTGAAGTATCCGGAGAGTTGGTGGTCGAAGCCGCTGCTGCTCTGGGAGTCGGGAGTCGGCGTGCGCGGCGGGCTGCACCGCACTGCAGCCATCGTCATGATCCTCGCTACCTTGTACCACTTCGTGCATCTGGCGCTGAAGAAGCGTGACCGCTCGTTCCTGTGGGCCATGATCCCGACGATCAAAGATGCGACCGACATGCTGCACGTTTTCCGCTACAACTTTGGTCTCACAAAACAGGAGCCGAAGTTCGCGAAATTCAACTATGCGGAGAAGATGGAATACTGGGCTTTTCTGTGGGGCACAGTCGTCATGGGAGTCTCTGGCTTCCTGCTGTGGTTCAACAATTTCACGTTGCGCCATTTTCCGAAATGGGTGACCGACGCTGCCACGGCAGTGCATTGGTATGAGGCGCTGCTGGCGACCTTCTCCATACTTATCTGGCACTTCTATCTGGTGATCTTCGATCCCATGGTCTATCCGATGGATACGGCTTGGCTGGACGGTAAAATTCCAGCCGATCATTACCGCCATTCCCGCCCGGAATATTTCCGCGCCCTCGAACGCGCCCATCTGGTCGAATTGCCCAGTAATCCCGAAGACTACGAGGATGAGCAGGGAAGAGAAGACGCTTCCCGCTGACGAGCCAGCGAAAAACAAGCCGAGGGTTGTGTGGAGCGGACACCCCTGTCCGCTGCCTCTGAGTTTGATTCCGACTCTTAACCGCGGGTGCCCCATCCTTGCGCGTTCTTTGCGCAAGGGTGGGATTCCACGACCGCCGACCGCATGGGATTTTGACGTTGCTTTGAAAGGGCACGGCTTCAACCGTGCCGCGGCCTGGCTCTCTCCCACACTCTGTCATCCTGAGCGGAGTTGTCGGTCGCAAAGCGAGCGACAACGCAGTCGAAGGATCCCTACCCCTCACACACCGACAGGCTTGTGGATAGGCGTTCTCGCTACGCTGCCGATTTTCTTGGGAGAATTCCCTGAGGCGTCCCTGTGAATTGAAGCGCATAGGGCTCCTTCGACTCCGCGGATGCTTCGCGTTCGCGAAGCACCCACTCCGCTCAGGATGACACAACATTAGGAAGCTGAAAATTAAGTCGTAGAGGCCACCCGAACTATGGGAAGGGCAGCTACTAT
>Ga0187819_10001325_pt1 | contig 12768 bp, 11 predicted proteins | sample NC_wetland_sal_i_15_FD_132411 | JGI IMG/M metagenome (GOLD analysis project Ga0187819, IMG submission 132411) | Wetland sediment microbial communities from Neuse River Estuary, North Carolina, USA - SO4_4 | ecosystem: Environmental > Aquatic > Freshwater > Wetlands > Sediment | place: USA... | reverse complement strand
CCAAAAGAAAGGCGCCCAACCGCTGCGCGTGGTTGGGCGCCAGAAGCGCGTTTTTTTGCGCGCGCGTGCCGGGAGGGAAGCCGGCACGGGCGGACCACATCTTCGGCTAGACGGGGGGCACTACCGATGAAAAGCGATGTGGGCCGCTTCTAAGACCAGAAATATGGAGGTTGCGTCAGGATTTCAACTGGCGCGGAGCAAAAAAATTAATGCGTCGTAAATGCTGGCCGCCAGATTGAGCTTAAAGTATTGATTTGTAACCCGTTAGTCGGGGAGTGTTAACGATTTTGTGAAGGCCGCATGGGGGGTAATGGGCCCTTTCTAAGCCCTGAACTCTAGCGGAACGGCTGAAACGAGACGGTGGAATTGAAGAAATCGGCCGCGACCTTTCGCCCAGCAACGATATCGTCGATAGTGACCGTGGTGGCGAGGCCCTGGGCATCGGTAATCACCCATTGCTTGAGCTTCATCTCCGGCGTGGTCTCGAAATAAAGCTTGATTTGGCCTGCGGCCTCGCCCGCCTTGTCTTCAAGCGAAATGGCAAGCGAGCCCTCGCCGCTCTCGACCCCGACGATGCGCGCGTCGCGGGCAAGATCGACCCCGTCGCCCAGCAATAGGCGGAACGGCGTGGATTCAAGCGGATATTTCTCGATCGTCTTGAGGTCGGAATCCTCGATGGCTAGAAAATGTCCGTCCGCGACGATGCGGAGTGTGCTCGGCGGCTCGTAATCGAATCTGAGCTTGCCGGGCCGCTGTACATAGAAGCGGCCCTTGGCGTGCTTGTTGTTGGAGTCGATCTGCTCGAAATTGCCCTGCAAATTGGTGATGGCGTTGAAATAGGCGTTGATGCGCTGGACGGCGGCATCCTCCTGCTCGCCAATCAGCGGCGTCGGGCCCCGCGCGGCTTCCACTGCGGCGTCCCAGCCAGCACCCTCATCGCCGGTATTCGGGTTAAGCTCGCCTGTGGTCGGGGCAGCGGCTGGATCGGGCTCTGCGGCATCGTAGGATGGCGTATGTTGCGGGGTGACGGTGCCGGTGGTGGCGGGCGTCTTTTGCACTGTCGTGCCGTCTTCGGCGAGCGCAATGCCGGCCGAAAGGCAAAGAGCCGATGACAGGCTCCAGACAAGCCATGCGGTTCTTATGCTCATTGATGAACCCCCTCGCGGACCGGTGCGCAAACATCGCCCAGGAGCGATCGATAGATGATTCCGCCAAATCTGGTCAACTTCTTGGCGAAGCGCGAACCTTGAATTTCTAGACCTAATAAGGCGAAACGGCCTCGCCGCCGACCAGGATCTCGCGTTTGCCGGCATGATTGGCGGCGCCGATCAGGCCTTCTTTTTCCATGCGCTCGATCAGAGTCGCGGCGCGGTTGTAGCCGATGCCGAGCCGACGCTGCACATAGCTGGTCGAGACCTTGCGGTCCTTGAGCACGACGGCGACGGCCTGATCGTAGAGCTCGTCGCCGGACTCGCCATATCCTTCGCCGTCCTCGCCACCCTCGTCGTTGTCGGACTCCTCCTCGGTGACCGCCTCGAGATAGTCCGGCACCCCCTGCTTCTTCAGATGCCGGACCACTTTCTCGACTTCCTCGTCGGCGACGAAGGGACCATGCACGCGCATGATGCGCCCACCGCCGGCCATGTAGAGCATGTCGCCTTGGCCAAGTAGCTGCTCGGCACCCTGCTCGCCGAGAATCGTGCGGCTGTCGATTTTCGAAGTCACCTGGAAGCTTACGCGTGTTGGGAAATTCGCCTTGATGGTGCCGGTGATCACATCGACGCTTGGGCGCTGCGTCGCGGTGATGAGATGGATGCCGGCGGCCCGTGCCATCTGGGCGAGCCTCTGCACCGCGGCCTCGATGTCCTTGCCCGCGACCATCATCAGGTCTGCCATCTCGTCGACGATGACGACGATGTAGGGCATCGCATCGTAATTCATCTCTTCCTGCTCGTAGATGGCGCGGCCGGTTGAGCGGTCGAAGCCCGTCTGCACCGTGCGGATCAGCGCCTCGCCCTTGGCTTCAGCTTGCAGAATGCGGCTGTTGTATCCCTTGATGTCGCGCACGCCCAATTTCGACATGCGCTTGTACCGCTCCTCCATCTCGCGCACCGTCCATTTGAGCGCCACCACCGCCTTTTTCGGATCAGTGACGACGGGCGCAAGCAGATGCGGGATGCCGTCATAGGCGGACAGCTCCAGCATCTTGGGGTCGATCATGATGAATTTGCACTGGTCGGGAGAGAGCCGGTAGAGCAAGGACAGGATCATGGTGTTGATCCCGACCGACTTGCCGGAGCCGGTGGTGCCCGCAATCAGGAGATGCGGCATGCGCGAGAGGTCGACGATGACGGACTCCCCGCCGATATTCTTTCCGAGCGCGAGCGCAAGCCGCGCGTCGATCTCCTGGAAGTCTGGGGCCTCGAGCAGCTCCCTGAGCACGACGATCTCGCGTCGTTCATTGGGAAGCTCGATGCCGATGGCGTTGCGGCCTGGCACCACGGCGACGCGCGTGGCAACCGCGCTCATGGAGCGGGCGATGTCGTCGGCAAGCCCGATGACGCGTGAGGACTTGGTGCCCGGCGCGGGCTCGAGCTCGTACAGGGTGACGACGGGGCCGGGACGCACATTGGTGATCTCGCCCTTGACGCCAAAATCCTGCAGCACGCCTTCGAGTTCCCGCGCGTTCTCCTGCAAGACTTCGTCGCTGACGCCGCGGCCACGGTGCGTGCGCGGCTGCTGCAGGAGCTTGAGCGGCGGGGCCTCATAGGGCGTGTCGCTGCGCGGCGCGCGGCGCAAACCTGTATGCGCTTTTTTCTCCGCGGTCCGCGTGATGTGATAGTCCTGCTGGGTGACGTCTTCCTCATCCTCGTCGCCCTCTTCGTCCTCATCGCTGAGGTCGAAGGGTTCGAGATCAAAGGTCGGCTCGATGCGGCCGTCTGAGTCTGGCTCGGCCTCCTCGCGCTCGGCCCTGTTGTCCTCGGCGAAATCAGGGCCTTCTTCCGATTCGTCGTCCTGCTTCTTCCAACCAAGGCCGCGCCTGATCTTGGCGCCGGTATGCATGGCGACATGCATGGCGGCGCCGAGCGAGGCATTCGCCCATTCGCTTGGGAGCTTCGTACGCGGCGCCCATAGGGCGATGAGCGAGGATGTGTTGGTGCCGCAGGCAAACAAGAGCAGCGCCGTGCCGGTGATGAGGAAAGCGAGCCCCGCTACGAAGGACGCTGCGGCAGCGGGCAACACGCCGATGAATAGCGCGCCGGTCATGAACAGGTCGCCGAGAATTCCGCCGAGACCGTTCGGCAGGGGCCAGCTCTTCGGCTGCGGCAGCGCGGAAAGCGCAGCCGCGAGCAGCAACACGGCAAGGGGCCAGATGAGAAGTCGCGCACGCCTCCGCTCCGGCACCGTGCGCAGTGCGAGGTGCCACCCCCACGCCGCCAAGGGTAGGAACAGGACTATGGCGGCAAGCCCAAGGGACTGCATGGCGAGATCGGCGACGATTGCGCCCCAATGCCCGAACACGTTCCGAGGGGCGGCTTGCGTGGCGTTGTTGAAGCTCGGGTCGTAGATCGACCAGGTGGCGAGGCTCGCCCAAGCTGCGCAGGCGACGGCGACGATGCCAAGGCCATAGCCCCGGAACATGATCTGCTTCAAACCCGACTCGACCGCGCCCGGCAAGAGCCGGCGCCGCTCTTTCTGTCTACGCTTGCTTGCCATCCCTAACCCAACGTGGCGACGATGCGCTTCAAGGCTTCGCCCGTGGTCTTGGGGTCGTGCACGAGCGCAACCCTGACGTGGCCCGTGCCAGGATTGACTCCGCTTGCCCCCTCGCGGGCGAGATAGGTTCCCGGCAGCAGTCTGACACCACACCCTTTCCAAAGAGTTTTTGTCGCAGCCTCACCGCCCCCATGGGCATTCATGTCGAGCCAGAGAAAAAAGCCTCCTTGCGGGCGCCGGTAGCCGTAGCGGCCTTGAAGCACGGCGTCGGCAATGTCGAAATTCTGCCGATAAAGCGCTCGCCCCTGCTCGACGTGGTTCTCGTCCGACCAGGCCTCCACCGACGCGTACTGGATGGGCAACGGCACTTGCGGGCAGGCAACGTTCCGGAAGCGGGCGAAAGGAGCGATGAAGTCTGCATCGCCAGCCACAAATCCGGAGCGCAAGCCCGGCAAGCCTGAGCGTTTCGACAGGGACTGGAACGTCATGACATTGGCAAAGCTGCCGCTTGCCGCAAATGCGGTCTCAAGCGCCCCAGGCGGCGGGGTATCGCTATAGATCTCCGAGTAGCACTCGTCGGCGAACAGCATGAAGTCGAAGCGGCGCGCAAGCGCGATCGCGGTGGCGAGGTAGCTGCGATCGGCCACGGCCCCTTGCGGGTTCGACGGCGAGCAGAGATAGAGCGCCACGGTGCGCTGCAAGAGCTCGGTATCGATGGCCTCGAGCCTGGGAAGGAATTGGGTCGGCGCGGAGCTTTCGAGGAAAATAGGCTCCGCGCCCGAAGCGGCGGCAGTGGCTGCGTAGGCCTGATAGAAGGGGTTGGGGATCAGTACCGCCGGCCGCGAGGTTGAAGACGTTCGCGCGAGCGCCGGGAAGATCGCGGAGAACAAGCCTTCGCGCGATCCGCTGAGCGGCAGCACCGCCGTGTCGGCATCCACCTGGCCCGCGAGCGTGGGATACCGGCGTTCCAGCCAAGCTACGACTGCCTGGCGCAATGTCGGGATGCCTCTGATCGGCGGATAGCGCCCGAACTCGCTCAAATGCAGCTGAAGCGTGGGTCCGAGGAAGGATGGGATCAGCGCACGCGGCTCGCCGAGCGAGAGGTCGATCGGCAGCGCTCCGGGCTCGATCCCCTCAAGCAGTTCGGCGAGGCGCGCGAAAGGGGACGCGACAAGATCGTCGAGATAGGTAAACCCGGTCCGAATCGCCATGTCCGAGGGTTACGGTATGGCGTGGCTCCCGGCAATGGTTAGCGGGGAACCGAAAAAAATGAGCCCCGGCAATGCGCCGGGGCTCAGTGGAGAGCAGACTGTCAAGGGAGGAGATCCTGCTCTCGTGGTTAGTTTCTGTCCCTGGAGTTGATTTGGCTTGCTTGTGCTACTGGACCACCTCTCCGTGTAGATTGATGTCGAGACCTTCGACTTCGACCGCCTGACTGACTCTCAAGCCTATGATGAGGTCGATTACCTTGAGGATGATGTAGGTCATGACGAGGCAGTACACGAAAGTGCCCGCGACGTCGTAGAACTGGATCAGCATCTGATGGCCGTTGCCATCGATCAACCAGCCTTTGCCTGCCGAATTGATGGCACTTGAAGCAAACATGCCGGTCATCATGGCGCCGAGCGCGCCACCGACGGCATGTACGCCGAACGCGTCGAGCGCATCGTCATAGCCGAGCGCCTTCTTGACGTGTACCGCCGCGAAATAGCAGACGGCACCGGCGGCGATTCCGATGATCAGTGCGCCAGTCGGGTTGACGAAACCCGAGGCCGGGGTGATGGCGACGAGGCCGGCGACGGCACCTGAGACGAGGCCGAGGATGCTCGGCTTCTTGGCGATGAGCCATTCGCAGACCATCCAAGAAAGTGCCGCTGCCGCCGTGGCGATCTGGGTGGCGGCCATCGCCATACCGGCATTGACATTCGCGGTCACGGCCGAACCAGCGTTGAACCCGAACCAACCTACCCAGAGCAGCGAGGCACCGATCACGCTATAGACGAGGTTGTAAGGTGACATGTTCTCTTTGCCGAGCCCGTAACGGGGACCAAGCACGAGAGCGCAAACGAGACCTGCGATTCCAGCATTCAGATGCACGACGGTTCCGCCTGCAAAGTCGAGCGCGCCGAGCTGACCGAGCCAGCCGCCGCCCCAGACCCAATGCGCGATCGGGCTGTAGACGAGGACGAGCCAGGCTCCCATGAACACCATGAAGGATGAGAACTTCATGCGGTCCGCCAGCGACCCGGCAATCAGGGCCGGCGTGATGATGGCGAAGGTCATCTGGAAGCACATATAGACCGATTCAGGAATTGACCTGGCCAACGGGCTTACCGCGTTGAGGGTCATCGGCTTCAGCATGAAATATTTGAAGCCGCCGAGCCATTTGTTGAGCGACTCGCTGTCATTGGTGGTGAAGGCAATCGAGTAGCCGATGATCATCCACAAGATGGTAATAATGCAGGTCGCGCCAAAGGCCTGCCCGACGGTGGCGAGCACGTTTTTCTTGCGCACCATTCCGCCATAGAACAGGGCAAGGCCCGGGATCGTCATCATCAAAACGAGGGCAGTGGAGGTGAGCATCCACGCGGTGTCGCCAGTATTGATGGGTGATGGCGGTGGTACCGGGGGCGTCGCTGCCGGCGCCGCTTCCGCTGCTGCTTGCGCAAACGCCGGATCGATATGGGCGAGGATCAACGCAGCGAGCGCTGCGACCGCGCCGAAAAGATACTTCATATGAGTCACCATCTATTTGCCTCCCCATCTCAGAGCGCTGATTCGTCGGTTTCGCCGGTACGGATACGCACCGTCTGCTCGACCGGGACCACGAAGATCTTGCCGTCGCCGATTTGCCCGGTCTTGGCGGCGGCGACGATGGCGTCAACGGCCTTGTCGACCATCTTGGCAGGCACGACGACTTCGATCTTGATCTTCGGCAGAAAGTTCACGGCGTATTCCGCGCCCCGATAGATTTCCGTGTGGCCTTTTTGGCGTCCGTAACCTTTCACTTCGGTCACAGTCATGCCCTGCAGGCCGAGCTCGGCGAGGGCTTGGCGCACCTCATCGAGCTTGAATGGCTTGATGATCGCCATCACCAGCTTCATCAGTTCACCCCTCCATGTTGCGGCTTTTCGGTTTTGGTCATGGTCGTGCGTTCACCCGAAATCTAAACACGACGACGCTCGCGGACGAGGCCTTCTTGCGTCGTGGAGGCCACGAGCACGCCAGAGCGCGTAAAAAACGTGCCACGGCAAAAGGCTCGGCCGCCGCCTGAGCTTGGGCTGTCCTGGACGTAGAGGAGCCAGTCATCGGCCCGGAAACTCCGATGAAACCAGATGGAATGGTCAAGGCTTGCAAGCATCAGCGAGGCGTCGAATATGAAGCGGCCATGGGCGATCAGAGCGGTATCGAGCAGGGTGAAATCCGAGGCATAAGCGAGCACGCATTGATTGAGAGGGAGGTCGTTGCCGAGGCTCCCCGTGGCTCTGACCCACATTTGCTGCGTGGCGGCGCGCTTTTCTGGCGCCAGATAGCGGGAAAGGTCGACCGGCCTGATCTCGATTGGCCGCTCGCGCTCCCAATAGGCCCTGACTTGCGGCGGCAAGCGTTCGATCAGAAGCCCCTTCAGCTCGGCCTCGCTGGGAAGAGATTCGGGTGGCGGCACCTCCGGCATCTTCGTCTGGTGGGCGAGGCCCTCCTCGAGCTTGTGAAAGGAGACGCCCATGGAGAAGATCGCCTGCCCATGTTGAATCGCGACCACGCGGCGCGTGGAAAAGCTGCCGCCGTCCCGGATGCGGTCGACCTCATAGAGGATCGGCACCGAGGGATCGCCGGGCCGCAGGAAATAGCCGTGCAAGGAATGGGCGGTGCGGCCGTCCACCGTACGATAGGCCGCGACCAGGGCTTGGCCGATCACCTGTCCGCCGAAGACGCGCTGCCAGCCGACCTGCGGGCTTACGCCGCGGTACAGGTTCACCTCGAGCGTTTCGATGTCGAGAATGGCGAGAAGCTCGTCGAGAGCGCTGCTCATGGCGCCCTTTACCAGTTTTGGCCGGGAAGCGGAACGCGAGCGATTGACCATCGTTAGCTTCTCCCTTTCCCCTTGCGGGGTAGGGTAGGGAGCGGGGTAAGTAGCAGGTTCGGATGCCCGACTTTGAAAGCCCATGGCGGATAAGAGCCACTACGATGTGATCGTCGCCGGCGGCGGCTTTGTCGGTATGACGCTTGCGCTTGCCTTAGGCGCGCTTGCTCCCAAAGGCTTTCGCGTGGCGCTGGTCGACACCGAGCCGCCTGATCGCGACAAGACCGACGCCCGCGCCTCTGCGTTGTCGACAGCGAGCAAAGGCCTCTTCTCAGTTCTCGGCATCTGGCCCGAGCTTGCCGAAAACGCCCAACCCATCACCAGCATCGAGATCACCGACAGCTCGCTCGATGCTGCGCTTCGCCCGCATTTCCTGGGCTTCGATGACGATCTGCGGCCAGGTCAATCCGGCGCCTATATGATCGAGAATGCCGAGCTGCATCGCCCGCTTAGGTTTGCCGTGGCACATGAGCCCGCCATCGAGACCTTTGCACCCGAAAGCGTCGCCGGTTACACCGCCACACTAGTCGGCGTTCAGGCGCAGCTCGGAAGCGGCGGCGAGATTGGCGCGAAGCTCTTGATCGCGGCCGACGGCAAACGCTCTCGCTTGCGCGAAGCGGCCCGCATCAAAGGCGTCAGCTGGAGCTATCCGCAGATCGGCATCGTAACCACGGTGGCCCATGCAAAGCCGCATCACGGAAAAGCCGTGCAGCATTTCCTCCCCGGCGGCCCCTTCGCAATTTTGCCGCTCAAAGGCAATCGCTCCTCCATTGTTTGGACGGAAGACAAGGCGACGGGCGAGGCGATCATGGCGGCGGACGAGGCGACATTTCTTGCCGCACTCGTAAAGCGTTTCGGGCCGAAGCTCGGCGGCATCGCGCTTGCCGGACCGCGCCAGTCTTTTCCGCTCGACTTTCAGGTGGCACGCAGTTTCGTGGCGGAGCGGCTTGCGCTTGTCGGCGATGCCGCCCGCGTCGTCCATCCGCTAGCCGGCCAGGGCCTCAATATTGGTCTCCGCGACGTGGCGGCACTCACCGAGATCATCGTGGAGGACGTGCGGCTTGGACTTGATATCGGCGCAGCGTCCTTGCTTGAGCGCTACCAGCGCTGGCGGAGGTTCGACAGCGCCTTCTCGGCCGCGGTGACGGATGGGCTGAACCGCCTCTTCTCCAACGAGAACGCCCCCTTGCGGGCTCTCCGCGATCTTGGGCTCGGCGTCCTTGACGATGCGCCATGGCTGAAGCGCGCCCTCGTGCGCGAAGCGGCTGGGCTCAGCGGCAACGTCCCGCGTCTCTTGAGAGGCGAGAGGTTGTGACGGCCTAGCGCTCGTCGAGCTTGCGCGCTTCCTCCGGCAACATGATGGGGATGCCGTCGCGGATTGGATAAGCAAGTCCGGCAGCGCGGCTGATCAGCTCCTGACGCTCGGCGTCATAGTCGAGCGAGGTCTTGGTCAGGGGACAGACAAGAATCTCAAGGAGCTTCGGATCGAGCCTTATGCGGGTCTCCCGCTCATTGGTCACGTGCACCACTCCTTTCATCCCTCGCGATTATTGTATCGACGTTCCCGAGCCGTCGTCGCGGGACGCAAGCTCCATCTCGGCGAGCGCCACGAGCGCTTCGGCGCGGGCCTTCAAATCTCTTGCCTCGAGCAGCGCCTGCTTCTCCTCTGCCCCATAGGGGCTCAAGATCGACAGCGTGTTGACTAGCCGCTCGTTGCTCGCGCTGTCTATGCGATCCCAGTCGGCGGTGAGATTGTTGGCGATGAGATAGTTGCGCAGCGTCGTGAGAAGGCGCGGCCTGTCGACATCCTCCTCGCCATCACCGGACGCGAAGTCGGAAGCGAACTCGCCAAAGATCACCTGGCAAAATCGGAAAGGCTCATCCGACTCGACGTCATGCAAAAGCCGGAAGCGCGCAATGCCGGTAAGTGAGAGCATTACCCTGCCGTCATCGCCTTCGCTGAAAGCGGTGATCCGCCCAGCGCACCCCACGCGCCGCAAGGGGAAATTCTTGCCGGTTGGCGACTCGCTGTCACCGGCTTCGGGCGCCGGCTGCACGATGCCGACAAGGCGATCGCCGGCAAGCGCGAAATCGACCAGCATGAGATAGCGCGGCTCGAAGACGTTGAGTGCGAGCGTGGCGCGCGGCAGGAGGATGGCGCCGCGCAAGGGGAACACGGGCAGCACCTGCGGAAGATCGCCAGATCCTCGGTAGCGTTCAGTTACCCCACGCGGCAAGGCTCCTTGCCCTCACGCAAACAATAGCGATGAGAGCCTTTGTCGGCCCAAAATTGTAGCCGGATCGCTTGCGCCCCAAGCATCGAAGAGCTGGAGGAGCTGCTTGCGGGCCGCATCGTCGTTGAAGGCACGATCCTTTCGGATAATGGTCAAGAGCTCGTCGAGCGCGCCCTGCCGGTCGCCTCTCGCATTCAAGGCAAGAGCAAGATCGAAGCGGCTTTGCGCGTCATTCGGGTCCGCCTCGATCTTGGCGCGCAGCGTCTCCACGTCACCGGCGCTCGCCGCCCTCCGCGCAAGGTCGAGGCTTGCCCGCGCGCTGACCACCGGTGCGCTGTCGGCCTTGGCCGGCGGAACGATCGCCAAGGTTTGCTCGGCACGCACAAGGTCCCCGGTCTTGATGTAGCACTTGGCGAGTCCCGCCGCAGCGCGCGCATTCTCCGCGTCGTTCTGCAGCGCCTCGGCGAAAAGCTGGGCGGCGGTATTGGCGTCGCCCGCGGCGAGCGCTCCTTCCGCGGTCTCCATATCCGCCGCCGCATCGGCACTCTCGTCGCCGATCAGCCTTGCGATGAACGCCTTGACGCGGGCTTCGGGAAGCGCGCCCATGAAACCGTCGACCGGCCTTCCGTCCTGGAAGGCGAACACGGCGGGGATCGATTGAACGCCCATTTGACCTGGGATCTGCGGGTGCTCGTCGATGTTGAGCTTGACGAGCTTCACCGCGCCCTTGGCGGCGCGAACGGCCTTCTCCAGGAGGGGGGTCAATTGGCGGCAAGGACCGCACCACGGCGCCCAGAAATCGACCAGAACCGGGACCTGGCGCGAGGCGTCGATCACGTCGCGCATGAAATCCTTGGTGGTCGTGTTCTTGATGAGCTCGGCGTCGGCCGCAGCGGCGCCTCCGGAAAGGATCGGGGTCTCCATGGTCTGCTCACTCACCCTGGGCCTCGCGACCCTACACCCCGCATGTGGCAGCGCCAAGGTTGCCGCGCACCCTTATCTCGTCGGGGAAGATGGGCAGCGATCGGCGGTTTGGCAACGCCCCGAGGGAGGTCAGGAGAGAGGCAGCACGAACGGCTTGTGACCGCAGGCGCGGATGAAGCGCATGAGATCGGCGGTGGCGAGCCGCGTCGTGGCAGTGTTCTCGAGCGGATGGCAATTGACGTCGGCGAACAGAAGCAAACTTTCGTCCACCACCACGGTGACGCGAGCTTCGCAATCGTTGATCAGGGCAAAGGGCGTGACCGAGCCAGGCGCCACGCCGAGCAATTTGGCGAGCAACTCAGCATTGCCGAAGCTCAAGCGCCCGAACCCAAGACGAGAGGCAACGAGCTTCAGTTCGACGCGCGTTTCGTCCTTGGCGACCACGAGCGCCACGCGCCCATCCTTATCGGTCAGGAACAGGTTCTTGGTGTGAGCGCCAGGAATGCGTTCGCGGAGCGCCTGCGATTGCTCGACCGTGAACATCGGATCGTGCTCCACGGTGGTCGAGGCGATGCCGAGTTCATCGAGGCGCGCGAAAAGCCTCTTCCGATCTGCCGCCATCGATGCCGAGGTCACGCCCGTCTCGACCAAATGCTTGTTCCCGGGAAAGTTTTGCTGAAGCGAAGCCTGAGGCACCTCCTATGGACATCGGAGGGGCGATCAACTACAACGCCTGACAGTGCCTTCAAGCGCGAATCGGATGGATTTGGCAAGAGCGCGAGAGTAGGCCGGATCGCGGGTGTAGCTCAGGGGTAGAGCACAACCTTGCCAAGGTTGGGGTCGGGGGTTCGAATCCCCTCGCCCGCTCCAAATCTCTTTATGACTTATATGATAAGGGCGGCAGATCCGAAAGGCGTCTGTCCGCAGAATGTCCGCGTAATGTGTTCGCCGCCTGTTCGTGGGAACACAGCTTGTTTTGCCAGAAGCGGGCGCAGCCGGACCAGGTCTCCCGAGTGTCCCTCCAGTCACGACACTCCATGCAAAAACTGGGTGCGCGAGCGGCATACAGCACCGGAGAGGCCTCAAGACTGCCAGCGCCCCGATAAACGCCCAGCGCACCCCTCGAATCGCCTCGTAGCCCAACTCAACGCTAACTGGAGGGTCGTCGATGACCCACTGCAATGGATCCTGCAGCAGAGGAAAGGCAATCAGGCAATGCCAAAATTTGTTTCATGGTATCGCCGTGATTCCTACCCGCTTATCTGGGAAATCATGGATGATAAGGATCGTTCCCGGTCGATTTCGACGAGTAGAAAACTGCCGAGAGTGGACGGGCGACAGCAAAGCGAGAGGGAGTCGTCGTAACCCCTGTCTTCCTCGATCCTGACGAGTTCATCACATTCTGCAATGAGCAGAAAATCTCACCCAACAGCGCGGCACGCGCAAAATTCGTCATGAGCCGGGGGGCGGCAAACGCCAGTTTGGGCATCTAACTTCCATCTTTCCTGCAACTCTCCTGCAATTGGGGGCTACATCAATCGATACAATTCGTAATGTTTCGCCATCACCCAGCAACGATGTTGCGAGAAGCTCTCAAAGTTGAGACTCACCTTCCTCAGTGAGACGTCTTGTCCCGAGAGAGTCCCGCAGGTGATCCTCCTGCGGGGCTTCTCACGGTCAGCCCTGGTGAGGGACCACCGCACTTAATTTGTGGAGGAGGCCATGTGGAAAGCAGTGCTTGCCGGGACGACCGCAGTGGTGATCAGCGGCTCGAGCTTGGTTTTTGCCCATCAGATGTCTGATCGGGAGGGT
>Ga0187819_10001324_pt1 | contig 12771 bp, 10 predicted proteins | sample NC_wetland_sal_i_15_FD_132411 | JGI IMG/M metagenome (GOLD analysis project Ga0187819, IMG submission 132411) | Wetland sediment microbial communities from Neuse River Estuary, North Carolina, USA - SO4_4 | ecosystem: Environmental > Aquatic > Freshwater > Wetlands > Sediment | place: USA... | reverse complement strand
TCGAAACGATACCGTGCCCGCTGGTGTAGCTGCCGGTGAAAAGAGTGGCGTGTCCGGGAGCAGTGCGGGTGTTGGCGTAATCGTAGTTGCAGTCGCTGAAATAAGCGCCGCGATCGAGAAACACGCGGAAGCCGCCGTCGCCAAACCGATCACGATAACGTTCCAAATAGTCGCCGCGGAACTGGTCGATCACGATAACGACCACGAGCTTGGGGCGGGCGTTGTAAGCGGAGGCGAACGCAGCCGGAAACAGCCAGAGCGAGACCAGCGTTACAAGCAGGGCGCGGGGGAGTCTCATCGCGAGCTAGTTTACAGCAGAAAAGACTCGAACCGCAGAGAACGCCGAGGTCGCTGAGGTTTTGAGCCCGTTCTTCTCTGCGTGCTTTGCGTCCCCTGCGGTTAAAGTCTTGGACCGTCGGCATGCACGGAATCGCACTTTTCAGCTAAAGTTAATGCACAATGCTCGATTTGAATTTTGTGCGTGACAACCTCGCGCTGGTGGAAGAAAAGTTGTGCCAGCGCGGAATGAATCCCGCGGAAGTGTTGAAAGACTTTCGCGCCATCGATGGCGAACGCCGGCAGGCTATCACCGCGGCGGAAACGCTGCAGGCGCGGCGCAACCGGGCCTCCGAGGAGATTGCCAAGCTTAAGAAAAGCGGGCAGGACGCTTCGGCCCAGATCCAGGAGACCAAGGAACTGCGCGAGCAGATTCAGGACTCCGAAAAAAAGGCGGCTGAACTGGAAGCGCGCCTGCGCGAGATTCTGACCTCCCTCCCGAACATTCCCCACCCCAGCGTGCCGGTGGGGAAGGGCGAAGCCGACAATATCGAAGTGCGCCGCTGGGGCGCGCCGCCACAGTTCAATTTCAAACCCAAGCCGCACTGGGAACTGGGCGAAGAGCTGGGCATCCTCGACTTGGAGCGTGCCGCCAAATTGTCGGGCGCTCGCTTCGCCGTGTACTGGGCGCTGGGGGCGCGCCTGGAGCGGGCTCTCGCCAACTTCATGCTCGATCTGCACACCCGGGAGCAGGGATACACCGAGGTGCTTCCGCCGTACATGGTGAACTCCGAGTCCATGTACGGCACGGGTCAGCTCCCCAAGTTTGCGCAGGACCTGTTTCGCGTGCCACACGGCGAAAAAGATCTCTGGCTGATTCCGACCGCCGAGGTTCCGGTGACGAATCTCTATCGCGACGAAATTTTGGATGCGGCAAAGTTGCCCGTCTGCCTGACCGCCTACACTCCCTGCTTTCGCAGCGAAGCCGGATCGTACGGGAAGGATGTGCGCGGAATTATCCGCCAGCATCAGTTTCAAAAGGTGGAGCTGGTAAAGTTCTCGCGTCCGGAAACTTCGTACGATGAACTGGAGAAGCTGACCGCGAATGCCGAGACCGTCTTGCAGAAACTCGGTCTGCACTACCGCGTGGTCACGCTGTGCACCGCCGATATCGGATTTGCCAGCGCCAAGACTTATGACATTGAAGTCTGGTTGCCGGGTCAGAATTTGTTCCGGGAGATTTCTTCGTGCTCGAACTTCGAAAGTTTTCAGGCACGGCGGGCGAACATCCGCTACCGTCCCGAGGGCAAGAGCAAGACGGAGTTTGTCCACACGCTCAACGGCAGTGCGTTAGCGGTCGGACGTACATGGGTTGCCATTCTTGAAAATTATCAGCAAGCCGATGGCAGCATACGTATTCCGGAGGCGCTGCAGCCCTACATGGGAACCGATCGCATCCCGGCTCAAGCTCCGGCAAAGACAAGGAGCGGCTGAACCCGAGCCAGTCGCGGCCTGTACCCGCGCCTCCGGCTCGATTTGAAATCCCATGAATTCCCAAATACACTGGCAACAATCCGAAACAGCCTCGACGGCGCTTGAACCTGCCGTCTCTCCAATGGGCGCGATCTGGCGCACAATTCGCGGATACATTCTTTGGTCGTATGAGCGCGGCAGCCTGCACTACGACATCATGGTCACGCTGATTCTCCTCTTTGTTTTTGTTTCGCCGCACTTCATCAATTTCAAGGACAAACCGGTCGAGCGCAATCCACATCTCACCGGCGTGGTCGTGATTCCCGGCGAGAAGGGCGGATTCATCTATCAAATCCAGGCCTCGGCGGTGAATACGGCTTCGGGAGAAGATGTTCGCCGGCAGTTGGAGCGGATCATTGAACCCATCTCCGGGGCGGTCAGCATTACCAACGTCGAGACGGTCAAAGACCGTTCTGGACACACGCTGAGTTACAAGGTCTGGGTGGACAAAGAGTAAAAAAAGGTTTCAAGGTTTCACAACATCTATGAGAGCTCTGTGCAAGAGGGCTGTTTTCGGGATTGGGACAGTCGCCTGGCTGTTGACCGTGGCCGCGTGGCCGCAGAGCGAACCCGATGGGCTCGAACACGTTCTCACCCGGATGGATGCCGTCGCCCGAAGCTTCCGAACCGCCGAAGCCAGTATCGTCACCGACCAATATCAGAAGGTCGTTGACGAAACCGAGACCGAGAAAGGCAAGATTTATTTCCGGCGGGAAGGCGGCGAAATCCAGATGGCGGCCGACTTTGCCGAACCTGACAAGAAGTACGTCGTCTACAGCGGCGGCAAGGTTCAGGTGTACCAGCCGAAGATCGACCAGGTCAACGAATACGACGCTGGCAAGAATCGCAGTGACATCGAGAGCTTTCTCGTGCTCGGCTTCGGCGGCGGCGGGCACGACCTGCTCAAGTCTTACGACGTGAAGTTTTTGGGGCCGGAGACCGCCAACGGAGTAGCAACCGAGAAGCTGGAGTTGATCCCGAAATCCACGCGTTTGCGAAACAACATAGCGCGCATCTGGCTCTGGATCGACTCGACCAGGGGAATTTTAGTGCAGCAGCAGTTGTTTGAACCGGGCGGCGACTACCGCCTGGCGAAATATTCGGATATCCAGATTAATCAAAAACTTCCGGAGAACGCCTTTAAGCTCAAGACCACCCCAAAAACCCGGTTCGTCTCTCCACAAGGATAGGAGCATGTAGAGACGGGGCTTGCCCCGTCTCCACAGACGCGGCAAGCCCCGTTTCTACGGGAACCCCGATCAGCCAAGATCAACCAACAGAATCAAGCTGAAAAAGACCGGCCGGGGCGATATACTGCAGGAAAGCCGCCGAAGGTGGGAGTTCGCATGGCCAAAGTGTTTACCATCACGGTTCCTCCGGACTTGTCTCGCAAGAGGCGGGAGCGCACCTCCGACCCGCGCTACGTGGACGGCCAGAAGATGCTGGTCGAAGCGATGAAATATTTGGCACAGGCCGATCCGATCAACAATCGCGAGGCCATTGAACTGCTCTCCGAACACGTTCGCACGCGTTTCCGCATGACCGACTCGCCCCTCGGTTAAGTCATTGGCCGAGGCGGCACACCTATGTCTCGCACCCGACTCGCCTTCCCGCCGATAGCTTCAAGCCGCGTGCTTCAGTAGTAGAACTTGAGAGCAAACTGAATCACGCGCGGCCCCCGGTAATATGGGGACTGGGACGCCGTACTGTCGCTTGAAATCTGGCCGAACAGACTGCTGCCACCCAGTGTTCCCCCACCTGAAGTGGGTCCAAAAAACTGTGCATGGTTAAAGGCATTGAAGAAATTCGATTGAAACTGAAGCGACTTGCTTTCCGTGAACTTGAAGTTCTTCAGGATCGAGATGTCCCAATTATTAATCCCCGGTCCCCGCAACACGTTCCTCCCCATGTTGCCGAAAGTGAACAACGGCACCCCTCCCTGAGTCAGGCCAATACCCGAAACGTAAGGCTGTCCAACCGGTGGCCCCACTGAACAAACCAGGTTGGTTGGATCGATCAGGAAAAATCCCGTCGTGGTGCCCGACAAACAGCTCCCATGGATACCATCCGCGCTTGGGGTGAAGGTCCGCAATTGTCGGGGGTTGCTGAACACCTGTATTGGACCCACTACGTCCGGCCGGTCCAGTCCTTCGGCCGATTCGGCGGCCCCGTTGCTCGAGTAAAGTGAGAATGGGTTCCCCGACTGGAACGAAGTAATGGTAGAGACCGACCATCCCCCCACAAGGTTTTGCTTGAGTCTGCTGCCGTGATTCCCCAGCGGAATTTGCCAGAGCGGGCTTAGTACCAATCGCTGCCGCGCGTCAAAATCCGCGAGGCCGCGATCGAACCTCGGGTCCAGGGGATTTGTTAAAACTGACGAGCGGGCCCGAAAGCCCGAACTTACGTCGATTGTCTTCGCCAGCGTGTAAGCGACTCTGAATCCGAAACCATGATTCATTCTCCGGTCCACCGTAACCTGCAGCTGGTTGCTCGACGACCCCCCGCCGTTAATGTTGGTCTCGATCTGAGTCGCGCCCTGAGGGATGAAACTCGCGTTGCAATTCGCCAGAGGGCGCGCGCAATCGAGGGAGATACCAAAGCTACCAAGCGGATTGATGTCGGCCGCCACATCTGCCTGGTACTGCGCCATCAAACTGCAAGGTTGACCGGCACACGTAACATTGCCATTGATTTCCGGGAAATTCAGGTTTGTAGTGGCGATGGCCTTGCGACTCAAACTGCCAACATACACCGCCTCCACAAAAGTATCCTTCGTAAGTTGGTATTGGATCCCGTAGTTGAAGTTCTCCGCATAAGGAGTCCGGAAGTGCGGGGAGACGACGTAGGCGAATGGAATTGCGGGAGTGAAGAAGTGCCCATAGTTCCCCGAAGCGACGAACGGAAAGGGATCGGAATACCCGGTGCTCGCGGTCTGAAAAGGATCGGCCGAATAAGAACCGTTGACCGGAACCAGGCATCCAGGTTGGCCGATCGCCACTGTGGTGAAGCACGGATAGTTGTTCGCCACATATCCAAATGGAGCCTGGCCTCCAAACTGCAGGTTCAGCGCCCCGTCTTCGAGATCATAGAAAATCCCAAACCCGCCGCGCATTACCAGCTTGCCGCTGCCCAACATATCCCAGGAGAACCCAAACCGTGGGGCAAAATTCCTGTAGTCTGGGTAGACTAACCCACGATTCGGCGTCCCCGGATCGCCTGAGTACAAAAAATCTGGCGGCGAAGCAGGATAAAGTGTCGATTGCTGCCCCGGGAACCAACCTTGAATCTCGTTTCGCGGATCTACTTGCGGCGAGTTGTATTCGTAGCGCAAACCATAATCGAGACTCAGATTTTTGGTTATTTTCCACGTATCTTGGGCAAAGAAATCCAGCTGATGGGTTCGGATCCCATAGATCGCGCTCGCGAACTGGTAATAGTTATCGGTGTACCCGCCGACGAAATCGGCCAAAGCATTGCCCGTGTTCGTGTAGTAGCTCCCGAAGTCAAGCGATCCGTTATTGTAAAAGTCGTAATGGAAATTGTTTCTTATCCACCGGAGATCCGCCCCAAACTTGAGAGAGTGCCGCCCTTTTGTCCAGGAAAAAGTATCCTGGTACTGAAAAGTAACGTCATGCTCCTTGGTTGGACCCTGCGGCGAAGGTCCCAGGGTGGGTCCTCCGCTAATAGAAACTACAGGCGGCGCCGTGCCTGCCGGGTCGTCCGGAATTACCGTAGTGAATCCCAGCGCCGACGGCGCAGTCTTATCCATCGGCACGTAGTCCAAGGTTGCGCGCCGATTGGCCGAGAATCGCAGCTCGTTCAGCATGGTGGGAGAAATGGTGCGGGTCCAGCTAATCGATCCGGTTTGATAACGACGTGCATCGGTAAAACCCGACCCCACCGGCACATCTCCTCCGGTGGAGGCGCCGTGCAAGATCTCGAACGGCCAAATCTGCGGCTGGTCATCAAAGATGTAAAACGCCGATAGCGTATCTTTGCGGGAGATATTGTAGTCGTAGCGGAAAGCAAACTGGTCCTGTTGCAGGCTCGCGACCGGATCTTCCACAAAGCCGTTGGTCCCGAAGTTCGGTTTTGGCATGTATTTGTTAATGTAAGTCTGCATCACCGAATCAGTCGGCACCTGATTGCACACCGTTGTGCCGCACATGAACGGATAGCCCGTTGTGGGATCGGTGAGCTGACCCGTATCGTAGCCGGTCGTCGGATCAATGATTCCCGTATAGAGATCACTGAAATCCCCGGTTCGCTCATTCGGAGTCAACACCGTCAGAATCCCAGGATTCTGCCCCAGTCGTCGCCGCTGCCCTTGATAAGAGGCAAAGAAAAACATCTTGTCTTTCTTGATCGGCATGCCGATCGTTCCGCCGAACACGTTGTATTTAAAGATCGGAACCTGCCCCAGGAAAAAGTCGGACGTATCGAGAGCGGTATTGCGAAAATAATCGTATAAGTCTCCGTGGATGGCATTGGTGCCTGACTTAACCACCTGATTCACGATTCCGCCCGACGTGCGTCCATACTCCGCTTCGTAGTTGTTGGTCAAAATCTTGAACTCGGCCACCGAGTCCGGGCTGAGATCCACGATCATATTGTTGCCCAGGAAATCGTTGTTATCGGCGCCGTCGAGCAAGAAGGTCATCGACTCCGAGCGCTGCCCGCTAACCGAGAATGGATTATTCGAGCCATCGTCCTGGTCGGGAGCAAAGACTCCGGCCTGTAGCATTCCCAGTTGCATCACCTCTCGCTGCGCCAGGGGCAGATCTTGAATACGCTGAGTGGTCTCAACTTTGCCAAGGGTGGAGCTGACGGTATCCACCTGCGTGACATTGCCTTCCACTTCTACAATCTGGCTGGTGGCGCCGACCCGCAAGGGAACGTCGAGCCGCGCATTCTGATTGATCTCCAGCGTGATTCCCCGGCGCACGTACTTTTCAAAACCCTGCTGCTCAACCGTGAGTTCGTAGGGTCCGATCGGCACCAGCGTGAACAGATAGTCGCCGTCCTTGTTCGTGGTAACGCTGCGCGCGATGTTGGTGCCGGTGTTCCTGAGAGTGACCTTCGCGGACGCGACAACCGCGCCCGAGGGATCCTTGATGGTTCCCATCAGTTGGGCCGTCGCTTGTTGAGCAAAGGCTTGATTTGCGCCCGGAAACGTTAGACAAAAAACGACGCCGATGACGATTAGCAAACCAACTCTGCGACCGGGGAAGGGTTTCATTGGGTTCCTCACTGTGAATTGGACACAAATCTTGCACGTTCTCTTCCAAAAAAACAAGTCTAAAGTCTAAAAGGGATTGAAGTTAGCAGCGCATGACTCAGCGCCATCTTCCGTTTTTTGAATTCTCCCTACAGTAATCGGAATTCTAGACTCGCGATTCGGATTGCTGCCGCGGCCCGCTTACGCTCGCAAGATAAGCTGCTGCGAAGACGACGATGACGGCGGGATAGCACTCCAGCGTGTAGCGCGGTTCCGGGTTTTCCAGCGTTCCCAGAAAGGCCGAGCGCAGCAACACGAAGCAGACCAGCAACCCAGCCCATCGAACTCCTGAAGGCCTCCGAACCAGCGCCAGCAAGGCGGTGGCTAGGTAAGCCATATTCAGCAGGCCGAAGCTTATGGCCAGGACCGACTGCTCCGTGTCGTCGTTGAATTCCCACCAGCGCACGTCGGGAGGAAGGATTTCGGTTCGCGGGCGCAGCCACATGTCGGCGATGCGCATTAGGGGCAGCGCAACGTAGTAACGAACGGGCCGGGCGCGAATGCGGTCCGCGGCAAGTTTGCCGAAACGGGCATCCAGCTCTGGCGTCATCGTCTCCGACTGGTTGTAGTCTGCGATGACAGCCAGCGTCGCGTCACGTTCCGCCGCGTTGCCGAGGGCCCGCGACGGCAGTTTCTCGGGGTCGAGTTTGTCGCCAGGAACGCTCCAGTAGATCTCTTCTACCGACGCGTAGTCGACGATCCAGGTTTTCACCCAGCGGTTGAAACCTCGCGCAACCTGCTCGTCCCTTTCGGTTGCGTAACGCGGAGCCAGGGGCTGGAAATGATGGAGCGTCCGAAAATTGCGAATCGTCCAGGGAACGAGTGGCGCCAGTGCAAATACTGCGACGACCATTGCTGCGATTAGAACATCCCTCGTGCTTTTCTTGCCGAAATGCTTCCAAGCCAAAACCGCCAGATAAAGCGCGACCGCGGCCAGCAAGATGCCTCCATCCGGACGCAGCAGGATGCAAGCCGCAATCGCCGCCCCTGTCGCGGCCCAGAGCTTGTAAACCCCGATCCCCTCGCCCGCCTCTTCCATCCGGCCCAGAGCCACGGCCGCGCCGTCGAGTGCGAGCGCGGTGAAGAGAATTTCCAAGGTTTCGGTGAGCGCGGCGGCGGCGTAGTTCGCGAGGAATGGGCACAGCGCCGTCAGGATAAAAGCGATTTGCGCCGCACGTTCAGAAAAAGCTCGCCGGGCGAGGTCGGCAACGATCAGGCAGGTAACCAAGTCGAGCAGAATCTGCGTCAGCAGGACTGCTTTGAAGTTGCCTATCCCAAATAGCCAGAAGATCGCAGCCAGAAATGCCGGATATCCCGGCAGGCGTGCGTCGGTTGGCACGATCTGCGATAGCTGCTGGACCGGCTGCGTTTGCCCGTAGACGCCATGCTGCAGCCAGTTGGAAGCGAGATCGGCGTAGATGCGCGAGTCATCCGTGATCGCCGGGGAGTAGGCGAAGAAAAGTAGTCGCAACGCCAGGCCGGCCAGTGTGGTTCCGAGAAAAAAACTGCGATGTTCGCGGATCAGGGTGAGCACGTTGGGAATATATCGTGAATCGCGCGATTTTCCTTCTCCGCGCATGGCGGTAAGTCCGACTCACTAAGTACAAGCGACTCGCGGTCACACTGAGATAGGAAACCCAACTTAGCTCTTGCCAAGCGGAATCTTCCTGCTATGATCTGGTGCTTCGCCAGCCGGACAGGGTTGGCGAGTAAGCGGGATTGACGTTTCTGTGTTGGCAGTCCGATATCGCGCCTTCGTTTTCGCGGCTCCATCGTATTTCGTCGCGGGCAACCGTTCGACGAAATGCAAGGGAGCCGTTTCAGTTGGTGCGGTTTCCGCGTGCGGCGACGCCATCCAAATTCTTACCGTTCCTTGGAGGGGGTGCCCTGTCTTCCAGGCCAGGGCAAACAGAAGAGCGACGGAAGAATAATCTCAGCGACAAGGGGAAAGGAGTTCTTTGTGAGAGAGAAGGGTACTGTGAAGTGGTTCAACGGGGCGAAGGGATACGGATTCATCCAGCGCTCCACGGGCGAGGACGTGTTCGTGCATTTCTCGGCCATCCAGGAGAACGGCTACCGCTCGCTGAACGAAGGCGAGACCGTCGAGTTCGATCTGCTCAAGGGCCCGAAAGGCTTCCAGGCAGGCAACGTCGTGCGCGCGGTATAAATTTCTCCAACCAGTTCGCAAACCCTCTCGCGTCGGTCGAGAGGGTTTTTTGTTCGTCACAAAAGGGACAGGAGCTTTGTCACACTTTTAGCCCCTCCGTCAACATAGAGTCTCTGGATGCCCGCCCGTATTCGCCGCGCTTACGGCATTGGATATCTTCACATCATCACCTTCAGTTCTTACGAGCGGCACACCCTTCCATCGTCTTCACATCCAGACTCTTCCAAAGATACCAGCAGGCGATTGAGCGATAGGGCGCCCAGGGTTTGGCGATCTTCTCCATCACCGCGGGTTTGGGCCACTTGCGTTTCTTGTAGTGTTTCTTTATGGCGGCTTGCACGCCGTAATCGCCGGTCGGCAGAATATCCGGACGTCGCAAGGTGAACATCAGGAACATGTGCGCCGTCCAGACACCGACGCCTTTGACCTGGGTTAGATGCGCGACCACTTCTTCCTCCGGCAATTCCGGCAAGCGTTCGAAGTCCAACAAGCCGGACGCGGTCTTCTCGGCCAGATCGCGCAAATATGCGGTCTTTTGCCGCGACAGCCCGACGCCGCGCATCTGCGCGTCGGTCAGCTGGAGAATGCCCTTCGGGGTTAGCGGATCACCGGCCAGTGCAGTGAAACGATTGAAGATGGTCACTGCCGCTTTGCCGTTCAGCTGCTGATAGAGGATCGCCTCGGCCAGGGAATGAAACGTGGGTTCGCCAAACTCCATGCGGCACGGCCCTATGCGCTCGATAATCGCGGCTATCACGGGATCGGATTTCTTCAGGTGCTTGATCGCCAGATCGTGGTTCGCTTTGCGCATCGTCTTCGCTCCTCGCCGGATAGAAAGTGTAGCACAGCGAGCGAACAAATAGCGAATACGACGTGGCAGTGATTGAGAGAAAAGGTTCCGCAGACAAGCACTACCTGCTGTCCGGCACGGATAGCGTTCGTGGCATCGAGTTCAAAGCGGTCGGCTTAGTTGCCGGCCTGCTGCTCGGCTATGTCTTTCCCCAACAACCAAGGACCCACTATCATTCCGAGTACGAATTTCTTGGATCGGGGGAGCCAGGTAGCGCCTCCGCAATTTCCCTTCTCTGAAGGCACTGATGATCACCATTGTTTCGGGATTGCCGCGATCAGGCACGTCGCTGATGATGCAAATGCTGAGTGCGGGCGGACTCCCGGTTCTCTCCGATGGCGAGCGCAAAGCCGACACCGACAATCCCAAGGGCTACCTCGAGTGGGAGCGAATCAAGCAGCTTCCGAAAGATTCCAGTCTGATTGCGGAGGCGGAGGGCAAGGTTGTGAAGGTGATCTCGCAACTGATTCTATCGCTACCCCCGGGCCACGAGTACCGCGTCGTTTTCATGGAGCGTCCGCTGCCCGAGGTGCTGAAGTCGCAGGACGAAATGCTTCGACGCCGCGGCAATGCGAACTCGAACACGGACACATTGGCGATCGAAGCAGCCTTTCAACGCCATCTAATCGAGGTGAACAAGTGGCTTGCGGGCAAGGCAAATGTGCAGGTCGCGCGCGTCCATTATCATCGCGTACTGCGTGAACCGAAGGCAGTCGCCGAAGAAATAGCCGCATTCTTGCAGGTCCCGCTCGACATCGACGCCATGGTTCGGCAAGTGGATGGAAGCTTATACCGCAATCGCATGAAGTAGAGCGGGACTCTCGGCCAGCGTGTCCGGGTTTGCGGTCGCAATTTGCGACCGCAAAGCGGTGACGTTCTGGGGTGCTGGAATAACAAGGCAAAACCAGAACAGTTGTGGGGAGTTCAGATGGCAACTAACCCGTCCGTCCCGGCGGAAGCACGAATCCGATCTTGCGTCGGCGACTGCGTGGCGGATTCATGAGCTTCCTGATGGCGTTGATGATTTCGTGGATCGCGCCATCGTGCGTTTCCAGGCGCTCCTCCAATTCCTTAATTCTGTCGGCGAATTCTCTGTTTGCGGCCAGCGCCTGACGTAAGCGGACAAAGGCGCGAACCACGAAAACACTCATTTCCACTGCTTGTTCGGAGTTGAGAACAGTTGCTGCCATAATCGCGCCATGTTCGGTGAAGGCGTAAGGCAGAGTACGGCGGCCACCACGGCCAATGTTTGAGGTCGCAAATTGCGACCTCAAACACTTGTTCTCTCGGGGCGTAAGCTGGAACATGAAGTCGGCGGGAAATCTCTTGCGATTGCGCTTTGCTTGTTCATTCAAGCGCTTCACCGGCACGTCGTAGAGTTCTGCCAGAGCGGTGTCGAGAATCACCCTTTTGGCGGCGCAGAATCAGGATCCGAAGTTCAATCGAGACCACAGCCGCTTTTCTTCGGATGCCCAACGAGCGCCCTGATCGTTTGGGTTTCGGCGAATGGACTAGCATCCTAGCATCGTAGCGGTCCCAGGCAGCCAGCGCTGTGATCAATGGGCCCTTCGAATGTGATGAAAAAAAAGCTCGGTGGCGCGGCTCTTGTCGAAGATGCTTATCAAACCCGAGAAACAAATCTTTGCGGTCGCAATTTGCGACCGCAAACAAGAGTTACGTGACGCTGACTTCGGTATACGTTCCGAAGACCTGTCTCAACGCTTCGCAGATTTCGCCGACGGTGGCGTAGGCGCGGACGGCGCCGACAATGTAGGGCATGGTGTTGACATTGGAAATATTGCCGTTGGTGCCCGCGATGGGAGTCTTGGCGGCGGCTCGCTTCAAGGCATCGAGGCGACGACGGACTTCTTCATTCGAGCGGCGGGCGCGCAAGGCCTTGAGTTTCTTCTCCTGAGCCCGCGCGACCGATTCGTCGATATAGAGAATCTTCGGCGACTCTTCTTCGATGACGAACTCATTCACGCCAACTGTGATCTTCTCGTTGGCTTCAACGGCGCGCTGGTATTGGTAGCTGGCCTCGGCAATTTCTTTCTGGGGATATCCGCGCTCGATGGCTTTCACCATTCCGCCCATCTGGTCGAACTTCTCGAAGTATTCGAAGGCGCCGTTTTCCATGTTGAGGGTTTGCTTCTCGAGGAAGTAGCTTCCGCCGAGCGGATCGACAGTTTGAGCGACGCCCGACTCGAAGGCAATGATCTGCTGCGTGCGCAACGCGATGCGCGCGGCTTCCTCGGTGGGCAAGGCGAGCGCTTCGTCGTAGGCGTCGGTGTGCAATGATTGGGTGCCGCCGAGCACCGCCGCTAGCGCCTGCAGAGCGACGCGCGCAATATTGTTCATCGGTTGCTGCGCGGGCAGCGACACGCCCGCGGTCTGCGTATGAAAGCGCATCAGGCGGGTGCGATCGTTCTTGGCGCCGAAGCGGTCCTTCATCAGCCGATACCAGATCTTGCGCGCGCCGCGGTATTTGGCGATCTCTTCGAAGAAATCATTATGGGCGTTGAAGAAGAAGCTGAGGCGTGGTCCGAAGTCGTCAACATCGAGTCCGCGGCGGCGCGCCCACTCGACGTATTCGACGCCGTCGTAGATGGTGAACGCGAGTTCCTGCAGCGCGGTCGATCCGGCTTCGCGAATGTGGTAGCCGGAGAT
>Ga0187819_10001323_pt1 | contig 12773 bp, 10 predicted proteins | sample NC_wetland_sal_i_15_FD_132411 | JGI IMG/M metagenome (GOLD analysis project Ga0187819, IMG submission 132411) | Wetland sediment microbial communities from Neuse River Estuary, North Carolina, USA - SO4_4 | ecosystem: Environmental > Aquatic > Freshwater > Wetlands > Sediment | place: USA... | reverse complement strand
GTCGTTGGACGACTGCGACATGTTCACGTCGTCGTTCGGATGGACCGGCTTCTTCGAGCCCATCACGCCGCCGGCCAACTCGATGGCGCGGTTCGAGATCACCTCGTTCGCGTTCATGTTCGTCTGCGTCCCGCTGCCTGTCTGCCAGATGCGCAGCGGGAAGTGCGCGTCCAGTTTGCCCGCGATTACTTCATCGGCGGCCTGGGTGATCAGCTTTGCTTTTTCGGGCGCCAGTTTCTTCAGGTCCACGTTCACGAGCGCCGCGGCCTTTTTCAGGATCCCCAGCGCACGGATCATCTCCCGCGGCATCACGTCGTAGCCGATGTTGAAATGGACCAGCGACCTCTGCGTCTGCGCGCCCCAGTAACGGTCGGTGGCGACTTCAATCGCCCCCATGCTGTCCGTTTCCGTGCGCGTGTCCTTTGTAGCTGTTGCGGTCATCGTGTGGTTGGCCATGGATGAGTGTCCTCTCTCGTCTGCGGTCCGGTTCTCACTCCATATTCTAGTGCGATTGAGCACCCCCGCGCACGTTGTCTCGATGGAACGGTCAAATAGGAAGAGGCAGCAGACATTTCGAAAATCTTCGAGGTGGGGGCTTGCGCCCCCGGGGGCGCCATATTGGAGGTTGACCGGGTGGGCCTAGATTGCGCAAACTAGTGGCAGAAGGGAATTCCGTTCCGCGCTCGCGAGGCCGCCGGGCCGCCCGCGTAGCCGTAGTTTCGTGCCCCCGCAAACCGAGGCAGCCATGAACGAACCAATTGGTGAACTTCTCCCTCCGCCGCGCATCATGATGACGCCGGGGCCGTCGAACATGCACGCACGCGTTTACCGCGCGCTGGCCACCCCGCTGGTGGGCCACATGGACCCGTGGTTCATCGGCATGATGGGTGAGGTGCAGACCCTGCTGCGCAGCGTGTTCCAGACGGACAACCGCATGACCTATCCCATCTCCGCGTCCGGCTCGGGCGGCATCGAAGCCGCGGTGATCAACCCGCTCGAACCCGGAGACGAGGCCATCGTCTGCTCCAACGGATGGTTTTCCGAGCGCATGGCGGTGATCGGCGAGCGTACCGGCGCGAAGATTCACCGCGTCGAGGCGCCCTACGGCAAAACCGTGGATCCCGACGACGTGCGCCGCGCCGCCCGCGGCCGCAAGATCAAACTCGTTGGGCTGGCGCACGGAGAAACCTCCAGCGGGGTGGTGCAGGACATTGACCAGTACCGCAAAGTCGCCGACGAACTCGGCGCCATCCTCGTCGTGGACGCGGTGGCCACCCTCGGCGGCATCCCGCTCCACATTGACCGCCAGCGGATCGACATCTGCTTCTCCGGCTCGCAGAAAACGCTCAGCGCCCCGCCGGGCATGGCGCCCATCACGCTGAATGCGCGGGTCGAGGAAATGGTGCGCTCGCGAAAGACGCCGGTGCAGAGCTGGTATTTCGATTTCGTGCCCATCATGAGCTACTGGGGCAAGGAGCGGACGTATCACCACACCCCGCCCATCTCGCTGATCTTCGCGCTGCGTGAGGCGCTGCGCCTGGCTCTCGAGGAGGGACTCGAGGCGCGCTGGGAACGCCACCGGCAGAATCAGCACGCGCTCAACGCCGGAATTGAGGCCATGGGGCTGGAGCTGTTCGTCAAGAATCCCGCGGACCGCCTGCCCACCGTCAGCGCGATCGTCGTGCCCGCCGGCGTGGATGAGTTGAAAGTCCGCAGTCAGCTCCTCGACGAATTCGATCTCGAAATCGCCGGAGGCTTCGGCCCGGTAAAAGGACAAATCTGGCGCGTGGGCCTGATGGGCTACTCCAGCCAGAAAACCAACGTGCTCCTCCTCCTGGCCGCGCTGGAAAAGGTACTGGGCGACCAGGGGTTCCGCGTCCCGGCAGGCGCCGGCGTCTCCGCCGCGGTCCATTCTTATTCCGAGGCCGGCGCCGTGGCGGCCCACCAGTGACCGCGACACACCCAACCATTTACAACGCCGGGAAGATGAGCGAGTTTGTCCCGGCATTCGAGGTGCGCTCGCCGCTCACCGGCGACACTTTTCACTGCCGCTTCTCCCACATCCACAACGGAATCGCCCCGCGCCACAGCGACACGATTGACGCGAATTTCCGCGTCGAGGGGCGCAAAATCCTGGTCGGGCTCGCGCATACCGCGTTTGTGGCTTTCCGCGAGCGCGCCGGCCGCGACCTCACCGACCGCGAGGCCAGTTACGTGGCGGCGGCCTTCCTGGCGGAACGCCTGGAGCAGGCCGACGAACATCCCATCTTCAACGTCGGCCACGACGACGTGCTGCGCCTCATCGCCCGCTTGGAGATCCGGTAAACCGGCCCGCTGAGGCGTTACGTACCAGCAAACGTACGCAGAATGAGACGACGAGAACCGCTACCCCGATCAATCCCAGAAGCAGGCCCCGCACCCTCTTCCACCAGGAACCCAGCGCATAATCCTCGTTTAGCCCCACTGGGATCCGGACCACGAGCCTCGGGTGGGCCTGTTGGAGCGCAGAGGCGTCCCGCTTTACTACGAGGGCGAGAGAATAGCGCTGTCCTTTCTGGGCTCGGAAACCTCCAATGATACGTTGAATGACATCGGTGTACGTCACCGACGCGAGGCGTTTGGGGCGTGCCCCACCTATAATTCTTTGGGCCGCATCTTTTGGGTAGGTGAAGAGAGTGCCAACTGTGCTGCTGGAGTCCCCCTCAGCAATAGGCCTTTCGTTACGAGATACCTTCCACGAGATGTCAATCAGGTCGGGCACGGCCTTGCACGCGTCAGGGTGGATCACAGGCGAGCCCAGAAGGCATTCAATGTTTCCGACGCTTGATCGCTGGTCGAAGTCCAGCGAGATCTCGTAGCCCTCGTCCAAGTCCGTCGTGAACTCCGGAGTGCGGATTGTTCCCGGGGCCAGAGACACAGGGAGGGTCAAGGCCTCGAAATGAATACTTGGTGCGAGAAGTGCTGAAGCGTATACGGAAGCGCCCCAAACCAGGAGAATTAAGCCGGTCCAAGTAGCAATTTTGTTGAGGATCATTCCGGTCGTCATCAGGTTGCCTAAGAAACCGCGTCGCCTCCGCGCTCACGCGTCGGAAAGGGATTCGTCGAACCCCGAAGACTCGGTGAGTTCTTCTTTTTCGAGCAGCGCGCCGCAATCCAGGCATTCCACGTACTCCGCGTCCTGATCCTTCGCGATCAGACGCACGTGGCGATGCGGGCAGGGTTCGGGCTGCGGCATGGGTCGTTCCTGAAGCGCCTGGACGGCCTGAAAAGCTCTGGCCCCAGCATAGCACACGCCCCGTCCAGTGCATGCGGCCTCACGCGTCGGCGGTCTGGTGATAGCTCGAGAGCGCGGGATGCCGCAGCCCGTCCCGCCGGATGAAGTAAATCACCAGCAGGAACGACATCGCCCCTGCCGCCATCACCCCCACGGCAAACTGCAATCCGAGTTGCAGATCGTAGATATCGGAGACATCCCCCACCAACGCCGGCCCGAAAGCCCCAACGAGCTGCGTCACAAACATGTACAGCCCCACCGAGGTCGCGTAGGCCCGCGGCGGCATCATGTCGTGAATGATCGCCGTGACCGGACCGTGGTACCAGGACATGAAGAAGCCCGCGAGCGAAAACGCGGCCAGCAACATCTCGCGGCTGTCCGTGGCCAGCCCCCACAGCATAAACGGCCCCGCGCACAGAAATCCCAGCGCCACCGCTACCACTCGGCCGTAGGCCATGCGCCGCTGCAGAAAATCCGCAATCGCTCCTCCCACCAGCGCCCCGCACACCAGCGACACCAGCCCTAGGCTCCCCAACAGCACGCCGGCCTGCCGCAGGCTGAAGTCTTTGAAACGCACCATGTAATCCGGCCCCCAGGTAATGAACGAAACCGTGGCAAACGTCACCAGCACCCCGCTCCCGATCAGCGCCAGATACGCCGGTACGCGCAGCAGGTGCGTCACCGGCACCACGTCCGTCTTCGGGCCGCGCGGCGGCTCGTCCAGCCGCAGCGCCGCGAGCGCCAGAATGAATCCGGGAATTCCGACGATCGCAAAGGCCCAGCGCCACCCGCTCGTTTCTCCCAGAATCCCTCCCAGCGCCTGTCCCGCCCCGCCGCCTACGAGCATGGCCGCGGCAAACACGGCCAGCGCCCGTCCTCGCAACTGCTGCGGGAACTCCCCGGAAATCATGGACTGTGCCGCCGGCGCATAGGCCGCCTCGCCCAAGCCCAACACCCCGCGCGCCACCAGCAGCGCCAGGAACGTTCCGGCCAGCCCGCTCAGAACGGTCGCCCCGCTCGCTACGAATATGCCCACCATGATCACCAAGCGCCGACTGGCGCGGTCGGCCAGCAGTGCAAAGGGCACTGTCGCTAGCGCCAGCACCACTTGCAGCACCGTCTGCAGCGTGCCGAGTTGCACGTCCGTCAGCGAGAATTGATCGCGCAGCAGCGGGAACAGCGGTACGATCACCAGCCGGTCCGCGAAGTTGATGAAGTTGATCAGCCCCAGCACCACCAGCAGCCGGATCGGGTGCCCCCCGGCTGGGGTGCTTTCGGCTGGCGACGGTGCTGTTGTTCCAGTAGCGATGGGATTGACCTCGGTTGTCCGCCGTGCCTGCCCGCCGACTTCTGGAGGGCCTGCCCGCCGGGGCGGGGCGCGGCACACGGTCATGCGGCGCGGCGCATGGGCCCGGCCGTCAAGGGCTCGCAGTAGTATAAGGGGAGATGGCCCGATACCCATGCCGCAAGAACAGAGCCAGAAAAGACCGCACTGGCGAAGCCAGGAAAGAATTGAGTCGCTGCTGTTCTACGCCGTCGTCCTGCTGATCTTCTATCTGGCCTATCGCGTGTTCGAGCCTTTCCTCCAGCCGCTGGGATGGGCCGTGGTGCTGGTGGTGTGCGTCTATCCGCTGCACGATCACCTGCGGCGACGCTGGGGCCCGGTGCGCGCCGCGGCCTTCAGTACCGTGTGCGTCACGTTGCTTCTGGTCGGCCCCGCATTCGCGCTGGCCGGCGGCCTGGTGAATCAAGCGTCCGCGGCCGTGCATTACCTCCAAGGCACGAGCGACTGGTCCGCGCAAATACCTGCGTCGGCGCGCAAGGCGCTCGATTGGCTCAAGCAGCACGGCGTACCCGGCGTCGAGACCGATCCCGTGCGGATGGCCCGCGACGCCGCCACCTGGCTCGCCCATCTGATGGCCGATCAGGCGGGAGCAGCCCTGCGCAACGTTGCCAGCGTGACGCTGAAACTCCTGATTCTCCTCTTTGCGCTCTTCTTCCTGTTCCGCGACGGCCCCGCGCTGGTGGCGCGCACGCGCCAGGTGCTCCCCTTCGACGACGCGCACTCCGACGTGATCCTCAGCCAGACGCGCGACCTGATCTTCGCCAGCGTCACTGCGAGTCTGATCATCGCTGCGATTCAGGGCGTGCTCGGCGGCCTGGCGTTCGCCATCGTCGGGCTGCCTTCGGCCGTCTTCTGGGGCGCGCTGATGGGCCTGCTGGCGCTTCTCCCCGTGATCGGCGGATGGCTGGTGTGGGGCCCCGCCGTACTGTGGCTCGCGGTGCAGGGCGACTACGGCAGAGCCATCGTCGTGGTGTGCATCTGCGCGGGCGCGGCCGGCACTCTCGAGCATTTCGTCCGCCCGCTGCTGCTCAGCGGCAAAACGCAGATGAATTCCCTGCTCATCCTGGTGAGCGTGCTGGGTGGGATCAGCGTCTTCGGGTTTCTCGGATTCATTCTCGGCCCCATCGTAGTCGCCTTGGCTTCCACCATCCTCAACGTCTACACCTCCCCGTCCGAGCCCGCGCTTCCCGCCTAGGTGTCCTAGGTCACGTTGCCAAGTGACGCGCGCCGCAGCAATTTGGGGGCGAGTCGTACTAGCGAGGTCCCGGGGACGGAATGAACTCATCATCCTATGCCTTCCGGTGGGCGAGTGTGTGCCTTCCGGAGGCGATCCTATGCCTTCCACCGGAAGGATAGGTGAATCAGCGGCATCGCCCTCCGAGCGAAGAATGAAGGAGGAAGCTATGTATGCACGTCACGTCACCCTGCAACTGAAGCCGAATTATGTGACGGAATTTCCGATCACTTTCGAGAAGGAGATCCTGCCCCTGTTGAAGAAGCAGAAGGGGTTCCTGGACGAGCTGCTTCTGGTCACACCGGAAAAGAAGGAGCTGGTGGCCATTAGCCTCTGGGACAGCAAGGAGTACGCCGAGAATTACCATCGGGACGTGTATCCCAAGATCGAGAAGCTGGTGGAGAAATTCACCGTGGGAACCCCGGTGATCAAGAAGTTCGAAGCGGATTACTCCACATTTCACAGGGTCACCTTCGGAGTTCCGGTCTGATTCCTGATCTTTCGGTTGACGGATGAGGGGGCGAAGTCTGCCCCCTCTTTTCTTTCCGCGTGCCCCGCGGCTGTAGGGCCGACCTACCCTGACGCAGGAAGGGCGTTGCGCATTTTGCATCCCGACGCCGTTTGTCGGGACCCGCCGGCCTTTCGCTCCGCCTCTGTAGCTCAACTCCCGACACGTTCTCTGCGTCCCGGATGGTTCTGCGGGACGCGTCTTGCGGGCCCCGATCTATTTTCGGGGCACCGGTCCTTCCGCCCCCGCTCGGCACTTGTCGACATCCGACCTCGAAGATTCCGACCCGGTCGGAAAGAATGCGGATCCTGCCTGCCCTGAGGCGTCTCGCCGAAGGGAGAGAGTCCGCCGCGGCGGACGAGGAAGGCTCACTACAAGCTGTCGCGTGAATGCCTTGGCCCAGAAGATAGGCCGGCTTTGCGGGCTTCCCCGCCAGACAGTGCGGGACGCGTCCTCTGCGCCCCGGCCTGTTTTTGGAGCCCTGATTATCAGGGTCTGACCTGAGGCACGTTCCCGCCGATTCATCGCACCCTGAGCGTTTTGGCGCAGGGTCTCTATCCCAGCATTTGGTGCAGGGGTGGGCCCCTGCGGCCCGCCCCTGCAACCACAGAATCAATCACTCCAGGCCGGCTTAGCAATCCGCCTGTGGGCTAAGACTTGATGGTCAGAACCGGGCAGCGTGCCCCACAAACGATGCGATACGCTTTCGTGTGCGGGATATGGCCGGCGAGGCTTTCCCGTTTTTTCGCGCCGATGACGATCAGATCCGCTTTTATATCCTGCGCCATCCGCAGTATCTCCTCGGCGGGCTCGCCGGAGGCCAGACGGCACTCCGGCTTGCAGGCGAGGTCCACTCCCTTGGGCGCGAGATCTGTCAGTTTCCGCGTGTTGGCCTCTGCCTTCAAAACCGCCTCCCGTGCGGAGACCGATGTCGTCTCTGGGGCCACATGCAGCAGCACCAGCTTTGCCTGGTATTCCTGAGCGAAGGCAAAGGCGAAAGCTACCTCGCGCTCCGCTGCCGGTCCAAAGTCCGTCGCACACAGAATATTCTTGAACTCTGCCCCGGGCAGGGTTTGCCGTGGCACCGCCGGTCCCACGGTCAAGACCGGGATTCGCGCCTGCCGGAAGATCTCTTCCGCCGAGGAACCGGCCAAAACCTTCAGCACGCCGGTCATTCCGTGGGTCCCGAGGACCAGCAGGTCGATATCGTACTTCCGGATCAAGTTGTCCAGGGTAGCCCAGAGCGCTCCTTCTTCGATCACTACTTCATGGGGTACGCCGTACAGGCGTCCGGATTCCTCGATTTTTCTTGTGTTTTCCTTGGCGAGGTTCCGGAGCTCTTCGTGGGAAGGCGCCCCGACTTCCGCCTCCATCACGCCGTGCCCCGCCGATGTGATCACATGAGTTAAATAGATCTTGGATTGAAAGCGCAGCGACAGTGACAGTGCACAGTCGAGCGCCTGGTCCGAATACGGTGAAAAATCCGTCGCTACCATGATCCGCGCCAGAGAAATCAGCTTTTTGGCGGGGATCAGTTGTGTGGTCCTTTCCTCTACTGCAGCTGGTAGGGCCATGTCAACCTCCTTCGCCCCCCTTTCGCTCTCCTGCCGGGGGGCGCGCCCAACATGGGGCATCACAACCTCAAACTATGCCGTCGCGGTCGCCTGTTCAGTGACCAGCATCACCCGATGTTGTGAGGAATTAACGTGCAGGTCGCAACGAGTCCTCAGTCCTCTGCGCAATTCCCAAGGCCGCTCCGAACCGGACATCTGGCCGCCACAGTCCACAAACAGCGTTGTAGGAAGTTACCCGGTTGCGGCCCACTTTGCGCTGTAATCGGCTAAGCGCTTGCCTCTCCAGGCCGGTTGGTCCCGGCCCAAAATGTCGGGATGCAAAATGCGCGGAAGGCCTGTGCCACCGGCACGCCGGATACTGTGTCGACGCCGCGCGGCGCTGTAGTATCATCCCGCCATTCGCACCTTATAGTGCCCGGAATCCCGGGCGGCCTCATAGGAAATCCCAGCCTGGCGGGGAGGAGCGCACGCTATGGGCCGGATCCTGGCATTGCTCTACGGAGTGGCTTGCTACGTGGTTTTCCTGGGGACATTCCTTTACTCCATCTGGTTTGTCTGGACGATGGACCGGCCGCGCCCCGAGGGCCCGCTGGGCCGCGCCTTGCTCATCAATACCGGGCTGCTCCTGCTGTTTGCCGTGCAGCATAGCGGAATGGCGCGGCAAGGATTCAAGCGCGCCTGGACCAAAATCGTGCCCCCGGCCATCGAACGCAGCACGTATGTTCTGGCCGCCAGCCTGGCGCTGCTGGCCGTGGTGGTTTTCTGGCAGCCCGTCCCGTCTGTGATCTGGCAGGTGGAGGCACCAGCGGCGCAAATCCTGCTGCAAACAATTTTCTGGGCCGGCTGGCTGCTGGTGCTGCTTTCCACCTTCCTGCTGGATCATTTCGACCTGTTCGGCCTGAAACAGGTATGGACGTATTGGCGCCAGCAGCCTTACACGCCGCCGGCCTTCCAGACGCCCAGCGTGTACCGGCTGGTGCGACATCCCCTCTATCTCGGATTCTTGATGGCCTTCTGGAGCGCCCCGCGCATGACCCTGGGACATCTCTATTTTGCCGCCGTGACCACCGCGTGGATTCTACTGGCCATTCAACTCGAGGAGCGCGACCTGATCACCTTCCACGGCGAGGCGTACAACGTGTACCGCAGCGGCGTTTCCATGCTCGTCCCCTGGCCCGCCCGCAAGCGCCAGCCCTAAATCGCGATTCCCGGGGTATCGGGAGGCCCCACCCTCTGTTGTTTTCGGAAGGGGGTCCGTCAAAACTTTAAAGAGGAGTCCACAGCCACGCCGCCTTTGTCTGCTGGATGGAAAATCGCCTCAGGCGGCAACGGTCCGGGCGGAAAGACCTCGCGTTTGCCGCGTCAGCTCTTCCACCACCTCAAAGCCACGTGACGTGATGTTCGTCAGGTTCGGATGCGACGCCACGGCCTGGAACAGCTCGCCCAACTCGCCACTCGCCACTTCCTTCTGATGCCTCTTTCGCCTGCTCGATTGGGAATGCAGCCGTTGCTATGCTAGAGTCTGCCCGAAAAACGATGCTTGCCGAGCCTTCCCAACCCGCGGGGAACGACGCCGCCTCGCAGAGCGGGATCCCACAGCCCGCTGCCACCACTCCTGCACCCGCGGCGCCTCCTCCCGTGCCCGTGGCGCCTCCTCCGGTGCCCGCGGCGCCTGCGCCCGAACTGTCTCCGGACAAGCTGCGCTGGCACTGTAATCCTGAACTCGTCCCCTTCGAGACCACCGCCGACGCCGAGCTGGCCGAAGGCGTGATCGGGCAGGACCGCGCCATCCGCGCCATCCAGATGGGCATCGAGGTGGGCGCGCCGGGCTACAACATTTTCGTGTGCGGGCTGGCCGGCTCGAGCCGCGGCGGGCTGATCTCCCGCATGATCCACGAACTCGAGCCGCACACTGAGCCGTCCCCCGACCGCTGCTACGTGAACAACTTCAAAGCCGCGGACCGCCCGCGCCTGCTCACCCTGCCGCGCGGCAAGGCGCTGAATTTCAAGAAGGATATGAACGCGGGAATTGATTTTCTCCGCCGGCGCATCCCCCAGGTGTTTGAAGGCGAACCCTTCCAGCGCCAGAAGGGACGCATCGTGGAGCGCTTTACCGTCCGCGAAAAAGAATTGATGGACGACTTCACCCGGCGCATTGCCAAGGAGCAGTTCGCGCTGGGCCGCATGCAGGTGGGCGCGGTCGCGCTGCCCGAGATTTTCCCCGTGCTCGACGGGCAGATGGTGCCCGTGGAAGAACTGCCCAAGCTCGTCCAGGAGGGCAAGCTCGAAACCATCGTGGCGGAAACCATCGAACGCAAGTACGACCAGTTCCGCCAGGAATTTACCGTGGTCTACCGCAAGACGCTGCTGCTCTCCCGCGAGCTGGCCAGCGAGATGAGCTATCTGGAGCAGGAGGCCGCCTCCGTGCTCGTGGACGGCGTGATCCAGGACCTCAAGGAAAAATATCCCGACGCCACGGTGAGCGAGTATCTCGAGGAGGTCCGCCTGCACGTCCTGGACAACCTGGACCTCTTCAAGGACCACGAAGGCGAGGAATCGGACGAGCAGCACGGCCCGGAAGAGGCCGAGCGGCGCCACACCTCCGAGCGCGATCCCTACCGCGTCTACGGCGTCAATGTGCTCCTCTCCCACACGCCCGACGAGACTTTCCCGGTCATCTTCGAGACCGCTCCGACCTACGTCAACGTCTTCGGCAGCATTCACCGCACCTACGATCCGCGCGGCATGTGGAACTCCGACTTCATGGACATCCGCCCCGGCTCCCTGCTCCGCGCCGACGGCGGCTTCCTGATCATGTACGCCATGGACTGCCTGACCGAAGCCGGGGTGTGGCGCACGCTGAAGCGCACGTTGAACCACGCGAAACTGGAAATCCAGCCGCTCGAGTATCTGTTCCCGCTGGGCGGCTCCGCCATGAAACCCGAGCCGATCGACACCACCACCAAGATCATTCTGATCGGCGACCGCCAGCTCTACGAGCTGCTGTACAGCTACGAGGAGGATTTCAAGAAAATCTTCAAGGTGCGCGCGGAATTCGACGAAGAAATGGCCATGTCCGAAGACGTGATCCCGCTCTACGGCGGCCACCTGCGCAAACTCTCCGGGGACGAGGGCCTGTGCGCCTTCGACCGCACGGCGGTCGCCGCGCTCATCGAATACGGCGTCCGCAGGGCCGGCCGGCGCAATAAAATCACCGCGCGCGTCAACGAAGTGCTCGACCTGGCCCGCGAGGCCTGCTACACGGCGCGGCAGGGCGGACGTTCGCCCGTCTCGGGCGACGACGTCCGCGAGGCCCTGCGCGCCAAGATCGAGCGCCACGCCCTGGTGGACGAGAAAATGCGCGAGATGATCGCCGAAGGCCTGATCCTGATCGACACGGATGGCTCGCGCACGGGCGTGGTGAACGGCCTGAGCGTGTTCGAGTACGGCGGCCACTTTTTTGGGAAGCCCTCGCGCATCTCCGCCGCCGTCTCGCTGGGCAAGGCCGGCCTCATCAACATCGAGCGCGAAGCGGGCATGAGCGGCCACCTGCACGACAAGGGCATCCACATCATCCACGGCTATCTGCGCGGCATGTTTGCACAGGATAAGCCGCTTTCGCTTTCCGCCAGCCTGTGTTTCGAGCAGTCCTACAGCGGCGTGGAAGGCGACAGCGCCAGCTCCACGGAAATCTACGCCCTGCTTTCGGCGCTGTCCGGCGTCGCGCTGCGCCAGGACGTGGCCGTCACCGGCTCGGTGAACCAGCAGGGGGAGATCCAGTGCATCGGCGGCATCAACGAGAAAATCGAAGGGTTCTTCGACACCTGCCGCATCAAGGGCTTCACCGGCCGCCAGGGCGTCATCATGCCCCGTGAAAACGTGGAAGATCTGATGCTGCGCGAGGACGTGATCGCATCCGTGGCCAGCGGCCAGTTCCACATCTATCCGGTGCGCCGCATCGAGCAGGGCATCGAAATCCTCACCGGGCAGCGCGCCGGATCGCGCGATTCCGAGGGCAAGTTCGAGGAAGGAACCATCTTCGCAGTGGTGGACTCCCGCCTCCGCGACATGGTGAAGAAGCTGAAGGAATTCGAGTAGCGCTCCGCTCCGCCGGGACCTGCCCTTGCTACTCGATGTAGCCGTCGTAGAAAAAGCCCATGCGGTCCTTCCACATCCCGGTGACGAAAGAATGGACATGCCGCGAGAACGCGGCGGCGGGAAACATATTCTTGATTAGCTCCAGCTTTTGCGGATCGATCGGAACCTTCTGCATCGCGGAGACTTTGTCCACCACGTCTTTCCAGTCCACGCGGCTCAGATCCGAATAGGAAAGCGCGGAGAGGTTTTGAGGAAGGCGGGCGCGTTCGGCCTGGAATTTGGGGTCGGCGCCCAGGCTCTTTGTCCCCTCCGTCTCCCGCGCGCGGGCCAGGAAGGCTCGCGCATCGGACTTGCGGTGTGCGATCACCAGCATCTTCGGCGCCAGGGCCACATAATAGAAGCGCCCCTTGGGCTTGGGAGCGTCCGTGGCCGCCCCCGCGCTCGCCGGTGTGGCCACCGGTGCTACGACGGAGAGTAGGGTGACGTCGCCGATGGTCTCTTCGTTCGTGATCATCGACGAGAGCAGCAGCTCGATCACGTGCTGCACGTCGGCCGGCTTCTCCACGCCCAGGACAAAAATCGCCTCGGAGAGATCACCCACGGGTTCCTGTTTGACGTAAGTAAAATCGCCGCTCAACAGCTTGAGCATTTCATTCATGCTCATCCCAAACTGTTGCGTGAGCATGGCGTCCACTTGATTGAAGAGCACGCCCTGTCCGGCCGGCATGAGCGACTCGAAG
>Ga0187819_10001322_pt1 | contig 12774 bp, 6 predicted proteins | sample NC_wetland_sal_i_15_FD_132411 | JGI IMG/M metagenome (GOLD analysis project Ga0187819, IMG submission 132411) | Wetland sediment microbial communities from Neuse River Estuary, North Carolina, USA - SO4_4 | ecosystem: Environmental > Aquatic > Freshwater > Wetlands > Sediment | place: USA: North... | reverse complement strand
GGCGCAATGGCATACACGGTCGGCAAGTTCGGCCTGGCTTCGCTGGGTCCACTGGCCAAGTTGATCGGAACTTTCTGGCTCACCTCGGTGCTCTTTGTCGTGATCGTACTCGGTGCTGTCGCCTGGGCCGCCAGCTTTAGCATCTTTCGCTTTTTGGCATACATCAAGGAAGAGATCCTGCTGGTGTTGGCGGTAAGTTCGTCGGAGATCGCCATCCCGACTTTGATGGCTAAGCTCGAGAAACTCGGCTGCTCCAAGTCTCTGGTTGGACTGGCGGTTCCGACCGGATTCACCTTCAATACGGATGGCAGCAGCCTGTACATGACCATCGCCGCTTTATTCGTAGCACAGGCCACCAATACCCATTTGACTCTGATCCAGCAACTCACCATTTTCGCCGTAGCGGTTCTAACTTCGAAGGGCGCCAGCGGCGTACAGGGCGCATCTTTCATCGCGCTCGTGGGCACGCTTTCCGTGATCCCAACCATTCCCGTTGCGGGCATGGCTTTGATTCTGGGGATTGACCGTTTCCTGAGCATGTTCCGAGCCACGGTCAACATGGTTGGGAACGGGGTAGCAACGCTGGTCCTGGCGCGCTGGGAGGGGGAATTGGATCGCGAAACCCTGCGGCAGCGCTTAGTCCGACCCGCGTAGCAGCTAACTCACCGCCTCTCCTCTCTCTGACATCTACTGGCACCTCGACAAAGGAGATGGGCGGGGAAACTTCCTCTGGCGCTCTTCCGGCGATCTGTACCGCCGATTCCACTCGGCATGGCGAGAACAGGATCCGAAGCGGGATTGCAAAGGAACTTAGAGGACCCTTTTCACGAGTTTCCAGCACTCCCGCGCGATCATCCAGTCTTCCTGTGCGTGAATCACGAAGACGCGGACGGTCGAATCGAGCGCAGAAATATCGACATCCAAGTCGTTGTCCGAGGGTGATTGCGCGTTCGTTCCCGGATCGAGCCGCAAGCCCAGGAACGCGAAATTGTCACACACCGCGGCGCGAACATCGGGTGAGTTTTCGCCGACTCCCGCGGTGAATACGAGAGCATCCACTCCGCCCAGCACCGAAACCATGGCCCCGATTCCCTGTCGCAGACGATGAATATACATATCGAACGCCAGCTTCGCGCGTTGGTGACCGCTCTTGCTGGCGGCTAGAATCTGCCGCATATCGCCGGAAATTCCCGATACGCCGAGTAAGCCTGATTTCTGATTCAGAACCTCATCGAGTTGCTGGCTAGAAAACTGTCGTTGCCGCATGAGATAAGTGAGGATGCCGGGGTCCACGGAGCCGGAGCGGGTGCCCATCATAAGGCCCTCCAGCGGGGTAAAACCCATGGTCGTATCCACGCTTCGACCTTCGCGAATCGCCGCCAACGAGCAGCCGTTGCCCAGGTGACAGGTCACGAGTTTCAGGGAATTCAAGTCCTTGTCCAGCAGATGGGCGGCACGCTGGGCGCAATATTGATGATTGATCCCGTGGAACCCGTAGCGGCGAATTCCCTGCTCGAACCATTCATAGGGACCAGCGTAAGTGGCCGCCGGTAACGGCATCGTACGATGAAAGCCAGTGTCGAAGACCGCGACCTGCGGCACCGGGCCGAGCAGCTTCGCCGCAATCTCCATGCCTTCCAGTTCGGCGTGATTATGGAGAGGCGCAAACGCGGAAACGCCTTCGATCGCCGACTTGATCTCAGCCGTTACGATCGAGGGCTCGAAATGTCGTAAGCCACCGTGGACAACGCGGTGTCCGACAACATCGATTTCGGAAGGTCCGGAAATGGCTTGCGTTTCGCCGCTCCACAAGTTCTGGAGCAGGCGCTCGATGTCTTCCCGGCGAGAGCCGCCCGAGGTTACGTGCTTTCGCAAAACTCCGCGGGAAGTCTTGATCGAGTATTGCGCCTGATTGTTGTTATTGTCATGGGCCGAGGTCCACTCGATTCTCCCTTCCCAAACCGGAAGCGGCGGGTCGTCGGGGAGCGCATCCCTGAGCTTGTAAAGACAGCTCTTCTGGCTGCTGGAACCGGAGTTGAGAACGAGCACGTTCATCAGTAAGGCCAAGTCCAGTCGCGGATTTCCGGCATATCGTCGCCGCGTTCGCGGATGTATTGCTTATGCTCGACCAGTTTGTTGCGCAGTAATTGCTTGAAGTGGCCTCCTACTTTTTGCAGCCTGGGAACACGGTCGACCACATCCCCGGCGAGGTGGAAGCGATCCAGATCATTCATTACCGTCATATCGAACGGCGTGGTGGTTGTGCCCTCTTCTTTGTAGCCTCGCACATGGAGATTGTCATGATTGTGCCGGCGATAGGTTAAGCGGTGAATCAACCAGGGATAACCGTGATAGGCGAAGATGATCGGTTTATCCACCGTGAACATGGAATCGAAGTCAACGTCAGAAAGACCATGCGGATGCTCGCTCGACGGCTGAATGGTCATCAGATCGACAACGTTCACCACCCGAATCTTGATGTCGGGAAAATGTTGGCGCAACAGATCGACCGCCGCCAAGGTTTCGAGCGTGGGGACGTCGCCGGCGCAGGCCATCACGACATCGGGTTCATCGCCCTTGTCTGTGCTTGCCCACTCCCAAATTCCGATCCCGGTGGTGCAATGTTCGATGGCCGACTCCATGTTTAGAAACTGCAGTGCGGGCTGCTTGCCGGCCACGATCACATTGACATAGTGACGGCTCCGCAGACAATGATCGGCAACCGAGAGCAGGCAATTCGCGTCGGGCGGAAGGTACACACGAACGATATCGGCTTTCTTATTGACTACATGGTCGATGAAACCGGGATCCTGATGCGTAAATCCGTTGTGATCCTGGCGCCAGACATGGGAAGTTAGTAAGTAGTTGAGCGAGGCGATCGGACGGCGCCACTCAATCTCGCGGGTGACCTTCAGCCACTTGGCGTGCTGGTTGAACATGGAGTCGACAATATGGATGAACGCCTCGTAGCAGGAGAAGAAGCCATGACGACCGGTGAGTAAGTAGCCTTCGAGCCAACCCTGACACATGTGCTCACTGAGCATTTCCAGAACGCGGCCGTGCTGCGAGAGATGTTCGTCGACCGGGAGGATGGGCTCCATCCATTGTTTGTCGGTGACCTCAAAAAGGGCGTCCAGCCGGTTCGAGGCGGTTTCATCGGGGCCGAAGACGCGGAAGTTCTTGGCATCCGCGTTCAGCTTCATCACGTCGCGCAAGAATCCGCCGAGCACACGCGTCGCTTCCGCATTCTCGGTTCCGGGCTTGGGGACGCTGACCGCATAATTGCGGAAGTCGGGCATGACCAAATCCCGCAACAGCAAGCCGCCGTTGGCATGCGGGTTCGCTCCCATCCGGCGATCGCCTTTGGGAGCTAGTTCGGCGAGTTCCGGAATCAATCTTCCCTTCGGGTCAAACAATTCCTCGGGGCGATAACTTCTAAGCCAGTCTTCCAGAATCTTCACGTGTTCCGGCTTCGACTGCAGGTCGGCCACCGGCACCTGATGGGCTCGCCAGGTTCCCTCGATGGGTTTTCCGTCGACCACTTTTGGCCCCGTCCAACCCTTCGGGCTACGCAAGGTCACCATCGGCCACATGGGGCGATTCAAACTTCCGCCCTGGCGAGCGTTGTTTTGACGAGCGGCGTCTTGAATCGATCGAATTTCGCTCACGACCAAGTCCAACGTTCCGGCCATGAGTTGATGCATGGCTTCGGGCTCGTGTCCTTCGACGAAATACGGCTTCCAGCCATAGCCAGTGAAGAGATGGGTCAGTTCCTCGTCATTCATCCGCGCCAGTACTGTCGGATTCGCGATTTTGTAGCCGTTGAGATGGAGAATCGGCAACACGGCTCCGTCGCCGACCGGGTTCAAAAACTTGTTGCAGTGCCAACTGGTAGCTAGCGGCCCCGTTTCCGCTTCTCCGTCTCCCACTACGCAGCACGCGACGAGGTCGGGGTTGTCGAAGACGGCGCCGCAAGCGTGCACGATCGAATATCCCAGTTCTCCACCTTCGTGGATCGATCCCGGAGTTTCGGGCGCGGCGTGGCTCGGAATTCCTCCAGGGAAGGAAAATTGTTTAAACAGCTTCTTCATTCCCTCTTCGCTTTGAGGGATGTTGGGGTACAACTCGCTGTACGTGCCCTCCAGGTACGTGTTCGCAACCATTCCGGGCCCGCCATGGCCAGGGCCGGCAAAATAGACGACATTCAGATCGTATTTCTTAATCAGGCGATTAAAGTGGGCATAGATGAAGTTCAGGCCGGGCGTCGTGCCGAAGTGTCCGAGCAGTCGCGGCTTGATGTGCTCGATCTTCAGGGGTTCGCGCAGAAGCGGATTTGCGTAGAGATAAATCTGGCCAACCGACAGATAGTTGGCGGCGCGCCAGTAGGCGTCAATCTTGCGCAGATCTTCGGGAGTAAGGGGCTCGAGGTTGACGCGGTGTTGAGCGGGGGTCAACGTGGCTGAGGGAGTCATTGAATCCTGCCTTTCTTTTGGCTGTAGCTTCTATCTTAAGTTTCCTGGAGCCCCCTCGGCTAGCACCCGGAAAGACGTAGGACGCCGGAAAGCGGTCCCACCGCTGCCCTTGCGCTTGATAATATGGCTTGGTGGCCCTTCGTGATTCTCGTCACGGGCCACTGTACCGCTGGTCATGGCCGCGGAGAATGCGGGCGTTGAGACTGAATGTTTAGATTGAGGACGGGAGGACGTCATGTCGATGATGTTATATCGTCTCGTTCGGATGATCGAGACCCGCTCCCAAGAGCTGGCCACCTCCCTTCTTGATAAAGTCCAGAATTCGCGGTTTACCCAAAACTACCGTGAGAACGTTCCCCCGGAAGAACTGAAAGAGCGGGTGTACGAGATCTACCGTCATTTGGGGGAATGGCTCATCGGGAAAGACAAACTCAACCTGGAACAGCGCTACCTGCAGATCGGTTCGCGGCGGGCCAGCCAGCAGGTGCCCGTGAGCGAAGTGATTTGGGTGATCATTTTGACCAAGGGGAACCTGTGGGATTTCATCCGGAAAGAATCGGTTCTGGACCGCCCCTCGGAAATGCTCGGCGAAATGGAAATGCTGCAGTTGCTGGAGCAGTTCTTTGATCGAGCCATCTACTATGCCGCGGTCGGCTATGAACTCGCGGAGCACCCTCTCAAGGACTCGAGCGCACCGCTTGGCGGCAAAAAGAGTCTTTAACGCAAAGTGCGCTAAGGACTCGCGAAGGGCGCAAAGAAAAGCACCGGACGAGTACAAACTGCGCCACTAGTGCGAGATCTGCGCGGACAAGAGTGTCCGCGCTACACCGTAGGGTGGAACAGGGTTCCCGCGGTTAGGAGTTGACCATATCTTCCAGGGCGGCTTTGTTGCGGATGATCAGATTTGCGCCCTTGAATTGCACGAGTTGTTTCCTCTTAAACTGCGAGAGTAAGCGGCTGACGGTTTCCCGCGTCGTGCCAATGATCTCGGCGATTTCCTCATGCGTCAGCGTCAGCTTCACCTGCAGAGGATCCCCGTTGCCCGCAGCGTTCGACCATCCCAGCAGTAATTTTGCGAATCGCTCGGACGGGGAGTTAGTAAGTCCCAGGGTGCGGATTCCTTCATACGCGCTGTAGTAATTGCGGCTCAATTCCTCCGCCACGCGCAGGGCCACGACGCCATGCTCGCGCAAGAAGAGCATCAAGGCATCCCGGGTAATGAAATTTGCCTGGCCGGGCTCAATCATCTCGGCGGTCACTTCGTAGGGTCGATTGGAAATCGTGGCGCTGAGCCCAAGCACATCCCCCGGTTCGGAGATTCTGGTGATGACGGTCCTGCCCTCCGCCGACGAGGTTGAGAGCTTTGCTTTCCCGGCGCAGAGCACGAATACGCCGCGCGGTTGCTGTCCCTCGATAAACAGCATGGCGGATTTTGGGTAGACCGCGGTGGATTTGATCTCATTCAGCCTCTGCAGGGCGGCTTCCGGCAGATGGCAAAACAAATGTTCCTCACGCATCGGGCAGGCAAGACAGTTGTCGAGGATGTTTAGCCCGTAGGGCGCACGCATTCGCTACCGCTCTCCGCCAGAATTGTATCACCGATCACTCTGTGATCAGGATCACAAAAAACCGTGACTGCGAACATGGCCAGCGCCACCGACTGCGAGGAGACTCTAGACACCACGGGAGGCTTGGGGCGGCTGGACCGAGGGCGGGTTTCGATGGATTTCGATGAGCACCGCTGCCGGTGCGACGCCGGGTCGAGGAGGACCATAACACCATGACTACTACTACTGAAGAAGGACTTCGGTTTCGAGTCATTGCCTGGTGGGCGTCTGGACGAACCGGCATTGCCAGATCCAGTTCCGCGCCCAATGCAATCCATTTCACCTCCCCACCGGCGTTTGGCGGCCTGGAAGGCAGGTGGACACCTGAGGACTTGCTGTTATGCGCGGTCGCCAGTTGCTATACGACTACCTTTCGGGCACTGGCGGATAATTCGAAGCTGGCCTACACCGACCTGCAGGTGGAAGTGGAAAGTGCCATCGGCAAGGGGGACACCGGATATACTTTTGGGGAAGTGCTCATTCGTGCATATTTGATGATTCCGCGAGAAGAGGAGCGGGAACGGGCCATACGGCTCTTGCACAAGGCCAAGGACAAATGCCTGGTATCTCGCGCTCTCTCGGTGGAACAGACGTTTGAACCCCGTGTGCAGGTAGGGGAACAGCGAGCGGAACTCGGCCAACCACTGCCCGTTTCCGGCAAAGAGGCCTATCGATGAAAGCCGAGAGCACGAAACCCGAGAGCATCACGATTCTCGCGCTGGCCAGAGTTGCCGCATGACGTTGATAAATTCCGCCGAGCCTGATCTCACCCGACGAGCGCCGAATACTGTAGAGAAACAGACGAATGCCGTGGGGAAACGGACGCTCCCCGAGAGCTACGGCCTCGACACCATGTTCGCTCCCACTTCGGTGGCCGTCATCGGTGCGACGAGCCGTCCCGGCACGGTGGGGCGCACCGTTCTCGAGAACCTGCTGCGCGGCGGCTCGCAACGGAAAGTGTATGCCGTCAACGCGAAGCATCCAGAAGTACTCGGGCTCAAGAGCTACAGCAGCATTCACGAAGTCCCCGAACCGGTGGACCTGGCGGTCATTACCACTCCGGCAACGACGGTCCCGCAGATCGTTGGAGAATGCGTGGATGCGGGGGTCAGCTCCGCCATCGTGATTTCCGCCGGATTCCGAGAGCGCGGAGCGGAAGGCGCGGCGCTCGAACGGCAAATCCAAGAGCACCTGCGGCGCAGTTCCATGCGCCTGATCGGTCCCAACTGCCTGGGCATCATGAACCCGTCGGTCGGGCTGAATACCACATTTGTACAAGATCCACCCAAAGCCGGTAATGTTGCGTTCCTGAGTCAGAGTGGAGCGCTGCAGGTCGCGATCCTCGACTGGAGCGCGCGCGAGCAAGTTGGCTTCAGCGCCATCGTTTCGACCGGTTCGATGCTGGATGTGGGTTGGGGGGATTTGCTCGATCACTTTGGCGACGACCCGAACACCAAGAGCATTTTGATCTACATGGAGTCCGTGGGAAACGCCCGGCGGTTCTTGTCCGCCGCCCGTGAAGTCGCCCTCACCAAGCCGATTATCGTGATCAAAGCCGGCCGTTCGGAAGCGGCCTCGCGCGCGGCGTCATCGCACACGGGCGCACTCACGGGCAGCGACGAAGTGCTGGATGCAGCCTTCCACCGTTCCGGAGTATTGCGGGTCCACAATATCGCCGACCTGTTCTATATGGCGGAAGTGCTCAGCAAGCAACCCCGCCCCAAGGGTCCGCGGCTTACCATCCTGACCAACGCCGGCGGTCCCGGCGTGTTGGCCACGGACTCCCTGGTGGCCAACGGAGGGGAACTGGCCGAGCTTTCCCCGGAGAGCCTGCAGCGCCTGAATGAGTTCCTCCCCGCCCATTGGAGTCATAGCAATCCCATCGATGTTCTCGCCGATACCGATTCCGAGCGCTTTGTTCGCGCCCTCGAAGTCGCTTCGCAAGACCCGAACAGCGATGGGTTCCTGGTCATCCTGGTGCCGCAAGCCATGGCCGATCCCCTGCAGGTGGCAGAAAGCTTGAAGCCTTATGCCAAAGGCCACAGCAAGCCGGTGCTCGCCAGCTGGATGGGAGGCAACAGCGTTGCGGCCGGGGAAGCCGTTCTGAATGCGGCGGGCATTCCGACGTTTCCTTATCCGGACACCGCCGCGCGAGCTTTCACGCACATGTGGCGATACACCTGCAACCTCCGCGGACTGTACGAGACGCCTAGCCTGACCGACCAATCGGAGGTGTCCGTCGCAGCCCGCAATCAGGTCGAGCAAATCATTCAGCATGTGCGGAAGCAAGGCCGCGTTCTGCTCACGGAGCTGGAATCGAAGCAATTGTTGTCGTTGTACGGCATCCCCACGGTTGCGACCCACGCTGCCGCCAGCGAGGACGAAGCGGTCACACTGGCGTCGCGACTTGGCTTTCCGGTTGTGCTGAAAGTCCTTTCCGAAACCATCACGCACAAAACGGATGTTGGCGGCGTCCAACTGAACTTGCTCGATGAAGCGGCGGTACGCTCTGCCTATCGCGCCATCGAGTCTTCAGTGGCGGAGAAAGCCGGCCCTGGCCAGTTTTCCGGTGTAAGCGTGCAGCCGATGGTGAAGCCCGATGGCTACGAACTAATCCTGGGCAGCAGCGTGGATCCGCAATTTGGGCCGGTCATCCTTTTCGGCTCTGGCGGCCAGTTGGTCGAAGTGTATCGCGATCGCGCCCTGGCCCTTCCGCCGCTGAACACGACTCTGGCGCAGCGGATGATGGAGCAGACCAAGATCTTCAGGGCACTCAAGGGCGTCCGCGGACGCCCGCCGATCGACATGACGGCCCTGGAGAACCTGCTCATCCGCTTCAGCCAGCTCGTTCTCGAACAGCGCTGGATTGCCGAGATTGACATCAATCCCCTGCTCGCTTCCCCGGAGCGCCTGCTGGCCCTCGATGCCCGAGTCGTGTTGCATGGGCCCGACGTGACCCTCGACCAGTTGCCCAAGCCCGCCATCCGTCCCTACCCCTTGCAGTACGTCTCGCCCTGGACCATGAACGATGGGAGTCAGGTCACCATCCGCCCGATCCGTCCCGAAGACGAGCCGCTGATCGCGAAGTTTCACGAGACGCTCTCCGATCGCAGCGTCTATTTGCGCTACTTCTGCAGCCTCAGCTTGAGCCGGCGGGTCGCGCATGAGCGGCTCTTGCGCATCTGTTTCGGCGATTATGACCGTGAAATGGCGCTGGTCGCCGAACATACCGATTCCGGCACGGGGGAACGCCGGATCTTGGGCGTCGGGCGCATGAACAAGCTTCACGGCAAGAATGAAGCGGAAGTCGCGGCGCTGGTTTCCGATAAGTATCAAAAACTCGGGTTGGGATATGAATTGCTGCGCCGGATCGTCCAGATTGCTCGGGATGAAAAGTTAAGCCTGGTGTCCGCGGAAATGCTCCCGGACAACATGGGCATGCAGGCCGTCTTTCGGCGGCTGGGCTTTCGCATTCGCGCGGATGAAGATCTCACGTCGCTGCGGGCTACCTTGGAACTCTGAAATCAGTTCCCAGTTCTCAGTTCTCAGTGAGATGCGGGGATCGATACTCAGAACTGCTGGATACTGAGAACCGAGAACTGGGAACTGAGAACTTTAGCGAAAAGCCAACAGCGGTTTTTTTCTTGGTGACGTGGATCACAGGTCGCCGTGAGCCGCGTTCCCGACAAGGCCGCTCCTTTGCGGCATCCTTAATAGACGACAAATCGACGACCATTCCGGCAATTGTGGGAACCAACGAGAAATTCAGAAGAGGATGTCATGAAACGTAAGTTTAAGACCATGGACGGCAACGAAGCCGTCGCCAATGTTGCTTACCGTCTCAACGAAGTCATTGCCATTTATCCCATCACGCCATCGTCGAACATGGGCGAATGGGCCGATCAATGGATGTCGGAAGATGTGCCCAACATCTGGGGCACCATCCCCCATGTGATTGAAATGCAAAGCGAAGGCGGCGCCTCCGGAGCGGTTCACGGCGCGCTCCAGACTGGGGCCCTGGCTACGACCTTCACCGCGTCGCAAGGCCTGCTGCTGATGATCCCGAACATGAACAAGATCGCCGGCGAGCTGACGGCGACGGTATTTCACGTCAGCGCACGCACGGTCGCTACCCACGCTCTGTCGATTTTCGGCGACCACTCCGACGTGATGATGTGCCGCACCACGGGATTCGCGCTGCTTGCTTCGAACTCCGTGCAGGAGGCCATGGACTTGGCCCTCATCGCCCATGCTGCCACGCTCGAAACCCGTATCCCCTTCCTGCATTTTTTTGACGGCTTCCGCACTTCGCATGAAGTCAACAAAATCGAGATGATCACTGAAGACGACATGCGCGCCCTCATCAACATGGAACGTGTCTTCGAGCACCGGCAGCGCGCGCTTTCTCCGGATCATCCCGTACTGCGCGGCAGCGCGCAAAACCCAGACGTCTTCTTTCAAGCCCGCGAAGCCGGCAATCCTTATTACGACGCCTGCCCGGATAAAGTCCAGGCGGTCATGGACAAGTTCTCCCAGATCGTCGGCCGTTCCTATCACCTGTTCGACTACGTCGGCGCACCCGATGCCGAGCGCGTCATCGTCATGATGGGTTCGGGCGCCGACGCCGCCCACGAGACGGTGGACTATCTGAACCACAACGGAGAAAAGGTTGGCTTGCTCAAAGTCCGCCTCTACCGCCCGTTCTCCGTCAAAGGCTTCCTCGAGGCCCTGCCCGCAACCGTGCGCAAGATTGCCGTCCTCGATCGCACTAAGGAAGCCGGCGCCGGTAGAGAACCCCTCTATCTTGACGTGGTCAGCGCCCTGCAAGAAGGAATCAAGCTGGGCTATGGCAAGCTAAAGAACACGCCGGAATCCGTCGGCGGACGCTACGGTCTCTCCTCGAAAGAGTTCACCGCCTCGATGGTCAAGGCCGTTTACGACAACCTGGCGGCGCCGAAGGCGAAAGACCATTTCACCGTTGGCATTCATGACGACGTGGGCCATACCAGCCTCGATTACGACCCGAATTTTTCCGTCGAGCCCGACAGCGTTGTGCGAGCCATGTTCTACGGCTTGGGCGCCGATGGCACCGTGGGCGCGAACAAGAACTCGATCAAGATCATCGGCGAAAACACCGACAACTACGGGCAGGGCTACTTCGTCTACGACTCGAAGAAGTCGGGCGCCATGACGGTTTCGCACCTGCGTTTCGGACCGCAGCCGATTCGGTCGAGCTATCTGATTTCAAAAGCCAACTTCGTGGCCTGCCATCAATGGATTTTCCTCGAGCGCTACGACATGCTCAGCACGCTGGTTCCGGGCGGCGTTTTTCTGCTCAACAGTCCTTTTGGCAAGGACGAGGTTTGGGAGCAGTTGCCGCGCGAAGTCCAGACGCAACTAATCGCCAAGAAGGCCCGCTTCTTCATCATTGACGCTTATCAGGTAGCGCGCGAAACCGGCATGGGCTCGCGCATGAACACCATTCTGCAGACCTGCTTCTTCGCCATCTCCAAGGTTCTGCCGCGCGATGAGGCCATTGAAGCGATTCGCGAATCCATCCGCTATACCTACGGCAAGAAGGGCGACGAGATCGTGCAGCAAAACCTGCGCGCCGTCGAGGAAACCTTGGCGCACATGTTCGAAGTCACCATTCCGGAGAAGGTGACCAGCCAAATCGAAATGCCCCCAGCGTTCGCTGCCGGGGCGCCTAAATTTGAGCGCGATGTGCTCAGCGTGATTTACGCTGGCCACGGCGACGACCTCCCCGTGAGTGCGTTCCCCGTCGATGGAACCTTCCCCACCGGCACCGCCAAATGGGAGAAGCGCAACATTGCGCTCGAGATTCCCGTGTGGGATACGAAGCTCTGTATCCAATGCGGCAAGTGCGCGATGGTCTGCCCGCACGCCGTGATTCGCATCAAGGTGTACGACTCGAAAGAGCTCGCAGGCGCGCCCGCAACCTTCAAATCCACCGACGTGCGCGACAAGGACAAAGACTGGCTGGGCCAGAAGTACACCATCCAGGTTGCACCCGAAGACTGCACCGGATGCGGCATTTGCGTGGATATCTGTCCCGCCAAGAATAAGAGCGAGACCCGCCTGAAGGCGATCAACATGGTGGCGCAGCCGCCGCTGCGCGCGCCCGAGCGCGAGAACTGGGAATTCTTCCTCAAGATTCCGGAGTTCGATCGCCGGAAGATTAAGAACAGCACCATCCGCCAGCAACAGGTACAGGAGCCCTTGTTCGAATTTTCGGGAGCCTGTTCCGGATGCGGCGAGACACCATATCTGAAATTGATGTCGCAGCTCTTCGGCGATCGTTCCATAATCGCCAATGCAACCGGCTGCTCATCGATCTACGGCGGCAACCTGCCGACGACGCCCTGGGCAAAGAATGCCGACGGCCGCGGCCCGGCATGGTCAAATTCTCTGTTTGAAGACAATGCTGAATTCGGCCTGGGTTTCCGGCTATCGATTGACAAGCAGGCCGAATTCGCCCGTGAGTTGGTGCGCCGCCTTTCAGGATCAATCGGAGACGAGCTCGCCAAAGCCTTGGCGACCGCAACCCAAAAAGACGAGTCCGACATTTTCGAGCAGCGGCAGCGCGTCGAACTGCTGAAGGAAAAGCTGAAGGGTCTGAACTCCCCGGATGCCAAACAACTTCTGTCCGTGGCCGACATGCTGGTAAAGAAAAG